>Ga0208192_1000410_pt1 | contig 37505 bp, 33 predicted proteins | sample June2015DPH_13_1_2_FD_184711 | JGI IMG/M metagenome (GOLD analysis project Ga0208192, IMG submission 184711) | Peatland microbial communities from SPRUCE experiment site at the Marcell Experimental Forest, Minnesota, USA - June2015DPH_13_150... | ecosystem: Environmental > Terrestrial > Soil >... | reverse complement strand
GGGTGACATCCTCCGCTCCATCGAAGGCATTCGCGCCTCGTCTGAGAAATTGCGCGGTTGCATCGTGCAGTCTGAACTCCCTTCTTTTTTGTGACAAATCATTGCATTCTTTATGCAGAGGTCAATAGGCGCACAGTCCCAAGATGCCTGCATTGTCTGCGGCCCGAACCACCCGCGCGGTCTCCGGATCAGCTATGAAAAAGATCCGGGTGGATCGAGCACGGCAAGCTGGGTTCCCACCTCCGAGGGGGAAGGCTTTCGGGGAATCGTTCATGGCGGCATCATCAGCACTGTGCTTGACGAGGCTATGGCCAAGGCGGTCGCTGCCACTGCATCTGAAGCTCTTACCGGTGAACTCCGGGTGAGGTTTCATCGGCGCGTACAGGCCGGCGAAAAACTTCGGATCAAGGGTTGGATTGTCAAGCGCACGAGACGGTTGATCGAAACAGAAGGAACGCTCACGGCCGAAAACGGTAGCGAGTGCGCTCATGCGTGGGCAGTTTTTCTGGTATTACTGAAGCCGACCCGTTGACTGGCGCCCGAAAGAGTGAAACCGCAGATACCCTCGCGACTGAGTTTCAAAAAGGAGAATAACTCAATGAAAATAGGTGTACCGACAAATGATGGAACCTCGATTTCCGAACACTTTGGTCGCAGCGCAGCTTTCCTAATCTATGAGGTTGAGAGTGGGAAGATCACAGGCCGTGAGGTCAGAAGGAACGGCATGCGCCATGCGCACGAACGAGGGGAGTGTGATCATAACTCCCCCGCGCATGAGCCCCACAGCCACGCTTCAATCCTCTCATCGCTCTCGGGCTGTGAGGTGGTGATTTGTGCAGGAATGGGCCAGCGGGCGGCTGAAGCTCTCAAGGCGAGCGGAGTCGAGCAGGTCGTCATCACCGACTCCGGGCCAGCCGAGCAAATCGTCACTGCTTACTTGAGCGGGAGCATTCGTCCACGGGCCACGGGTTTTTGCAGTTGTCATCATTGATGTCAGTACCGTGGAGCGCTTGAGTGTAGGGGACCTCAGCACAGCATCCCCCGAAGGTGCCGCGAACGTAGCGGTCTGCAAACTGAGTTTCGAGGAGAACAGAGTCGTTGAACCGAAAAAGAGTATTGATTGTCGGCGGTGTGGCTGGCGGAGCTTCCTGCGCCGCCTCGACGAACCAGCAGAGATCCTCGTGCTCGAAAAAGGGCCATACCCGTCTTTTGTGAACTGCGGCTTGCCCTACTACACTGGCGATATCATCGCCCAATGGATATTGGAGAAATGAAGAGAATAGGCATTCTTGGTGGTATGAGCCCGGAGTCCACCATGCTCTACTTTGAGCACATCACAAGGACTTACACCGCGCAGTATGGGGACTACGGCTATCCGGAGATCCTGATCTACAGTGTGAAGTTCCAAAGGTTCGTGGACTGGCAGCGGAACGGGCAATGGCACGAGGCCGCACAGGAAATGGCTTCGGCGCTGGAGCGGCTGCGTCTTGCTGGGGCGGATTTCGGGCTCTTTGCGACCAACACGATGCACTTTGTCTTCGACGAAGTACAGCAAGCGGTGCGCATGCCGCTCCTGAGCATCGTCCATGCCACCGTGGAGGCGATTGTGGACGCCGGGCTTCGGTCGGTCGGATTGTTGGGAACAAGGTTCACAATGCGCGAGCGCTTCTTCCTCGATGGGCTGGAGCGCTCGGGCATCACGGCGCTGGTTCCCGAGACGTGCGATCAGCTTCGAGTACACGAGGTGATTTTTCAGGAACTATGCCGCGGAGAAATCCGCCCCGAATCCCAGCGGCTGTTTCTTAAGATCATTGAAGGCCTGCGCGACCGGGGGGCTCAGGGGATTATTCTCGGGTGCACCGAAATTCCGTTGTTGCTGCGACCCGAGCACTGCGACTTGCCCCTGTTCAATGCGGCACTGCTGCACGCCGAGAAGGCCCTCCGCTTTGCCATTCAACCGGAGCATTGAAAGATATGCCTGAAACGACGCATCAGTCCGTCAAAAACCTACTGCGTGGCTGTCGAGCGGGGATTGGTTGTCAAAGGCTTGTTGGCACGTAGAGAAACGTCCCTGCACGTAAAGTTGTCTTGGAGAGGCGAACCAGGGCACCGGGCATCTCTCTTACAAATAGGGTTGACTGAACAGTGGGCAAGCTGGTGTGGAAAGGAAACCAATTATGAAGGTCAAACCCATCGGCCTTATTCGTTCCCCCTTCCAACAGGCAACAGGCACACCGATACAGCCCCGCGCTGCGGAAGACGCTGAGGGCACTGTGGAGATTTTCGAGGAGTTCGTTCCCGGCCTCAAAGACCTAGAAGGGTTCGAACGCATCTGGCTTCTCTATTGGTTCGACCGGGCAACATTTGAAAAGTGCGATTTAGTGGTTAAGCCGTACCTTGATGACACTCCACGCGGAATATTCGCCACCCGTGCGCCTGCCCGTCCGAACCCAATCGGTCTGTCGGCGGTACGTCTGCTCGAGGTGCGCGGCAACCTGCTCAGTGTTCGCGACATTGATATCCTGAACGGAACGCCTCTCCTCGACATCAAGCCATATTTCCCGCAGTTTGACTGCTTCGAGGTGACAAGATCAGGTTGGCTCAAAGGCTCCACCCTTGGGACAGCGAAGGCTGACAGTCGCTTCGAGAAAAAGGGGAAGTAACGGACCTTAGTTTCGCCCACGTTCTTCGCCTCCGGCTGAGGTGGTCATGAAACGTCGCGCTCCCCCGGGGCGTTCAGGTCCGTCTGTCCCTTGTAGAGAACACACTATTCGAGTTGGCTCTCCGCACATAAGCCTTGAGAGGCTAGGGAGCGACCCGCGACGACTGCCAGGCGACCATCTGCCAGCGGCTGTCCTGCTTCACATAGACGTCCAGGTAACAAAGCTTAAAGGTTTGCTCTTCGCCGTGGGCCTTGATTTTGATTGAAGCGCGGCCGGTTACCACGGCAGCCTGGTTATAAATCCGAACTCGAATATCATCACCTGGGGTGATGGACTCATACTTCATGTCACCGGAACCGAGAACCCCGATGAGTTCGGATTTTGTTTGCTGCAAGCCACTGGCGTGCGCATAGATCAAGTCATCCGACAAGATGCGATTGAGCGCTGCAACGTCCACTCTCTCCATCGCCCGAAACCGTTGGGTTTCGAGTTCTCGGATCTCTCTTTCACTATCTCCTATCATCTGACCCTTCACAACCGCCCACAAGCAGACTAACGAAATCATGACAACGAAAATGCGTTTCACGGCTTCCTCCAGTATTTCTGCCTTGAATCCGCGCAGGACAAAAACCGGCGGCAACTCCGCAAGAGAACATCAACTGGCATCTGCATACTATACGCCCGGCACCACAGGGTCAGTAAGTAGGTTTCCGCCCTGCCGCTCCCGGAGCGGCTGAAAACACCTGGACTGAAAACTGGAAGCATTGAACGCGGCTTCGGTGAGGCGTATATTGTTGCTCAGCCTGACATCGAAATGGGGACTAGAGCAAATAGCCTCATGTAGATTGCGCAGGCGAGTTTTCTTCATCCTTTGGCAGACACGGAGGATGCAAGAATAATCGGGCAGGAACTGATCATGTTGAAGTCTCTGAACTTTTCCAAAGTTGCTGTTGCACTCGCGGCTCTCTTCTTCCTGGGTTCACTCCTTACCATGGGCATAAAGACCCGGCTAGTCTTTGCCGCCCCAGCCGAACCTATACCGGGCGCCTCGCAGGGCAAACCCACGGAGCCATCTCCAATCCCTGCCGCCGATCTCATCAACGCTCCGGACTTGGTCAAAATCCTCCAATCACCCAAAGGCGAAAGACCACTCCTCATTTATGTAGGCTTTCGATTTCCTTACACCCAGGCCCATCTTCCGGGTTCTGAATACTATGGTCCGGCCGCCAACGAAGCAGTGGTGCATCAGTTGCGCAAGCGAGTGGAAGGGCTCGCTCGAAGCAGATTCATCGTTATCTATTGTGGATGCTGCCCCTGGAGGCGTTGTCCCAACGTAAAGCCGGCTTACGAAGCCCTGCATAACCTGGGTTTCACAAAGCTGAAAGTGCTTTACATCCCCGATAATTTGGGGACGGACTGGGTGAATAGAGGTTATCCGGTTGAAAAGGGTGCATAGCGATTCCCCCTCCTGCCGAGTCTTGATTTGACGTCATGGCGTAAGGGATGGATTTAGAACGCTACAAGGAATACTCCTGGATGATGGTTACCAGCACCCTCGCCTTCTGCGCCGCCTTCCTTTTGGGCGGTCTCTCGCGGGCGATATTTATCGCGCTCTCTATAGCAAGTGTTTGGTTGTTCTTGAAAACGCTTAATCGACGGCTTTTTTCGGTATTTCCCCAGCACGGAGATCTTCCTCTCGATAATATTCCTAAACGGCTGTGGCGTGTTTTTGTAGAAGTCGTCCTGCAATATCGAGTGGTGCGCGACCGGCCAATTGTCGGCATACTCCACGCCGCAGTCGTGTGGGGATTTCTCGCCTTCGCCTGGGTAAGCGCACAACACCTCCTCCTTGGCATACGCGGACTTTCAAAAGCAACAGGGACGCGGAGCTGGTATGGCACGTTTGTCGCCGTATGGGCGCTCGCTGTGCTTGTGGCGATGATTGGCCTGTCGTTTCGGCGATTTGTATTAAGACCGAAGCCTCTCGGAACACTCTCCGCAACATCCGGGATTGTAGCCTTCCTTATCTCAGCACTAATGGCAACGTATCTTTTGGGCTGGAGAGTGTTTCCAGTCGGAAGCATGTCCTGGAAAGTAAACTGGTGGCTACATACAATTGCGTTTTTTTCGTTACTCGATGTAATCCCGTTATCGAAACACCTGCATCTGCTACTTGCCCCGATCACGATATTCCTGCGTTCGGAGACAACCAGCACAATGCGGGTGCTCCGGGAAGAAGGCGACGACCTGGGAATTATCCACTTCCCGGACTTTGGCCGAAAGGACGTTCTCGACCTCAATGCCTGCGTCGAGTGTGGCCGCTGCACCCAGTTCTGTCCAGCTAACCTCGTTGGAGGATCACTAAGTCCCAAGGAAATCATCCTTGACGCGCAGAAAGGCTTGCTCTGCGGCGGAGATGTTGTCGCAGGGACTGCCACGGAGAAAGCACATGGCAAGGTTTTCGTTTCGGAGGAAGACCTCTTCCAATGTTTAGCCTGTGGCGCCTGCGAGTACGCATGTCCTGTGGGCATCGAGCATGTAGGCAGGAAAATCCTTGACCTCCGGCGTGGGCTCGTAAGCGAGGGTCGCGTTACCAACGGCAAAGTGATCCAACTATTTACAACTATGGAACGTGCTCCGCACAATCCCTGGGGTATGCCTCACGACACACGACAAAATCTCATCCAGTCGAAGCAGTTTCCGATTTTCGATGGCCACCAGGAATGGCTCTTCTGGCTTGGCTGCGGATTAAGTTTCGATCAGCACGGCCAAGCGGTCGCTCTGGCCATGAAACAGATTCTTGATGCCGCCGGTATTTCATGGGGCGTGCTTCCCCGTGAAACCTGTTGCGGTGAACCGGCGCGACGTGCGGGCAACGAATACCTTTTCCTGCAACTTTCCGAAAAGCTTATCGAGACATTCGCTAATGCGCAGGTGAAAAATATCATATCGTGTTGTCCGCACTGCACGACGATGTTGGAAAAGGACTACCGGCAAATCCCGCCTTACGCAAGACTCGATATCAGGGTAGCGCACCATTCGGAACTCATTGCGGAACTGCTCCCCCAGCTCGCCATCGAACCGTCTGATTTGCCGGCAACCTACCATGACCCTTGCTACCTTGCGCGGGGCCGCAGCATCACCGCATCGCCGAGGAAGATCCTTCGCTCCTGCGGAGTTTCGCTCACGGAAGTTGCACGCCATGGCCAAAACACGCGATGCTGCGGAGCGGGCGGCGCACAGCTTTTTATAGCTGACGACCAACGGGATCAGAACAAACAACGGGTGAACGAGCTCCGATTCGCCGAGCTCGCCGAAACCAAGGCCGCCACGGTGGTGGTGGCTTGCCCCTACTGCCCCATCATGCTTCGCGACGCTGCCAACCACGCCCAGCGCGACGACGTCGAAATACTTGACCTGGCGGAAATCGTCGCCAAGAGCCTCCGGCCAAAGTCGCATGATGAGGCTAAGGAAGAATGACAAACCCTGGCAGCGATGACCTGGCAGGCTGCGGAAAAACGGTTCCCTGCTGTCATTCTGAGCGAAGCGAAGAATATCGCCCTGCGCATTTTCATGAACATACGAGATTCTTCGTCGTCCCGCAGGGCGGGACTCCTCAGAATGACAGTCCCGAAGCGTTTTTCCGCAGCCTCCCAGAGGGAAGCGCTCGCGGTTGACGGAAAAGAACAATAATAGTACCTGCTGACACAAATCCGCGTTGAAGTTCCTTTTCCCAAGGTTCACAGGATCTGAGATAACACATTAAGATAATATGTAAATAATGATTATGCAGTGACTTATGCTGTTCAAGGCCGGTCCTCGCAGAGCTGCCTCACAGCTTCGGACGTCGGTGCCACGTCGGGGAAATGCGATTCTTCAATCCTCAATCGACAATCGTCAATCCACAATCACTCGTACCGCAGCGCCACCATGGGATCGACTTTCGTCGCCCGCCGGGCGGGGATGTAACACGCTACGAGGCCCACCGCGGTCAATAGCAAAGCCACAGCAGCGAGGGTCAGCGGATGGGCTGAATTGATTCCCCAGATTCGGTTTTGGAGAATTCTGCCGACCGCGAGGCTCACCGACACGCCGATGCCGATGCCGATGGCCAACCACCATAGTCCCGCGGTCATCACCATCCAGCGCACGTCAGCTGCTTGCGCGCCCAGCGCCATGCGGATTCCGAATTCGCTCGCGCGACGTGCCACCGTGTACGCCAACAGGCCGTAAAGGCCGATGGCCGCAAGCACTGAGCCCAGCGCGCCGAATGAGCCCGAAAGCGTCGCGATGAGCCGCTCCGGAACAATGGACGCATCCACTTGATCGGCCAGCGTCGTGACCTGCGCCACCTGTATCGTTTTCGCCGCCTCGCGCACCGCGCGGCGCACTTCGGGAGCTGCGGTCTCGGGATCAACACTGGTCCAAAGCGCGAAGTGCGAGGGCGCCTGTCCCTCCTGGAAGGCGTTGAAGTAGATGGTGCGCGGTGTGGCTTCACCAATGTCATAGTACTTCGCGTCGCCCGCCATTCCTACGATCTCGTAAGTCTTGTCGGGGCCGAAGCCCTTCCAGTCGCGGTCGAGCCAGAAATGCTTTCCAATGGGGTTGCCGTCGGCGAAGTAATACCGCGCCATCGCTTGGTTGACGATCGCCACGCGCGGGCCGCCCTGGTCCTGGTAATTGAAGTCCCGCCCGGCGAGGAGTGGCGTGCCGAGGGTCTGGAAGTACTTCGGCGCGACCCAATTTAAGGAAACGTAGCGGCGATCTTCAGGCTTTTCCGGGTGACCTTCCACGTTGGCGAAACTGGCAGCACCCGCGCCCGAGATGGGAGTAGCACCACTGAGCGTCGCCGAGCGTACACCCGGAATCGCTTCCATGCGCCCCAGCAGTTCCTGATACAGACGGGATAATTGCTCGCCCTTGTATTCACTGCGCCTCGGGTCGAGAGTCACCAGCAAAACGTGATCGCGGCGGAAACCCAGATTGAGGTGCTGTAGATTCCATAAGTGGCGGACAAACAGGCCGGCGGCCCCCAACAGCACCACCGACAAGGCCACCTGGGCCACCACCAGGCTCTTTCCGAAAAGGCGCTGGAGCCTTGTTTCCCCAGCCGTCCCGATTTCCCACAGCGAAGGCGCCGGGGCGGAAAAGAACGCGCTCCAAGCGGGCGCCAGTCCGAACAGTACTCCGCTCAACAAGGCGACTCCGGCAGTGAATAGCAACACGTGCACATCCGGGTGAACGTCGATCTCGATGCGAGCCGGCAATTCCACAATCTGCCGTCCGGAGGTGATGATCCGCAGGAGCGCCTTAGCGCCCAAATACGCCAGGAAGACACCGAGCAGGCTGCCCGTCGCAGAAAGCAGCAGAGATTCGGTCAACACTTGGCGCACCAGGCGAAACCGGCCGGCGCCCAGGGAAACGCGCAATGCGATTTCGCGCTGGCGGGCGACCGCGCGCGCCAGCAGCATACTAGCTATGTTCGTGCACGCGATGAGTAATAGCAGGCCCACCAAGGCCATCAGGAACAGCAGCGGCTTCGCGAAGTTATCACGCAGCACCGACAACCCGGCGCCCGCCGCAGCCACTTCAATTTTCAATTGGCGCCAAAGGGGATCTTTACTGTTCTTGGTCATTTCCTCGACGGTAAACTGAAAAAGCACGCTCATTTCCGCGCGCGCCTGCTCGATGGACACCCCCGGCTTCAACCGCCCGATCAGGCCCAGCTCCATGCGACCAGAGGTCATCCGGCTGAGGCGACCGATTGCCGGCTCCATGGCCACGGGTAACCAGACGTCCGGCCTGGACCATGTCATTAATCCAAAGAACTCACGGGGTGTTACCCCGACAACCGTCAGCGGCACATCTTCCACAATGATTCGCTTGCCCAGAATTCCCGGATCCAGGTTAAACCGGCTCTTCCAGTAGGACCAGCTCACCACGGCCACTGGCGAACCAGCCGCACCGATCTGGTCGTCTTGTGGACCAATCAGCCGGCCGATCACGGGCTTCACCCCGAGGACCGGGAAGAAGCCCCCCACCACGTACTCGCCATCCACCGCCTCCGGTTCGAGGCCTTCACCGCGCACCTGGAAACGGGAAGGCATAACGCCGATGAGTCCCGAGAAGACGTGGTTGTGATCCCGAAAGTGCTCGTAACTGCGCCAGGAGAAACCGTTCACGCGGGGTTCCCCCGGGTACCGATGCAGCAGTTCCACAAGCTGCTCGGGATCCCGCACCGGAAGCATGCGCAGCATCAGGGCGTTGATCAGGCTGAAGATTGCCGTGTTGGCGCCTATGCCGAGCGCCAACGTCACGACGGCGACTACGCTGAAGCCCGGGTTTCTCCTCATCGCCCGCACGCCGTAGCGGAGGTCTTGCAACAAGGTTTCAAGCCAACGAAATCCCCACATGTCGCGCGTCACCTCTTTCATCAGGGTGACGTTACCGAATTCGCGGACTGCTGAAGCTCTTGCTTGCTCGGGCGATTCGCCTTGCTCGACACGGTCCCGTGTAGCCATGCGCAGATGACTCTGTACCTCTTCGTCTAGATCCTCCTCACGCTGTCGTCGGCGAAACAACCAGTCCCACAGACTCATGGCTGTCCCTCCTCGGGCGCAGGATTCATAATCCCCGCAATGGCGTTGACAATTTGCTCCCAGCGGGCCTGCTCAGACAATAGCTGTTTTCTGCCGGCAGCAGTCAGGCGATAGAACTTGGCGCGCTGGTTGCTTTCGGTCTGCTTCCACTCGGAGCTCACCCAGCCCTGCGTCTCGAGACGATGGAGGGCCGGGTAGAGCGAGCCGGTCTCGACTTGTAGCACCTCGCCCGAGCGCCCGCAAATAGACTGGCTGATCCCGTATCCGTGCTGAGCACCCCATTGCAACGTCTGGAGGATGAGCATATCCAGCGTGCCTTGCAGCAACTCGATCCGATTTTGATAGCGTTGTTTCTTCGCCATGTTAGGCCGTAGACATCCTACCCCATGAAGGGGTAGGTTGTCTACTGCTTTTTAAGCCGTCAAGTGGCGCGCGAGAGAAAATGCGGCGCAAGGTTCGCTCTCCGGTCCGCCAATCTTAACGGCGGGCGGCTTTTCCGCAGCGGCGCGCAAGTATTTTTCGATTGACGATTTTCGATTGACGATTGGCGAACGAGGTCAAAAACAGTGACAAGTGACGTGTGGCAAGTTGCGTCCGCGGCCGGTGTCAGTGGGCTTGCCTCTTGCCCACCCAAAGGAGTTCGATGGGCTCTTGTTTGGAGAGTTGCCACAGTTCGGGGTCGCCAGTCACCAGGATGGCGTTTTGCTCCAGGGCCGTTTCCACGGCAAACGCGTCCGCGTAAGAAATAGGGTAGCGGCTTTTCAAGCGAGCCGCACCCAGGATCAATCTTCGGTCGGGGAGGAGGGGCTGAATCGGCATCATCGCGAGGTCGGCAAGGAACCGCTCGGCTGGCGCGGCCCCGTGGCGCTTCGCGATCAGGTAGAAGACTTCCCCGACGTTGATCAGCGAGATGCTGACCTTGGTCTCGCCGCGCGAAGCCTGCTCCAGAAGTTCGCGCACTTTGGCGCGCGCCGGCTCTTCGCCCTGGAGCCAGCCGATCATCGCCCAGGAGTCAAGAACGCTTGCGGTCACGCGTCAATTCCTTTCGCCGGTTTCGAGCCAGATCCCCCAGGAGATCGGAACCTTTGAAGCGTCCTTCCCACTCCCTCCAGTTCCCAGTCACCGCTTTCCGCAGGATCACCTCATCGCCTTCAACTCTCACCGTCAGGCAGGCGCCCTCGCCCAGACCCAATTGGTCTCGGACCTCTTTGGGGAGGGCCAGTTGTCCTCTCGAGGATACACGGGCTTTCAGCATGGCCTCTACCTCCTGTCTTACTTTATAGTAAGACAGAACCTGATTCAAGATTTGTTTAGAGGAATCCCGCCCACGGGGAATTGGCGTTCAGCCTTTTGATTTGCTTTCAAGAGGAAGCAGCCTGCTCCCCGATCAGAGCTGTCAACCACCGGAAGGCGCACACACGCCGCCGGCGGACTTGCTTGGGGCGCTGCCGGTGGCAAATACCGAGAACTTCTGCTCGACGCGCTTCCATCCGCATTTGGGGCACTCAGGCGGCTCCTGGCTGCGCGTCAACACGATTTTCTCGAAGACGTGTCCGCAGTTGCAACAGGCGTATTCAAAGATAGGCATGGGAAACCGATCTCACTCCTTAGGTTTGATGTCACAGCTTTCTTGCTTCGCTTTCCCCGCCGGGGAGGCAAAACGCCGCGCTCATGTAAAGCGCGAGATTCCGGGAATGCGTGGCAGGACCAGGAACCAGACCACCAGAAAGAGAACGAAAACCAAGAAGTTTGCCATAGCCAAATTATACGCACCTCAGGGCTTCACGCCCAGCTTTCGCAAGAAGGTCATCATGGGGCACCAATTCGTGAACGCCGATTGAATGAGGTTCAGGGCCACGAAGCCCGTCAACAGGAACCATTTGGTATTCAAGAAATAGCCCAGCAGCAGGGTCCCAAGAACAAACGCGCCCGCAATCAGTCTCAGCCAACGATTCAGATCCATGTTCTTACCTCCAAGAATAATCTGCCAATTGCCTGCGAAGAGAGAAATCGTCTAAGCCCAATGCTGTTCACTTAAGCTTTGTGTAAGGAGGCTGTTCACTGTTCGACCCTAGAACCCCCTCATCCCCGGCCCCTCTGTCGCCGCGGCGACCGAGGGGGGTGTTAATTTGAATTTACTACCCTCTCCCCCCTGGGGGAGAGGGTGGTCCCGTCCTCCCGCAAGGCGGGACGGGAGGACCGGGTGAGGGGGTCACCCCGGAACGAATTGGGAGGGAGTTTCCTGAACACTCCTTATGTGAAGAGTATTGTGTCTAAGCCACCTTTCATGCCATCTTCGGGCTTTCCGCGAGCGTTTTCAAATTCCCTTTTGCGTGCAGGTAGTATAACACCGGCACTGCCATTCGAGACAGGAACGTTGAAGCCACTTCGCCGGCCATCAATGAAATCGCCAAGCCCTGGAAGATGGGGTCAAATAGGATGACGAAGGCGCCCACCACCACGGCAGCGGCGGTCAGGAGCATAGGCCGGAAGCGCACGGCCCCCGCGTCCACTACGGCCTCTTTCAGTGGCAATCCCTGTTGTCTGCGGAGCTCAATGAAATCGACGAGGATAATCGAGTTCCGCACGATGATTCCGGCGCCTGCGATGAAGCCGATGATCGAAGTGGCCGTGAAGAAGGCGCCCATCAGGGCATGCGCGGGGAGTATCCCGGTCAGCGTGAGTGGAATGGGGGCCATGATCACGAGCGGCACGCGGAACGATCGGAACCATGCGACCACGAGCACGTAGATTAACACCAGCACAACAGCGAAGGCAAAGCCCAGGTCACGAAAAACCTTGTAGGTGATTTGCCATTCTCCATCCCACTTCATCGAGACTTGGTCGGTCATGAAGGGCGCGTGAGTGAGGTAGCGCTCGAGCGTAGCGCCGGAGGGCGTCTTAATCTTCTCCAGTTCCCGCGAGAGGTTGATGATCGCATAAACCGGGCTTTCTTCTTTGCCCGCCACGTCGCCGGTTACGTACACCACGCGTTTGAGATTCTTGTGGTAAATGCTCTTCTCAATGGTTCCCTCATCGACCTTAGTCAATTCGCTCAGGGGCACCAGAGTCCCGTTGGTCGACAGGACGCGAATCTCGCCCAGGTCGGTCAGGCTGGTTCGCTCCTTCCGGGGAAGCTGAAGCACAATATCGACGTCTTCTTTCTCTTTCGGCTGGTGCGCGATTCCGACCACCGCCCCGCTCAAGGCCATGCGTAGCGTCTGTGTGATCTGATCGGTGGAGACGCCGTTCAAGGACGCCTTCTCCTTATCGACGACGAAGCGATATTGAGGCTGAGGGTCTTCCACGTACCAGTCCACATCCACCACGCCCGGGGTGCGCTTGAAGGCGTCGCGAACCTGCGTCGCAACTTCAAGCTGTTGGCCCTGATCGGGGCCATAGATCTCGGCCACCAAGGTCTGGAGGACCGGAGGCCCCGGGGGAATCTCCGCCACTTTCAGCCTTGCGCCGTATTTGTCCCCGATGGGCTGAATGGCCAAGCGGACGCGCTTTGCAATGTCGTGACTCTGCGCGGACCGCTCACCTTTCGCCAGCAGGTTCACCTGGATGTCCGCCTCATTGGGGCCTTGCCGCAGGAAATAGTGGCGGACGAGCCCGTTGAAGTTATAGGGCCCCGCGGTCCCCGCATACACCACGTAATTAATGACCTCCGGCTCATGGGCAATGCGCCGGGCGATTTCTCTGGTGACCATAGTGATTTGTTCCAGGGTGGTGCCGTCTGGCATATCCACAATTACCTGGAACTCACTTTTGTTGTCGAAGGGCAACATTTTGGCGCGCACGATCTTGAGCAAAGGCATCGCCAGGGCCAGGAGCAGAAGGAGTACCACACCCACCAGGAAAGCGCGCCGCTTACGCGCGTCGATGAGCAGTGGCGTCATCAGGCGACGGTAGAGCCGGGTGCTCCAACCCTCCCGGCCTTCCTGCTCGTAATGGTTGCCCTCACGCTTCAAAATACGGATGGCCGCCCAAGGTGAGATCACAAAGGCGATGAGCAGAGAGAACAGCATGGCCACCGAGGCGCCGATGGGTATGGGGCGCATATACGGTCCCATCAGACCGCCCACGAAAGCCATGGGCAGTATGGCGGCGATGACGGCCCAGGTGGCCAAAGTGGTGGGGTTGCCCACCTCGTCCACGGCCTCCACGGCGATGTCCGCAACGGGACGGTCCTTATTCTCCGGAAGGTGAAAGTGGCGCGTGATGTTCTCGACCACCACGATGGCGTCGTCCACCAGGATTCCGATGGAGAAGATCAGCGCGAAGAGCGTGACCCGGTTGAGCGTGTAGCCATAAATGAAATAGAGAAACAGGGTCAAGGACAGCGTCACGGGAACTGCCCCCAGCACGACCATGGAAGAGCGCCAGCCCAGGGCGAGGGCAATGAGAGCCGTCACGGAAAGTATGGCGAGGAGCAGGTGCTTGAGCAGTTCGTTGGATTTCTCCTGCGCCGTCTCGCCATAATTCCTGGTGACCGTCACTTGCACGCCGGTGGGGATCAACGTTCCCTTGAGGTTGTTGACCTTTTCGAGGATGCGGTCGGCCACCAATACGGCATTCTTTCCTTTGCGTTTGGCTACGCTGAGGGTCACCGCAGGATACTCGCCCATAGGACCCGTTTGGATTATGGCCGCGCTACGGCCCAGCCCGAAGAGCACGTAGTCCGAGGGCTCTCGCGGCCCATCGCGGATTTCAGCGACGTCGCGAACATAAATCGGTCGCCCAGCGGAGACCCCAATCACAACCGCGCCCACCTCCTGGGCGTTGTGGAGGAAGTCGCCGGTCTGCACTGCAAATTCACGGTTTCCCGCCGCGAAGCTTCCAACCTGGAGCTGTTGGTTGGCATGTTCGAGAGCCGCATAGATACCGGCTGGGGCCACACCGTAGCCCGCCATCTTGGCGGGGTCCAACAGCACGCGGAGCTGGCGCTGTTCGCCCCCAGTCACTTTGGTTCCCGAAACGTCGTCAATACTCTTCACTTCCCGGTCCACTTCCGCAGCGATGCGGCGCAGGGTGGAGCTGTCATACCGGTCGCTCCAGAAGGTTAGGGCCAGCACCGGAACGTCATCAATCGAGCGGGGCTTGATGAGCGGCTTGGAAGCGCCGGGAGGAATCAGATCGAAGTTCGAATAGAGCTTGTTATAGAGCTTGACAATGGAGTCCTCTTCTTTTTCTCCCACCTTGAAGCGGACAATAGCCATGCACATGCCGGCCCGGCTGGTGGAGTAAACATATTCGACGCCGGGAATTTCCCAAAGGAGTTTTTCCATGGGCGTCGCCACCCGCTGTTCCACTTCCTGCGCAGTCGCGCCCGGCATCTCGACGAAAACGTCCATCATGGGAACGATGATTTGCGGTTCTTCTTCCCGCGGCGTCTCCATGACCGCGAAGGCGCCAAGCAGGATCGAAAAGACCATCAGAAGCGGGGTGAGCTTCGAGTTGATGAAGTACTGGGCGACACGCCCCGCAAAACCAAGCTTTCCCCTGGTCATTGTGCCTCCACGCGAATGCCGTCACGGAGCTTTTCCACCTGCGTCACAGCGACCCGGTCGCCTTCGTTCAAACCTGAGATAATTTCTATGCGGTCACCCCCACTCTTGCCCGTTTTCACCAGTCGATATTCAACCGCGCCTTGCGAGTTGGCCACGTAAACACCCTCGAGTTCACCGTGTTCAACCAGAGCCGACTGTGGGACTGACATCATTCGCGTCTGCTCAACCGGAAACAGGGCCGTCGCGTACTCTCCGGACTGGCAGAGGGAACCGGAAGGAAGGTCAACTTTGACAAGAAACGTCCTGCTGGCAGGATCGCTTGCCGGCACAACTTCCGCCACACGCCCGTGGATGACGCCACGCGCCGTGGTGACAGGTATTTCCTCTCCCACCTTCACCTTGGCGAGGAATTCTTCCGGCAGGCTGGCTTCGAGCCGGTAATGGGAGGTTTCCTCGACCGTCAAGAGGGGAGCCCCCGGCATCACCACGGTGCCCACGTCAACAGATTTCTGTGTAATGACGCCATCGATGGGCGACACAATGCGGGAATAACTCAGCATAGTTTCTGCGGAAGATTTCTGCGCCTGGGCCTGTTGGTTGCGAGCTTCGATCCCTTTTCCCTTGGCTTGGAGGGCACGCTCATTCGCCAGCGCCGCCCTGTATTTCGCTTCGGCGCCCTCAAATTCCTGGCGGCTCAGAGAGTTCTTTGCAAGCAGGTTCTGATAGCGTTTGTAGGTGGCCTCGGCAAACCGCCGGTCCGCCGTGGCGGCTTGCAGGGCCTGTTCGACCTCCACAACTCCGTGCTCGGCTTCCTGAACCCCGGCCTGTGCGGCGTCAACTTGCGCGCGCGGGGCGCGATCGTCAATCGCCGCCAGAAGCTGGCCACTCCGTACGCGGTCGCCGGCCCTGACGCGAATCTCCCGCACGGTGCCGCCCATCTGGGCGTTCAATAGACTGACGTTCGCCGAGCGCACCGTCCCCACAGCTTCGTACATCTGGGGCGCGCCATTCAGACGGATGGTTTCAAGCTTCACGCCGGAGACGGTCTCTGTCGCCCCTTGCTCCCCGGAGCGGTTCGAGCCGCAGGCAAGAAGGAGGCTCACAACAGTTAGAAGTGACAAGAGCTGAAGGACCCTTCGTTTCTGCATGGTTGCTATTATTACTCCGATAGATTTGATTCCGTCCATGTGCTTCCACATGGCCAAGCCGCGCAGCGGCGCTAGAAATTAGCCCAGGGCGCAAGCCCCGGGCCTGGGCGTCTGCCCCCTCACCCCCACCCTCTCCCCCGCCGGGGGAGAGGGTGCCCGTAAGGGCGGGTGAGGCGTTCTTCCCCAGAGCTCACGCCCTGGGCCAACATCTGCCGGCCCTCCGGGCCTTGAACTCGAGCCGACTCTCGCATCGACGATACTCACTACTACGAATTACTTAACACAGTAATACCATCGACCTTATAGGTGTTCGCATCGCGTCTACTGATTCAGCGCCGGAGAATTCGCGGAGAGTTCCCCGGTGGCAAGTTCCAACGCGGCGTAACTAAGCCGGTAATCAAAGACGGCGTTCAAAGCGTTCTTCTCGGCGGCCGTTTTGGCGGTTTCCGCGCGGAGCAGGTCGGTGATGGTGGCGAGCCCCTCCTCGTAGCGGTTCTGCATGATGCGCAGGCTCTCCATGGCCTGCGATGATGCGTCCTTCACAACTCCCAGGCGCTTCCGCGCGGTGGCCAGGTTTGAGTAGGCCTCGCGAACCTGAAGGCGGACCGCCGAGGCCATCTGAGTCTCGAGGGCTTGCGCCTGCAGTTCACGCGCTTTCGACTCCTTCAAGCGGGCTATTTTCGCGCCGCCATCAAAGAGGTTGAAGTTGAGCGTGGCGCCCACCGCCCAGTTGTTTCCGCCGCGCGCGGCGAACGTTTGGTTATCAACTTCCCAGGAACTGAAGAGATTCACTTTGGGAAGGAACTCGGCTCGCGCCATGTGCATACCGTTGGCAGCTTGTTGCTTCCCCAGCAAGACCTGCAAATAATCCGGCCGTGTGGCCAGGGCTTTGGATTGCTTCTCCTGCAACGAACCGGCGTTGAAGCTCGACTCGCTCAGGCTTCCTGCGATTGACGTTGGAGCGTCTTCCGGCAGGCCCATGGCCACATTGAGCGCGGCGTGCGCCAGCTCGATTGCGTTTTGCGCCCGTAGCAGGTCTTCTTCCGCCTGGGCAAGTTGCACCTCCGCGCTCAGCAAGTCGGAGGGCACGCCTAGCCCGTTCTCTTGGCGAGCTCTGGCGCGCTCGAGATCGCTCTGGGTCATGTGCACCGCAGACTTGGCGACGCGCGAGTTCTCCCGGGCCAACAACTCGTTCAAGTAAGCATTGATCACCTGGAAAACGACTTCTTGTTGCGTCCGATCTTTCCCCTTTTGCGCCGACTGAGCTTGCAGTTTCGCGTCCCGGACCATGCGGGAAATCTGGCCGGCGTCGTAGAGAGGCATCGTGGCGGTGAAGCCGGTGCGAAAGTCATCGAGCGGCGGGGGAGTGTTCAGGAAGCTCAGCGCAAAATTGGCAGCGGTGAACTGGCGCTGGGTGAGCAGCGTTCCGAACACGTAAACGGGATTGTCGCCACGCGTGAATCCCTCGGCGAAATCCAGCCGGGGGTAGCGGAAAGCCTTGGCAGCAGTGATTCCCTGCTGCACCGCCTGCGCGTAGGCGTCAGCCGCCTGGATGGTAGGGTTCTTCTGAAGCGCAATCCGCACAGCTTCCTGAAGGGTAAGCGACTGAGCTGACTCTCTTGCGGCAGGCTGAGTTTGAGCGCCTGCGCCTGCCGCCAGGAGAAGCACTGCCACCAGTGAGATGAGTCTCTTCATTACGCTACCTCGCGGGAGGTTTCATGGGTCACGTCCGGCAGGATCTCGAAGGTAGTTTCGATCGTCGCCGTCTTCGAGATCATCGCTCCCACGGCGCAGTACTTCGTCTCGGAAAGCTCAATCGCTCTTTGGACGGCCTCGGGAGCGATGCGCCCCCGAAGCCGGTGCTTGATTTCAACGCGGGTGAAGTAAGAAGGCGGCTCCGGGTTCTGCTCAGCATGGAGTTCGATTTCATACCCGGTGACCGTCTGGCGTTTCTGGCGAAGAATGCCGATCACGTCAAAACCGGTGCAGCCACCGAGGGCCAGCAAGGCCAGCTCAATGGGCTTGGGTCCCGTGCGCCCGTTGGCGTCGTCCATAACGAAGGCATGACCAGTACCCGACTCCGCAACAAACTGCCTTCCTTCGCCCTCGACGGTTGCTAATCGCAGCTTTCCTTCAATCATAGTTCACCTCATTTGTCGGTTTGCTTTCTGTGACCCGAGGAGGCAAAACCACGGCATGGTAATCCTCCTGGGGGGCCCTTACGAGGGGTTCATGACAACTATCGATTCCTTTGAGCATTTCGACCCAGGTATTTCGAACCCCTTTGTTGTGCTGCATTTTTCTGGCCTCATCTGCATAAATGCAGTTTCCAGGGAAAGGTAACAAAAAAATCGAGTTGTTTGGACAAGACAGCACGTCCCTGCTGGGTTCTAGCAGGAACGGGTAGGACGGCGCCGATGGCATGAAATTGCGCCTCACAAATTGGGGAACCGCTGTGCTAGCATCTACTTTGCAAACGCGGAGGAGGCGGCCCAAGACTGCGTTGGCAATCTCCGATTTCGGTGACGTATCTCATGAATTCGCAAGTCGAGCAGGCACTCACAAGTCTGAAGTCCGGGAAACTCGAGGACGTTGAGCAGGCTCTCGAAACACTCCAGGAGGTCGTTTACGGTTTCGGGATGAAAGTGTGCGGCGTTCGCGAGGACGCCGAGGACACTGCCCAGGAAACCCTCATCCGCCTGGCAAGACAACTGAAGGAGTTTCCCGACGCGCGGGCGCTGGCCGTCTGGCTTTACAAGGTGGCCAAGACCCAATGCCTGATGAGCCGCCGCAAGAGCAAGTTCGCTCCCGCGCAAGTCCTTTCCCTGGATGCGTTGATGCCCAAGGAAAGCGGCGCCGCAGCTCCGGCAGTGAAATCCTGGGAGATTACACCCGAAGAAATGGTGCTGAACAAGGAGTTGCGCAGCAAGCTGGAAGACGCCGTGCTTGCCCTTCCCAAGCCTTATCGCTTGGTCCTGATTCTCCGCGACATGGAACAACTCGACACCAGGGAAGTGGCGGAGGTGATGGGTATTTCCGAGGAAACCACCAAGATGCGCCTGCACCGGGCGCGCGTTTTCCTTCGCAATGCGCTGGCCGGCTACGTCCAGCGTGCGCAGGGGAAAGACCATGCCTGACCGGCATTGCAAACAGATCTTCGCCGTGCTCTCCGAGTACCTGGATGGTGAGCTTCCGGTGAAGAATTGCCGGGAATTAGAGCGCCACCTGAAGGGCTGCCGGCCCTGCATTGCATATCTCGAGAGCTTGAAAACCACCGTGGAGGCTTGCCGCAGGTATAGGGCGCCCAGGGCTCCCGCCCTCTCGAAGCAAGTGAAGGCCGCTCTGCTGGAGGCTGTTCGTAAGGTGATTTCCATATATTCTTCTGAATAGGGTCTCATAGGTGCAACTTTATCGTGAGATGGTTCGTCAGAACATATGTAAGCCGGGTGTAAAATCCCGGCCGGAGGCCTACCGTGAGATACGATCGTTTACGACGTGTACTCGTGGTTGTGGTCGCGGGGCTGCTTTCCCTTCCGGCAGCTCTCTTTAGCCAACAACAGAACCCTTCCCAGGTGCGCTCGGTGCGGCTGAGTTCCGTCAGCGGCAAAGTGACGGTGAAGCGCCCAGGCGCAGCCGAAGGGGTCCAGGCGCAGGTGAATACCGCAATCGAGGAAGGCTTTGTGGTGTCGACATCGGCTGGCGGTTTTGCCAACGTGCAGCTCGAGAACGGCTCCACGATTCGACTGAGCGGACACACCAAAGCCGACTTCACGCAATTAAACACGGATGCGGATGGAAACAAACTGAACGTCATTACGTTGGAACGGGGATTGGCTGGTTTTTACTTCATCCCTGAACGACAGGACGTTTCCACGGTGAAGATTGCGGACGCCACCTTGACTTCCCATGGCAAGACCGAATTCGAAACGGAGTTCACCTCGGGGACGGTGCAACTGCGCGTGTTGGCGGGCTCCGTCACGATCTCGGCACACGCCAGCTCCCTGACCCTGGGTAAAGGGAAGGCCGCGGTATACAACCCGTTGGCGGCTGCGGCGGCGGGGGCGAAATCGCACGCGCGGGTGGTTCGCCTGAGCTACGTGAGTGGTACGGTGATGGTCAAGCGGCCTGCTTCGGCGGAAGAGGAACCGGCGATGGTGAACGTGCCCATCCAGGAGGGTTTCGAGCTCTCCACTTCCGGCGGCAGTTATGCCGAAGTGGAATTCGAAAACGGTTCCACCGCACGCCTAGGCGAGCTCTCCAAATTGCTTTTCGATCAACTGGCGTTGGACGCCAACGGCAACAAGCTGAACGGCATGACGTTTGAGCAAGGATATGCCACTTTCCACTTTCTGCCCGAGCACAGCCTTCCGCGCTCTGTAAAACGGGATGGCATTATCCACTTTCAGCCCACGTACGGCGATGTTTATCGCGTCAAGATTGCCGACGCGACGGTGACGACCGATGGCAAGTGCGAATTCCGCACGGACCTGGAACAGGACAGCTTTCGCGTGGAAGTTTTCAATGGCTCGGTAGATGTCGCCACTCCTACCCTGTCTGCCAAACTCGGCGAAGGCAAGATCCTGGAACATAAGTCCGGCGGCGCGGAGTTGGCTTTCAACATCCGGAAAGGAATTGCCAAGGACACTTGGGATCAGTGGACGGAGGCACGGGATAAGCAGGTGCAGCTTACGGAAAAAGACGAGGCCGTCCATCCCATTGGACCGCGCTACGGCTGGAGTGAGCTTGACACCTATGGCGAATGGGTTGGACTTCCCGGTGGCAGATTCGGCTGGTCGCCCTACGCGCGGGCAGGTTGGTCGCCCTACACCAATGGTCAGTGGGGATGGTACCCGGGATTCGGCTGGACCTGGATTTCCGGCGAACCCTGGGGCTGGCTGCCTTATCACTGCGGTCAATGGGACTTCGACGCTAGCTTTGGCTGGTATTGGATGGACCCGATGTTCGGTTGCGGACTCTGGGGGGCTTCGCTGGTCAATTGGTATTCGGGACCGGGATGGATCGGCTGGGCGCCGAAGGGGGGGACCGGCCTTCCTGGAACCGGGGGGCCCGGTCATCCGAGGCCCGTTCCACCAGGACGTGGTCATCCGGGCCCGGGTCCTCGCCCCTTCCTCCCAAGGGGACTTGTCACGGTTCCGACCAGTGTGGTTCAGAATCGGCAGTTAATTACGCCCCAGACCGTGAACCACATTCTGCCCACGTCGGGAAGCCTGATTGAGCACCCGCCCTTCGAACTGGGCCCGCGGCCCACGAGCGCGGCAAGCTCGCCAACGCTGGGCGCGGGAAGCACATCCAAAAGCAATACAGCGGCCGCGACGGCGCCACCCGCACCGGCGCCGATCAGTGGGCCGGGGCCAGGCCTCGCATCGCGCCACGCTTCCGCGCCTTCGACCATCCTGATGGGAGGCGATGCGGCAAAGGAGAGTTCCTTGCTTGCGCACTATCATTTCTATCCCGGCCGTGAACCCTTGCGCGCCATTGAAGGCGCAACCCTGGGGGGACGTTATCCGGCGCGCGGGTCAACGGGTGAGTTCCGCAGCAATGCTTTCAGAGGTGGGGAAAGGAATGGGGGCGCCAGTGGCCAGAACGGTTCCCGGGGCGGCCCCACCGTGTCGCACTCAGCGGGCGGGTCAGGGGCCATCATCATGTCCCACGGACAAGGTGGAGGCGGCTCGCACGGCGGGGGCTATTCCGGTGGCAGTAGCTCCTCCAGTGGCGGGCAGTCCGGTGGAGGTGGAAGCGTCTCCGGCGGTGGCGGCGCGGCACACTCTGGCGGTGGTGGTGGAAGCGTCTCCGGCGGTAGCGGCGGGGGCGCCGGTGGCGGTGGCGCCGGACACCACTAATCCACCGTCGCATTGCAGTTGTTGAATAATCATCGCGCCTTTAGCCCAACTTTCGCAGTTGAGGGGGTGGAAGAACCCTAATTTGGGCAATTATATAGTTGGCTGACCGCGCGGTTCTCTCAGAACTGATACGTCTCTTTTCCGCTGTGGCTGGTAATATCAGCCTTGCCATGGCTGACGCGAGTTATGCAATGGCTTGTTAGCTTGCGGTGCCCAGAGTGGATGAACTTATCAAATACGCGATTTCGCACAGCCCAATGGCGCTCTGCAACGGTAAGGATAATGATACCTACGTGGTTTCCTTTGCAAACCCCGTACTTTTCGAATCTTCTTTCCAGGGTGAAGACGATCCTGTTTTCTTTCTTCGCATAGGCGAGAACAATATCATCGTCTTGTGAGATTAATTCTGGAACGTTGCCTGCATAGACCGACCTCAGCGCGGATATCCTCTCTATTCGATGGACTAATTCCACTGGAACCATCTCGTCGATCAGGATTCGTAGGTCAGTGCTCAAGGCTCGACGTAAGACTCCATTGCGATTTTGGAAAAGCGGACTGCGTCCTTGACTTGGCCAATCTTGAGCTGTGGGTACGACTTGAGTACGCCCTTCAGGCTGCCGTAAAACTCAACACCATCAAGAATCATATAGACGGGGATCCTGGTGCCCTCAATGCAGGGATTGCCACCCACTAGTCCTCGCCGCATGACTATCGAGGGCACTTGCCTAGCAGCCAGCGCGAATGCCTCTCTCATGGCTACACCGAAATCATCAGCCGTTGGTGACTGACTGCACCTGTTCCGGTAGTCGAGAAATCTTTTCAATTTATTGTATTGCGTACCCTCTCGCAGATGAGTACGCAACGCAACAATATTGCTACGAAGGAGGAGATCATGGGCGTCCCTGCACCTGCAAATTCTCATCCCTTTATCTCCCTTACGAATATTCTCGTGACCTCGGTGAGCGCAGTCACGTCGTCATAAACGTTGAAAGTCTGGAACGTCAGCGGTCTATTTCCCTGAAGTATGACAACTATTGTGTGGTCGTTCAGTGTCACAAACGTCTCATAAACTCCCTCTGGCTTGCTCGGGATACGCATCACCATACCCACAACCTCTACCTCACGGAACAGACTAAAGCGGAGGTGCATTGGCACTGGGAAATTCATAGACCGCTTCTTGTCCGAGTAAACAAAGATAGCTGTTACGTCGGCTGTAGCCTTGCCATTTTTGAAGAACTTCCCAATCCATGCAATTATATCCTCGGCGAATGGTCCTGTGTCTCCACGCTCACGAATTTCTGTCTCTGGAATATATTCTAACGAAGCGTGGAATTCCTTTTTCGTCCAATGGCAATTGAAGTGGACATGATAATCTGTTAGTGAATGATCGCGAGTCGGGGCAACGGCCGCAATTGACTTATCGCCATGTACTAAGCGGTTCGAGCGATCCATTCGCTTGATCTCACTCTTGAGTCCATCCAGATCAAACTTGTCGAGGCTAACAGCTAGGCCGTACTCCAAGTTTGAACAATTCAGCCTGGAAAGCGACCCACGTCTGCGTCGTCTCATCTCTTAGTCCGCACTGCGATTGATTTTGACAGGCGTCTGTGAGGCTTGTGTGCGTCCCATTCGTCCATTCGTTTTTGTAGCTCGGATTTCGATACCCCAAGTATCTTCTTTACGGTCGATTCGAATCTCAGGAATTCAGGGCTTTTTCCGTCTCCCGCGTCTCGGGATTTCTTCACGCCTGTCCTCCGTCCGCCTGTCCAATCAGCCCACGGTAAGTGAGCCTCTTCCCGATAAGATTACCACAAACCAAGCGGAAACGCTCCGCGTCAGTCAACTCTCTCTGATTGTAGCGGAAGGCTTGCTCATCCAGGTGGCGGTCAAGATGAAGAGGCTCGACACTAACATAGGATCCCCGGATGGTGCGCTTCAAGAGACTCCAAAAGTTTTCGAGGCCGTTAGTAAGAACCCGACCGCGCACATATTCAATAGCATGGTCGACGACCTGATGCCCGTATCTCGCGGCAAGCCCCTCATAGGAAGCAAGTGCATCGGTATAGATCATGGAGCCTTCCTGAATACCCTTTGCAATTTCATCGTGAAGGACTTTCTTGCGTCGGCTCGGAATACGCTGAGTCCGCACTTCCCCGCCGCGCTGTAAAAATCCCAGAACGGGGGTCTTGTCCTTCCCGCCTGTTCCGGTGATTTTAGCACGACGTTTGGAGATGTGCATGTTGCGCGCTTTGCCGCCCAAAAACGTCTCGTCAATTTCGATTTCGCCGCTCATCTTCTCGAAAGTACCACTGTGCATCGAGAGGCGAATCCGGTGATCCATGAACCACGCGGTTTTCTGCGTGACGCCAAGGTCGTGTGCCATCTCGCATGAACTGATCCCATTCTTACAGTTCGTAACCATCCAAATCGCCGCGAGCCACTTGCCCAACACGATAGGCGAGTCCTCAAAAATTGTGCCGACCTTGATCGAGAACTTTTGGTGGTCATGTGGCGTCCGGCATTTCCAGACCCGAGCTTTGGCGAGAAACGTAACGCCGCGCGAGCCGCAGCGCGGACAGACAACCCCATTCGGCCATCGCAGATCGCGCAAGAAACTCAAACAGACATCGGGATTATCGAAATAGCCTATTGCTTCGATAAGCGTTTTCGGAAAGATAATATGTGTGTCCATACCTTATACTGTACCAAAGTAAAGTCGGTCTGTCAAGTATATAATTGCCCTAATTTGCGGATCTGGCCATTAGCCACTCCTCGTCTAAGGAGACGACGGGCGTGGCGGCTTGCGAGCGGCTTCTTCTAACGGCCACGCGCTTCTGGTGCGTTTGCCCTGCCTCCTCTCCAGGGCTTGCCGCCGCCAGCGCAGCCTCCTTGTCCAGCGGCGATCCGGTTACCCCCAACCCGATTCCTACCTCCGTTACATCTTTTAGACCCGAATTCGGAAGTCAGCGTGGGTGCGATGTGTATCTTGTAGGGGCACAGCGCGCTGTGCCCCCACGCCCGGCCCCGCGCCATTTTGTTCCTCCGGCATCCGCGTCGAACGGGCCTCGAATCAAGTGATTCGGTTCGAACGGCGGCTGCCAACTTTCGAATTCGGGTTAGAAGGCCCCGACGGTCCACGACCCCCCCTCTGCAGTACCACCTTGCGCGCGAACTCTGCTTGCTCAAGACTCTATGGAATATATAGAGACCCCTTTGGAACCCGAGGTAAGTGGAGCACGAGCTCGTCACCTGCCGACCGAAATTGGAAAGTACACGCCGCCTCTGTAGGAGGCAGCAAACACTCTGCGAACTCAGTCGGGGTAGACTCGCTATTTTATTCGCTACGACTATTCGTATATTATCGTATATAAACAATTGATGTTATTGACTTTAAATGGACACATGCCTATACAATATTTGGCCGGGCGTACTGATACGATAGAGAGCCGCAAAGCAGGTTGCAGCCGGCTTTGCCCTTAACGAAACCAAGGAGATGATGGTGGTCCCCCGGTTAGCGTGCTGCTTGAGCTATAAGGCCGATTGCCTCAGGGGCTGAAAAGAAACAACGGCCAGGTTTGTCCAGTTTTCATCGGAGAGGAACATATGAATCCCTGGCAAAAAGGGGTAATGGAACATGCCCATTGGTTTGGCATTTTCTGTTCAGCAATGGTGTTGACTCTCATGGTCACCTCGGGAGCTCGGGCACAAATGTCGGGTGCGATTTCGGGAACGGCTGCCGACTCATCGGGAGCCGTGTTGCCGGGGGTGAACGTGGCTGTGAGGAACCTGGAGACCGGATCGATTCGTGCCGCAGTGAGCGACGGCATGGGGCGTTACAGCGTGCTCTCACTTCCAGTCGGACGGTATGAGATAAGGGCACAAAAGGATGGGTTCAGAGCTGAGCTCCGCACGGGCATCACCCTGGTCGTCGGACAGGAGGCCACGGTCGACTTGGTCTTGCAATTGGGCGAAATCAGGCAGCAAGTGACGGTGTCGGGAGAAGCGCCGTTGGTCAGCGCCACGCCGACTGCGACATCGGGTTTGGTCGGAGAGCGGCAAGTAAAGGACCTGCCGCTGAACGGCCGAAGCTACGATGAGCTTCTTACCCTGAATCCCGGGGTCGTCAACTTCACGTGGGAGAAGACAGGCGGGGTCGGGATTTCCAACTCTGCCGTCGGCAACATGTTCTCGGTCGCGGGGAACCGGCCTCAGCAAAACCTCTTCTTGTTGAACGGGGTCGAATTCACGGGGGCGGCCGAGAACGATATGCAGCCCGGCGGCACCAGCCAGCAGTTGCTGGGGGTGGACGCGGTTCGGGAATTCAACCTGCTGCGCGACACTTACGGCCCGCAGTACGGCAAACGGCCCGGCGGCCAAGTCATCATTGTCACCCAGTCCGGGACAAACGATTGGCACGGGACGGTATTTGAATTCCTGCGCAACAGCGACTTTGATGCGCGCAATTTCTTCGATCAAAGCTCCATCCCGCATTTCGCGCGCAACCAGTTTGGAGGGTCTTTGGGGGGACCGATCCAAAAGGACAAGACCTTCCTGTTTGGCAATTACGAGGGATTCCAGCAGCACCTGGGGTTAACCGATGTGACGCTCGTTCCGGATAACAACGCGCGCCAAGGTCTATTGCCGGGTCCGAATGGCACGATGGTCAACGTGGGAGTGGCGCCCGGAGTTGCGCCACTGCTTTCGTTGTGGCCCGTGCAAAGCCCGAACGCGCCGGACTTCGGAGGCATCGCTGAATCGTTCAGCAACCCTTTGCAGACGATTCGAGAGGACTTTGGGACCACTCGGCTCGACCACATCTTCTCTGAGAAAGACTCTCTCGGCGCGGTCTACACCGTCGACGACAGCGCGGATAACTCACCCACCATCAATCCCTGTAGCACGGACCTGGAGAGCCTCCGGGAACAGGTTGTCAGCCTCGAAGAAACCCACGTTTTTTCCTCCACGGTGATCAACACCGCCCGCTTCGGTTTCTCTCGCGCCAGCTATTTCTATACGGGAGAACCCACCCCCAATACCCCCGCAGCGAGTGTTCCGAGCTTTTTGGTTGGCCGTCCTGTTGGCGCGGTGGTAATCGGAGGAAGCGCGGCATCGAATCCAGCCGCCCAATTAAGCCTTGCTGGAAGCAACAATGGAAGCAACCTGGACATCGCTCGGAATCTCTTCACTTATGAGGATCGCGTAACCTTCACGAAAGGGCGTCATCGGGTCAGTGCGGGAGCGTGGTTCCAACGGCTCGAGTCCAATGAAAATCTGGCGCTCAGCCAGTATGGACAGGCTACATTTACAAGTCTGACGACCTTCCTGGACGGCACGGTGGGCACTTTCCTGTTTGATCCCACACCGACCCGTCTGGGCTGGCGCGCGTTCCTCGGCGCCTGGCACCTCGAGGACGACATACGTCTGAGTCCGAAGTTGACGCTATCCCTGGGTTTCCGCGACGAGTTCACCAACGGTTGGAACGAATCTCAAGGTCGGGGCGCCAACTTCGTTTTCAACAACGGAGTCATTGTTACTCAACCGCGAGTCGCAAACTCAGTCTTCACTTCCAACAACGCGAAGTTCCTGCCCCAACCGCGAATCGGTTTAGCGTGGAGTCCCTTGCGCACCAAGACCGTCATCCGCGCCGGCTTCGGGATGTACAACGATCTTCAAGATGCGCTTGGATACCGCCTCGATCAGAATGCGCCCTTCAATCCGACCGACAGCATCGCGAGCCTCCCGGTCTCTCAGCTCCCCTTCAACCCCGGCGCCCCACTGCCGTCAAGTGCGAAGGTGGTGCCAGGAGGGGTTCAACCCGATTTGAAGACGCCGACCCTCGTGTCCTATTCCCTCAGGATTGAACAGGAGTTGACTCCCAACACCTCGTTCAGCGTCGGTTATGTGGGATCTCACGGGTACCACGAGATCGTCAGCGTGGACGCGAACGAGCCTTTCCCCACAATTTGCCCTGCGGCCCCCTGCCCGGCTTCCCTACCGGCCGGGACGTACTACATTCCGAGTGGAGCACCGAAGGCAAATCCCGCGCTGGGGAACACCTGGAGCTGGTTTTCTGAGGGGGTCAGCTCCTACAATGCCCTGCTTTTGGATTTTACTCACCGCTTCAGTGGGGGCTTGGCCTTGAGGGGAGTTTACACTTGGTCGAAGACCCTCGACGACGGAGACTCCCTGAATGCCACCGCAGCGGCCAATGCCCCGGGGTTGGTCATGAATCCGTTCAACCTCCATGCAGACTGGGGACTTGCGACGTTTGACGTCAGAAACGTTACCGTCATTAACGGAAGCTATGAGCTGCCGTTCGGACGGGGGAAGGCCTTTGCGAATAGCTTCGGCGGTGGGCGTAATGCACTCGCGAGCGGCTGGACTTTGAATAGCATTGTGACCTTGCAGGACGGCTTTCCATTCACGCCACAACTCAGCTTTAATCCCTCCAACAACGGGGATACGCGCAACCCGGTGCGTCCGTCTCTGAACCCGGCGTTCTCCGGGCCTGTGATTCTGGGAAGTCCAAACCAGTATTTCAATCCCAGCGCCTTTCTCGTCCCACCTAACGGGACTTACGGAAATCTTGGACGAGACGCCTTTATTGGCCCGGGCCTCGCTACGCTTGATCTCTCGTTGCTCAAGGACACGAAGATTACGGAAAAACTAGGTCTCCAGTTTCGGGCGGAGTTTTTCAACGCCTTGAACCGCGCCAACTTCAATACGCCAAACCTGATCGTATTCACATCAGCCGCTGGGGTCCCCTCCCCCACTGCGGGTGTCATCACCAGCACATCCACAACGTCACGGCAGATTCAGTTCGGACTCAAGCTCATCTGGTAGGCCGCCTGGCGCAGACCTCAGGACCACGTCATTCCCGCGAAAGCGGGAATCCACTTGATCGAAGACACCCATCCCCACGGTGCGAGATTTCCATTTCTCCCCTGTGTCCCGTTTTTCTTGAAGTATTCTGCCTCTCGGCAGATTATCCCAATGTTTTTAAACGGGTTAGAAGGCTACTGAGGATATATGGGTAAACGCATGAGCGTAGTATTTTGCTACACTCGGCGACTTGCGCGCTTCTTGATAGGCCAGAGATATAGCCTACACTTCGCCCCGCCGGCGATTCCGACTTGGCGCTCGAGTACCCGTTGGTGCTCATCACCGGGCTGGCGCAGAGCGAAGCTCTGCGATCTGGGGAGGCACGCCGGGGAAGCAAGGAAGCTGGTGCGGGCTCAAGACGAACGAGTAAGTAAGGAATTGCAGTTGTCCGGGATGAAAATGCCGCCTCTAAGCGACCATGATGGGTGTTCGCTAAACGCAGAGCTTCGCTCTGCGCCAGCCGGCGGGGTAAGGCCGACGGGTAACCTTTTCGTGCCCTGCAAGGGCACAAGATAGTAGCCGGGGGCAACGCCCCCGGAAAGCGCGAGGCTCGTTCCCCGACCCTGAAAGGGTCGCATTACCCTGGGCCGCAGGACGCAAGCCCAGTGTGACGCCATTCGGATTCGACCCTTCCAGGGTCGGACCTCGGTGGGGCGCAATTTCCGGGGGCGTTGCCCCCGGCTACCGTATGGATCCCCTGTGGGGATCAAGGATGGACCGTTCCGAGGACGTTCTGGGGGCGCAAAAAGGAGGAAAAAGGCCTTCTGATCCGCCCGGCGTAAATTGCTCAGCCGAAACGAGTACTTCATCGAGTTTCTGGAGAGGCCGCCGTTCTTTGGTGGCCGAAGAATCCCTGCAGTTTCTTTGAACGGCCAGTCCGTCGGATGACGGATGAGCCCGAATTCGGAAGTTAGCGTGGGTGGGATGTGCATCTTGTAGGGGCACAGCGCGCTGTGCCCGTACGCCCGGCCCCGCACCATTTTGTTCCTCCGGTACCTGCGCCAAACGGACCCCGAATCGAGTGATTCGGCTCGAACGGCGGCTGCCAACTTTCGAATTCGGGATGAATGTTCCTTACGAGTTGCGGAGATCCTTCGTCGTCCCGATCAGATCGGGACTCCTCTCCAGAAACTCGATGCATTACTCGTTTCCATTGAGCAGCTTGGGCCGAGCCTGTCTGATCCGTCCTCGCCCCGCAACTAACCCCTCACCCGGCCCACGACGGCTGGTCAAAACGCCGTCGCGGTCCACCCTCCCCGATTTCTGGGGTCCGATGGACCCCATCGGGGTCCACGAATCGGACTCCCCTTGGGAGAGGGCAAGACCCGTTTGCGGTGCATTCCGTTTCTGACATCACGGATAGCGGTTTTCGGCTATACACGCTCAGGGTGACACGCCTGGGATGTGCGCCGTGTCTGCGCAACTCCAACTTCCGAGTTCGTGTTAAAGGGTTATTTTGCGGAGGCAAGCCGTGGCGTGACCTGAGTGTCAGGGCGCAACTCGTCCGTGCATCGGAGAGCGACCATGTCCCCTTCCCGAAGGTCTCCAAAAACCTCGATCAGGTTTCCGGACGTGGCTCCAGTCTTCACATCCACCCATTCGGTCCGGTTATTGCGAACGCGAATCACGAAGGCTCGCTCCAAATCACTGCCCACGGCCGTGGCAGGGACGAAAAGGGTTGGGTACGGGCGGTGCAACGGCCACGCAACTTCGCAAAAGACACCGGGATTGAGTTCGGCCTTGGGATCTCTGACATCCAATTCGACCGGCATGGTGCGCGTCTTCACGTCTACCGCGCCGGAAATCCTGGCGATAGGCGCCTGGAAAATTCTCCCAGGGAACGCCGGCACGGTGAAGCTCACTTCTGTCCCTTCCGGGATTCCGGCGGCATCGTATTCCGGAACGGGCGCCACCAAGCGATGCCGGGTGAGGGTTTGAATCTCCACGATGGGCGTCATGGCGCCGGGCCCGCCGCCCGGCCCCACCAGTGCTCCGGGATGAACGTAGCGGTTCGTAACCTGGCCCTCAAACGGCGCCGTGATGCTGAGATAAGCCTCAAGCTGCGAGACCGCGCGGAGCGCCTCTTGCGCTGCCTTGGCGCTCTGGTCAAGCGCCGCGACGTTCGCCTCATCCGCTTGCGCCGCCTTCTGCGCCAGCTCGAGATCGTTCAGGGCCACCACGCCCGGGGTCTTGGCTGCCGCGCTCATGCGCTGGCACGTCGCTTGATCCGCCGCGAGTTTGGCCTGCACCGCAGAGAGCTGCGATTCCGCGCTTTGAAATTTGGATTCCGCTTCCGCCCGCTGCGCCACGACTTCCGGCGCCTCGAGCTGCGCGATCTGTTGCCCTGTCTTCACCCTGGAACCGCGGTCCACTTTGATCCACTTCACGAACCCCGTCACCTTGGGATAGACGTCCACCACCTCATAGGCCGTGAGTTGGGCGGGAAGTTTGACCGTGGTGTTCAGTTTTTGCGAAACCACGCGGGTCACTTCCACCTCGGGAGTTGGCGCAGCTCCTGCTGAGGGGCCAGCCGCCGCCGTTGCACCGCTGCGGTTGTGACTACAGCCAACCGACAGAAGGCATGCCCCAACGAGCGCTGGAAGAGAAAAGCCGCAGAGTCTCGAAGGCAGAGACCCTGCGCGACGCACTGTTTGATTGGCTCGCATATGTTTCCTCAACTGACCCCTCACCCGGCCCGCGTCCCGATGAAGTACATCGGGATCGCGGTCCACCCTCCCCGATTTCTGGGGTCCGATGGACCCCATCGGGGTCCACGAATCGGACTCCCCTGGGAGAGGGCAAAGACCGGGTTCCTTTAGCCCTTACCCTTTAGCCTTTATCCTTTAACCTTAGGTCTGCCGCCTACCGCCCCGCATACCTGCTCCCCGGATCATCCGGGTTAAGCGAAGGCGAGGCGGTGCTGGCGCGCGCTTGAACCAGTGAGAACACGAACGGCAATACGGTCAGGTTGGCCAGCGTCGCGGCCAAGAGTCCCCCGATAACGGCGCGGCCCAGGGGTGCGGCCGCCTCCGCTCCCTCTCCCAGAGCCAGGGCCATGGGAATCATGCCGGCAATCATAGCGGCACTGGTCATCACGATCGGACGCATACGCGCTCGAGCTCCCTCGACGCCTGCGGCGAACGCGGAACCGCCTGCCCGGCGATTTTCGTCCGCAAAGGTCACGAGCAGGATGGCGTTCGCCGTCCCTACCCCGATGGCCATGATCGCTCCCATAAAGGATTGAATGTTCAAGCTGGCACGAGTGACCAGCAGCATCACGACGACTCCACAGATGGCGGCAGGCGCCGTGGTAAAGATTACAAAGGCCAGGCGCACCGACTCAAAGTTGGCGGCCAGCAGCAGGAAGATCACCAGGATCGCCAGCAGCAGGCCGATCCCGAGGTTGGTGAGCGTCTCGCGCATGGGAGCAATTTGACCACGCACTTGCACCGTCACGCCCCGTGGCGGTGTGCCAGCCTGCCGGACAGCCGCATCAATGCTCTTTGTTACGCGACCCAGATCTTCGCCTGCGGTGTTCGCCGAGAGGGATAGCAGCCACAGGCCGTTCGAGCGGTCGTACTCGCCGACCATCGTGCCCTCCGTGACCCTGGCAAGGTCTCCGACGAGTGGGTGCTGCGCGTCGCCGGGCATCACGGGGGTGTTCTGAACATCCTCGATGGAGGTCATTCTTGGCTGCGGGTACTGGACTTGAACTTGATACGCGACCCCCGTTTTCGGATCCGCCCAGTAGTTGGGGGCTGTGAAGCGGCTGGATGCCGTGGCTTCGGAAAGGGACCGGGTTACCTGCTCCGCTGTTACGCCGAGTTGGCCCGCCAGTTCACGGTTCACTCGCACGTCCACGCTGGGATAGTTAAGCGGCTGCTCAATCCTAAGGTCGCGCAAGGCCGATACCTTGCTCAGCTCATCGCGCAATTTCTCGGTGTAGGATCGGGTAGTGGGGAAGTCCGGCCCCGTTACCGCTAATTCGACTGGAGTCGGCGCCCCGAAATTCATGATCTGGCTGACAATGTCTCCCGGCTCGAACGAGAAGGAGCAGCCCGGGAATTTGGGTGGCAGGATTTTACGGAGCTTTTCTTCAAACGCAACCACGTCGATACCAGCCTCGGGGCGCAGGGCGAGGTTCATCACCGCCTCCTGCGGCCCACTGGTCCACAGGAACACCGTATTGATGGGGTAACTGGCGCCCTGCGTGCCGACGTAACCCAGGCTGATGTCGACGTTGCCCGGCCCGGCCGTAGCTTGGATCTCGTCCAGGACGCTCGTCACCAAACGCGCGGTGTCTTCCGCGCGGGTTCCGGTGGGAGCGTCGAAACGCAGACGGAATTGATGCCCCGGAACGTTGGGAAACAGTTCCTTACCTACGAGCGGTCCCAGAAGGCCCAGGATCGCCAGCACTACGACGATGTAAATCCCGACCACGGGCCAGCGCAACGGAGCAAGACGTTGGAGGATGGCTGCCCAACGGCTTCGCACTTTGTCGAAGTTTAGCCAGCCGGTTTGAGGCGCTTTGCGGTGCGCGTCGCTTTTTCGGTGCGTCCACAGAAAGAGGACAGGCAACAGGGAGCTCGAAAGCAGGAAGGAAGCCACCATGGCAAACGCCACTGCCAACGAAAGCGGCACGAACAGATTCTTCGTCACGCCGGTCATGAGAAACGACGGTACGAAGACCGCCACAATCGACAGCATCGACAGGAAGCGGGCCACGACGGTTCTCTGCGTAGCTTGCAGCACGCCGCGCGCCGGCTGGATATCAGGTTCTTCGAGGAGCGTGCTGTCGATGTTCTCAATTTCCACCACGCCCTCATCGACCAGGATGCCCACCGCCAACGCGAGTCCGCCGAGGGTCATGATGTTGATGGTCTGGCCGGTCAACCATAGAGCCACCACCGAAGTCAGGAGGGCGAACGGAATCGTGGTCAGCACGACCACGGAGCTTCGCCAGTCGCCCAAGAAGAGCAGGACCACCAGGCCGGTCAGGACCGCTCCCAGTAATCCTTCTCGCACTACCGAGAGCAGTGCACTCTTGACGTAGCCCGACTGATCGAATTGATAGCTGATGTCGATGTCGGAGGGAACGAGCGATCGGAAACGCGCGAGATTCTGTTTGACCTCATTCACCACGGTAAGCGTGGAGGCGTCCGGGCGCTTGGTCACGGGGATGTACACCGCCCGGCGGCCGTTGACGAGCGCATAGCCAGTGGGAATGTCGGTGCTGTCCGCCACCGCGCCGATGTCGCGCAAGTACACCGCAGGGCCGGCGCCGGTGCGGATGGGCACATCGAGCAGGGTGTGAATGTCCGGGGTAACGGAATCGCTGCCGACGATGCGCAATAGGCTGCCTGTCCGCACGTTGCCGGCGGGCATGAGGATGTTGCCGGAGTTGATCGCCCGCACGACCGCGTCGGGGGATAAGTTGTAGGCCCGCAGCCGGTCGGGATTGACCGTGACCACGATCGTGCGCTGGTTGCCACCAAAGGGCGGCGGCGCCGACACGCCCGGAAGCGTGGCAAAGACCGGACGGATGCGATTCAGCGCCAGGTCTTGAATATCCCCGATGGTGCGCGTCTTGCTGGAGAACACCAAATAGCCCACCGGGACCGTGCCCGCGTCAAAACGAATCACGAAGGGGTTCACCGTCCCATACGGCATGAAGGCGTGGGCGCGGTTCACGTAAGAGATGGTTTGGGCGAGGGCCTGGCTCATGTCGGTGCCGGGATGGAAAGTGAGCTTCAGCAGGCCGTTACCCTGAATCGATTTGTCCTCCACACTCTCAATGCCGTTGATGTAAAGGAAATGGTATTCGTAATAGAAGACCAGGTAACCTTCCATCTGCGCCGGGCTCATTCCGCCGTAGGGCTGAGCCACGTAGATTACAGGGAGGTTTAGATCCGGAAAGATGTCTGTGCGCATGCGGAGGACAGCCAGAATCGCGCCGAGAGCTACGGCGAAGACCAGCACCAGCACCGAAATGGGCCGCCGAAGGGCGGTGCGGATGAGCCACATGGTTCAGCTTTCAGCGATCAGCTCTCAGCAGTCAGCTAAAGCCCTCGCTGACCGCTGACGGCTGAGCGCTGAGTGCTCCTCCTTTCTAGGGTTTCCTCCCTGCATTGGCACGGAGGACGACAAGGAAAGGTTCCAAGTCACCCTGCGCATAGGCAACATTGAAGAGCCCATGCCACAAATTCAACCTGGCAATCGCGTCTTCCATCTCCGCCTGGGCCAGCAGACTTTCAGCCTCCGCCACTTCGACGAGGGTTGCTAAGCCTGCCTCATAACGCGCGCGCGATTGAATCTCTGTTTGACGAGCCGCGCTCAATTCAGTGGGGGTCTCTTGGGCCACCAGTTGGGCTGTCTTCAGTTGATCCTGAGCGGCTCGAATCTGACCCGTCAAGTCCTGAATGGTCTGCTGATAATGGGCCTGCTGCGAGCGTTCGTTGGCTTGCGCAATTTGCTTTTTGGCGCTCAGCGCCTTGAAATCAAATACGTCTGGAAAGAGGATCGTCAGCCCTGCCACCCAGTTTCCGCGCGCCGGCGCCAACCCGTTCCAATTGCCAATAATAGTTCCGTTGTTGGGGACCTCGCTGCCGCGGCCGAACCCTTCTGCCTGAAGGAAGAAACGAGGGTAATCGCTCCGTTTCAAGACTTTTTCTTGCGCCTGAACTTCCCGGACGGCAGCCATCTGGTCACGGGCCAGCGGGTGGCCGGAAGGCGAGGCAGCCGGCAACGAAGCGGCCGGTGGGGGACCGAGCAGCGGGCCGGTGTCCACTGTGATTTCATTGCCTGCCGCCCCCATCAGTGCCGCGAGGGTGTCCAGGGCCACTTGTTCCGCCTGTTGAGTCTGGTAGAGTTGGGTTTTGGCCCGGGACAGTTCCGCGTCGGCACGCGAACCGTCCGCGCCAGGCCGCAGTTGGTTGTCGACCAGGACGCGGACCGACTTGTCAAACACCTGCCAGCGGTCCACGTTGGCCTGCGCAGCCAGCAGCGCTTGCTGGTCGGCCAGTGCCATGAGAAAGTAATCTCCCACCGCTGTCGCAACCTGGAGTTGCGTCAAAGCCAAATCGGCCCTGGCCTTATCTTCCGCGTTTCGTGCCTCCCCCAGCATTGCGGGCCGCCGCCCAAAGTCCAAAGGCTCCCAGGAAAAGAGCGCCCCTGCCTGAGCGCCCCAAAAACTTTGTCCTGCGGCAGGCCCAATTGGCCCCTCGACTGTGGGGGTGATGGGGGTAGGCAACCAGATCCCGGGCACCTGGTTTTGGGTGGCACGGCTGGCTTGATAGACTGAATTCAGTTGCGGCAAGTAGCTGGTGCGTGCCAGTGACACGCCACTTCGGGCCGCTGCTATTTGTTCCATCGAGGCGCGGACAGCAGGATAGTGCTGAAGAGCGTAGTCCAGCGCGTCTTCGAGTGTCAGAACTCTTGGCGGAGGATCGTTCGTTCGCGCGGCCGTGAGGCATGGGAGGAGAACAACAGCTAACCCAATGGCGGGACTAACTCGAAGGTGCTTCCAAAGGTTTCTCGTCACGATTTTCAATCCTCCGTTTTTCGTCGGCGATGATTAATGCCGTGAATGAGGAAGGCGCCTATCCGCTGAGAGGGGTCCTGCACCCACAATGAGAAGGAAAACCAAGCCCATCAGCATGGAGTAATCCGTCCGGGCTTCCGCCTCCATAGGCCAGAAGCCGTTTTTGAGGAGAATGGGGATCTTCGTCGTGGCGATCGCGACGCAGATGTCGATGATTAATGGAATGGACGCGAGCCGCGCGAGCAGCCCCACGAGAATCAAAAAACCGCACACAATCTCGACAGCACCGACGAATGGCGCCAGAGTGCTGGGCGCCGGGACGCCGATATGCGTGAAGCGGCCAACGCCCCATTGTTCGGGGAACAGGAACTTCTTGATTCCTTCCAAAAAGAAGACTCCTCCTACCAGGAGACGAATAAGCAAGTTCGCAGCCGAACCGTCGGCGGCCAGCATCCTCTTCACGGTCATAGGTCCCTCCTGTAATCCTCAGCCGTCCTCCAGAAGCTCACCGACTAGCTCCTTCACCTTTTCTCTCGCCAGGGCAAGAGCTTTGCGTCCCGCCGAAGTGGCTCTGTAAACACGGCGGATCGATCTACCTGACCTCACTTCCCGCGAACGAAGATATCCCTTTATTTCAAGACCGTGGAGCAGCGGGTAAAGGGTACCGGCACTCAACCTGTACCCATGCCTGCGAAGCTCCTCGATCATGCCGAGGCCGAAGATAGGTCCCTCGCAGGCGTGATAAAGGATGTGAATGCGAACTAATCCCGAGTAAATCTCCTGACTGTTCACTGGGTTGACTTCAGCAGTTTTCATCGTCCACGTTATCCAACCTGGATATCGAAAGCCGAGTAGATATGCTATCGCAGGTTTTTCTTGGTGTCAATGGCTAGAGTCCTGAGTCAGAAGTTCGCTTACAAAGTCTTCCTCATGCGGGCGGTCTTTTCGCAGCCCCGTCAGGGGTCCCGCAAGGCGGGATAGCCCAGGGCGCAAGCCCTGGGGGAGGGCCCTCACCCCGTCCCGCAGAGCGGGACACCCCTCTCCCGCCCGAGCGGGAGAGGGGACGGGGGTGGGGGAGGGCTCGCTGACCCATCCCGCCCTGCGGGACCGTGGGCTACATTCTTTCGCCCCGACAAGTCGGGGCTGAATTATTCAACGAATCTCTGACTCAGGACACTAACGGGGCTTCGCCCCAGCCCGACGAGCATGTAAGAACGTAGCGGCTCCGCTTGTGGACGTAAGACGGAAGTGTTATTTACCTCCGTTGATGGGACCGCCGAGGCGGTCGGTGGGCCTCAA
>Ga0208192_1000407_pt1 | contig 37879 bp, 30 predicted proteins | sample June2015DPH_13_1_2_FD_184711 | JGI IMG/M metagenome (GOLD analysis project Ga0208192, IMG submission 184711) | Peatland microbial communities from SPRUCE experiment site at the Marcell Experimental Forest, Minnesota, USA - June2015DPH_13_150... | ecosystem: Environmental > Terrestrial > Soil >... | reverse complement strand
TTGCGTGCGCCTCCGATGGGATTCCGTTCCGCACATACGCAGTTGCGGAATCGACTGGCATACATGGCCACAAGGGAGAACAGCCCTTCTCGCCGCCTCTGCCAGATTGTGCCTGTGAAACGCCCTTTCACGCCGGAATCCAGCCGACCGCAACGCACTGCGCCATTTGACGGCTAGGCGACTTCCCAGGCCGAGTCCCTAACAGCGCCGGAACTATCTGAGCGGCCGCAGCTTGAGGTAAGACGAGTGGACAAGCGCCTAGAGTCGGACCCCGTTCGTAGCGAAGTGTCAGCGGAGCAGGTAGCGCAGAGTTAGGCGTAGTTTGCCTTACTCTGCGGTCCTTAACATGACAACCTCAACGCATTTGTTAACCTCCAAGGAGGAAAGGCCGCAGAGTAATCCCGCTCGGCACGGGATAACTCCGCGCTTCCTGCTTATGTTCCGCGGAGCTGACGGGCCCGCCTGAAGAACGCGGCTGTCACAAGGATCGCAGCGACGCCCAAATACATGGGTGCAAAGCGACCGGCCTGCGAACCGTCGGCGCTACCCGTGAAGTCGAACCCCGGGGCCCGGTTGAGCGGGCCGACGTACCACAGCGCGGTGTACAGGCCTTCAAAGAATTTGCTTGTGCCGCTCCAGACGCCCAGAGCCAACGCCAGCGACGGGATGAACAGTACGCCAGCGGCCCATGCCAATAGGCCGGCGCTCTGCCCCGCAAGCGCAAGCCGGACGGCGGCCCCTAGCCCTGTGAGCGCAGCAACGAAAATGCCTGCCATCCATGCCGCCGGGAACTGCCGTGGCAGAATCCGCGCACAAGAAAAGAGCAGTTGGTCGGTGCCGAAACGCGCTTCGCGCGTGCCGAGCGCGGACCACACGAGGATAGGCCAAATCCAGGCGACGGCCAACAGTGGCCCGCGCGAGATATCCAACGGCGCCGCGAACTGGGCGATAAGCAATCCTCCGGCCACCGCGTACCACCACCAGCGATAACCCTTCAGGGCGAGTCGCAATTCGGCGACCAAAAGAGGCCAGGCGCCGGAATGCAGCGCGCCAGAGGCGAGCGGAGTGAGATGAGTGGACGTGGCAATGTGCGGTCGCGCCGTGGCGGATTCCGGCGCCGCCCCTACCGGAGTGGCAGCTCCCTCCGACCGAGGCCTTGTGCCCGACTGCCTGCGCGAACTCGCCGGGTCGAACCGGTCGAAAAACCACGCGCCGCACAAGACGAGAGCGAACGCTGCGGCTGTCCAAGCTAGACGCAGGATGACAACCCCAGCAGTCCATTCGACACCGTTCCAATGAAAGCCAGCAGCCACTCGGACGGACTTATCGGCCACGCTGAGTGAAAAACTATCCACGTAACCCGGGATGCCAGCTCGTGCCGCCGGGACCATACTTTCATACACGATCCAAAGGCCAGAGGGATCGAGCTGCGGGAGCTCCGTCGCCACCGGCAGACTTATGCCGAAACTCCAGAGAAAAAACCACAGGACGTTGCCGAAACCCCCGCGAAGAAATCTGAACGTCTCGAACAAGAGGGCCATCGCGGCCGTCATCGCCATCGCGGGCAGTGCGAGGAACAGGAAGGGCGAGAGCAGAGCTGCGCCGTGGAAGGTGCGGTCCTCGGCGGCTAGAAGCTGTATGGCCACAGCGGCCAGAGCTAGTACAACAACCATGGAGACGAGCACCGCGAAGTTGCTGAGGAATTTTCCCAGGAGATAGGAAACCTTGGTGAGCGGCGTTCCTGCGAGGATCTCCCCCACCCCTGTTTGGCGGTCACGGTCCACGGCGTTCTTGACGACGTAGAAGCCCACGAGCGAAAGAAACGTCGTCGTCACCAGCGATACCATCGCGCCGATCCACGCCGATGTGTACACCCCACGATAGTCGCCAAGACGCAGCGAGATTCGCCCCGTGCCTGCGGCATAACCCAGGTAGACAGCGAAGAGCAAAGTAATGAGATAACTGTAGCGGCGCACCCGCTCGAGAAAGTCGGCGCGGGCAATGGCATAGACAACACCAAGCGCTCTCATACAGTGGCCTCGGTAGCAGCACGGTGGCGGTGAGCTGCAAGGGCGGCGAGATAGGCGTCCTCAAGCGACGGCTCCAGCGTACGCGCGCCCGGCCTTGGAGCGCCATCGGCCACTACCCGCGCATGCACACCGTCGTTACGATGGGCTGTGCTGCTGACGAGATGGCGCTGCCGAAGCGCGGAAAGCTCGCCGCTCGAGACCACGACCTCCCAGACCTTCCCATTTACGCCAGCGAGAAGCGCTTCGGGGACACCGTGGACAACGAGCTGTCCCTGGGCGATCAGGGCAATGTCCGTGGCCACGGCCTCGACATCGGAAACAATGTGGGTGGAAAGAATGACGATCCGCTCCCCGGAAAGCTCCGAAAGCAGATTGCGGAACCGCACGCGCTCTTCCGGGTCGAGGCCGGCCGTCGGCTCGTCCACGATCAGAAGCTGCGGATCGTTCAGCAACGCCTGCGCGATGCCCACGCGCTGGCGCATGCCACCTGAAAACCCTCCGAGAGGCCGCCGCGCGGCGTCCGCAAGATTCACAAGCTCCAGCAGCTCGCCAATGCGCTTTCGCGCGCTGGCTGCGTCCAGGCCTTTCACGGCGGCGAGGTACCCTAGAAATTCGAGCGCGCTCAAATTCGGGTAGATCCCAAAGTCTTGCGGCAGATAACCGAGCACGGTGCGCAACGTGTCAGGATCATGCTTGATGTCCGTCCCGTTCCACAGCACACGCCCCGCAGTCGGCTGGGTGATCGTCGCCAGAATGCGCATCAGGGTGGATTTGCCTGCGCCGTTTGGACCGAGCAGCCCAAGCACACCAGGCCCAAGTTCCAAACGGAAACTGCGCAAGGCCTCCACGTTTCCACGATAGGTCTTGCTGACGTTTTCAATTTCGAGCTTCATGAGCGTGAATGTCCATCACCCGTGGGCGTGCACCTGCACGCGTAACACAAGCTTATCGGAAGCTGGCCTAACCTTCACTATCGCTGTGCCGAAATGATTGCCTATAGACACACACCTTGCGCCATAAAGTGGTGCCACTTCGTTTTGCAACTCAGTACAGTCTCCTACATTAGCTTTCGCCGTCAAGGGGAAGTCATGTCAAATTAGTGGGATTGCGCGCCGCTGCATTTTAGTGCAGTGGCGTGCAAGTGGCCAAGGTCGCATCCTAAGTCTGGCGCGTCTGCCAATTCCGCCACTTTCGCGCACTGCCATTATTGCAAATCAAGAGGGCCTTATCAATTCGCGCCGGCGTGCCACAAATGCGGGTGACCTCACCCCGGTCTTGCGGCCCACGGCCCAAGGGAATACGACCCCTCCAGGGTCGGGGGAACGCGCGTGGCGCTTTCCGGGGGCGTTGCCCCCGGCTACTATCTTGTGCCCTTGCAGGGCACGAAAAACCTGCCCTTCGGTCTTACCCCGCGGCACCCCGTTTCTGACATCACAGATAGCCGCTTTCGGCTATCCATGCTCAGAATGACATGTGCCGGGCCGAAGGGGACTTGATGTCTCTTGACAAATCGGAGAAGATAGGCTAGGATGCTACGTGGAATTGGGCAGGATTTTGGATTCAGGATTCGGGAGCAAGGAGACGGAAGAGCGGTTGCAGGGGAAATTGTGAATTATGAATGGTGAATGGTGAATGGCGAATTATGGATTGCTTTGCTCCTTGTTGCGCCGCTTGGCGCCGACTGCTTCCTCGCTCGTCCCTTTGAGAGTAGCCGGAACCGGCAGGACTCTTTGCACGCATTGCAGCCAGGGACAAGATGTCTTCTCGCTCAACGAAGGAAGAAACCATAGTAACTTTAAAAATGAAGGAACGAAGCGGGAATGTCTATGAAAACAAAGGACCGGCTTTCAGCAACCCGGAACGATGCGGGAATGTTATAGAAAACAAAGGTAGTTACGCGTTGAAAGCGGGAATGTTGTTGAAAAGACAGGTAGTTGGTATGTGGTAGGTAGTAGGTGGGGAAGAAGGACTGGGGCAAGTTTGAAGTATGAAGTGTGAAGTGTGAAGTGTGAAGTGTGAATCATGAATTGCCCACCGGCTCGTGGCTTTGAAGAGCCGCAGGTCCGAAGGGCGGGACCTGCGCTACCCGTGGTTTTCGTCTCCAGTTCCCAGCACACAGAGGGCAGGTGGGACGCAGTAAGCAGAAAGCAGTCTGCTGTCGGGGCAATGAAGAAGGCAATTCATAATTCACAATTCCCCCCGGCCCCTCCCCATCCACCGCCTGCTACCTGCCTGTTCCGTATTGCGAGGCTGTACACGCTGCGCGCATGAGGTGATGTTATAATCTCGGGTCGAGCTTTTCGAGACCCTCGCTGAAAGGAGCGCGTGTTGTTCAGTTACGCTCTGAGAGAGCAGCGGCAGGTACAATTCCTGATGCACGGGGAGAAAGTGGAAAAGCGTTGACCCCTTTCTTACGCCTCACCTTCGGCTTAGCGTCTGCGGGCACACTCGCACTGGGTGGGAGGATGGCGCGCGCCCGGTATCTGCGTTGGCGGCGCAAAGATCCCGCGGAACTCGAGAGGCTGAGGCGCCTGGACATTAACAGGCGCGGCCGCATCAGCGCGGGCCGAATTGTGGATTTGGTGGAACCCCAAACGGCCGGGGCAAAATCGGTGCTCGTGGGTTATGCTTACGAAGTGGCGGGAGTAACCTACGAGGCCGCCCAGGACGTTGCGGCGCTGCCCGAAATCGCCGCCATGGCCCGGTTTCTGTCGGGACAGACAGCCAGCGTCAAATACGATCCCAAACGGCCTGCGAATTCCATTGTCGCCTGTGAGGGGTGGAGCGGACTTGGACCATTGAGTCATTGAATGATTGACGATTGAGTGATTGCTTCGAGCGGTTGCCGACCCAAGTAATGACTCAATGAACCAATCACTCAATTCGTTATGACCTTCCAGGAAAAACTCGAAGAATTGCGGCGGCGCCAGTCACGCGCCGAAGCGGGTGGCGGTGAAGAACGCCAAGCCAGGCAGCATGCGGAGGGAAAACTCTCAGCCCGCGAGCGGCTGGAGATGCTTTTTGACCCCGACAGCTTTGAAGAGATTGACATGCTGGTGGAGCACCGTTGTCACGATTTTGGCGTGTACAAGCAGCGCATACCGGGCGACGCGGTGGTGAACGGCTACGGGCGCATAAACGGCCGGCTGGCTTTTGCTTTCGCCCAGGACTTCACCGTGTTCGGCGGTTCCCTGAGCGAAGCGAATGCCGAAAAGATTTGCAAGATCATGGATATGGCCATGAAGGTAGGGGCGCCGTTCATAGGGCTGAATGACTCCGGGGGCGCGCGCATCCAGGAAGGGGTGGCTTCGCTGGCCGGATACGCCAACATTTTCCTCCGCAACACGCTGGCTTCTGGGGTGATCCCCCAGATTTCCGCCATCATGGGACCGTGCGCCGGGGGCGCAGTCTATTCCCCCGCCATCACGGATTTCATCGTCATGGTCCAAAACACCAGCTATATGTTCGTAACCGGCCCGGACGTCATCAAGACCGTAATGCACGAGGATGTCACCAAGGAGGACCTGGGCGGGCCCATGACCCACAATTCCACCAGCGGCGTGGCGCACTTCGTAACTCACGACGACCCCGACTGCCTGGCCCTGATCCGCGAGCTGCTCTCGTTCATGCCGCAGAACAATCACGAGGATCCGCCACGTGTCGAAACTCAGGACCCTGCGGACCGCCGCGATGCCGTGCTCGACACACTGGTGCCCGTTGAGCCCGACAAACCCTACGACATGAAGGAAATCATCCAGCGCGTGGTGGACGACGCCTATTTCCTGGAAGTACACCAGCACTTCGCCAGAAACCTGGTGGTGGGTTTTGCGCGGCTGGGCGGGCAGAGCGTGGGCATCGTCGCCAATCAGCCCGCCGTGCTGGCCGGGTGCATTGACATCAACGCGTCTGACAAGGGGGCGCGCTTCATCCGCTTCTGCGACGCCTTCAATATCCCCATCGTGACTTTCGAGGACGTGCCGGGTTTTCTCCCCGGCACGCAGCAGGAACTCAGCGGCATCATCCGCCACGGCGCCAAGCTGCTCTTCGCCTACGCCGAAGCCACCGTCCCCAAGATCACCGTCATCACCCGCAAGGCTTACGGCGGCGCCTACTGCGTGATGGGATCAAAGCACGTTCGCACGGATGTGAACCTGGCCTACCCCAGCGCAGAAATCGCCGTGATGGGACCGGAAGGAGCGGTGAATATCGTCTATCGGCGCGAGCTTCAGAAGGCAGAAGACCCGGAAACCTTGCGCCGCGAAAACGTCGCGGAGTTCCGCGAGCGCTTCGCCAACCCATACATCGCCGCCGAACGCGGCTGGGTGGACGCCGTCATCCAGCCCCGCGACACCCGCCCCAAACTGATTACTGCCCTGCGCATGCTCGAAACCAAGCGCGACACCAACCCACCCAAAAAGCACGGCAATATCCCCCTGTAGTACAGCACGGCCCTTGGCCGCAACCGAAAGCAGATTCTTCGCTCCGCTGCGCTCCGCTCAGAATGACATGTCATCCTGGGCGAAGCGATGATCGCAGAAATTCTTCTCAATGAACCCGAATTCGCAAATTGAGGAGCGCTGTTCCGTCCCAACCCGTTAGCCTGAGGTCGCATCGACCAAGCCTACGCAAGACTAGAGCAGTGAGCTTGACAATTGCCTTACTCCGGGCTTCCAGGCGCTCTCAAGTAACCCCTCACCCGTCCCGCTCCGGCTGGTGAAAGCGCCGGCAGCAGGACACCCTCTCCCCTCGGGAGTCTGTGTGAAAACTCGATTTTTCGCCTTTTTCCACAATGTAAGTGACTGATTCTCCGTTGCCGAAAACGCGAAATCTGAGGTTGTCACACAGACTCCTCGGGAGAGGGCGGTTTTCCTAACTTCGACGCGCGAGAGAAACGATGGCCCTCTCCCAGGGGAGAGGGTGCCCGACGGAGGAGGGCGAGTGAGGGGTTTTTCCATTCGGTCAAACCAGCAACCTCGCTCAACTTAGGAATTTGGGTTTAATGCGAATGCCCACCATGGGCGCGCCTACAAAACTGCGAGGATGCCGCGCGCCGCCAAGCTGATGCCCACTGCCAGCACCAGCAACGCCGAGGCGGCGGCAGCGGTGAGGCGCCAGCCCAGCTCGCGGAACATGGAAGCGAGCGTTGCCATGCACGGAAGGTAAAATGTAACGAAGAGGGTGAAGATCAGGATTTGTGCAACGCTCATCACGGAAGCCACATGTGTGGTTCCCAGGGCCTGCATGAGCATCAGGAGAGAGAGTTCTTTTCTCAACACGCCGAAAATCAGGGTGAGACCTACGGCGCGTGGCAGGCCGAGCAGAGCGGTCAGCGGTGAGAGCGCGGCATTGATGAATTGCTGCCATCCATAGAATTCGATCAAACTTAGAATGGCGCTGCCCGCCACGAGCAGGGGGAACGCCACCATCACGAACTCGCGCAGCCGCCACCAGGTTTTCATCAGGACCACCTTGGGCGCGGGCACGCGGAAGGCCGGCACTTCCATCAGCATCCCCGGCGAAATCTCCGGCCAGATCAGGGCCAGGATGTGGCCGGCCAGGATCACTACCAGCAGATTCAAAACGTAGATGCCCAGTGCGTAATAGGCGCCCAAGTAGACACCCACCAGCGCCAGAATCACTGTCATGCGCGCGGAGCAGGGGACCAGGACTGCGAGGAACGCTGCAATGAAGCGGTCACGCCGGGAACTGAGGATACGCGTTGCCATCACCGCCGGGACGCTGCACCCGTAACCGAGAAGCACGGGCAGCGTTGCTGTGCCATGTAGGCCGAGCCGGTGCATGAGCGCGTCCATCAGATAGCCTACCCGCGACAGGTACCCAAGGTCTTCAAGCACGGCGAGGCATACCAGGAAGGGCAACAAGTAGGGCAGCACAATGGCCACGGCGCCTGCCGTCCCCAGCAGGGCGCCTTTGGCGGCTGCGAACGGCACGCTCTGCGGGTCCATGTACCGGGACATCCAGGAGATGAGGCCGCTGAACACACCCAGAATGCGGTCCTCACCAAATTTGCCCACCGTGAAGATGAACTGAAAGATGCCCAGAAAAGCCAGGCCCAGCACCGCATATCCCCACACCGGATGCATCACGAGCCGGTCAACCCTTTCCCGCCAATCCCTTCGGGGATGAGTAACCCGGGCGACACGCTCGAAAAGGTTCAGACAGGCGGCGTGCCGCGCCGAGGAAATCGCCGCATCCGCAGGCTGGCCCAGAAGACGCGTGATCTCGCCCTGGGCCTCGGAAACTGCCGCAGCCACTTGCAAAGTGGGGAGCTGGGCAAGCGCGCGGGGATCACTCTGTGCGAGCTGCAATGCCTCGAAACGAGCCGGCGGGAATGCCGCTGCGGATTCAACAAGGGCTGTCGCAGTGGCAATGGAGTTGGAAACTGCGGGACGAAAGTCCTGGCGGGCAGCGCTGGAAGCTGTCCTACCCGGCTCTTGCTGTTCCGATGCGATCCCGGCGCTGCCTCGATCGCGGTCATCATCCAGCGTCGCAAAACTGGTGAGCCTTTGCCCCAGCCGCGCGACCGTGTCTTCAACCTCCGGCGCATAGATGAACGGTTCGGGAGGAATCCGCCGCGCCCGGCGGGAAAGAGCCAGCGCGGCGCGGAATGAGTCGAGGATGCCTTGGCCGCGGGAGGCAATCGTCTCCACCACCGGAACCCCGAGCGCCAGGGAAAGGGCCTTGGAATCGATGACGATGCCTTTTCGCGCCGCCTCGTCCATCATGTTCAGGCAGACGACAAGCGGCGCTTGCAGATCCTTGACCTCCAAAGTCAGTTCCAGGCTTCGCGCCAGTTGCGAAGCGTCGATGACGTTTATAATCACATCCCAGTCGCCGCTGAGAAGACATTCGCGGCCGATGGCTTCAAGTGGATTTGTGGGGGTCAGTGAATAGAGGCCGGGCAAATCGACCAGGTCAACTACCACGCCATCCACCCGCGCCTGGCCACGGGTGTACTCAACGGTGGTCCCGGCAAAGTTGGAGGTGAGGGATCGGTACCCCGCGACAGCATTAAACAGCGTGCTCTTGCCGCAATTGGGTTGGCCGACGAGAGCGACCTTCACGGCAGGACTTCTACCTTAATTTTCTCAGCCAGTTGCTTCCCGACTGCAACATGCGTTCCCCGGTTGTCAACAACCAGCGGGCCACCGAAGGGCGCACGGCGCAGAACCCGGATCCGGTCGCCGGCATGGATGCCAATCTGATTGAATGAACGCCGGGTCTCCCAACCCCCAAGTATTGTCAATACTTTGAGGGAGGCTTGACCTTCAGCTTCGTAGAGGCTTAAGGGTGAGTCAAACTTCGCGTTGTTTAACATCGTATCCCATTATAGGGCAAAAGGGGTTCCAGATTCCCACAAAAAAATGTCCAGAGGCTCAGAATTAGAAAGTAGCTTATCGCAAGCGAGTTGCATGTGACTTAGGTCACGGTCAGCGATGGAGGGGGGACAAGGTGGGCCTCGACGAATAGGGGGATTTCACGCTGGAAAGGGCAGGTGTCAGGTGCCAGGTGGGAGAGTACAGGGAACAGGGAATAGGGAGTAGGGAGTAGAGAGCAGGGGCCGGGAGCTGTTCCCTGTTCCCTATTCCCTAAGACCTGGCACCTGACACCTGACGCCGGTTAGGCTTCGTGGGTGTGGGGGGCGCGTTTCCGCGCTACCTGGCGAGTGTAGAGGATGCGGTGGATCACCGTCAAATTGGAGAGCACCGCGATGAGCCAAAGCACCGGCGCCATGCGGTCAAACAAGGCGCCGATGATGATCAGCACCACACGCTCAGGCCGCTCCAGGAAGCCCACCTTGCAGGATGGGATGACGTTTTCGGCTCGTGCGCGGGTGTAACTCACCATGACGGAGCCGATCATGGCTACGGCGACGAGGGATACATACAAGAACCGGTTGATGCGCCCGTAATAAATCAGCAATCCGATCAGCAAGCAGAGGTCGGAGTAACGATCCATGACTGAGTCGTAGAAGCCGCCGAAGGGCGTCACGCGGCCCTCGAGGCGTGCCACGCGGCCGTCCGCCATGTCGAAGATCCCGGCGAGGATGATGGTGGCGCCCGCCGAGAGAAAATAGCCGTAGGCGAACAAGTACGCGGCCAGCAGGTTGATGCCGAACCCTATAAAGGTAAGGAAATTAGGGTTGATGCCGCTCGCCGCAAAGCCGCGGACAATCGCATCCAGTACGCGCCCGAGCGTATCGCCGATTTTCCCCGTGATCACGTGGGTATGCCAACCTTACTAGGCTTCGGACTGCTCGTGGATGGTCTGTACGGCCCGGATTTCAAATTCCCGAACCCCGTTCGGCGTCGCAATCCTGACCGAATCCCCTAGCTTCTTCCCCATCAAGCCACGACCAATGGGTGAGGTCGTAGAGATTAAGCCCTTGCTGACCTCCGCCTCTTCGCTTGTGACCAGTTTGTACTCGATCTCGGAATCCCGGTCAACATCGTACAAGACTACTTTCGACCCAAAAGCGATTTTGTCCTTAGGGATATTGCTGAAATTGACCAGCGAGAGCTCTGCCAACCTCTTCTTAAGCTGGCTAAGCCGCGCACCAACGTAGTCCTGGCGTTGCTTGGCCATGATGAACTCGGCGTTTTCACTTAAGTCGCCCAGCGCGCGGGCGCGCTTCAACTCCCGTGGGAGTTCGTGATTAAGTTCATGTTCCAATGCCAGAATTTCTTCCTGAAGTTTCTGAACAATGGGTGTGGGCATATCAAAAACCCTGCCTTCAGAGGTGAGACTTGATTATAGGCGAAACGCCTTAAACGCGCAATTGACCCACAGGGGCCCGCAGAAACTTCGCACAACCCACTCTAGCAAGCTGAAGAATGGCGGAGGGAGGTTGGTCTTCGCGGTGGAGGAGGATGCTGGGATGCAAGTATACAAAGGGCAGAGCTGAGCATCTGGTTCAACTCGAATTCCAAAGTTGGCGGCCACCGTTTGAGCCAAATCACTTGATTCGATGCCCGTTCGACGCAGATATCGGAGGAACAAAATGGTGCGGGGTCGGGCGTAGGGGCATCCGCCGCGGCGGACGCTGTGCCCCTACAAGATGCACACCGCACTCACGCTAACTTGCGAATTCGGGTTGAAAGGCGGGGCTGGGGGGAAGGGTAAGTCTGAATCTTGAATCGCATTTCTCTTTTTTCCGATTACAGAGCCGCAGGTCTCCCGCGGGGCGGGACGGGGCCTGCGCTAGGCTCGCTTCTGCTGATCCCTTGTGAGTGGTTAACGGCTGCAAACTACCGCCTGCTCTCCCCTGACACCTGAAACCTGGCACCTGACACCTGCTCTTCCCCCTACCTACCTTCCGGCAGCAACGCATTTGACGCGCTTACAATCGTTGTGCTATCAACTTTGGCTTATGCATTTTCAGGGGATGCCCGGCCATGAAACCCAGGGTGTTTGTTTCGCGTCCGCTTTTGCCCGCTGTAATTGAACGCATTGCGGAGCACTGCGAAGTAACAGTGAATCCCGAGGACGTGGCGCTCACGCCCGGAGCGCTGGCGGAGGCGTGCCGTGACGTCGACGGCTTGGTGGCCTGCGGCGTGCGTGTGAACGAGGAAGTCCTCCGCCGGGCCACTAGACTGCGCGTGGTGGCGAACATTGCCGCCGGCTATGACAACATCGATGTGCCAGCCTGCACTCGCCGCGGGATTGTGGTCACCAATACTCCCGGCGTGGTCACGGAAATCACCGCCGACACTGCATTCGCACTTCTGCTGTCAGCGGCACGGCGTGTTACGGACCTTGACCGTTACGTCCGCGAAGGCCGTTGGCGCCACTGGGAGTGGGGATCCATGTGGGGCGCCGAAGTCAATGGGAAAACCTTGGGCCTTTATGGCTTCGGCCTGATCGGACAGGCTATGGCGCGTCGTGCCCGGGGCTTTTCTATGCGAGTTCTCTACCACACGCGACACCGCGCGCCCCAGGCCCTCGAAAAGGAATTAAACGCCCAATTCGTCGACCGTGAAACCCTCTTGCGCGAGTCGGATTTCCTCAGCCTGCACGCTCCCCTGACCCTGCTTACGCACCACATGATTGGCGCTTCCGAATTGGCTTGGATGAAACCGGGCGCTTTCCTCATCAATACGGCGCGAGGAAAAGTGGTGGATGAAGAGGCGCTGGTCCAGGCGCTCCGGGCAGGGAAAATCGCCGGGGCAGGCCTTGACGTGTATGAACACGAGCCGCACCTTCACCCGGGGCTGGCCACGTTGCCCAACGTGGTCCTATTGCCGCACATCGGCAGCGCCGCAGCAGAGCCTCGCCTGAAAATGGCGATGCTGGCGGTGGATAATCTCCTCGCGGCGTTAGATGGTCGAAGGCCCTTGAATGTTGTGAATGCCGAGGTTTTTGAATCAAGGAGTTGAGCACCCAAGTGGGATAATGAATAACCCCCTCGGCATGTCATCCCGAGCAAAGTCGTCAGCAATCCCGCCGCGGCGGGTCAGCCTTCAGCCTTTGAAAAAGCGGAGCTGGGGGCACAAGAACATCGGGTGATTGATTCATTGAGTCATTGGATCATTGAAAAGCGTGGCTGTGGGGAGGGGCAATTCTGAATTGTGAATTGAAGAAGTGGAGCGGTCGGAGGCCCCGGGCGCGGCGTGCGGAGCAGGTTCTGCATCCCCAATTCTCCATTCACTATTCATAATTCTGCTCCTTACTCTTCTCCTGACTCCTCTCTTCTGGCATCTGCTCGTCACTCGTCCCGCCACGGCGGGTCACTTTTCACTCGTCACTGTCCTTCCAGCCCCTTGCCTTTCCTCGTCCACTTCCCAATAATGTTCTTATGCTTACACGCAACAATATTCGTTTGACGCTTGAAGGGGCGCGCGCCATCCTGGCCGCTGCTGAAAGCAAAGCTCGGGAGATCAACGTCGCGCAGAATATCGCCCTTGTGGATGAGGGCGGTCACCTGCTTGTCTTCGCTCGCATGGACGGCGCCAAGCTCTCCTCGGTCGAGGTGGCGCTCACCAAGGCCCGTGCCGCCGCCCTGCGCCGCTCTCCCACAGGTCCCGCGCCCTCGTCCGCCGAACCCAGCGTCCTTCTTTCACTGGGGTTGCCGCTGGCGACCGGCGGAAAGCTCACTTGCATTCGAGGCGGCCTGCCGCTGATGGTGGACGGCCAATGTGTGGGTGGAATTGGAGTGAGCGCAGGCACCGAGGAAGAGGACGTACAAGTGGCGCAGGCCGGCGTGGAGGCTTTGGCAAAACTCGTATGACCCAGGCTGCCCAATCCGCCACCCTTTCCGATCTTGAATACTCCCGCGGAAAGCAACTGGCCATTCAGGTTTTCTTGGACACGCTGGCCTCATTGGACGTTCGCTCCGCCATGTTGGCCAAGCTGAAGCGCGAAGGCGAGCTGCTCAAGGCAGGTGAATTCTCCCTTCCCCTGGCGCGTCTTCCCCACGTGGTGGCCTTCGGAAAAGCCGCCAACCGGATGGCGACTGTGCTGGATGATATCCTGGGTGGCCGGGTTGAAGCTGGCGTCTGCGTTTCGCCCGGAGAGCCTGCTAGGAAACTTGACCGTTTCCGCTATTTTTTGGGAGGCCATCCCTACCCGCAGGCGGGAACTCTTGAGGGAGCGCGCGCCGCGCTGGAGCTGGTTTCGAATCTGACTCCGGATGACGCCGTCATCTTCCTTGTTTCGGGTGGTGGTTCGGCCATCTTCGAGCAACCTTTTGATTCCGCTGTCTCACTGTCTGACCTGCGCGAGTTCAACCGCCTGTTGGTCACTTGCGGATTGCCCATCGAGCAAATCAACGTCCTCCGTAAGCACACCTCGGCCGTGAAAGGCGGGCGCCTCGCCGTTCGAGCGTACCCCGCGCAGCAGCTCACCATTTACATTTCCGACGTGCCGGAGCAGCTTTCCTCGATGGTCGCCTCGGGCCCGACCCTTCCCGATGAGTCAACGGCGGAGCAGGCTTACGCGCTCGCGGAGCAAAACGGGCTGGTGTCCCACTTTCCACCCAGCATCCGGAAGCGTTTCCTGGAGCACACTCTGGAAGAAACTCCCAAGCCGGGCGACGAGCGCTTCAAGAATTCCCATTACTTCTGCCTGCTCTCCAACCGCGACGCCGTGGAGGCTGCCAGGACAGCAGCGGAAAAACTCGGATTTGTGAGCGAGGTTGATTCCAGCCCATGGGACGCGGACTACCGGCAGGTGGCCCAGTCGAACCTCGTCTCGCTCAAAGCGCTGGCTGACACGCACAGGGGACATGCGGTTTGCTCCATCGTAGGCGGCGAAGTCACCTGCCGCGTTACCGGCCCGGGAGTGGGTGGGCGCAATCAAGCCTACGTGCTTTACGCGGCCCAGTCCATTGCCGGACAGCACCGGGTGGTCTTGAGTGCAGGTACCGACGGGCGCGACGGCAACAGCCCAACCAGCGGCGCCGTGGCGGACGGCCAGACTGTTTCTCGGGCCCAGGTTCTGGGCCTGGACCCCGCGTGGTACCTGGCTGAAAGCGACTCCTACTCCTTCTTCCGGACGCTCGGAGATACGGTGGACATTGGCTATATGGACAACAACCTCCGCGACGTGCGGATCTGGTTGGACTTGAGCAACCCATTGCAGGATGATGAAGAAGCTGTTCCGCCACGGCGGGTCAGTCGGAAAGACGGGGTTGGGGAAATTCATTTTGAATTCTGAATTGCTTCCTGCCTTCTGTTTCCCGACACCCGAAACCTGGCGCCTGAAACCTGTCTTTTCGAGGCAACACAAATGGGCTTGGACGAACTCTATGGAAAGGTTTCGCTCGTGACGGGCGCTAGCCGCGGCATCGGCCGGGCCATCGCCGTCGCGCTAGGGGAGGCGGGCGTTGACGTTGCCGTGAATTACCTCACGCAGGAGGGCGCCGCCCAGGAAACCTGCGAGCGGGTCCGGGCCCACAGACGACGTGCCGTGGCCATCCGGGCGGACGTCTCTCAAGCGGCGGAGGTCGTGCGGTTGGTGAAGACCGTCCAGGAGCAACTGGGGCCGGTGGAGATCCTGGTGAACAATTCCGGAATCACGCGCCCCCAGCCCTTGAACGAGATCACTGAGAAAGACTGGGACGAGCTCCTGGACACCAACCTGAAATCCATGTTCCTGGTAACGCAGCAAGTCCTCCCCGGTATGCGCGCCCATCACTGGGGACGGATCATCAACCTGTCCTCCGTGGCCGCGCAACTGGGCGGAGTGGTGGGCCCCCACTATGCTGCCTCCAAGGCCGGCATTTTAGGCCTCACTCACTCTTACGCGGCGCTTCTCTCAAAAGAGGGCATCACGGTGAACGCCATCGCTCCGGCGCTCATTTACACCGAGATGGTGGCTGTCAATCCAAAGGCCCGTGCGGACCTCATACCAGTCGGGCGCTTTGGCGCCGTCGAGGAGGTGGCCGACGTGGCGGTCATGCTGGCGCGCAACGGTTACATCACCGGGCAGACGATTAACGTGAATGGCGGCTGGTACATGAGCTAACAGGAGGTAACAATGCCGAATTCGATTGGTTTCATCGGCCTCGGAATCATGGGCCAGCCCATGGCCCTGAATCTGCTCAAGGCTGGACACAAGCTGGCGGTCTATAACCGCACGGGCAGCAAGGCAGAACCCCTGAAGCAGGCCGGGGCCCAAGTGGCCTCGACTCCTGCCGCGGCGGCGAAGGACGCTGATTTCGTCATCATAATCGTGACTGACAGTGCGGCCGTGGAAGAGGTTGTGCTCGGTAGAGACGGCATCCTCGGGACCGTCGCTTCGGGCGCCATTGTCATCGACTCGAGCACCATCAGCCCCGTAGTCAGTCGCAAGATGGCCTGCCACGTCACCGGCCAAGGCGCCAGTTGGCTGGATGCTGCGGTAACCGGGAGCAAACACGGCGCGGAAAAAGGCGAACTGACTTTTATGGTCGGTGGCGACCGGGGCGTATTCGAACGCGCCCTGCCTATCCTTCAAGTGCTGGGAAAGAAGCACATCTACTGTGGCCCAAATGGTATGGGGCTTTCAGCCAAGCTGGCACAGAACGCCATTCAGGCCACGATGCTCGAAATCTTCTGTGAGGGTTTAGTTCTGGCCGCCAAGGCTGGCGTGGCGCCGCAAACTATGTTGGAGATCCTTCAGTCCAGCCTGGCCCGCGCCGGACTCACGGATTTTAAGGCGCCGTTTATTTTCAAGGGCGATTTCACTCCCTACTTCCCGCTCAAGCTGATGCACAAGGACCTCGAACTGGCCATGGAAGCCGGGTTCGCACACAACGTGCCCCTGCCCACCCTGGCGGCAGTGAAAGAAGTGTATAGCGCCGCCAAGGCCCAGGGAAAAGGCGACCTCGACTATGCGGCTGTCATTACATTCCTGGAGGAATTGGCAGGAGTGAAGGTGCGGACAGCATAGGCGCCAAGCGGAACCGTTGTCGGTAGTCATTAGCCAGCGGTCCGGTCATTTGGGTTGGTCCTTTTCCCTCAATCAACTTTCGCTGTTGAAATTCGCTGCGGGAAGATTGGGGAAAATGGCTGAATTCGCCAGGATCACAACGAGACGACGATACCCGCGTATCCAACGACAGCATCCCGGTCGCCGCTAGTATCGGCAGAAGTGGCGTACTTGATAAGTTCCGCGCGCTGGGCGCCAAGGTCTTTCGCCGCCGTCAGCATGGCGATGGTGGGACCGTAGCCGCACATCGAGATGTCGTCGTGGCGCAGCACCTCGTATAGGCCCGGCGGGTCGAGCGCCAAGATCTTGTCAATCGCCTTGCGGTCCTTCTGGCGGGTTAAGCTGTCCGGTTCATAATGGTTCATATCGCTGGAAGCGATGATCATTACGGCGGCAGCGGGTCCCACTGCCTGGGCGATGCTGTGGCCGAGAGATTCCAGCCCGGAATACCCGCCCACGCCGATGGCAATGGGAACGAACTTGAACTCTCCCACGCTGCGCTGGAGGAAGGGAAGTTGGACTTCCAGGGAGTGCTCGTCTTCATGCGCCTCGGCATCCTCCATGAGTAAGTGGCAGGAACGACGCAGCAGGCGTGCCAGGGCGGAATCCACCGGCACCCTTCCTAAAGGGGTTAACCACTCTCCGCTGGACATGATCGCCAGTGGCGCACCGCGGCCGGTATGGTTCGGGCAGAGGATGATGTAAGTGGGCCGCTTGGGCAGCCTGCCGAAAACCGCCCCGGCCACGTGCCCCGAGTACATGTAGCCCGCGTGAGGTACTACACATCCCAAAGCGCCTTCGATCTTCGCCTGTTCGTCACCCAGGTACTGATCGAGCTGACGCGTCAGGGACTCCGGCCGGCCAGGATAGAACCGGCCTGCAACCGCAGGCGGTCGTATGGCGGGGGATGGCATGGATGAATCCTATTCCCCGATTTCGGTCGATGTCAAGCGAGTTGCTGCCTGGAAAAGTCCCGCCTCCGCTTGGCATGGAGAGCGGGGAAAAAACGGTTTGGAAAAGGCCCCGCAGAAGGCACAGGTGAACTGATCTAACCACAACGGTCAAAAGCGTTCAGGAATCCTCATCTTGGATGCTGATTCTTAGGGCCCTGAGAAATTGAGCGTCTTGCGTGGTCAACCTGAAGACGGGTTCCTGGTGCAGGTCGGCATTGAGCTTTTGGCGGTGGATGAGATTAGCTTCGCCCCTCTTGTTGAACCCGATGGTTACTTCCAGGACGAGGAAAAGATCGTATCCAGAAGCGCGAATGCGGGCCAGGACGTCCGAAATCTTATCCGATTCAGATAACGACTCGTTGATGGCGTCGCCCAGTTCTTTGATTAGACGTTTGAAGTTATCGTCCAGTTCCAAGAGTCACCATGCCTCACGCTCGCCTCATTGTATGATTCGCTGCAAAACTGTGTCAAGGTGCAAAGGTGCAAAGTGTCAAAGGTGCAAACTTTTGATCGGGCCAGTTTGGCGTTGTGCTGGCCAGATGACCACTCACGTCGAGGTGTAACCCGGCTCGCCCGTTTCGGGAAGCCGCCTCCGCGTCAAAGCGGCGCACGACCAAGGGGTCGCATGAATTGACTACGCTCTCTATTCTCTTTAGGATAGCCAAGGTGAGATTTGTGCCGCCTTTCGAGGTCGCAGGATAACGGATTGAGCAAACTCGGATACCTATTTTCGCACTGTTTTCGTAATGCTCAGCGTCTGTTCCACATGCTGGTGGGATTGGCGTTTCTGACACTTGCAGTGGCCGGGGCAGCCGTTTCCTTCTCGGAGTGGCATTACTACCTCAAGTCTCCCTCGGTGGGTTTGGTACGTTTTGTTCTCTTCGCGAGTTTCACGGTGCTCTTGATTATTTTCTGCCTCTACTCCTTTGCAAAGGCTCGAAGCATCCGATAGTCGTGTGAGAATCTGACAGCCGGTTCCATGGCAAGTGAATTCTGCAAAATGAGGCGAGGGCTGGGAGCGCAATGGGTTCTAGGCAAGACAATGAATTGAAGGGGAAGTTCACGACCGCTTCCGGGCTGGAACTGAAGAGCAGTTACACGCCCGAAGACCTTGCCGATTGGGACTATGAGCGTGAGGCCGGCTACCCAGGCCAGTACCCTTTCACACGTGGAATCTATTCGAGCCTTTACCGCGGCCGGCTCTGGACGATGCGCCAGTACGCAGGCTTTGGGACGGCGGCGGAGTCTAATGCGCGGTTCCGTTATCTCTTGGAGCAGGGACAGACAGGCCTTTCGGTGGCTTTCGATCTTCCCACCCAGATTGGCTTGGACTCGGACCATCCTCTTTCCCGTGGCGAAGTGGGCCGCGTGGGCGTGGCCATTGATTCGCTGGAGGATATGGAAGCCCTTTTCAAGGACATCCCGCTGGGACGTGTCTCCACCTCTATGACCATTAACGCGACCGCGGCCATCCTCCTGGCGCTCTACCTCGCGGTGGCGGAAAAGCAGGGCGTGGACCCCCGGAAGCTTTCGGGGACGGTCCAGAACGACATCCTGAAGGAATATATCGCACGTGGGACGTACATCTATCCCCTCCGCCCCGCCATACGGTTGGTGACGGATATCTTCGCTTTCTGCCATGATTGCGCTCCGGAATGGAATACCATCTCCATCAGCGGTTATCACATCCGGGAAGCCGGCTCGACGGCGGTCCAGGAAGTGGCGTTTACGCTGGCCAACGCCACCGCCTACGTTGAGGCGGCTGTCGCGCGTGGGCTCGCGGTGGATGACTTTGCCCCCCGCCTTTCTTTTTTCTTAAATGCGCACAACGATTTGCTGGAGGAGGTTGCAAAATTCCGCGCCGCGCGCCGCCTGTGGGCGCGCCTGATGCGCGAGCGCTTCAAAGCCCGGAATCCTCGCTCATGGATGTTCCGTTTCCACACCCAAACCGCAGGCTCGACCCTGACTGCGCAGCAGCCGGAGGTGAACATCGTGCGCGTGACGCTCCAGGCGCTGGCGGCGGTACTCGGTGGGACGCAATCCCTCCACACCAACGCCCGCGATGAAGCCCTTGGCTTGCCTACGGAGAGCTCAGCGCTCATCGCCCTCCGCAGCCAGCAGATCATCGCCGCAGAGAGTGGTACGACGAATACCATTGACCCTCTGGCCGGCTCTTACGCCATCGAGAAGCTCACTTCCCAGGTCGAAGAGGCCGCCAAGGAGTACATGCGAAAGATTGATGCGATGGGGGGCACGCTGCGCGCCATTGAAAACGGTTACATCCAGCGCGAAATCCAGCAGGCTGCCTACGACTATCAGAAGTCCATCGAGAGTGGGGAACGAGTGGTTGTGGGCGTGAACCGCTACCAGGACGAGCGAGGCACGCCATTACCCCTCCTTCGCATTGACCCGGAGGTAGAACGCGCTCAGGTGGAACGACTGCGGAAACTTCGCGCCCGCCGCGACGCCGCGCGCCTTCAGGCGGCGCTGCGCCAGGTGGAAGAGACCGCACGCTCCGAGCAAAACCTGATGCCCGCCATTCTCGCCGCCGTCAAGGCTTATGCCACTGTGGGTGAGATTTCAGACGCCCTGCGCAAGGTGTTCGGGGAGTATCAGGAGTCAGTGGTGATTTGATGCCACGCCCGGCATGTGGTATTGTTCCGCTATGGCGAATTGTAAGCTGCTTGCGTTCCTGCTTTGCGACTCCGCGACACAGGACTCGGACGGAAAGGTGACCCTGCATGGTCTATTTGACAGAATCATTTTGCCGCAGGGATCCGCGCCCCCTAAGGATTTCTTCGTTTTCTATAAGGTTGATGTCAAGGAACCGTGCACCGTTACACTGAGAGTGGTTGACCCGGTGGGTAACGAAATCCCTGGAAATTGGCGTGATTCACTCTCGCAGGTAGGGCCTATGCAGACCGTATGGGCGCTCGATACCAGTCGTTTTATGCAGCCGGGACGCTACGTACTTGAGCTGGGGCAGGAATCCGATGATTTGAGGGCGCTCTCCTTGGCCCATATGCTGTTGATCGTCGAAAAGGAGGGTGGATAGCTCCCGATGAATACAGAAATTCTTACGAGAGACAGCGCCCGCTTGGTTCGCCCGCTTGGCCATGTAATGGCACAGGCATCGCGGGTGCTCGATCCCCCTTTGCCGGTTGCAAAACATCTGCTCGGGGACCGGAGCTTTTTTGAGGGAAAGTCGATTCAGGAACTGACAGAGTCCCAGGGTGTCGGTCCAGTGAAAGACATCAGCGTGTTTGCCGGAGGTATTCCAGACGATGAAGACGTTGATGAAATGCTAGAGGAAATCTACCGACTGCGTGAGCCTTAGCCCAGCACCACATGGATGAAGTCCTCCTCGATACTAATGTTTTCTCGTATTTCTTGCGCCGGAATGATACGCGGGCCAGCTTGTACCGGCCTTACATCCAACACAAGACCGTAGTGGTTTCCTTCGTAACTGTGGGGGAGCTTTACTATTGGGCCGAGCGGAGAAAATGGGGACCCGCGAAGGTCAGGGTTTTCGAGGAACGGATTCGAGCGGTGACCGTCGTCCCGTACGATCTTGAGATTTGTAAGGCTTATGCGAGGATCAAGAGTGGCTTGAAGACCCCGAGTGGCTCTCACAGGCTCACGGGCGATAACGACCTGTGGATCGCTGCCTGTGCGGTGAGGCACGCCCTACTGCTGATCACTCACAATCGTCGCCACTTTGAAGGCATCCCAGGCTTGAACATGGTGAGCGAGGCTCCGTGACTCCGGGGCTGGCCCGCGTCGGAACGTTCTTCCCGACGCGCCCCGATGACGCAAGGGACAATCTATGGCCACACTCACCTTTCTTCGCGCCACGGGAACTGCGGTCGGCGATTGCCGACCCAATGTGAGGAGAGACGGCGCGTTGACGAGCAAAGTTGGAAGTGGGTGCACCAAGTCCCACGGAGAGTGGATTCAAATATGGCACGTCAAAGAACCCACGTCATTCTACCTGAAGAGCTCTTGGCCCAAATTGATGCCCTGGTCGGTGAGAGAAAGAGGAGTGCCTTCCTTTCGGAAGTGGCCGCGCGGGAGGTGCGCCGTCGCCGTTTGCTGGAGATCCTCAACCGGGATGCCCCATTGTGGGATCCTGCCGATCATCCGGATATCGATGAGGCCGGCGGCGCTGCCGCTTGGGTAAGAAAGTTGCGACACGAGGCGGAAAAGGCATCGAGGCGCCGCATGCGGACGAAGCATTGAGGCCGCAATGGCAGCGCAAGGGGAAGACTCTTAGCCTGCCCGACGCCATCATTGGCGCTGTCGCACTCCGTAAAGACCTGACAGTGGCGACCGACAACGCGCGCCATTTCTCAATGCTCCGTTTGAAGCTACTGTCCCTGCCAGGAGCCTGACCATCATGGCAACACTAACTTTTCTCGGCGCTACCGGCACGGTAACTGGCTCGAAGTATTTGCTCGAAGCCGGCGGCGAGCGCTTGATGATCGATTGCGGGCTCTTTCAGGGCGAAAAAGAGCTTCGCCTGCGCAACTGGAACCCGCTGCCCATTCCTCCTCCTAGCATCCAATGGCTGGTCCTGACACACGCCCATCTTGATCACACGGGCTACGTTCCGCGTCTGGTGAAAGGCGGATTCAGAGGGCAGATTTATGCTTCGCCCGCCACCGTGGATTTGTCGAAGCTCGTCCTTCCGGACTCGGGCCACCTCCAGGAAGAAGACGCGGCGTACGCCAACAAGAAGGGATTTAGCAAACACGATCCCGCGCTGCCTCTCTACACCCACGATGAAGCCGTAAAATCGCTGGAGTCGTTTAGGGCCATCGACGAATCGAAGCCGCTCGAGCTTTCCTCGCACTTTACGCTGCGTTGCTTCTCCGCCGGGCACATCCTCGGAGCGCGGATGATCGAGGTCACCGTGCGTGAGAACGGGAGCGTGAAGAGAATTCTCTTTTCGGGCGACCTCGGCCGTTTCCCGCAGCTCATTCTGCGGGAACCCGTCGTGCCGGAGGATGGGTTCGATTACATGCTGCTCGAGTCCACTTACGGCGACCGCCTGCACCCGCGGGATGATGTCGGTGCGCGCCTTGCATCCATAGTGGAAGGGACGGCTCAGCGTGGCGGCACCGTGGTGATTCCTTCTTTTGCGGTGGGGCGGACGCAGGAACTGCTTTACCTTTTCCGCGAGCTCATCGAACTGGGGAGGATGCATTCTCTTCCCATCCACGTGGACAGCCCCATGGCCATCGATGTGACCGACCTTTACCGGCGTCACGAGGAAGACCATGACCTCCAGACCGAAGCGCTGGAAGCGCAGGGCATCAAACCTTTCTCTCCGCCCGACGTGCACTTTGACAGGAGCGTGGAAGACTCCAAAGCTTTGAATGATGCGCGTTATCCGATGGTCATTATCTCGGCGAGTGGCATGGCTACCGGCGGGCGCGTCGTTCATCACCTGGAGCGCTGTCTCCCGGACCATCGCAACACCATCCTCTTTGTGGGTTTTCAGGCGGCGGGTACGCGCGGCAGACTCATCCAGGCAGGTCAACCTGTCAAGATGCACGGTCAGTACGTGCACATTCGGGCGCGCATCGAATCTCTCGAGCACCTGAGCGGCCATGCGGATTACGGGGAGATTCTGGGCTGGCTGCGCAAATTCCACAAACCTCCCGGAAAGACGTTTCTGGTCCACGGAGAACCCAAGGCTGCTGAATCGCTCCGGCAGAAGGTCGCCCAAGAACTGCAATGGGATGTTTCAGTCGGCTCATACCTTCAAAAGGTTCAACTCTGATTGCTGGAGATCTCGACGTAGCACCGGCGTTCCGCCCGTGCATGGGGCGGAGCCTCGACACAGGGCTCTCGCTAACGGGTGCGCAACCCTAGGCAGCGGCACGTGGTGGTTGTAGCCCTGAGGGTACGACCTGCGTGCTGTGCTCAACGAAGCTCAACGCTGGGATGATGAGGCGGACGCGCTCGGATTGATTGAGGTCCCCGCCGCGCTGGGGGCGAGGCCGAGTTGGTCCGCGATGCCGCGCATGGCTTCGACGCAGAAGCTGATGTGCTCATCCAGGGGGACGCCCAGTTCCTCAGCGCTTTTGATGATATCCTCACGGCTTACGGAGCGGGCGAAGGCTTTGTCTTTCATCCTCTTGCGAACGGATTTCGCCTCGAGGGTGGCGATCCTGTCAGGCCGCACCAGGGCGCAGGCCGTGATGAATCCCGCAAGCTCGTCGCAAGCGAAAAGGACCTTGGCGAGCAGCGTATCGCGCGGTACACCGGTGTAGTCGGCGTGGCCGAGAATGGCGCGGCGGATTTCCTCTGAAACGCCCTTCTCTTTCAGGATTTCGCTTCCTTTCAGCGGGTGGTCGGGCGCGTTCGGATACACCTCGTAATCGAAGTCGTGGATCAGGCCCACTACGCTCCACTTCTCCTCGTCCTCCCCAAATCTTCGCGCATAGGCGCGAACACATGCCTCCACGGCCAGCGCATGCTTGCGCAAGTTTTCATTCTTGGCGTACTCGCAGAGAAGATTCCAGGCCTCTGAACGATCCATCCGGTGTGACTCCGCGAACATCGCAGGCAGGCTGCCGATGTTCTTATTGTGAACTGTCGACTGTCAACTGTTTACTTCTTAAAAGATGTACTTCAGGCCGAGCTGAATCTGCCGGGGTGGCCTATTGCCGTATTCGTTTGCCGACTGCACCATGCCAAGTGACGATTCCCCGAAGGTACGGCCCGGAATATCGAAATGCGGAATATTGAAAAGGTTAAAGAACTCAGCCCGGAACTGAAGCCGGCGGCCTTCGTGGCGGAACGGGATATCTTTGAGCAATGAAAAGTCGAGGTTGTTCAGCCCCGGTCCAATCAAGGTGTTCCGGCCCGCGGTCCCGTACGGTCCGGAGGGGCTCGCAAACGCGCAAGGGTTGAACCAGCTATTCGGCGTGTCAATTTGAGCTGGGGCCGAGCACCCCGGGTTTGCCGCTACGGGTCCAGCCTTGTTTGGATCGCCCACCAGGTCCGGCCGCCCCGGGAATCCAAAAGCGGTGATAGACGTTCCAGCCTGTGGGGCCGGCATGTTGATCGTAAAGGGACTACCGGACTGCATAGTCGCAATTCCGGCCGTTTGCCAGGAACCAAATATGCGGTTGATTATCCCGGGATTATTGAGCCACTTTCGGCCAGCCCCTAGTGGTAGGTCATATAGGTAGCTGAGGACAAGGCGGTGCTCGACCTGGAAGTCGGAAAGGCCCCGGTCAGCGCGAAAATCATATGAATTCTGCGGCACGCCCGAACCGACACTCCCGCTGAAGACTGCTGAATCGTCGTCGATCGATCTCGACCAGGTGAAAGCGGCCAGGAAAGCCAAGCCCTGCCTTACGCGCTTCTCGGAACGGAACTGCAAGGCGTTGTAGATGCTATTGGCACGGGGCTCCACCACCAGAATCGAGCCGAATTGCGGGTAAGGACCGGTCTGGGCGCCGGCAAACGCTTGGTTCATGTCGCGGGTGGCGGGAAGATGAGTGCCCTTGGTACCCACGTAAGCCAAGTCAATCATCCAGTTAGGTTGCACCTCGTACTGGAGGTCAACGTTCCAGTCCTGCATATAGGCGTCGCGGAAGTTTGGGGAAACAAAATTGGCCTGGGGCTCCGGCAATCCCGGCTGGCTCAAGATATCCTGAATGACATTGCTTCCCGTAGAGTTGACTAAGGCGGAAATATCGACAAAAGGTGGGTTGAAACGCGGCAGAATGTTGAGGTTCAGAATGTTCTCATCATAGAAGATGCCGTAGGCCGACCGGACCACAAAGCGCTCAGTCTTCAAGGGCCGCCACGCGATTCCGATGCGTGGGGCGAAATCGTGAAGATTCTTGCCGTAGGTGGCCCGCGGAATCCCGGCAGTGCCCGCCTGGATGAACGCGCAGTCGGGGTAGGGCGAGCAGGTTAGCGAATTGGCGCTCAGGTCGGGAACGCTGAAACGGTTGTGGATTTCGATGGGTGGGCTATTGAACTCCCATCTCAGGCCGACATTCAAGGTGAAGCGCGGCAGAACGCGAATATCGTCTTGCACATAGGCTCCCAGGCCGGTGGTGCGCAGTCCGTTGTTGGTAGTGCCCGTTTCCGTCACAACATAGTCCGGAACGCCGGCCATGAGGAGAGCCACGGCTGCGACTTGGCAGGAGGGGGCGAAACCGCCGAGGCAGACACCATTCTGCTGGAAGCCCTCGAAAAACCAGTCACCGCGTGAAAGGAAGTCAAGGTAGGAATTCAACTGAAAACGGCGGATGTCCGTTCCGAACTTGAATTGATGGCGTCCTGTATTCCAAGCAAGGTTATCCGCAAATTCATAGGTGTTGTCGTGGCGGTCTTGCGGGTAGTTCACAGGCTCGCCGATGCCGTCGAAGGCATAGAGGTTCACGTTGGGATATCCCCAGTCCACAGGATTAGCGGACACGGTCGGGAATCCCAGTTGCTGCGTGACGTTGATACCAGAGTCCTGTTGAAAAGCGGCGCCACGCAGGCGGTTAAAGCCCAAGCGTGCTTCGTTGACCCAATGGGAGCTGAAGACGTGCGTCCAGGTGAAGCCGGCGTTCTGCCCTCGGTTGATAGTGGAGCTGCCGTAGCCAGGAAGGCTTGTGAAGGCATTGACGGGATCGAAAGGATTAAAGCGGTTCTCATTGAACAGCGAGTAGTGGCCTGAAAAGGTGTTGTTGGAACCAGTCTGGCGGTCTAGCTTGAGGGTCAGCAAGTTGACAGAGTCCTGAATCACCGGGGAGGAGACGTAGGTATTAGAGTCGGCCAAGTCCGGCATGGCGACGTTGGCCGCCGGAATGAGGTTGAGCGCGGTCATGCCCGCGGGATTCTGAGGGAAACCGAGAGCCTGGAACAAGTAGTTCGCCTCCCCGAGTTCCACTTGCGAAGGTACGTTGGCTTCCCGCGTCGTTGCCTGGCGCAGGCGCAGCCCTTCGTAAGAGGCAAAGAAGAAGGTCTTATCCTTTTGGATGGGCCCGCCTAACGTCCCACCGAACTGGTTCCGGTCGAGGCGCGGGATGGGCGCACAGGTTCCCTGAATGGAATCGGGCGTGCAATCGGGCTGATCGAAGAAATTCTTTGCATCCATCTGGCGGTTACGGAAGAACTCGAAGCCGCTGCCGTGGAACTGGTTAGTGCCGCTCTTTAGCACCACATTGACTTGGGCGCCGCTGCTGCGGCCGAATTCGGCCGAGTAATCGCTGGATTGCACCTTGAATTCCTGAATGGCGTCGACCGACGGAAGCACGCTGTATTGATTGATGTACAGGTCGTTGTTGTCCACGCCGTCGAGCAGAAAATCGTTTGATTGCTCGCGCGCTCCGTTGACGCTGATGGCGCCGCCCTGGGTGGAGTTCTGCGAGCCTGCCACAGGCAATTGCCCACCTGGGACGAGAAGCGCAAAAGTCAAGAAATTGCGCTCGTTCAAAGGCAACTCGCTTACTTGCTTGCGCTCGATGACTTGGCCGAGAGTTGAGGTGTCGGTCTGCACAAGGGGGACGGACTCGGTGACGACCACCTGTTCACTCAGCCGGCCGACTTGCAGCACAAAATCAACGCGCGCGGTCTGGTCAACGTTCAGGTTGACATTGCTATAGACACTGCGCCGGAAACCGGCTTTTTCAGCCGAGACCTCGTACACTCCCGGAGGCAGCAGGGGGACGCTGAAATCTCCGTCACCGTCGGTCTGCACTTCGCGGGTAGCGTTCGTCCCCTGGTTGCGAACCGTGATTTGGGCTTTCGGAATAACCGCCTCGCTGGGGTCAGCGACAGTCCCAACTATTGTCCCCGTAGGCCCAACGGCGATCGCCGGCCATGCCACCACGCAGGCTAGGGCAAGGGCGAGCACCAGACGTCTAAGTAGCATAATTTCGCTCCTCAATAATTTTTTGGGCAAACAACAACTTAGCTGCACCGTTGTTGGATGCCCCGGGCGCCCACGCCCGTAATAATAAATTAACACGATCGTTGAGTTTTGTAATCCATAATGATGCTCGGACCCCCTGGGCGAAGAGCCCGCCTGCTGCCAGAGCGGGCACCTCTTCGGCCCTGGTTGGAGCTTACACCCGCCAGACGCTGAAAAGACCCCGGGTGGAAGCTGTTCTGATCCATAGAGCTTGCGCGAAGCTTCGAAAAAAGATGACGTGAGTGCAAGGCTGGCGTAAACTTAATCAACTTGGAATAGATGGTACAAGTTGCCAGGAAATCGCGGATTACGTTTGCTTTGTTCTTTTGGGGCGCCTTCGCCGTGTCTGCTCTTGCGGGCACTCCGCAGACTCAGGAACTGAAAGGCGAAGTGTTGGACGAAGCGGGGAAACCTCTTGTGGGGGCCGTCTGCACACTCACCGGGGGCCCTCTGCCCGACACTGGCCTCTCCGTCGCCACAAGAGAAAAAGGCGAGTTTAACTTCACAGGCTTGCTGCCTTCCACTTATCGGTTGACCTGCGCCGCGGCGGATTACGAACCTGTTATGAAGCAGGACCTGCAGATTGGTGAGACCGCACCGCCGTTCGTGCAGATGGTTCTTCCCGCCGAAATTGTAGTCAGGCAAAAGGTGGAGGTCCGAGAGAAGGCCCCCGTTTTATCTCCTGAGAACGTCTCTGCCCCGGCAAAAGTCACTTCGACCCAGTTAATGACGCTACCCTTGACCGAACAGCGATTCAAAGCGGCTTTGCCGCTCGTCCCGGGCGTGGTGCGAACTCCCGATGGAAAGATAAACATTAAAGGTGTGGCCGAAAGCCAGGGGATGATGCTGGTTGACGGTGCGGAGACTGTCGACCCAGTGACCGGAGCGTTTGCGATCGAGGTACCCATCGATGCAGTGGGTTCAGTTGACGTTTTCAAAACGGCTTACCAGGCTGAGTACGGCCGCTTTGCCGGGGGACTGACCAGCGTGCAAACCAAGGCGCCGGCAGACCAATTCCACTTTGAATTGAACGATTTAACTCCCAATATGCGCGGCAAGAGCGGCCACCTTGTGGGCATTTCAGAGGAGTCGCCACGCATTGACGTCACCGGCCCCCTTTTGCCCGGCAAGCTGGACATTTTCGAATCCTTCAACTACGATCTTCACAAACAGCCGGTCCGCGGGCTTGCTTGGCCAAAGAACGAAATCAAGAAGGAGGGCATCGACTCCTTCACTTCTCTCCAGTACATTATTTCCACGCAGCACTTGCTCACCGGGAATCTCAAGATCTTTCCAGAACGCCGCGAGTTTGCTGACATCAACTCGTTAGTTCCGCAATCGGCATCGTCCAACTATGGACAACGCGGCTTCTCCGCCGGGGTTAAGGACCGCTACCTGTTCCCCGCCGGCGGAATTCTGAACTCCTTTCTCCAGTTCACCTATTTCTCCAGCTACGCGCACGGCCAGGGGCCTTTGGATATGCTTGTGACTCCCAACGGCTGGGGGGGGAATTTCTTCAATACATGGGCCCGCGATGGCTCCCAGCAGGAGGCTTCTCAGACCTTTCAGTCTCCTCGCAAGGAATGGCGGGGCCAGCACGAGTTCACGGTGGGCGGGGACCTTGTCCACCGCAGCTTTTCCGGAACCAACGTTTCGCGCCCCGTGCAAGTCCTGCGACAGGACGGAACGCTTGCCGAGAAGATCGACTTCCAGGGAAAGAGTCTGCTTTCAGCAAAGGATACCGAGGTGGCAGCGTTCGTTCAGGACCACTGGGTCATCCAGGGCCGGTTGGCACTCGACCTTGGTCTGCGTTACTCCGGCCAGACCACGGGAGACTCCAAAGCTTTTGCACCGCGGCTTGGCGCAGTTTATTCGCCCGGCGAAGGCGGCAAGACCATCCTTCGCGGCGGTCTAGGAGTTTTCTACGATCGCCTGCCGCTGTTGGCCAGCGACTTCACGAACAACCCTACACGGGTGCTGACCCAATATAGCGCTCTGGGCAACCCGCTTGGGCCGCCCCTGGTTTTCCAGAACGTTTACGCGAGGACCGCAGAAGGGGTAACTCAAATCATCCCGGCCGGGCATGATCTGGATAGTACGCCCTATAACCTGACCTGGAATGTTGAGGCTGACCGGGAGATTCATCCCCACTTCACTCTTCGCCTGAGCTATCTTTCCAGCCGGACCTTCAAAGTTTTCATCACCAATCCCTTGATTGACCAGAATGGCGTCCCCCTGCTCGAACTCTCCAACACGGGGGCCACGCGCTATCACGAGTTCGAATCCACCTTGCGCATTCGGGCTCGTGCGAACACGGACGTCAACATCTCTTACGTGCACAGCCTGTCGCGCGGCGACCTCAATAGTCTTGCGGACGTCTACGTGCCATTCGAGGAACCTGTCATCCGCCCGAATTTCTTCGCCAGTCTGCCTTCCAACATTCCGGACAGGTTCGTGACCTGGGGACGGTTCAACCTCCCCTGGAAGATTGTTGCCAGCCCAGTGCTGGATATCCACACCGGTTTCCCTTATTCTGCCCTTGATGAGCGGCAGAACTACGTTGGCCCCCCGGCCTCGTTGCGCTTCCCTGTCTTCGCTTCGCTTGACCTGGAGATGTACAAGGAATTCCGTATCCGCTTCATTCCCTGGGTGCGGAACCATACGCTTCGCGGCATCTTGCGGGTCTACAATGTCACGAACCACCAGAACCCCCGCGACGTTTATAACAACGTCACTTCGCCCTATCTTGGCCATTTTGCTGGGTTTCAACACCGCTTCTACGATACGGCGCTCAGCTTCCTGTATTGAAATGATACCGTCAAGCTCGGCGCTAAAGGCTTTTGGTTGAGTGGGTCAGTTGTAGCGAATCTGGACCTTGGGGCGTAGGGGAATCAACGTGTAATCAAATTCCGTCAGGGCTTCATCCTTCTCGGTAATCACCAGAAGGTATTTTCCAATTTTGGCAATGAGGCCGGTGGAAGTAATCTTCGAACCAATGTACTGACCGCCTTGACGCATGGCAGCGAAGTCAGGCAGCTTATCGCGACTGGCGCCGTGCGCGTCTTCCCAATCGACCTCTCCATGCCTGAATCGAACACCATTGATTACGATGCCCTTTGGCTTCCGCATATTCGGCTCCCCGAAGTCGCTGCCGCGAGGCGGCAGGGCTCTTTATAGGTTCATGATGCAAGGCTACCGGGCATTGGCCGCGCTTTCAAGCCCTTTGTTCTCAGCCCTAAAAAACCTCGACATCCAATTCGCGGCCAAACACCTCGCGGAAATAGGCCCTTTCCTTGCTGAGCATCCAGACTTCAAGGTCTGCGCCATCCTTGGCCGTCAGTTTAAGCATGACGCGCTCGCGATAGACTTCCGCTGCCACATTAACGATGCTGCCATCGGTCCCGTGGCGCATCGCCTTGGCAAGGCGCAAGAGCACCACGGCCTTGGAGACGAGTTCCTCGTCTGCGCTGTTGAGGGCCTTCATGGGGCCATCGGCCGGATTGGGGCGGGTTTTCCCGAGATAGCGCGCAATGGCCGCGATGATGTGGCGTTGTTCGGGGGTGAAGCCGAAGATTTCCGAGTTAGCGATCAGGTAATACGTGTGGCGGTGGCTTCCGCTCCGATTGATAAACGTGCCCGCCTCGTGCAGCAGCGCAGCGGCAGAGAGCCAGCCTTGGTATTCAGGCGGGAGTGCATGCACCCGACGCAGTTCATTGAAGAGTTGTACTGCCAGGCGGCGAACCTCCTCCGCCCTTTTGAGGTCTACCCGGTACTGCTTGCACATGGCAAGGATGGCATCGTCACGTTCAGCCTCGATTTGCCGGTGTGATACGGTGGCCCGGTCGTGGTCAGCGAGCATTTGGGCCAGCAGCCCATCCCGAAGTCCCAAAGGCGAGTATTGAAAACCGGGAAGGTTGCAGCGCTCCATGAGTTCTGCAAAGACGCAGGCCCCAGCCACAATGATCTCCGCCCGGCGAGGTCCGATTCCCGGTACCTTACTGCGGTCCTTGAAGTCCAGCTTTGCCAAGTGTTCAGCAAGACGCACGAGGGCTATGCGTGAGACGTGCCCGGCTCTCAACCTGGGGCCGAAGGGCTCGACCACCTGCGCCGCATTCGAAATTGCCGCGGCTGTCCCGGAGGTGGCCAAAACATTTCTCACCTTAATTCCGGCGATCTGCTCGCGGACGCGGTCGAGTTCCTCCGCAATGCTTCTGCGGAGCCTTTGAATCTCTACGGGCCGGGGAGGATCGTGGGGCAGGAATTCCCCGGTCAGGCGCACCGCTCCTAAGGGGAGGCTGACCATCTTGCGGATGTGGCCCTTTTCCGAAAGCGTAAGCTCGCAACTGCCCCCGCCGAGGTCGATGAGGAGAGCGCGGGAGGCGCCCAGCGCGGTATTGGCCAGGATCCCCAGGTGGATAAGACGCCCTTCTTCCAGCCCAGAAATCGTTTCCACCTTCCAGCCGGTTGCGGAATGCACCCAGGCGATAAACGCCGCGGCGTTGCGTGCGTCGCGGAGAGCGCTGGTGGCAACAAGGCGCACTTGGTCTACGCCGAAATTCTGGATGTCGCGGTAGAAGCGCCGCAGCACTTTCACTGTGTCCTCCATGGCTTCGGGTGAAAGGGTTCCGAAACGGAAAACGGATTCGCCCAGGCGCGTCACCACGCGATCCTCGTGAACTGTTTTGAGACGGTGGCGCACCACGCGCGCAATCTTGATGCGCACGGAGTTGGACCCAATATCAACCGCGGCAAATATGCTCATACTGGCCTGCTGACAAAAGCCGCCCTCATGTCATCCGGAGGAGCCGCGCCCTGGTGGACCAGGAACGATTTGCGCATTATTAAATGCTAAGCCCGTTCGCTAATCAGAGCGGCGGGTTCAGCACGACTAACGAGTTGGTGCAGCACTGGATTTCGGGCATCACCGACATTGCACCGGGCGCGAGGTGTGTCCCGCTCATGGTCTACTCTCGTGGTCGCAGTAGACCTCTCTGAGTCTACATGACTCACCCTCATTTTGAAAAGCGGGTAACGCAGACCTGTTGTTAGCACATCACCTGTCCCGAGCCCCTGGACCCAGGCAAAGAAGAAAGTGCGCTGGAATCCTTTGATGCTTGAAATGCGTGAGGTTGGGAGCGAAAATGGAAACTCGTGGGTTGATGCATTAAGAAGTTAGTTAGCGCGCAAAACGCATCTGGCAAGCGATTGCAGGAAAGATGGGCGTCCGCACCAGTATCGATTTGAAGCTTGAGCCGGCCGCTGCCTTCGACGCGCTGGTTGAAGAATTGTCCACGGCGCTGTCGCGACTCGGAATCGAGTTCCAGCCCGGAGTCAATGGCCGCCTCATGGAAGGCGTTGTCGAAGTCGGACGGGTCGTCCGCTGGCAGCCGCCGGAAGAAATCGAACTGGACTGGCTCGGGGCTGATTGGCAGCCGGCTCAAGCAACCTCGATTCGGTTGCGATTCGAACCCACCGAGGATGGCACTCGCGTAACACTCGAGCGCCCGGAGGGCGGCAATCTGCTGGGTGAGCAAGGCCATGAACTTGCCGGCTGGTTCGCGAGTGAGGTTGCGGCGCCTCTTCTTTGCGCTTTGGGGCCAAGCCGCTTGGGCGATTGGATCACCGACCGCAGGGCGCGGCGGCCGTCGGGGCCGGAAGCCCGCGCCACCTATCGCGACCCTCTCTACCATCGCCCCAACTTCAAAGCCATACTCAAGGTGCTCGGACTGACGCCGGACGACTACCTGCTCGAGGTCGGTTGCGGGGGCGGGGCATTTCTCAAAGATGCGCTGACCAGCGGCTGCAGAGCGGCGGCCATCGATCACAGCTCCGACATGGTCAGACTGGCGCGCGAGGTCAACCGCGACGCCATCCGGCAGAGCAGGCTCGAAATTCGCCAGGGTGAAGCGGATTCGCTGCCTTACGTCGATGGGATCTTCACCTGCGCCGTATTGACCGGCGTTTTTGGTTTTATATCGGACCCTTTCAAAGCTCTCCGAGAGGTGCGGCGAGTGCTCGCTCCCGGCGGACGGCTTGTGCTCTTCACGGGCTCAAGAGAGATGAGAGGGACACCCGCCGCTCCCGAACCCATGGCCTCGCGACTGCATTTTTACGAGGACCAGGAACTTGAAGGGCTTGCGCGAAGGGCAGGTTTCACAGAGGCGCACGTCGAACGCCCGGATTTTGAACAATTTGCCCGCGAGGCCGGAATACCCGAGGAATATATGGAACTTTTCTCGCGCCGCTACGGGCAGCTATTGCTCGCGCGCAGGTGAAGCAGCGAACAAATCAGCCAAAATGCTGGAGGACACTCCGTTGTCGGTAGAGGTCGCCCGGGCGATTCACTCCCGGCAGCCGATCCGGTCTCGAACCCGGAAATAGCAAGAGGACCTAAAGATCCCGCGGCGATATGCCTAGTTTCCGCATTTTGGATTGAAGCGTGGTTCGCTTCATAGCGAGTCGAGTGGCGGCGCCACGAGGGCCGCCAACCACCCAGTTTGTCTCACGGAGAACTCGAATGATATGCTCGCGCTCCGCCGCTTGCAAGGTAAGGTTTGAGGGAATTTCGGAATGCTGTTTTAGTTCAGCCACGGGCACGCGGAGTTCGGGCCCGGGAGAAAGAATCACGGCTCGCTCGATCAGGTTTTCGAGTTCCCGCACGTTACCCGGCCAGTGATAGCGTGTAAGGGCGTCCATTTCCTCAGCCGAGATGGTTTCAATGCGGCGGTCCATCAGGCGCGCGTATTTCTGCACGAAATAGCGCACCAGCAAGGGGATATCTTCGCTGCGTTCGCGGAGGGGTGGAATCATGATGGGGAAAACGTTCAGGCGATAGTAAAGGTCGCGGCGAAAAAGGCCCTCTTCAACCATTTGAGCGAGGTCGCGGTTCGTAGCCGCCACGACGCGAACATCAACCCGAATGGTGCGGGTTCCACCCAGTCTCTCAAACTCTCTTTCCTGCAATACTCGCAAGAGCTTGGGCTGAAGTTCGAGAGGAATATCGCCGACTTCGTCGAGGAAAAGGGTTCCGTGGTGTGCCAGTTCAAAGCGCCCGATTTTCTGTGCGATAGCGCCGGTAAAGGCGCCTTTTTCGTGGCCGAAAAGTTCGCTTTCCAGCAGGCCAGTCGGGATCGCCGCGCAATTGATCTTGACGAAGGTGCCCTCCCGCCGCCGGCTCAGGTCGTGGATGGCCCGGGCGATCATCTCTTTGCCGGTCCCTGTCTCTCCCAGAATCAGGACCGTTGAGTCGGTGGGCGCAACGGTCTCCGCCTGACTCAATGGCCGCTTCAGCGCCGCACTTTCGCCGATCACTTCTTCGAAGTTGTGTTCGGTCCGGATTTCCTCTTCCAGGTAGAGTTTTTCCTCCGCCAACTTGTTCTTTAGTTCCGCTATCTCGCGGTAGGCAAGCGCGTTCTCAACGGCAATGGCGATCTGGTTGGCTACCTGGGCCAGGAGATCGACATCTTCCTGCTGGAATGAGTCTTCGGCGAGGGTGCCAAGGGCCAAGATCCCGAGGTCGCGAGCGGATGTGAATAAGGGGAGGATGCAAAAGCATTTAAGGCCTTCTGCCTCCGCCAAGCGAGCGATGGGGGATTGGTATCGGTTTGCGTTCGCCGCGTCCACTAGCAAGGGCTTACGTGTGGCGAACACCTCGCCGCCGGCCGATCCTTCCAAGGGAACGGTCATTTCCTCCTGGATCAGTCCTTTACCTTCGGGGAAATCCAAAGCGCGAAGGCGCATCTCATTCGTGGCCGGATCATATAAAGCCAGGGCGGTGTAGTCGTGGCGTATAACTCTCCGCAAGCAGGCGGCGATCTCTTTGAGGAGTTCGCGCAGGTCGAGGTTTGACACCAGGGCGTTGTTTACTTCGAGGAGCAACCGCAAGCGGTCACGTTCACGAGAAAGCTGTTCCTGATAGACCTGGGCGTCCTGGAAGTTCAGAGCATTGTCCACGGCGACCGCAACTTGCGCAGCCACCTGCTGCAGGAATTCGAGGTCGGCTCCGCAGTAAGCCCCCTTTTTTGCTGACCCGAAGGCCAGCGCGCCCACGCGCCGCTGGGCGGTGGTGAGAGGGAGCAGGCAGAACGAGCTTATACCTTCCTTGCGCAGCAACTCCACATTGCGGGGGAAACGGGTTTCGAATTCGAGGTCGGTAACCACCAACGCCTTCTGCTGTTCCCAGACTATCTCCTGGGTAGCCTCCTCGATGGGGAATTCAAAGCCTTCCTTCACCTCGGTGGGAAGAGAACTCTCCAGCACGTGGAGGCGCACTGTATTGCGATCCGCATCGGGGAGTGTCAGCCCGATAAAGTCGAAAGTGACAAGCCGATGAAGGCGCTGGGCAATGGCGTGGAAGAGCGCAGGCAGGTCCCGATGTGTAGCAATGGACTCGGATATCTCGAGCAAGGCGCGATATTGTTCAACCGCGGAGACTCTTTCTGGTTGATTGGCCGTTACTTCATCCATGGAGTCGAGCTTAGCATTTTGACGCGCATCGGCTCAAGCCAAGGATTACCTCGGTGGTGGGTCCGTTTGGAGTTGTAGCGACGGCTTTACGCCGCCACATGGCGAGGTAAACTCGCCGCTACAACTCCAAACTGACCCACTACCATTACCTCTTTTCCTGAGAAAAATCAAAGACTACTCAGCTCGCCGCAGGATTCGCCTTGAATTATGCGAGTTTTCCCGCAACCCTTTGGACCCCATTAAGACATGACGGCTCGTGCGCTTCAAAACCCAGCCTGTGGGGGTTGGGTTAACGACAGCCTTTCCTTTCAGTTGGCAGGGGATGGCAGTTCACACAAGGGTTTTTGGCCGCGAGCGTGCTCAACCTGAATTCAGGTTATGACGAGCGCCCCGGAAGCTGGGTTTAAGCCCACAGAGGTCCGAACCCGAAAGGGACGGACACTCACGGTGCGGGTGTACAATCCCGAGGATTTCGGGGCACTCGTCGAAATGTACTCAAACTTCGAACCTAAGCGCGTGGCACAAGGCCTCCCTCCACCGGACGGCCCGCGCATTGCCCACTGGTTGGACCAGATTCAGCATAGCTCTCACGCACTCCTGGCATTTGCTGGCAAGAAGATTGTGGCCCACACCCTCCTCTGCCCGATTCGACAAGATGAGGTCGAGTTCACGATTTTTGTCCTTCAGGATTACCGAGAGGAAGGGCTGGGAACAGTGCTGAGTGAATTGACTTTGGCTTGGGCGTTTGGGATGGGGCTCACCAAGGTTTTCCTTACCACCGAGCTTTCGAACTATCGGGCTATCGGCCTTTTCCGGAAACTCGGCTTCCGCACCACGAGCCGTGACGGCGATGAATGCGAAATGAGGCTCGATCTTCCTGCTGATTCTAAGGCCCAGGCAGCCTGATTTCCCGACTGCGCGCGGAAGGAGTGTGCAGCACTTGTTCCAAATCTCTTCGTGTCTTGCGAAGAACTTCTGCGATCATCGCTTGGGCGAGGATGGCGGGAATTGCCTCCTGCTTTTTACGATGAGACTGGGATGGCTTTTTCAACAAGCGGCTGAAAAGGCAGCAGCGTTTTAACGGCCTCAATCACCTGCATTTCCTGACGGCCAGCACCTATCGATTTCCATTTGCCCCGCGCGTCTCACTTTCTTGAGGTGGTCTGCGGCAGCGACATCCTGTTCCCATGTTTTTTCAAGGGGTTAGAAGAATGCCGGGGATATGCGGGCGAGCGCATGAGTGTGGCATTTTGACACACTCCGCGGTTCGCCCGCTTAATAATACGCTACATAGATAGCCTATCCTAAGAAAGCGCAAAAGACAACTGCGGAGATGCTTCGCCTCGACAAGTCGGGACTCAGCATGACAGCGAGCGGGCGCTCTCGCGAACGTCGTACCGTGGGCCCTTCGCTTTCAACGCTTCGATTGGGCCAGCCTCGCGCCGACGTCCTGACATCACGGATGGCCGTTTTCGGCTATGAACGCTCAGCACGACAGGGAGGACGCTTGCCATTGGAAACTGCAAGGATGGTTCCTTGGGTAGTGTCCCAATATGGGATGCAGGGCCGGGGCTTGCCCCGGCCAAGCCGTCCCGTCCCGCCTCGCGGCAGAGGCGGTCGTACATTTAAATTGGGACACTTGCGTTGCTTGGGTAATCCAGGGACTTACCTCCACGACCCCGTCTCGAGCCCTGCGATCACTTCTCCGGCAGGCCGACGATGCGTTCACTTGCCTTTAGCTCGAACCTCTCGCCACGGAGGGGAAAGGCGGCCTGGCGAAAAGCGGCAGAGCGTGGCGAGACATGCGGTTTAGCGATCCACCGAGCGCCGCACTCACTTTCATGGAAGGGCGTTTTTCGTTCCGAATCCGAATAAAGTGGTGGGTTGGACTGCTATTGACAGATATTGGTAAAGCCTTGGCGACAAGGCAGGAGCTATTTCCCACAACCCCGTTTCGGGACAACGATCCGCCCAGCGGACCACTCAAAGCTTACTTTCCGAGTGGCCGACTACACACCGGGAACCGGTTCGATCATCCATCGCCCCTTGCCCGCCAGACACAATTCCACCAA
>Ga0208192_1000402_pt1 | contig 37964 bp, 29 predicted proteins | sample June2015DPH_13_1_2_FD_184711 | JGI IMG/M metagenome (GOLD analysis project Ga0208192, IMG submission 184711) | Peatland microbial communities from SPRUCE experiment site at the Marcell Experimental Forest, Minnesota, USA - June2015DPH_13_150... | ecosystem: Environmental > Terrestrial > Soil >... | reverse complement strand
GTGACCGGTGGGCGCCAAACCCGAGCGAATTGCGAGTCGCAGCGTCTCTGGATATGGTTGCTCTATTCACCCCGATTCCGAAGTTAAAACGCTTCCACTGGATTCCTTCCTCTGGCAACGCTGGCGCACCGTTCTCGTCGGGATTGCGAACCTTACGCCGGACACGCTTTCCCCTGTGGCTTTCCGTGGGGCGCCGCTCTTTGAGGGCACCCCTCGGCTCCAAAGCCTGACCTCCCAGGAGGGACCCGCTTTTCAGGTAGAGCACCACGCACGCTATTGGCGGTCCAGGTGGCCGCAAAAGTGCTGCCTTTGGATCTCGTCTGCTTCAAGATAACCGTTGCGTAGAATCCGGCAGGGCGGTTGCTTCCTTCTGTATCCGCGATTCAGGGATTACGCCGAACAATACGAAACCCGCTTTTCACCTCTTGGTCAGATTAAGTCTCGACGACACGCACGTGGTACAATGACGGTCTGGCCCTGCGCGGGTGCTGACGATGGGGGGTTGCTACGTGGCTGCTGGAGGGTGAGTCGTCCGCGATGGAGATAGTCCCAACAAGCCGTCAAGGCTCCGGCCCACACGAGTTCAGATGGCGGGATTTCATCGAGCGCAAAGACCCTGACGCTCGCTGGCGCCTTTGTGCGGGACCAGGCGGGCGCTGGGAGTTGTTGCGCCTGGCGAGGCCGCGGGTGGAGGTGGGCCCAAGGTAGTTCGCCACAACGAAGAGAAGGGCAGCCTCGATTAGGTTTTCACGCTCAAGGAAAAGGCGAATGACCCGAGGGGTCGGTTTTGGTCCACGCAATGCGTATCACACTGCAGCTTTGCGCCGTCTCTACGAGGCACTTTCTCCATCACTGTGCGCCTTTCCAACCCTTCGATTGACTAGTCAGCTTTTTCCCCTGACTTTCGTGGCTCGATGGGGAATGTCGTTTCCAGAGCGGTGCCCTTCTGGCCTTCGACATCAAGCGAGACGATTAACGGTGCGACGCGCTGATTCTTAAAGCGGCGCGGGTGCACTCCGGCCGTCCATACAGGGGAAGAACGGTAAGCCAATGCGACCAAGGCTTTTCACAACAATCTTCATTGCCATATTTGTCGCCCCGTTTGCGGCAGGTACACAGGCATCCAGGGGAGAAAAGTCTTCCCCTTCCTCCACGTCTCAAACTTCACAAGTAGATGAGACCGCGGCAATGGAGGCTCTCCGCAAAGGCGACTACGGGGCTGCCATCCTGGCCCTGGAAAAGCTCACGACCATGGCCCCCGGTGTTGCCGAGCTCCAGGCCAACTTGGGTGTAGCCTACTATTCGGCCGGAAGGCCGCAAGACGCCGTCGCACCGCTCCGCAAGGCCCTTAAGCTGAAGCCCTCGCTTACTTCCGCTCACTACTTCCTGGGGATTAGCCTCGCGGAGAGCGGAAACTGCAAAGCGGCGATGCCCTTTCTTGAAACCGATTACCCTCGCCTCAACGATCAGCGGCTCAGGCGCATCGTAGGGCTTGATGGCGCCCGGTGCGCAAGGGCGCTTGACGAGCCTTACAGGGCCATCAACTACCTCCAAAGGCTGAATCGTGATTTCCCCGATGATCCGGAGGTGCTTTACCTCACGACTGATGTCTTTTCGGATCTCTCCACCCGCGCGTCACAGCAATTACTCCACGTCGCGCCCGGCTCCTACCAGGCGCACCGACTGTACGCCGAAGCGCTGGAGGTCCAGGGGAAGACTGCCGACGCGATCGCCGAATACCGCAAAGTTCTTACCATGGACCCGCGCCTGCCCGGGATTCATTATCGCCTGGGCCGCTTGATGCTGGCGGGCGAGCCCGATTCTGCCACTCTCGACGCTGCCCGAGAGGAGTTTGAGGAAGAGTTGCGGATCAATCCCACTGATGCGGACTCAGAATACGAACTCGGAGAGATGGCGCGCCAAGCCCGAAAATGGAACGAGGCCATTGAGCACTTTAGGCGCGCTGTGAAGATCGACCCTCATTTCCCACAGGCACTCATCGGACTCGGCAAGTCTTTGGTTTCCGCAGGCCGAGCAGCAGAGGCAGTGGTACCGCTGGAGAATGCTGTGCAGCTCGCACCTGCCGACGCCGTTGCGCACTACCAATTGTCTTTCGCCTACCTCCGGGTGGGGCGCGAAGAAGATGCCAAGAAGCAACTGGCACTCTACCGTGAGGCCCACGATCAGCACGAGCGTGTCAATCAAGCCATTCGTCTCGGAATTGTCGGCGACATCTCGCAGCCGCAGACCGCCGAGCCTCCTGAATAGCGAATAAATTCGCGATACGGAGCAGTTCGGCCTTCCCGCGAAGGTGCGCTTTTGTGCCACTGTTGAGGAATAGTTTGCAGTAGGATGGCGTTTGGACCATGCGTTGGACACGGCGAAGATTCCTCGAGGCTCTCGGCTCCACAGGAGTTCTCCTCGCCAGCCCGCTTCGACTCGCCGCGCAGGGAATGGCATCGCGGGGCATTCGACCTGCCCCTCGGCCGAAGTTCTCCGGTAGACCATTTCTTGTTACCTTCACAGATATCGCCCCGTATGCCGGCCTGACGACACCCGTTGTCTACGGCGAAGAATATCTGAAGAGATACATCGTGGAGGCCAACGGACCGGGCATCGCCTTCTATGACTACGACAACGACGGATGGCTGGATATCTTCCTGGTGAACGGCACAAAGCATAGGGGGCTTCTTCCAGGCAAGGAACCGACCAACCACCTCTACCACAATAATCGCGATGGTACCTTCACCGATGTGACCGAGAAGGCGGGGCTCTACCACACAGGTTGGGGCTACGGAGTGTGTATCGGCGACTACGACAACGACGGCCACGATGACCTGTTCTTGACCTACTTCGGCAAGAACGTCCTCTACCACAACAACGGGGACGGGACCTTCACCGACGTCACCGAAAAGGCTGGGCTGCAACAGGAAGGCACGCGCTATGGTTCCGGGTGCACATTCGTCGACTACGACCGCGACGGCCACCTGGATCTGTTTGTTTCTCATTACATCGATATGGATTTGGCAACGACCCCGGTGGGCGGCTCCAATCGGTACTGCAAGTACAAAGATGTACCGGTGAACTGCGGCCCCCTGGGGCTCAAGAAGGAATTTTGCACGCTGTACCACAACAACGGGAACGGCACCTTCACCGACGTTTCCGGGGAGGCCGGCATCATTAAGCCGGGAGGGCGCTATGGCTTAACAGCGATCGCGCTTGACTATGACAACGACGGCTGGCCCGACCTGTTCGTGGCATGCGATTCTACACCCAACCTTCTCTTTCGCAATAATCATGACGGGACATTCACTGACTGTGCAATGGAGTCTGGCGTGGCGGTTAATGGCGACGGCCAGGAGCAGGCCAACATGGGCGCCGCAGTAGGAGACTACGACTGCGACGGCTACCTCGACCTCTTTCTTCCTCATTTCAGCGATGACACACCAATTCTTTATCACAACATGAAAGGGGAATTCTTCGACGACGTGACCTACCCCGCGGGGTTGGCCGTCAACACCGAGTACGTGTGCTGGGGAGTTGGCTTCGTAGACCTGGACAATGACGGCTGGTTGGACATCTTCCACGTTACCGGAACGGTTTACCCCGAGGTCGAGAAGATCTACCCCGACTACAAGTTCAAGAATCGGCGCGTCGTCTACCGCAACCTGGGGAACGGAAGTTTTGAGGACGTCTCCGCTTTATGTGGCTCCGCGATCCTCGAACCCCATGCAAGCCGCGGTTGTGCCTTCGGTGACTTCGACAACGACGGAAACCTGGATATCCTCATCCTGAACATGGGCGAGCCGCCCTCGCTTCTGCGCTCTGAGAATCACAGCGGCAATCACTGGCTTTCCGTCAAAGCCCTGGGCACGCGCTCGAACCGCTCCGCCATCGGTGCCCGAGTGGCAGTGACTGCGGGCGGCCGGCGGCAGATCCGAGAGGTTCTCAGCGGCTCAAGCTATATCTCGCAGAGCGACTTGCGGCAACATTTTGGCTTGGGAGCGGCCAAGAAGGTTGACCAGATCGAGGTTCGGTGGCCCAGCGGGATGGTCGATCGGGAGGGAAGCATTGAGGCTGACCAGTTTGTAACCATTCAGGAAGGACGCGGGATCATCAGAACCGGGCGGAACCGGTGACTCTCATTTAGTATTACCTAAATCCGGCGTGAGAAGTGCCGGCAAGAGTTTAGCGAAGGGGCTGGAGTCGGTTTATCCGCATGAGGATGTGGCGCGACAAGCGCGGGAGCTCCGAAGCGCGGTTGAGGCGCAACACCGGGCGGTTTTGCGGGCGGGCGAGCTGAGCGGGGAGAAGAAAGAGTTTGTGACGGAGTCTTTGAAGGGTATAGCTGCACCACTCCTCGGGAAGCATACTCGTTAGAAGGCGGTGACCAACTTATAGCCAAGGCGGATGACTTCTAAGTAGAGGGCGTTGGCGGCGAAACGGCGGGTAGGGATGCGGGCCAGCGCGAAATCTTGGTGGAGCTCGCGGATGCGAACTTCGACAACGGCCCGACCGTCGTAGAAGTGCTGAACGCCGGGCGGGCTGAGATCGAGGTTGGTCACCCAGCCACGATACTGATAGCGCCCTAAGGTGAACAGGGTGGGACTAGGATCAGACGTTTCGATCAGACGCCGCGCCACGAAGTGGCGGCGCGGCTCGAACCAGGGCCGGGCGCCGTACCAGCACTCCCCCATCTCCCAGAGGGGATTGACGCGTTGAGAGGCGATCCCAGGAAGCCGCCGCTTCAAGGGGGGATAGACTTCGGCGACCACGGCGTACTGGGCTTCCCGGTCCTCAACCTCACTCAGGAAAGCGTCCTGGTAGAAGCCCGCGTCAGCACGAACCCTCACTTCTCGAATGTGCGGCGGCGAGTTGCTCCCGCAGTCCCGGAACAGTTCGACGGTGCCGCGGTGAGGATCGGTGTCGACGCCGACTAGTTCATCGTGATTGAGGAAGGGAAAACTAAAAGCTGAAGGTTAAAGGGTGAATCGAGCGCAAGATCTTTTTCATCCTTCACCCTTTAGGCTTTAACCTTGAACACTTACCCTTTGCCCTTAATTCTCACTGCTTGGGCGCCTCCGGCTGGCCCAGGACACCCGATGCCTTCATCTGTCGCATGATGTTTTTGATCTTGCCCGCGAAGCGGCCATTCGGCTCGGCTTTCAAATACTCATCCATTTGCGGATAGGCTTTGTCGTAGGCTTTCTCCTTCAGGTAGAGGTCGGCCAATTTGACGCGGAAATCCGGTGGAGGGGTTGGGTTGAGCTCAAGCACTCTCTGATATTCGGTTTGTGCTTTTGAATACTGTCCCAGACCGTAGTAGGCAACGCCAAGCTGGTAGCAAAACTGCCAGGAACCGGGCGAGCGGCGCACGCCCTCCTGCAGGATTCGTTCGCTATCCGCGAAGCGTTTTTGGCTGTTGAGCATCTGCCCGAGTACGATATACGAGTTGATGTAATCGGGATCGCACTCGCGGGCCTTCTCTAGCGCCGTTTCGGCACCGGCCAAGTCGTGACGCGCTTCCAGGATCGTCCCCAAATCGGTCTGCGCCCGCGCGTAACAGGGAAATTCTTTCACCGCGTTTTCCAGATGCGTCCTGGCTGCGTCGAGATCCTTTGCCGCGAGTTCGCTTGTCCCCTTCTCATACTCTTTCCGCGCCGCTTTCGACGCCTGCGCATCGGTCCGGGCGGTATCGACCGCTTGCCCCTTTGTCTTCCGAGCCGGAACCAAGACTACTTGGACGAGCACCAGCGTCACGCCGCGAGTGAGCTCTAAAGGTTGCTGGCTGGTTTCGAAGCCCTCGCCGGCGATGATCAGCCGATAGACCCGCTTGTTCAGGCCGTCGAACGAGAAGACGCCTTCCGAATTCACGGGGGCCTGCGCCGCGAGTTCGCCGTCCTCAGTCTCCACCCTTGCTGTCACGCCGATGCTCGGCACCTGCCCGCCTTCCACGCGAACTTTTCCCTCCACGCGGACCTGGCCGAGGAGCGGCAGGGCGGCCATCATCGCAAGTGAGAAGAGCAAGAGAACCCGGGAGCAAGCCATGACCTGCTGAGTGCCTCGCGGCCGGAACTTCGCGTCGCTCAGGAACAAGGACACACCTCGGCGCCTCCGCCCGTGGTTCTACCCCAGGACAAGCGTGGCGAAAAGCGGAAAGCTAATCCCTCACCGCTGAGGCTGGTCAGGATCCAAGCAGCGCTCAGACGTGTCCGGGACACCGGGCCGCTGGCGCAGGTGCAATTTGCTGCCGTTGCAGCGGGTCCTTGCCTTCGACGATGAGGTAGAACCTGTCGCCGGCTACATTCCGGAAGACCTGGCGCAGGCCGCTCGGCCAGCGAACCTCAACCTCATCGGCGCTGGTGCTGAGCCCGAGCCCGAAGTTGGCTCGTGGATCGCTCTGCGATATGTAGCTCCCGCCACCCGCAATCTCACGAATCTGCGAGACGCCTCCCGCCCGCAGCTTGATGCGGGCTCCCATGGCATCCCGATTGCTGCGTGCGCCGACCAACTTGAAATTGACGAAGTGATTTCGCGGCCCACCACCCGCAGGACCGTCGTTGTGAAGCAGCAGCGGAGGATCTCCGTCATTCCCCACCACCACATCGACGTAACCGTCGTTATCGAAGTCGGCGAAAGCGACTCCCCGCCCGACGTGAGGCGTCGCGAATCCACTCCCTGAGATTGCCGAAACCTCCACGAACTTTCCGTTGTGCTCGTTGTGGAAGAGGGAGTTGGTCTCCTTGTAGCGAACCTCGGTCGAAGTGCGATCGATTTCCGGATAGACGTGACCGTTGGCGATGAACAAGTCCAGCCATCCGTCGTTGTCAAAGTCGAAGAAGCCTCCGCCAAAACTGAGCACCTTCTTTGTGGCAATGGTAATGCCGGCCTCGTCGCTGACTTCGTCGAAGGAGCCCTTGCCGGCGGAGTGCCAGAGATGGTCCCCGGCACCCTGAAAATCTGAAATGTACAGGTCGAGATTACCGTCGTTGTCATAGTCGCCCAGGGAGATGCACATGGCCGCCATGGTGTTGCCATTGCCCGTCAAAGCCACGCCGGTTTCCAGAGCGACGTTGGTGAAAGTCCCGTCATGATTATTGTGGTAGAGGTAGGCGTCGATGCCGTCGTTAGAGACGAACAGATCGGGCCATCCATCGTTGTCGTAGTCGGCTGCGGCAACGGCGAGATTGATCCCCTTCGGTTGGTAGATCATCGCCGCCTTGGTGACATTGGTGAACGTCCCATCGCCATTATTGTGATAGAGCACCGCCGGTGTGCCACCGTAAACCGCGGGAGGGCAGCTCGTTCGAGCATTGATTTCGGTCGAGCAGTACTGTTTGCTGGCGGGACTGAAGTTGGCGTAGCCTCCGACATAAAGATCGAGCCGGCCATCGTGATCATAGTCAAAGAACGTGGCGCCCGAATGGAAAACGGTGCCGAAATCCATTCCGCCGACGCCGGCCTTGTCGGTGACGTCGGTGAACGTCCCGTCGCCATTGTTGTGGTAAAGGATGTTTTTCCCATACTGAGTCACATAAAGGTCGGGGTAGCCGTCGTTGTCATAGTCCCCCCACACGCAGCCCAGGCCGTAAGCGTTGCCGGGGACGCCTGCTTTCTCCGTGACGTCAGTGAACGTCCCGTCGCCGTTGTTGTGGTAAAGCGCGTTGCGCACGGTGATGCCTCGATTGTAGAGGTCGCGGCCGTTGACGAAGTAAATGTCCTGGTAACCGTCGTCGTCATAATCGGCCACACAAACGCCAGGCCCTGTCTCTTCCAGAATGGTCGAGGTCTCGAGGCTACCCTTGAAATGGACGAAGCTGATCCCGGCCGCCCGCGTGACATTGGAGAACTGCACTGGAGGAGATGGAAGTGTGCCGGCTTTGCCGACCGAAGACGTCCAGTAGCGTCCGCTAAGGAAGCTGATGCTCAAGCAACCAGCGCCCAGCATCACGCCGAAGGCACGCCACAAGCTGGCAAGATCAGTTCCCTGTCGCACTATTTTACGTCCTCAACCTGAAACGCAATACGCACCGCCACGTGCAGGATTACCCCGGAGCGAACGCTAGGGCGTGGGTCCGGTGGGCGCCGGAAGCTTACCGGAAATCTGCTCCTCCTGCTTCTCGCGGGCCTCGTTTTGATATTTCTGTTGCAGAGCAAATTCCTTCTGAGCCTCCGCCCGCTGGCCGGTCTTGAGGAAAGCCCTGCCCAGTTGGTAGTGATAGCTGCCGTTACCCGGTTCGAGTTCGATGGCGCGATTCAGGTAAGAGATGGCTTGCTCGATGCTGCCCTGGCGGAAATAAGCCTTGCCGAGGCCCGCCAACGAGTCGGGCATCTTCGAATTAAGCGCCAGCGCCTTTTGGAAAAGGGGGATGGCGCGATCCGCATCGCCCGCGTCAATCCAGATGGTGCCCCGGCTCTCGTAGCTCCAGGGCTCGTCGGGGCTGATCTGCATCTCCTTCTCGAATTCCACCGCCGCCTTGTCGAGTTGGCCTAAGCGCTGGTAAAGAACACCGAGGTCGTAGTGCGCAAAGGGCAGCCCCGGATCGCCCGCCACGGCCTTCTCCAGTTCGTTCTCCGCCTTCGCATTCTGGTAGGTGTCGAGATACACCTTGCCCAGAAGCAGGTGCAGGTGGGGTGTATCACCCCCGACACGCACGAGTTGCTCGCAGGTCCTCATGGACTCGTCACTGCGCTTCAGTTGGCCATAAGCGATGGCGAGCATGTACAGGAAATCAAGATCGTCTTTCCCCTGGTCGCGGATGGGCTCGAGGGCCGCCAACTGGGCGGCGTATTCTCTGAGCATGAAGTGGCACATGCCCAGTAAGTAATGCGCCTGAACGCTGTTGGGATCGGCTGCCAGCACACGCTGGAAGTAAGGGATGGCTCGCCTGAAGTCCTGCATTCGATAGTGGGCGATGCCCAGGTTCAGGTCCACGCCCACCATCTGCGGGTCGAGCTTCTTGGCCGTCTCCAGGGCCCGGCTAGCTTGTGCAAATCTTCCCGTCCGCAGGTAGACCACGCCCAGGTTCGTGTAAGCCGCAGCGGAATTGGGGTCCAGCTTCAGGAACTCTTTGAACCCACTCTCAGCGCGGGGATAATCCTTGGCCGCGAGCGCTCGTTGGGCGCGTTCGAACACCTCGCGCAGATCCGGGCCGGATAGGATGGGGGCTGGGGCGCCCCCGGCAGAGGGGCTCTGCAACCCCCAGGCCAGCGGGGCGACAAGCAAAGACAGCAGCAACGCTCCCGCTACCATCCACGCGGGTGTACGAGAATCAAGCCGTGGTTGGGGCATAGAAACAGCTCTGGCCTCACTCCAGGAACCAACCGCTAGAGCATATCCCACTGCCGGCTTCTGCCGCTAGGGGGCACTTGGAATTGAAGTGCGCGCCTGATGAGCGTCGAGCCGAAAGAAAAACCGGGCGCATCGGAGGAATCGGAAATTCCTTCGCTGCGCCCGGGTTCGAAACGGTTAGAGATCCCCTGGCCTCGGACTAGAAGATAAGCTTCAAGCCCAGTTGAACGTTACGGGGGCCCCAATCTGAATTGACTTCCCCGGGAGTGTTGGTATTCAACTCGCATGTCTGGCCAAACCCGGTCTTCCCCTTACATCCGTTCTCGATGCCCTTCCATTGCGGATGGTTGAACGTGTTGAAGGTTTCCAGCCGGAACTGCAGCATGGTTTGCTCGCCGTGGAGGCGGAAATTCTTCATGAGCGCCATGTCCCAGTTGTTCCTGCCAGGACCAGTCAGGACGTCACGGCCCATGTTACCGTAGGTGGTGGAGAGTTCACTAAACGACGGCTGTGCCACCGTGGCCGGATTCCACCACTGGACCGTGGGTCCGTAGACGGGATCATTGTAAATGCCCTTGGTGGGTGCCACCTTGCCGACCACGTCGCAGCGATACGAGCCACCGATGTTGGTGCTGTATCCGGTGACTCCGCAGTTGAAGTCAGAAGGCTGACCGGTAAAGAGACTGGCAATGCCACTGACCTGCCACCCGCCGAGTGCCTGTCGCGCCACAGCGCTCGTAGAGTTCTTGAAGAAGGGGAGGGCGTAAACGTAGTTCATTTGCAGGATCTGGGCGCGGTTAAGCTCGGAGGTTCCCTTCCACCGGCTCAGGTTGTAATCATTGATCCCACCCGAAGTCACCGAGTAGGTTTGGGAGGAATCGTCGATGCTGTGCGACCACGTGTAGGACGCCTGCAGGGTCAGGCCGTGCGAAGTGTGGCGGATGCTGGCCTGCAAAGCGTTGTAACTGGAAACCGCGGTGTTTTGCTTCGACGTGATGGTATTGTATCCGCGGAAAGGCGCGAAGAAGATGCTGGGCTGCTCGTTGAAGATGAGAGTGGTTGCCACGTCGCAAGTTCCCGAGGCGTCGCAGAGCTGTTGGCCCACATCGCCAGGCGCGTTCAGAGCGGGGTCGGCCGCCTTGGTACCGGTGAGGTTAGCCAGGGCCGGCGCGTTCAGCGTGCCGCCGTTCTGAACGAGTGCAGGGTTGATTTGGTTAATGAGCTGGGCACGGGCCAAGTGCCTTCCCAGACCCCCAACGTAGGCGACGCTCACCAAGTCACTGTTGGAGAACTGGTGCTCGACGGTCAAGCTGAACTGCTGCACGCTGGGCCACGCCTGGCTGTAAGGCCAGGTGGTGTAGTTGCCGGGTCCAAGCGGGCCGTTGGCTTCGATCGCACTGTAGCCGAGGGCGTTGAATGCCGACGGGCTGAGGTCCGAGGGAGGGTTGCCCTCGCCGCCCTCCGCCTGCGCCTCGTTCCCGTTTCCAGACTCATAGTAGATGCCGTAGCCGCCACGGATGGAAGTGGTCCCTTTTCCAAGGGGATCCCAGGCAAATCCGAAACGGGGAGCGATATTCCCTGCCGTGTTGGCGAGTTGGCAGCCCTTGGGGATGCCACCCTGTCCGCACATGACCAGGCCATTTCCAGGGCTCGTCCAGACATGACCGGAGCCGGGGATCAGGTGCCCGTCCGCGTCGAGTTGCGCCTCCAGGGCCGGATCATATTGGTTCGGGAGGAACCCGGAGTCGATGGTGGGACGCGAGACATCGTGAATTCGGGAGTAAATGTAATACCGCACTCCCAGGTTTACCGTCAGGTGCGGGTTCACCTTCCAGTCATCCTGGATATACGGCTCGAGGTCGGTCATCTGCCAGTGGCCCTTGGGATAGCCGCCGACGGCGACACCATTTACCGCCTGAGCGCCCTCCGTGTACCGCTGGATGCGGCCCAGGAACATGTCGGCCAAGCCGTTCGTCGTGGTAATGGAGCCACCGCCCTCGAAATGCAAGTCTCCTTGCGTGACGGTCCCGAACTGCTCGCTCTTGCGATAATTTTCGAGATAAAACCCCATCTTGATCGTGTGAGAACCATGAATCCACGACAAGTTGTCTTTCCAGGTGATGATCGGGTTCGAGTTGTACCACGGGGTGTTCCCAAAGGCTTCGTAGAAGCCCGCAGTGCCCCCGCCGATGGTCAAGTCGGGGTAGAGCGGATTGTTATCGTTCTGCGAGAAGAGGTGACTCATGACGAAGTCCGACGGGCGGTTGATGCCTTTCGAACTCCCACCCGCCACGGGGATCAGAATGATGTGGTCGGTGGTGTAAGACGCTACGAATTCGTTCACGAGGGTGGGCTTGAAGGTGTGCGTAACGTGGAAGACGGCGCTTTCGCCCGGACCGCCGAACTGCGTCTTGATGGTATCGAAGTTCGCCCCGGTCCAGAGTGAGGGGACTGACAGAGTGTTCCAGGTGTCTTGCGTGTAGCGGAAGAACGCCTGGGTCTTGTCGCTGATGTTCTGATCGATGCGGATCTGTTCCTGACGCCAGTTGGTGGGGGCGCTGGAAGCAAGGGTCCATTGGACTGGACCACTGTTGGGGGACGGGACCAAGGCGTTTAGCAGGTCGGTTCCGTTCGTGAAAGCCTGCGCGTCAAAGCCCGGCATGGACTGGACGGTATCGTAAGCCACGCCGCTCAGAGTTGGCAGATTACAGCCGGCAGCCACGACTGCGTTGTAGTTGCCCGATGTCGGGTCGCACTCGGAGAAGTCGCCGCTACGCTCGCGCACAGAGGGCACGTCGGCGGGCCCTACCACCTGCCCTTGCCGGTAGCGCCGCCAGTCCTGCGACCAGTAGAAGAAGGTCTTGGATTTGTCTGTGTTATAGTGCCCCGGAATGTAGACAGGCCCGCCGAGGGTATATCCGAAGTCGTTCCACTTCAAGGCATTCTTCGGCGCGTGCCCGCCGTTCTGCGCTTGACAATCGGCGAGACAGCCGCGGTTAGTGAAGAAGTCGTTGGCGTCGAATACGTCATTGCGGACGTACTCGAAGGCGTCGCCGTGAAAATTCCTGGTGCCGCCTTTGGTGGCGAGCTCGATGTTCGCGCCCGCGTGCTTCCCCATATCCGCACCGTAAGTCGAAGTGGAAATGCGGAACTCGGCAATGGTATCGAGGTTCGGGTAAGTGTTGAACGTGGAGGCCGAACCCTCATCGGTGTTGGCGCCGCCGTCGATCTCCCAATTGGCATATTGCATGCGGTTGCCGTTGAAGGAAACACTGTTGTTTCCCGCAACCCCGACATGTATTGCGTCCAAGCCGTTATCGGGCGCGGCGCCCGGGACCATCAAGGCCAGCGTAACCCAGTTGCGACCGTTGAGGTCCAGGTTCGCGATTTGCTGGTTCGTAATCAAGGCAGAGACTGTCGCTGTCTCCGTCTGAACCTGGGGGAGATTGCCGGTGACCGTGATTTCCTGGGTGGTCTGGCCGACCTGCAGTTGCATGTCAACGCGCTGAATTTGTCCGACCGTAAGGGTAATGCCGGTGCGCACCAGCTTCTGAAAGCCAGGCGCCTCGGCGGTGACCACATAATTGCCGATCGGAACAGCGCCAACGGAGTACTCACCCGCAGAATTGGAAACTAATTCACGGGTGAACCCCTTATCAGGGTTGGAAACCGTGACTTTCGCTCCCACAATCACTGCCGCGCTGGAGTCAATAACAGACCCCACGATTTTCGCTGTGTCCTGAGCCCAGGCGGAAAGTGATAGGAAGCAGACAAGGATAGGAGTAAAGGCAAGGATTCTCCTCACTTTATCACCTCCTGTGAAAGACCATGCCCTAATCTGCTCTTGCATTAGGGTCACCGAGTTGTGATCAGATGCGACTCCTCGATGGGACTACTCGGAACGTCGGTTTCACATGGTGCAATAGTGATGCCATGCCTGTGACGATTCAGCAGTAAACAAAGCTATTGAAACCTATAGACATACTTCATGCACAAGCGATCGGCCGCAGATGGAGTTGGATGATTCCCAAATCTCATATTTCGATTTTGGAATACTAGTTTGTTTTCACACAATCCCTAAAGCAGAAAACGCAATCCGCCTGTTGATATCGGACATATTTGCCGTTATCCGGATGACAGTGGGCCTGCATCGCCGATACGGATGTGTGGGAATCCGGGCGGCCAGGGAGGGGGATGAGCGCGGTCTGACCACCCCGTCGCCCGCGCTCACATTGTCTTGACCACAAGCCCCTGTTGACGCGGCGACGGAGGGCTGGAGTCTGGGCATTTTCCAGCCCCGAGGGGGCGGTCTACGCCAGGCCCGCAAGGCGGGGCAAAGCGCTGCCCAGTATGATCCCGAACTGCGACGCAAGTATCTCCGTCTGAAGTTTCGGCGAGGTGCCAACGTGGCGAAAGTGGCCATCGCGCGGCAAATGGCGGTACGGATATGTACGGGATCCTCCGCCAAGGCAAGGCCGCCGCACTGCCGGTTCGCATGCCAGGTGGCCCGGCACGGACCCTGGTCCCGCAGGCGGGACCGAGCTTTTGATTGGGCGCCTGGCCTCCCTGCACGAGGCAGGGAGATGGAAGAGAGAATCATGGTCGGGTGAATAACCACACCGAAGAGATGGCTGGTGGGATCGGCCCACCGCAGGATTCGAGGAGGCGAGCCTTGGTCGGGACGAGCCCAAAAGATCCTGCTCAAGACGAAGCCCTAGAAAAAAACCTCAGGGCTTCGTCCGGCAATCGATGATGGCGAGCCGGGAGCAGCGTCAGGGGTCTGCGATGAACGCCCCGCTGGGCAGGGCGCCCTTGACGCCGCTCCCGGCTCGCGAGAGTCGTTGTGTCCCTTGACAGAGCCGACGCCTTTATAGATGGTGCGTTAACTTCGGAATCAGGATTGATGCTGTGCAGCAGATGAGCACGCCCAGAAGACGCCGACGTAGCCAACAAATGACACCTTGGGTTCGGTTCGCCGGCCACTAGACCCAGTGTGGCACGAGGGCCCATCGTTTGAAAAAATCGGGCTGGTAGTACAAAGAAACTATTGGGCAAATGCTCCCCTAAGCGGAAAATACTGACGCACGCGGTTTGAATTCGCCGGTTGTGCGTGGTCTGTAAACAGGGCTGACAAGTTCAATCAAATGGAACGCAGCAATCAGCGCCTTTCGGGCGCAGCCAAGTGGTTTCTCATCCTCGGCCTCCTTCTGGTCGCGAACAGTGCCTACTTGGCCGCGTTCGGCGATCCCACGCTTTTTTATGTCCTCAACGCCTTGCTGCATCCCTTGCTGGGAATTATCGCCGGAGTTTTCCTGGTGGTGCTTATCGTGCGCTACCGGGCCCTCCTCGCGGGCGCGGCCGGCGCTCTCACGGGATTGTTCCTCACGCTGGCTGCGGCCTTCGGGATCTATCTTCTGTTCGTGGGCATGACGCGGCCGCACAGCCTGGCGCTGTACGTGCACGTGGGCGCGGCCATCGCCGGCCTTTTCCTGCTGCTCGTGGTTTTGCACGCGCGGGCGCGGGGCTCGGGCGTGGCGCTCGCGGTGCGGCAGGCCTGGCGTTGGAGCGCGGCCGTGATGGGAGCTGCCGTGGTCTTTTACGCTGCCGCGGCGATTTACCAGCGCGTGGTTCCCAATCCGCAATACATCATCCACAACCCCGCCACGGCTCCCTTGAGCATGGAAGAGGAAGGCGGGGGAGCAGGCAGTCTGGCCTTTCCCAGTTCCGCGCAGACGGCAGACGGTAGAACGATCAAGGCGGAGTTTTTCCTGAACTCTGAATCCTGCAAGCCCTGCCACACTGACATCTACAACCAGTGGCAGAGCTCGATGCACCACATGGCGTCGTTCAACAACCAGTGGTATCGCAAATCGATCGAGTACATGCAGGACACCATTGGCATCAAGCCTTCGCTCTGGTGTGGAGGCTGCCACGACCACGCCCTGGTCTTTACCGGCATGATGCAGAGTCACCCTATCAGAGAAATTGAACATACTCCCGAAGGCCAGGCGGGGCTGGGTTGCATGTCGTGCCACGCCATCGTGCAGGTGAAAAGCACGATGGGTCAGGGCAACTACGTGATCGAATACCCCTCGCTCGACCGGCTGGCTTCGAGCAAGAACCCGTTTCTGCAAGCTCTGCATAACTTTGCCGTCAAGCTCAACCCCAAACCTCACCGCAACGTATTTCTCAAGCCCTTCCACCAGCAGCCGCAGCAGGTTCCGGAATTCTGTTCAACCTGTCACAAGGTTCATCTGGATGTCCCCGTCAACAACTATCGCTGGCTGCGCGGCTTCGACGACTACGACAACTGGCAGGCGAGTGGCGTGTCGGGGCAGGGTGCGCGTTCGTTCTATTATCCGCCCAAGCCCTCGCAATGTGCCGATTGCCACATGTCCTTGGTGGCCTCCCAGGATTTTGGGAATATCCGCGGCTTCGTGCACTCGCACCGTTTTGCCGCGGCCAACACGGCGGTTCCCACTTCTTATGGCGACCACGAGCAAGTTGCTGCCGTCGAGAATTTTCTGACCGGGGCGTTGAGCGTCGATATCTTTGCGCTTGCCGAGGAGCCTGCGGAGGGAGCGCAGGGAGCTGGACCGGCAGGCCCCCGGCCGGAGGCGCCGCAACTCTCCAGCACTTTCGCGGTGGGCGAAGAATCTTCCACAGGATTGGCAGGCGCGGGTGTTAACGCCTTGCCGGTTGCCAAGCTCGTCGCGCCGCTCGGCCGTGTGCAGGCCAGTGTGCGCCGCGGCGACACGGTCCGCGTGGAGGTCGTCGTCCGCACGCGAAAACTCGGCCACTTCTTTCCGGGTGGAACCGTGGATGCTTTTGATTGCTGGCTGGAATTGCAGGCGCGCGACAACCACGGCCGCGTCATTTATTGGAGCGGCGAAGCCGCGGACAACGGCCACGGGCCGGTAGATCTAGGGGCGCATTTCTATCGCTCGCTGCAACTCGACGCGCATGGCAACCCCATCAATAAGCGCAACGCCTGGTCGACGCGCGCCACCATGTATGCGCACCTGATTCCTCCCGGCGCCGCCGACACCGTTCATTACCGTCTGAAGATTCCAGAAGATTGCGGCGACTCGATCACGCTGACCGCCAAGCTCAATTATCGGAAATTCTCCTGGTGGAATACGCAGTGGGCTTTCGCGGGGGTTCGCGACCCCTCCCAGCCTCATCCGAACGTCGCCAAGGGTCACGACGACGGACACTGGATATTCCAGGGCGATCTCTCGGACGTCTCCGCCAAGCCCAAGCAGATTCCGGACGTGCCGACGGTGATCATTGGCGAAGACGCCGTGACTCTTCCTGTCTTGCCCAGCCTGCCTGCGCAGGCAGGGACCGCGCCGCCCTTCGCCGAGAACCTGGCATTCGATTCCAAAGACCGCGAGCGCTGGAATGACTACGGCATTGGCCTGCTGTTGCAGGGCGATTTGAAAGGCGCGGAACGCGCCTTTGAGAATGTCGTGAAGCTCGATCCGCTGTACGCCGACGGCTGGGTCAACATTGCCCGCGCGCGCGTGCAGGAAGGCAACACCGACGCCGCGCAACCCCTGCTCCACAGAGCCCTCGCCCTGAATCCCAAGTTGGCGAGCGCCCATTACTCTCTCGGACTCGCGCTGAAGGCGGATGGCAAGTATCCCGAAGCGTTTGGCGAGTTCTCAAGAGCTGCGACCCTTTACCCGCGCGACCGGGTGGTGCGAAACCAAATGGGTCGCATGCTCTTTCTGCAACGGAAGTACCGCGAGGCCGTCGCCGAACTTGAAAAGACCATCGCTGTGGACCCGGAGGACCTCGAGGCGCACTACAACCTCATGCTCTGCTACCGAGGCCTGAACGACGACGCGCTGGCAGCACGCGAGGAGAAGCTCTACCTGCGATTCAAGGCGGACGAGGCGTCGCGCGCCATCACTGGCCCTTTCAAGCTCGCGCATTCCGACGACAACAATGAATCGCAGCCGGTCCACGAGCACGTGTCCGGGCCCCTGGGCCTCGTGAAGCCGCGCACGAACTATGCGCAAGCGAGGCCGGGCGCGGCGTCTCAGCGCGATTCCTGGGCTGGACATGTTCACCCTGTCTCCGCGCATCCGCTGTCGACTGCGCCCGCTCAGCCAATGGGAGGAGGCGCGGCAGCCCAGCGATGAAGACGACCTCTCACCGTCCCTCGCCTTTGCACCTCAAGTTGGTTTTGGGCTTGATGATTTTCGCTGGCCTGCTTCTGGCCGTGTTCCGGCTCGCACGGGCGTTCCCTGCCCCGACGCCCGCCCCTGCGGTTGAGACTGGAGTTCACTACAGTGATATTACTCGCCAAGCTGGAATCAACTTTGTCCATTACACAGGCGCCTTCGGCAAAAAGTATTTGCCGGAGACTATGGGCGCCGGCTGCGCCTTCCTCGACTACGACAACGACGGCAGCCCCGACATCCTGCTCGTGAACGGCGCCGATTTTCCCGGCCACAAGTCGCGCCACACCACGCTCAAGCTCTATCGCAACAATGGCAACGGAACGTTCACCGATGTAACGGCCAAAGCGGGGCTCGACGTGGAGATGTACGGTATGGGCGTGGCCGTGGGGGATTACGACAACGATGGCTGGGACGATCTTTACGTGACCGGCCTTGGCGAAGCGCGCCTGTTCCACAACGAGCACGGCCACTTCAAGGACGTCACACAATCCGCAGGCGTCAACAACCCGGGGTTCGGCGCGAGCGCCGCCTGGGTGGATTACGACCGCGACGGCAAGCTCGACCTGTTCGTGACCAACTACGTGAAGTGGTCCGAGAAGGATGACCTCTATTGCACGCTCGACGGGCGCCACAAGTCCTACTGCACGCCGGAGGCCTACCCGGGCGACACCTGCCGGCTGTTCCACAACCTCGGCAACGGGCGCTTCGAGGACGTAACGCAGAAGGCGGGGGTTTACGATCCCACCAGCAAAGCGCTGGGCGTGGCGTTGATCGACTACGACCGGGACGGCTGGCCGGACCTCGCCGTCTCGAACGACACGCAGCCCAACAAGCTCTACCGCAACAACCGCAATGGCACCTTCACCGAGCAGGCCGTGCAAGCGGGCATCGCCTTCAGCGAAGACGGCATCGCGCGCGGCGCCATGGGCATCGACGAAGTCGATTTCGACCATTCCGGTTATCCTAGCCTGGCCATTGGCAACTTTTCGAACCAAATGCTTGGTCTCTACCACAACGAAGGGAACCGTTTCTTCATCGACATCGCGCCTTCCTCCAGCGTGGGCCGCGCCAGCCTGCTTTCGCTCTCCTTCGGCATCTTCTTTTTTGACTACGATCTCGACGGGCGGGAAGATCTTTTCGTGGCCAACGGCCACATCGAACCCGACATCAACCGCATCCAGCCGCAGGTCGCGTACACACAGCTCCCCTTGGTGTTCCACAACGAAGGGAACGAAAGGTTTCAGGAAGTTGGCAAGCCCTTAGGCTTCACGCAAAAATCTGTGGCGCGCGGTGCGGCGCACGCGGACATTGACAACGACGGCGCGCCCGACATCCTCCTGACCACGAACGGCGGCCCGGCCTACCTTTTCCATAATGTGGGTGGCAGCCGCTCGAACGCCATCCGCATCAAGACGGTCGGCACGCGCTCAAACCGCGACGGCATCGGCGCCGAAGTGCGGGTGCGCTCGGGAGCCGGTGAAAATTGGCAGACCGTCCACTCCGGGTCGAGCTACTGCTCGCAAAGCGAACTGATCCTGACTTTTGGCTTGGGCCAGGAGGCGGAAGCACAAGCCGTCGAGATCCTCTGGCCCAGCGGCCAGCACGATGCCCTCAAAAACCTTAAGGCCAACAATACTTACACCATCCAAGAAGGCGGCAAGATCCTCTCCACCCGCCCCTTCAAGCGGTAACCCCTGAGGACCTTGCGGTCGTGGTGCTCACCCCCACAATAATCCCCAGCCCGCTCCTAGGGGAGAGGGTAGTTCCGCTTTGCGGGAGCGGGTGAGGGGGCACGCCCCTTGCCATTTGTCGCTGCCTACCAGGGGCACGGGCCTCTCGCCACTAGTTCACGCTTCGTAGGCGTCCACACAGCGGCGTTCTGCGCGTTGCCCGACGGGTCTGGCCGCCGGCCAAGCCCGGCACCTGTTGTTGAAAATCTCCTTGCACATCGTTTAATCATTCAGTATTGTTGGTCTGACCGATACCCTCGCCCTACACGCAAACCAAGGAGTCGGCGTGCCCGAGATTACCCCCCAAGATGACGGACTGCCGTGTTCGGACGTGGGAGCATGGGCCGAGGAAAAATACCGGCTTGTCCGGCTATACGACGAACTGTTCTCAACAGGAATGAAGAACAAATGGGAGATCCGGGTCTACATTGACCTTTATGCCGGCCCCGGATTTGCCCGCATACGTGGAACGAATCGTTTGTTGCCGGCCTCGCCGCTTCTGGCTTTGGAGGTTCCAGACCAATTTGACCAATACATTTTCTGCGAGATGGACCGAGATTTCCTGAGCGCCCTGGAGCAACGCGTGAGGCGTCACTTTCCGTCTGCCAACGTTCGCTACATTCATGGCGACTGCAATGACCGCGTCGACGAGGTTTGCGGTGCTATCCCATCCTACTCTAAAGATCGGCGCGTCTTGTCTTTCTGCTTCGTCGACCCTTTTGACATTTCGGCGAAATTCGCAACGGTGCGAAAGCTGTCCATCTATTACATGGACTTTCTATTCCTTCTGGCACTCCATATGGATGCCAATCGTAATCTCCCTCATTACCTCGCCCCCGATAATTCGAAAGTCGAAGATTTCTTGGGTTTGTCAGACTGGAGGGGAAGGTGGAAAATAGCAGAGGGCCAAGGCTTTAGGTTCCCTAGATATCTCGCGGAAGAGTACTCGAGGCAGATGGAGGAATTAGAGTACTTGCCGGTGCCATGGCATAAGATGAAGCAGGTACGGTCGGACGACAAGAATCTCCCGCTTTATCAGCTTGCTCTGTTTTCGCGGCATGCGTTAGCGTATCAGCTTTGGGACCAAGTCTTAAGGTACAGTTCCGACCAAGGGGAGCTCTTCGAAGGTTGAGGTTGGAATGGGACAAGCTTCGGCAATCGAGTGGACAGAATCCACCTGGAATCCCCTCACCGGCTGCACGAAGGTCAGCCCGGGGTGTAAGCATTGCTACGCAGAACGGATGGCGCTGCGGCTGCAAACCATGGGCCAGCCGAATTACGCCCGAGGGTTCCAGCTTGCCATGCACGAAAACGCGCTGGAGCTGCCAGTCAAATGGAAGAAACCGCAGACCATCTTTGTGAATTCGATGAGCGATCTGTTCCACGATGAGGTGCCCGTGGAATTCATCGCCAACGTCTTTGATGTTATGTGCCGGGCCGACTGGCACCGCTATCAGCTTCTGACGAAGAGGTCCGGCCGTTTGTTGGAGCTCTCGCCGAGCCTCCCCTGGAAACCTCACATCTGGATGGGCGTAAGCGTCGAGAGCCTTCGCTATGTTTTCCGCATCGACCATCTTCGCAGGACTGGGGCCGCAGTCAGATTCCTCTCGCTGGAACCATTACTGGGTCCGTTGCCCGGCCTGAATCTCGAGGGAATCGACTGGGTAATTGTCGGCGGCGAGTCCGGGCCAGGATCCCGCCCGATGGCGCCTGAGTGGGCAATGAGCATTCGCGACCAGTGCCTCCAGGCGAGAGTTCCTTTCTTCTTTAAGCAGTGGGGGGGAACGAGAAAAAAGGCAGCTGGAAGGGAACTGGAAGGAAAGACCTGGGATGAGATGCCGGCGCTCGCCTCGGTTGTCAGCGTCTAACCTCTTCAGCTACGCGCACCCAACTTCGCAACGCAACCTCGCACTCAGGATGACATCCGCCCCCGATCCAGGCACGCGAGCGGCGGATCGGAGGACAAGGCTTCAAAGACGGGCAGTGGGGACGTTTCTTCCGCGCCCGGGCTACGTGCCGACGGGCGCCGCGGCTTCGCGCAGGAATTTCGCCGACTCTTCCGGTGGCGTGGGATTGATATAGAAGCCCGTGCCCCACTCGAACCCGGCCACCTTGGTGAGCTTGGGCATAATCTCCATGTGCCAGTGGTAATAGTCCTCGGTGGATTCCCCGATCGGCGAGGTGTGGATAATGTAGTTGTAGGCCGGGAAATCGAGCACGCGGTCCAGGCGCGCCAGCATGTCCTTGAGCACGGGAGCAAGCTGCTCAAATTCGCGCTTCTGCGATTCCTCGAACGAGCATTGGTGCGTCTTGGGAATGATCCACATCTCGAAGGGGAAGCGCGGAGCGAAGGGCGCCAGGGCAAGGAACCCGTCGTTCTCGGAGATCAGCCGGATTTTGCTTTCGGCTTCCTGCCGGATAATGTCGCAAAAGATGCAGCGCTCCTTGAAGTTGTAATGCGCGCGCGCGCCTTCAACTTCTTCCGTCACCAGACTGGGCACCACGGGCAACGCGATCAGTTGGGAATGGGTGTGCTCCAGGGAAGCACCCGCGGCGTCGCCGTGGTTCTTGAAGATCAGGATGTAGCGGAAGCGGCGGTCCTTCTTCAAGTCGATAATGCGGTCGCGATAAGCCCAGAGCACGTCCTCAATCTGGCGCGCGGGCATGGTGGCGAGGGTCAGGTTGTGCTGCGGAGTCTCAATGATGACCTCGTGCGCGCCGATGCCATGCATCTTATCGTACAGGCCTTCGCCCTGGCGGTTCAGCGAGCCTTCGATCCCCAAAGCGGGAAACTTGTTCGCCACCACGCGCAGCGACCAGCCAGGAGTATTGGGGCGGCTGCCGTCGCTGCGATAGGCGAGGATTTCCGGCGGAGTCTTGGATTCATTGCCGTGGCAGAACGGGCAGAAACCCGACCCTCGAATCTGCACCCTATCGCGGACGAAATCCGACGGCCGCTTCGCTCGATCCGTGGCGATGATGACCCATCGACCGGTGATGGGATCTTTTCTTAGTTCGGGCAAGGTTACGACTCCTTGATACTTGGGATCACGCTAGTGCTTGCTTGCGGAACAAAACGTAATTATTCGCCCCGAAGGGCACGGCGAGCCCACCCTTCCGATCCCCCGAAGTGGCGCTCTGCTTTTGCAGGCACTAGTTTTGGCGTTTTCCGCCTTACCACATCGTCCCGCTCCGTGGAGCACAGAGCTAGGCCTTGAAAGCGTCCTTGATGAGGCGGACTTGGAGACCCGCCTCAGAGTCCCATGCCACGCTGGCAATGTCAAACCGATAGCTGAGCGGGTGCCGCTGGAGCCGCCGCATGTATTCCTTGGCAGTCCGGGCGATGCGTTTTTGTTTCGACTTGGAGACCGCCGCCTCCGGGGGGCCGGCCACGTCGGACATTCGGGTCTTGATCTCCACAAACGACAGAACGGGGCCGTCCCAGCCGATCAGGTCAATCTCCCCGGCGCCCGAGCGAGCCCGGCGATTCCGAGCTACGATCGTGTAGCCCCCCTGGCGCAAGTACCAATAGGCGAGGGTCTCGCCCCGAGCACCCGTCTTCAAATGCTCGGCTTCGCTCGACGGGACCGGCGGCCTGTGCGCGGCGTGTCGCGCGCGCTGGCGTTCCTTCCAGACCAACGCACGATACATCAACCGCGCCAGAATGCTCAAGGGTTCTACGCCTTTTTGCGCCTCGTGCCGTTCCGGCTTAATCTCCCAATCGATGGCGCCTGCACTTTGCGCGGGCCAAAAGATGGCCCTTCGCGGAAAGGTCAGGCAAGACAGGTTGGAACGGCACTAGTGTTCCAGTTCGGCGATGCAGCGATCCAGGACGTCGACCGCGAAGTCCGCCTGCTCGCGATCGATCACGAGCGGCGGCATCAGCCGGACGGTGCTCTCGCCGCAGCCGAGGATGAGCAAACCCTGTTCGAAGGCCCGCTCAATCACCTTGTTACGCGCTTCGGGATTCGGCTCGCGGGTCTCCTGACTCTTGACCAGTTCGATGCCAATCATCAGCCCGCGACCGCGTACTTGGCCGACTAGGCGATGCTTGTGCGGCCAATCGGCGATCCTTCCCATGATGTATTCGCCAAGGCGGGCAGCGTTCGCGATGTACTTCTCTTCCAGCAGGCGAATCGTTTCCAGCGCCGCCGCGCACGCAACCGGGTTGCCTCCGAACGTCGAGGCGTGCGCGCCCGGACCCCAATTCATCAAATCCGCGCGGGCCACGGTCACGCCCAGCGGTAAGCCGGAGGCGATGCCCTTGGCGCTCACCAGGATGTCGGGCACCACGCCGAAGTGCTCGCAGGCCCACATTTTGCCCGTCCGTCCCATGCCGCACTGGACTTCGTCGAAGATCAGCAGAATTCCGTACTTGTCGGCCAACCGCCGCAGGCCGTCGAGGAATCCGGGAGGCGGGACGACGTAGCCGCCTTCGCCCTGGATCGGTTCGACGATGATGGCCGCGACGTCCTCGGGCGGCACCGCGGTCTTGAACAGTTGCCGCTCGATCAGTTCCGAGCAGACGCAATCACACACGCACTCCGGCGCCCGATGGCCTGCCGGGCAGCGATAAGGATTGGCATACGGCACATGGGTGACACCCGACAACAGCGGGCCGAAGCCTCGGCGCTGGACGGCCTTACTGGCCGTGAGCGAAAGCGCGCCGAACGTCCGTCCGTGGAAGGCGCCGAGAAAAGCAATAAACCGATGGCGCTTGGTATGGTAGCGCGCAATTTTCATCGCCGCCTCGACGGCCTCGGCGCCGGAGTTGCCGAAGGCGACTCGTTTGGGGAAGGTCCCGGGCGTGATCCGGGCCATCTTCTCACCCAGTTGCGCCAGCAGGGGGTAATAGAAATCCGTCCCTGACATGTGGATCAGGGTCTCGGCTTGCTTCTGAATCGCGCGCACGACGTCCGGATGGCAATGCCCGGTCGAGACCACGGCGATGCCGGCGGCAAAGTCCAGGAAGCAGTTGCCGTCCACGTCCTCCACGATGGCGCCCCGTCCACGCTTGGCGACGAGGGGATAATCGCGGGTATAAGAAGGCGAGACGAATTGCTTATCGAGCGCCAGGATCTTCTGGGCTTCGGGCCCGGGAAGGGGCGTCGTAATGCGTGGCAGTTTGGTTTCCATGGAATCTCTCCTCTCCGCTGCCCCAGGCAGCGTTCATACAAGTTTCGAGGTCCTTAGGTGAGGAAACAACGGAGAGGATTAGTCGCCCCCAAAAAGGTTGGGGCGAGCCAACAACGGAAGACAAAGCCGTAAATTCTGCATGGTCACTTCCGCTTCCATCGGGTTCCAGCTTTCGTGTCCTCCAGTATAACACCAGCCTGGAGTAAACTCGCCCGAATCTCGTCGGAGCGGGCGTAGTCGCCCTTGCGCCGGGCGGCGGCGCGCTCCGCGATGAGTCTCCCAATTTCTTCGTCGCTCAAGGTTTCGAGGACCGCAGAGGCCGCCTGCCCGTTGCCCACTTCGTGTCGCAGGGCATCCTCCCCAGCGTTCGCGACCGTGTCCGTCAGCGTAACTGCTACCGGCTTGAGGAAACCCAACTTCACGAGCTTGGCGTGGTCGTTATCGTCCAGTACGGCAAAGATGCGGTCCCAGCGTTCCAGCGTGTCGAGGAAGGCGCCGCGGTCGCCGTCGCGGAACTCCCCGCGGTCCATCGCCGTATTGCCCTCGCGCACCATGTCGAAGATGGCGCCGAGGGCTTCGGCGGTGTTCAGGTTGTCGTCGAGCGCCGCCTCAAATTTCTGCCGCGCCTCCTGCGCGCGGGCTTGGAGAGCCGGGCTTTCTCCGGGCGGGAAATTCTCCTTGGTCAGGCGGAAGCGGAAATTCCGGAGCCGATCGATCGACTGCTGCGCCTGGTGCAGCCCGTCGAAAGTGAAATTGAGCGGTTTGCGGTAAGGCACCGAGGCCAGAAGGTAGCGGATCGCCGAGGGCTTGTAGCCCTTGGCGATCAGGTCGCGCAACGTGTAGAAGTTGCCGAGTGATTTCGACATCTTCTCGCCGTTGACGATCAGGTGCTCGGCGTGCAACCAGAGTTTCACGAAAGGCTTGCCGGTGGCGGCTTCGCTCTGCGCGATCTCGTTCTCGTGATGGGGAAAGATCAGATCGCTGCCGCCGGAGTGGATGTCGAAGGTTTCGCCCAGGTACTTCATCGACATGGCGGAGCACTCGATGTGCCAGCCGGGCCGCCCGGGGCCGAAGGGCGTCCCCCAGAACGGCTCGCCTTCTTTCGCGGCTTTCCAAAGCACGAAATCGCGGGCATCGGCCTTGTCGTATTTATCCGTGTCCACGCGAGCGCCCGCGCGCACGCCGGTAAGATCAATCCGAGTCAATTGACCGTAATGCGGGAAGGCGCCGACTTTGAAGTAAACCGACCCCTCGCTCGCGTAAGCGTATCCCCGGTCCATCAACGCCTGGATGAGCTTCACCATTTCTTCGATGTTGTCGGTGGCACGGACCAGAAACTCCGGATCCTCCAAGTTCAGCAGTTGCCGATCGATCTGGAAGGCCTCGACATACTTGTCGGTATAGGCGCGGAGGGGCACTCCTGCCGACCGGGAATTGCGGATGGTATTGTCGTCAACGTCCGTGAGGTTGACGACGTGGCGAAGTTGAAAACCCCTGTACTTCAGGTGCCGGCGGAGCACATCCTGAAAAACGAAGGTGCGATAGTTGCCAATGTGCGCGTAGTCGTAAACCGTGGGCCCGCAAGTGTACATGCGCACGGTGTTCCCTTCGAGGGGCTTGAACTCCTCTACCTGCCGCGTGAGCGTGTTGTAGAAGCGTAAGGACATATAGGCGCATGCGCCGCCAAGCGCTTAAATCGTCAATTCTATGGGGTGGCTCGCGAGCAAGTCAAGAAAAGAGCAGGGAACGTGCCAAAGCCCTTTACCAGTTTGTTGAAAGACGTTCCGACGCTGTCATCCTGAGGAGTCCCGCCCTGCGGAACGACGAAGGATCTCTGTATTACGTTTGTCCCCGCGGCGCAGATTCCCACTCCTTGGCGATGGTCCAGCGTGAGCGGGTGTTCCCGCATGAGTGCGGCGGAACCCATGCGCCGCTGCGCGTGAGCTATCGGCAGGGGAAGCGGCTGTGGAAGCGGTATCGGGAGGGGCGCGAAAAGCCGCGGACCTCACACAGCAGAGGCCCACGGTACGCCTGCTTTTTGAGGGGCGCTTAAATGAGGGGCCGCCACAATGTTTCCCACAGCCCCTATTTACTCCTCCTTCAGTTCCCGGTTGGTTAAGATCGATAGCCTCTTGCGGAGCTTCTGCTTGAGGTCTGTATTATTCTCGTACTCGGGAACATTGTGCACAGCAAGGTCGAAATGGAGAGGGGTCCCTCTCTTACGGTAGAGGATCGGGCGTTTACCAATTGCGTGCGCGTACCCTACCTCATAGTAAACACTCGGTCGTTCGCCGGTGAGGTCAGCGATTAGGTATTCAGAGGTAGCGATTTCGTCTAAAATCCGCTTTGTGATCACGTCGCCGTGCTCGATCTCGTCGGACCGCACAGCCGCAATTCCGAAATCTCTGAACACTTCCTTGAAACAGTTCTTCACGTCTTCAAGCTCAGGGTGCTCATCACTTATCCACATCAAAATAAATGCCGTGTTCGGCCTATACCGCCGCACAGTTGGAACCTCGGTCGAGATAATCGCCGAAGGCATCTCTTCCGGCGTCGGCGAGAGTAAGTTGATGGTTTCGAGCACCTTCTCATAAGCGTCACGAAAACGCTGGCGGGCGTCCTCGGGTATGACTCCCCCTTCCGACTGACCCGCTGGGCTCAGGCCCAAGACGGTCCCCTCGTCGTGAAGAACTTCGGGACCCCAGCGACGGTACGCTCTAAATTGGAGAGCTGATGACATCTTTCTTGTCAGGATTTGAAGGTCGGCTTGGTCAACGTTGCTCAATAACGGAGAACCCCTCCCAGCTTCCATAATCCTCAACATCAACGGCTTGAGTTTACCCCGCAACCTATCTGCTTTCGCTTGGTCGTCGGGAGCAAGCTTAGACCACACATCCGGGTCGAAGTCCCAAGCATGCGTATCTTTGAAAGCACCGACAACCTCAGCAAAAAACTCCTCGGCCTCCTGGTACATGTCATTCAGCTCGCGAAGGAAAGTTTCAATATCAGCTTCAGTACATGCCATCTTTGACTCCAAGGTTCTGCCTGTCGAACATGCTACCCCAGGCGGACCCACAGATTGCACAGGAGCAAGCGTTGTCAGATTTAAGGACCTATCTCCGCGACCTCCACGCCTGGTTGAGCTCACGCCCGAGACCATCAAGGTCGGGATAGACAACCGATTCCGTGATGCCTGCGTCCTTGAGTTCCTGCTTAATCCTGCTAACTGAACCAACCGGAACTCTGATCGGAACCAACCGGGAGCCTTTTTCTTTTTCCAACCTTGTAAGGAACAACGGATCAGTGCCGAAGATCATGAATCGACTACGCTGGGCCGCAACTCTGCGCGTCACGTGAGGTGAATCCCATAGGATGGGAGTCTCTGGAGTCGCCAACAGCGGGTCTTTGAAGTCATCCTCATCTGACGGCAGATACAGCCGATCCCAATCGTCCTCGTATACTTCATGCGGGTTTTTCCGCCAGAATTGTTTCCATCTGGCTTTTGCGGCTTTGCGGTCACGATGCTCGTCCAAGTACCTCATCAACCAATAGGGGTCGAGGACATAGATAATCGAGCTGGTCTTCGGTGGTATCGCTTTATCTCTCACTGCAAAATGCAGCGCAATCAGACCTCCATCCGACCAGTCGAGAAGACGCGTCGGAACCCCGTGGTGTTGCATAAGGAAATATGAGTCCCACTCCCAATCGTCGTGGTTGGATTTAAGGTCTGAAAGCTGGGCGGAGCACCGCCCGAACTCTTCGTACAAATCGTTCTCCAGCTCCAGCAACTTTCGAACTGGTTTTCGCTTTCCGCTGCTTTCGTTCGGCCGGTAAATACCGGGTTGAAGTCGAGTCTTGTGGTGTAGTCGGTCCTCCGCCCGGAACCACAATTCATGGTGTTTGGGAGTGTTCCAAGCTTTGCGGATTCCACTGATAGTCGAAAGATACTCCGCAACTGAACGCACAACTTCGCTGCTCATAAGACGCAGGGTAGCACAATCCGAGCGACGTAGCGTGGACCTTCTTGCAAGCCTGTGGCTTTCAGTGAGTAGCGCAGACCTGTTTTGGAGGTTCGCGGCTTTCGACTTCAAATCCTCGCGTTCTAATTCGGCGGGCCAGAGCACAATATGGGGAAAAGAAGCGAGCGAATGCAAGCCGCGTAGCGGCGCAGCCAACCGTCATCCCCGCGAACGCGGGGATCCACAAACGAACTGGATTCCCGCTTCCGCGGGAATGACACGTTGGGGACATGCACCCCACATGCCACATCGCACCTACCACCTACGCCTCGTGGCGACCTAAAGTCGCCCCTACGCCTCGGTGATCACTTCAAAACCGGCCATAGGTGGTCGGGCCAAAACCGGCCAACGGAGGCCGTCCGGGACTAAGGCAGCAAATTCACCATTGCCTCCCTCTGGTGTTTGCGATAATCGCAACGGAGCGCTGCCGATGAAAGCAAAGGTGGCCGGGTTGAGCTCCCACGCGGTTCAGTCAATAAAATGAAAAATGTTCGGCGAAGCCCAAACGATCTGGCCCCTTCGGTTGATATAAGCATTGTGCATTTTCCCAGCTTTGTCAGAATAAACGATTGACGCTAATGGTCCGGAAAAGTGGCCTCCCCGATCGAACTGGAGGGGAATCACGATCTGACCAGTCCTGTCTATGAAGCCCACCTTTCTCCTCCTCCCGACTGCGGCCAACCCACCGCAGAATGGTGCGACCCCATCATAAGCGGGGGGGATTGCCAAATGCCCCTGTCTATCGATGAAGCCCCACTTAACGGGCGGGTAAGAGAAGCTAAAGACTTTAACTGCAGCGAGTCCTTCGCTGAAGGAGCCGGCCTCGAGAAACTGCGGCCCAATTGCCCATTTACCTTCCCGATCGATATAGCCCCACTTGGCCCATTTACCCTTTTGCCGGGCAATCGCCAACCCCTCCGAGAAGTCTCCAGACCAAGCGAAGGTCGGATTGATTACCCAACGACCCGCGTGGTCAATGTATCCGAAGAGGCCATTGTTTAAGGCGCAGACGCTCAGTCCTTCGCTGAACTCGGCGATACCACGGGGATCTTCATCCGGAGGTGTGATCGATAGTGGCCTTCCGGTCCTGTCGATCGTGTACCAATCGCTGTCAACGCTCTTACAAACCGATGCGATCCCTTCGCTGAACGGCATTGTCCATCGAAACTGGGGCTTGATAACAAAAGTTCCGCTCCTGTCGATGTATCCCCACAGATTGCCATCACTCACTTCCGCCAAGCCATCGCTGAATGCCCTAGCATCGACTGCTTTGTCAAGGCGGAGAACAACTCGACCCAATTCATCGATGTAAGCGACCTTTCCATTCAACCGAACTCCGGCGAGCCCCTCGGAGAACGGTTCCGCCCGGCCAAATTGCAGAGGCACAACCATTGTCCCGGTCCTATCGATGAATCCCCAATTGGAACCCACCTCGACGGGAAACAATCGTGCCGGAGGCCCACACGGTCCCGGTTGATTAAGGCTCGTTCGAGCAACAAATAGCGGTACGAGGAGAAACGCGGCTGCCCCCAGAAGGACGGCAAACACCGCAAGTAGCAGGATACTTATCTTGGCGATGCCACCTCGCATAATCGCTCCGCGTTAGCTGGTAGCCACGGTCAGTGAAGTCCTGACCGTGGGCTTTTCCTTCGATGACGAACCCGGAGCCAATTGCAGCCGCTTGAGCTCGATGCGGTCGGCGTGAACCTTTGTAAGGTCGTAGTGCACCTGCTGCGTAAGCCAGCTTTCGGCACTGCCTCCGAAAACCTTAGACAGCCTCACGGCCATTTCGGGAGAAATCCCGCGCTTCTCGTTCACCAGTTCCGACAGGGTAGTGCGCGTGACTCCTAGCGCGGCGGCGGCGGCCGTGATCGTCAAGCCCAAAGGCTCAATACACTCGCGCAACACAAAGCCGCCCGGGTGGGGTGGACTCTTCATCGGCATGGTTCCAGTCTCCTTTCAGTGGTAATCGACATAATCAACGTCCAGCACGTCGCGGTCGGCAAAGCGAAAGATCACCCGCCAGTTGGCGCGAACCGTCACCGCCCAAAAGCCCTTGGACTCGCCCTTAAGCGGATGCAGCCGGAATCCCGGCACGTCCATATCCGCAACCGTACCGGCAGCATCCAGCCGCGCGAGAATGTCACGCAGCTTTTCCGCGTGTTCCCTCATCACGCCGCGCGAGTCGTCGTCTTCGTAAAGGCGTTTCAGTCCTTTGTGGCGGATCGACCGGATCATGGCTGCACTGTAACGCGTCACGTAACGCATGTCAATAGGAAGAGACGGCGCGGCGGGACGCAGTTCGGACGCGTAGTGCCAGCGTCCCGCTGGCCAGCCGGCCAGAGGCCGGCGCTACATTTACACCCCTCCCTTACGATTTTTCCTACCGGCAGGAAAAATCGTATTAACCCCCATTGACATACCCCCGGCGCGTGGCGCTAGTCTACAAAGGTGAGCACTCGGGCCGAACGGGGTTCGGCTTGGGGCGCGAGAAACGCCGCTGCCGGCTGCGCCCTATATTGCAGGATCGTAATTTCTTGTTTATTTGGCAAACATTTTTCGTCGTGCGTAGGGCCACCCCTTGGGGCGGCCTAGGCCGGGGCAAGCCCCGGCCCTACAAGACCCCACGTCATGTTTGCTTGCGGCCAGAGGCCGAGCTGCGGGGCCCGCCACCGAGACGGCGATTTGTGAGGTTACGATGTCCCTGGTAAAAAGCCCGCGAGTAACGGAGAAAAAGTTGGCCGCGCATCCGTTGAACGGCCGCAGGTCGCGGGGGTCCGGCGACGGCCGAGGGCAAGGGTCGCGCCGCGCTGATGACGCCCCAGGCCGAAAACGCCTTGCTCATGCGGAGATTGCAGGATTCCAACTTTCGGCAAGTCTGGCGGGTCACCAACCTGCTCCTGAAGATCAAACGCCCAGCGCGGGAGGAATAGAAAACCCCTCGCGATCCTTGAATGTTAATGAAAACACAGCAGCTTAGCTAAGAATCAGGTGAATTGTGATGGCCGTGGCAAATAACCAAGTATTTGAAAATATGGCAGTTAGAAAACATTCTCATAGGCTAGGCTGGGAAAAGAAAAAAGGATGTTAAAACGCAGGTATAACCTTGAATGGTGCTGAAAATAAATGAGATATAAAATTGACTTGGCTCAAAATCGTCCCGATCCTTGAATGTTTAACAAAAATAAGCCACTTATCGCTGCGAACCTTGAATGTTATTGAAAGGAAAGGATGTTATCGCGCTATTCTCAGCCAAGCGGCATAAGTTCACGCCCATTCCACAGGTGCGGCGCAGCGACGCGCCGGCGAAGAGCCAAGTGGTGTCGTGTGAAGGGCGGGACGGGAGCTTGGCGATCGAATACCGAGGCGTTGCCCTGCGCTGACAGGAGATCCTGCCGCCCCGCTAGGCCGAGTGTCCAGGAGGCAACGCCCCCTGGCCACAGCGGAGTCACCCCGGGGCCTCCGGCGCCGCAGCTCGGGAAGCGAAAGCCGGTTGCCGTGTAAGGGCTCGGCGGGGTATCTTGGATTCTTGTTCACTGCCCGAGGAGAACACGCCATGCTCGAGGACTTGGCAAGGACACTCCACGTCAGCCATAACGTCTTCTATACACTTCTGTTCGGAACTTTGATCGTCAGCTCCTTGCTACTGGGCTTTGTTCTGAACCGAGTCCTCCACCATTGGACGAGAAAGTTTCGCAACGGCCGGGGCGAACTCCTCTTCTCGTTCCTCGAATCTCTGCCGATTCCTTTGCTGGTGCTTTCGGGCCTCTACATCGGCCTGGAATCACTCACCCTGCCCAGGCAGTACGAGCGGATTGGTTCCAAGCTCATCATGGCGCTCGTCCTTTTGGTGATCGCGTACTTTCCCGCCAAGGTTCTGATTCTCGGCTTGCGCCGCGTGAGCCAAAAGAACCCCGCCCTGGAACGGGTGACGCAGCCCGCCACATTTGTGATCCGCACGGTCTTCGCCCTGCTGGCGATCATCATCTTTCTGGAAAACCTGGGCATTTCCCTGACCGCAATCTGGACCACGCTGGGTGTGGGCAGCGTGGCCGTGGCGCTGGCTTTGCAGGAAACCCTGAGCAACTTCTTTTCCGGCCTGTATCTATTGGCCGACGGGCCCGTGAGTCCGGGAGATTACATCAAGCTGAATTCCAATCAGGAAGGACACGTGCTGCGGATTGGGTGGCGGTCCACGACGCTCCGGACTCTTGGCAACAACTACGTGGTGATTCCAAACTCCTTCCTTGCCAGAGCGGTTATCACCAACTACTCCGTGCCGCAGACTCGCATGGGTTACACCTTGGTGGTCAGTGTGGCTTACGGCACAGATCCCAGCCGGGTTGAGAAGGTCCTGCTCGAGATCGCCCAAGAGGCGATCCAAGATGGCCTGGAGGGGTTGCTCTCTGACCCCGCGCCGAGCGTCCAATTCATCCCGGGATTCGGCGAGTCCTCGCTCGATTTCTCGTTAAACGTGCAGCTCCGCCGGTTCGAGGATCAATACGCGGTCCAAAGCGAGCTGAGGAAGCGAATCGTGAGGAGGTTTCCGGAAGAGGGTATCGATATTCCTTTCCCCACTCGCACCCTCGTCCTCGACAAATCCGCCAAAGACCTGCTCAGCAGCGGCCCCGGGGGTTAGCGGCTCCGGAGATACCGCCCCTACAGGCCCAAAATCCTGGGCCCGGGCGGTCGCCCGAACTCATGATTCCGCAATTCGGGGAAATTCCCGTATGAAGTTGATTGCGTTGACACCTTCCGGGGCGTTCGTTATAGTGGTGCGAGGGCGTTGGAGCACCCCTTCTTCTGGCCCCCGATATTCACAGCGGCCGGGCCCGTGCGACTCCTGCCTAATGAGGGCTGGGTTCGAAGGCTCATGAATCTCCCCATTTCACTTACCCTGCTCCGGATCTTCTTCGTACCTCTCGTGGTCGTTCTGCTGCTTACCAAGGGCGAGAACATGGACTTGTGGGCGGTGGGAGTTTTTCTGCTCGCCGCCATCACGGACCTGCTGGATGGTTACCTGGCCCGGAAACGCGCCCAAATCACCACCCTGGGCATCTTGCTGGATCCCATTGCTGACAAGCTCCTGATTTCTGCCGCCCTCATCTCCCTGGTGGAACTCCAACTCGTGCCCGCCTGGATGGTGGTCATCATCGTGGGAAGGGAGTTCGCCGTCTCGGGCCTGCGGTCCATCGCCACCGCGGAAGGTTGGGTGCTGGAAGCTTCCGAGCTGGGTAAAACGAAGATGGTGTTTCAAGTGGTGGCGATCACCGCCATCGTTCTGGAGCACCGGTATCCTGCCGTGCACCCTCTCGGCGAAGTCTTATTGTGGATGGTGGTGCTGTTCGCGGTAGCCTCGGCGGTGCAATACTTCTGGTATTTCTGGAAACGCTTGGATGTGCGCGTGAAACGCCGCGCCTCCCGTCGCCTCATGGTTATCCGGGCCGACGAGAAGGAACCGGAAGAGAAGGATGTTGCCGCTCACTGAAGCCGACCAGCAAACCCTTCTGCGGATGGCGCGAGAAGCCATCGTGGGGTACCTCCGCCAGCATCGACTTCCGGAGGTCCAGGAGCCCGCGGAAGCCCTGCGGCAGCCGTGCGGCGCCTTTGTCACCTTGCGGAAAGGCAAACGTCTGCGGGGGTGTATTGGTTACGTGGAGGCGGTCAAGCCACTCTACACCACCGTCCGCGAATGCGCTGTGGCAGCGGCGTTCCACGATCCGCGATTCCATCCTGTTGCTCCCCAGGAGGTGCCCGAACTGAGCCTGGAAATTTCCGTCCTTTCGCCGCTAGCGGAGATTACGCCCGAGAATATCGAGGTCGGGCGACACGGGCTCCTCATCTCTCGCGGGGTCCAGCGGGGCCTCTTGTTGCCTCAAGTTGCAGTGGAATGGCACTGGAACCGGGAGCAATTCCTGGAAGAAACCTGTCTGAAGGCAGGACTGCCCTCTGACGCGTGGCGGCACGGCGCCACCATTCAAGCCTTTACCGCGCAAGCTTTCGAGGAGCCTGACCCCACCCGTCCTTCTCACTCTGCGGCCTGAGCGTCGTCGCCGACTCGCCCTCACTCGTCTTCCGTGCGAGAAGCCGGCGAGCGATACCGAGCGGCGCCTCACGGGTTGCTGACGGCCCAATGCCGGGCTCAAAGCGCCTCGACGACAACCCGGCCGGGGACAGGGCTTTCAGCGCCTCGCAGCCCCTGCTTTGGCTGCCACCCGGACCGGTTCCCTGCTAGTCCCGTGCCCGCCCAGTTGCGTGCCGTTCGGAAGCTCTCGCAGTCAACCAAAGCGTCGCGTGGGTGGAACGGGCTCGGGACTTCGTTGGGTGGTCACGGGCCTAGTCAGATTATTCCGTCTCGACAGCGTCGCCTGCAGAGACTTCGCGAACACTGTCCACGACGATTGCCACGCAGGAATTTGCCTGCACAGAAAGGACGACCGCCTCTCCAATCGTCTCCGGGGGCGTTCGCTCACTTCGCATAAACCCCGTGGGATGAGGAGGAAGGGGTTTGATGATACGGAACCTTTGGCCGGGTTTGATCCCGACATCCTCACCCAAGTTCAAATAGACAACGTTTCTCTCTCCCACAAAGCCAAAGTTGTTGAGGGCAGCAGTGATCATTCCGTGCTGTTTGTTTTCATCCGGAGGCGCAAAGAGGTCAAGTTGCTTGCCGCCTGTATACTCCGGAATGGGGCGAGGTTGATAAGGGACCAAGAGATCGCCGGAGAGAATCGGTCCGCAAGCAAAGGCGACTTCCGCCACGGCTCCAAAGGGACTCGCATGGGTCACCTTAACCCTCCCAATATCTTCATAAGGTTTCCCCTGCCTGTTGATATCCCATCCCTGGCGCGAGTAGCGCTGCGTGCGGAAGATATCTTTAGCCCGTCGGACCACCGAGTACTCAGTGCCCACCACGAAGTCCTGCCCGCCGCGACTGGAAATAAAAATCGAATCGCCGGGTGAGAAGTAGCGGACCAGAGAGTGGAAATCGTCATCCGCCCCACCCACCACGAACAGGTTGTCGGGCACGGAAGGGCTGGCGATGAAGCCCGTACAGTCCGCCTGTGAACGCGTGGCCGCAGGAACAGATGCTAACGAGGTTGTTTGAGTTTCTTGGGCTAGGGCAGCGACTGCCGAGGCGGCGAGAAACACTACGACAAGACCGAAAGCAATTCGACGCACAGTTTTCCTCCTTAGCTCACCACCAACTGGCGCAGGCGGATCATCCCCCAATGACGCCGCCGACGGGCAAACCCCTACTATAACGGAAGTGTAAGGAAAAGGATGCGCCATGTCAAGCGAGGCTAGCCCCGGAGGGGGGAGGGGGCCCCTCCTGCCTCCGGGTGTTGCTTGGGGCGAGCCCATTCAGCCCCCTGCTCTTCGCGGCAGGGTTCCTCCCACGCGGTGCTCCCCGCCACCCGCCGACCGCAGGAGAGGCTGCGGGGGAGGGGGGTTAAACTGCGCCTGCCGGTAGCTGTTCCCTTTATTCTCAAGGAGATGACGGCGTCGTTTGGTAAGGTCCGGGTTCGGCTACAAATGATTTAATAGTGGGAATATTGCGAAGACAGTCAACTACGAACCTCTGTATCAGTGGTGGCCCCTTGCCATGACCTCCAGCCCAACACATCCACGGCAAATATCCTGGCGCCGCCTGAGGCCGTCCATGAATGCGCCGCCTGAGGTGGGGAATGGGATCGCTCGCTGAAATCGGCGGGCGCCTGGGGCGCGCAACACCTTGCTGCGCGTGACCGCCGCCTGGTGCTGGCGGGCCAATTCTCCTGTGATCCGGCAAGCGGTGGAGACATTCAAATCACCGCGACAAGGAAAGCTTGCATCGAACCGGCTTGCGGAGCGCGCCTTCAGAATCGGCGCCGCCTTACCGCGCACCTTCGCGAGCGATTCCCCACGCTTTTGTTGTCGCTTGCATTAAATCGGCAAGGTACTGTTCCCCCAGTACCAGGCGCTCCTTGCCGCGCAACACGTCGCCGTGTCCGGGAATCAGCGAATCGAAGTCGAGCTTGCCGGCTTTCTTGCGCGTCTCAATCCATTCGTAAGGACGGACTTCGGAGATCGAGGGCATGTCGCCCGCGACCCAGTCACCGCAGGCAAGCCCGCGCTTCTCTGGAAGGAAAACCACCACGCCGCCTGGCGTGTGCCCGCGCGCGCCCGGGTCGACTCCTTTGTCGCCCGGGATGAGAAAAATTTAACTCAAATTCCCCCCGCCTCTGCCGATAACAGAGATTGAACAACATATGCCTGGGTGCGCTGGCAGGGAGGGATAGGCGGGGGTGGAGCATCCCGGGGGGCGCGCCAGGCCGTGGGGCACGCGGCTGGCGCGATGGTAGGTAGGCTGCACGTCATGGCACGCGCGCGGCGAACCTTGGTTTCGCCTCACCTACCAAATAACTCAGGGGACGAGGCAAGAAATCAAGCGATGGTTTCTAGTCGGGATGGAGGAACTGGGGGAAGTAAGGAAAGCAGCGTGAGCTAACAAAACGTGACTACCAGAAGACCAACTAGAAGGGAGGTTTCACATGAAGGGAACGCCGAAGGATCTGCAGGACGTTGATCCGATGGAAGAATACTTAGCAGTTGACCAGAAGTATACGGGATGGAAGCTGGTCACATGTTGGACCGGGGCCATTGTCGGGAGCTGGGCACTTATGATCGGGTTGGTGGTGATAACCCGCGCGCTTCTGCCGTGAATCACCCAGCGCCGAGAAATAGTGCCGCAATCTGATCGAGCGCAAGGACGATGCCGGAGTTCCTCATCCCCTCGTCTGGCCATCGTTTCTCGGCATATGTCGCCCAGAAGTGAGTCGGCGCTTCCCTTGCTGGAGGGGGGAGGACACCATTTTCAACGAAATCAACAGGGGTCCCTGCCAGCTTAGTTCGCGTTCCCACACACAAAGAATTTCTGAGATAGCCACAATTGCGGCCTGGGTCAATGGGACGAAGGGAAAGCGCTGTTCCGGCCGCGCAGAAGTCCAGAGTCCGAAAGTCGGGAAGCGGGCCTTTCCTTGCGGTTATCTGAGCTGAAAGTAGGTGCGCGCTTCGTATTGGCAAAACTGGGGCGAGTGGCCGCCCAACGTTTCATCGACCAGAGGAATGCAAAACAGACTCAGGACGCCAAGGTCTTGCATGACCAAGAAATGATTGAACTGAAGGCTCCAGAAGTGTGGGATCGGCTCTCTGAAGAATTCGCTCGCAAATGCACTGAGTTTAACTCTGAACCGGGAGTCGGAAACACCCTCTCCTTGAATCGTACTGAAGACCGGACGTTAACGATCAGGCGCGCCGACACCGATGCGAAGCTGACAATTACGTTCTTACCATTTTACATAGTCAGAGTGTGTGGAGTGACAGGGCCAGCAGAGTTCAAGTTTGAGGTAATTGCTGGCACTTCTGAGGTTGGCTTGACCTGCCCCCGTTTTCTGTACCAATCATAATGCGAGTTCCAGCGTGGTGTTGAGTGGTCTGGGGTTTTTGTACCACTTTCAGAGTGAGTTTTCGGCCCCTTCGAGGCCAGTCAGGTCGCGGCTAGCCGCGACCTGACTGGCAAATTCGTTCGGCGTCTGCTCTCCGAGAGCCCGGT
>Ga0208192_1000398_pt1 | contig 38382 bp, 40 predicted proteins | sample June2015DPH_13_1_2_FD_184711 | JGI IMG/M metagenome (GOLD analysis project Ga0208192, IMG submission 184711) | Peatland microbial communities from SPRUCE experiment site at the Marcell Experimental Forest, Minnesota, USA - June2015DPH_13_150... | ecosystem: Environmental > Terrestrial > Soil >... | reverse complement strand
TATTGCTTTCAGGGCTGCTGTAATCCAAGTAGCTTATGCCATCTCTCGTTACTGTAAGGGTGTCTTGGAAGGATTCTCTTGTCAAAGTTGCGGAGGAATCAAGAGACGATAACTGTGGCGTTACAATCGTTGCTCCTTCAGGTGGAATAAAAGTGAAAGTGGCATGGTCAACGTAATAATAAAAATTTGGAAAAAGCTTGAAGTCGGCTAGGACGTATTGGGAACCTTGAATAATTGCGCTTGGTAAATTGTAGTCAGCTGTGATAATCGTAGATTGGCTACTTGTTAAGAATGTTATCAAAGTGGCATTGGCCAGCAAAATGTCGCGGCTTGTGAGGGGGCTAGTAGCGGTTGTTAATACTCTGCCAAATTCGTCTTTTACAACTATGTTTGAGGCAGTAGTTGGTAAATTCAAAACAAAACATGTCATTGTTGATGTCGAGTTGTTGGTTATGTGGTAACTATCTGAAGTAGTCACTTTGCCAGTTGGATCAATGGTTATTTGGCGGTTTAGCTGGCTTATACTGGTTAACTGTAGAGTTCCTGTTGGTATTTGGAAGGCTGCTGAACCTGTGGAATAAGTGTATGCTGCCAAGTTTTGTGTAACATAGTTGTCTGTGTCTACTTCTCCGTCGCTTTTTGTGATAGTTATGCTTGTGGGAGTGCTTGGAAGAGTTATGGTTACGTTGCAGCTAGCAACATCTTGCGTGAAGCTTGGGTAAGCTGGAAAATCAAGCGTGTAAACGCCGGTATTTTGTGCAAAAGTGATAAGGCTATTGGATAGAACAAATGCGACTGTGAAAACGCTGGGTGATTGTCCGTTGAAGTTTACTTCCGCACCGTAAAATCCGCTTCGGTCACCTAATTGGACACCTAAATTTACTTGGTAAACGTTGTTTTCATCGTACGCTACTGCTTTGAGAATGTAAGCACTGTACTTAGAGGGTAAACCAATCATGAAGCCATCAGTAACTTGTCCATAAACATGAATTGTATCCCGAATAACAATTTGCCCAGAATACATTACTTCAATCGAATGGTCAACCTTGGTGATGCTGTAACCAGTGGTTTGAGCAGAAACCGTTCCCGAAGGCAAAACCACTGGCAAGAAAACTAGTAACAAGAAAACTGTAATCATGAAGGCTGCATGGACTCGTTTCAACCGAATTCACCCAAGTAAGTTTCTTTAATGTTATGTTCGCTTATTTATTTACTTTTACCGTAAACAATGCAATATTTAGAGCTTAAGCTCAAAGGCAGACAAAACTACATGTCGCTATTCACTGCAAGCAACAAAAACAAACACAGCACCTAAACTTACTGCCAAACTTTTGTATGAAAAAAATTATTGCCCGGTTGATTGCTAAAATACGTTTTCTAAATTTTCTTGATGGTTTTAAGTGTTTTTTCTGCTGTTGATGCGCTGAAAAGTAAATCGTCAATGGTGGCGGTGAAAGTGGCGAGTTTACCTTCGCATTGAATCTGGGTCACCACTTTTCTATCTTCCCTCACTGTTTTAACGTGCAGCCCAATTGGCGTTTTGAAGTTGTCAGGCGAAACCGCGTTGGCAACTGCCGCTGCAGTCTTCTCGTCAGCGTACTCAAGCGTTATTGTCGCTTCCAATCTTCTCGCCCCTCAACTGTTTGCCAACCAATTCGTCCACAGTTTTAACGAAGCCTTCAATCTTGTCCAACGGCACCTGCGCGCCTGCAGCGATGTTGTGTCCTCCGCCTTTGCCCCCGTGCGCTTCGGAAGCTAACCGCATAACTTCGCCCAAGTTTACGCCTTTGCGGATTGCTGCTTCCGTTGTTCTTGCCGAGAATTTGGCTGCCTGCTCTTTTTCAACGTTAGCAAAAGCTATGAGTGGTTTTTCAGCGTTGGCAAGCCCAGAGACAATTATGGATGAGACGGTGCCGATGATTTTTTCGTTGATAAAGTTCTCACCGTAAATAACATAGATGTTTTGGAGTTCTCGCATGCGTTCGGGTTTCTCCATTACCCAACCCAGATACTTGCTAATGTTCTTACGGTAATCTTCGAGGATTTTGTTAGCTTCCTCAAGGGCTACTCCTCGGTCACCCATGCAGATTGCAATGCCGAGGCTCGGTCGGTCCATGCGTCCCGTCGAGTTCAATACTACCGCGAATTCCCTAGCATCCCGCAGCGCTGTGTTTGGCTCTTCTTTGGTTAAAACGTAAATGTACCCAATCAGGTTCTCAACTTCTAAATGCAACCCCTTAGACAATAGGTGGTCCGCTAGAGCTGAGCATAATCGTTTCTTTTCGTCTTCGGTTAGGTCTCGGAGTGCCCGCCACTTTTCACCCTGCTTGATGGGAATGTCTAAGCTTGCAAGGAAGGCTAATGCTTTGTCTTCTTCTCCGCTTAAGCCTGGAATAAACGGGTTAGTCGTCGTAGCCAATGTCTTATGAATTGCTCGGGTTTCTCTGCCGAAAAACGTTAAGTCCTTCTCAACTTTAAGCAAGCCAGCAGCCACAGCATCGTTAACCATGATCTCGTTTAGGCAGCATAGTTTTCTCTGCTCATGCCTGTCCTGCATGTCACCTAAAGCGCCAACCAAAGCCACAGGCGCCAAATCCACATTCAACGCGTTTACTGCTTTAGCTACAAAGTAAGCTACGCCTGAACCGCTAACATCCGTTGCCCCGTCGATACCAAACAAGTGAGGGTTTACCTGAACAAAATTCTCATTAGCCAAGGTGCCTGTTATCTGGTGATGATCAAGAATTAAAACCTTAAAATTTGGAATTTTCTCGTTTAACAGGTCAAGGTAGCCGCTTCCAAAATCCGTCAAAATAACCAACTGCGGCTTATCAGCAACGATTTCACCGATGATTTTCTCGTCAACCCACTGAGTAACCCTTATTCTGAAGCGAGCATCAAGCCTGTAGAGCGCTTTTCCCATCACGCCTGCAGCCGCAACTCCATCAGCATCCAAATGCGAAAAACAATGAATAAACCCATCTTTTTGGACCGTTTCCAAAATTACTTTTGATGCCTCTGCCGCTGAAGCTAAGAAGCGTTCAATAGATGCTTGCTGTGCAGCCATGCATAGTTCACTCTTTGGCTAAAGGGGTCTGATCGGATTTAAAGCTGGCGTATCAACCAACAAATAGCAAACCGTAAAATTAAGAAAAGAAGCGTTTAGGTTACGGAAGCGATTTTAGCTACGTACTTCCAGTTCTTTGGCAAAACGCCTTCACGCTTATAGTATCGCGAGAGCTTGTGGATTCTTGCTTCAATCATCTGCATGCTGCGCTTGTTATGCAGGTCCTTCTTGTTTTTGTCAAGATGAACTGCGAGGCTTTGAGCTTTCTTCATGAGGTTTGTAAGGTCCTCTGGCATGGATGGGGCTAATCCTGCGCCTTCAAGAACGTCGCTTATGCTCTTGCCAACTATAGGCTTCACCAGTGGAATCGCGTATTGATCCCTAAGGATGGTGCCTATGCTGCTGAGCGAATGGCCTTCCTTGGCTAATTTAATTATGAATGATTCTACTTCTTCAGGCTGATACTTGCACCAGCTTGGAGGACGCCTGCTGACTGGGCGTATTGAATGGGATTTTCCTTTTTCCTGCTTTGGCATCTTTACACCTTAAACTGCACCTAAACCATACTCAACGAATATTTAAAACCATCTGTATCCAGAGAAACGGATGCGACCAGATATCCGTGTTTTGGGTAAAAAGAGTGTTTGTTGTGACGTATCCATGAGTATAGGGATTCAATAGCGCTATTCAGTATTTTGGATTCTTAAGTGTTAATAAGCAAAAATAGTGAGTTAAATGTAACACGCCAGTGGATGAGGCAGAACATATGCAAAAAAGAAGAGTTACCAATTTATTTTCTAGGTTCCCGAGTAACGCAACTGCCGTGTTCAAGATTATCACTCCAATTCTATTGGTTGTATTGTTGTTTGCATCGATGGTAACGCCGTTGCATGCTCAGCTTAGCCCGGCAAGAGATTTAACTGGAACGTGGCAAAGCTCAGCTACTGGAATGTATTATGAAATGGATCCGTCTGATCCGAGTACTCGTATGGATGATGTAACTGTTAATTTTGCTATGGATATAACTCAACAGGGTAGTGAAATAACTATAACGTTACATTTGAACTCGGTAAGTTGGATTACAGATAACGCATATTGGAATGAGTATGGCATGTCTGGTGTTCCGCCAATTTTAGATGCTATTGAGTTTAAGGGGACTGTTTCAAGTTCAAGTTTTAGTGCTGTTGAGCAATATACTTCATTTAACCCTGAACATTTAGTTGGAACATTCACATCTGACATCATTACGGCAACTCTTAACGGAGATTCATGGACAACAGATACAAATGGGATTGTTGTAACAAGAACAGACTCACCTTCATCTACCCCGACTCTAAGTCCAACTTCAACGCCTTCAGACACTTCACCACCAGCGACTCCGCCGCCAACTAATCCTTACGATTTGGGAAGCGTTGGATTGGTCAGGGGATCTGCATGGCTAAAGAATTCAGGCGGAGAGACGCAGCTTACCTCTAAAAGCCAAGTGGGCGCTGGAAGTCAAGTTCGAACTGGCAGTGACGCCATAGTCAGTTTTAATTATCCTGATCAGGGAGGAATCGTTTACCTAGGTGAAAATACTGAGGTAGGTTGGGTTGGTCTTGAATCGCATCCTGCACCTGACAGCCAAGTAACTTTCACAACAATTCCCTCAGATGTTAAAAACTCGTTTGATTGGGGGGAAGAAGGCATGAAGCTCTTCGCGGAGACATTAGGAGGAGCAAGCCTTGAGATGTTATTAACGGGAGCTGTAGATCCATATGTGCTTGGAGCTGAGGTGGCTGTTCATGGTGGGTTAATACTTGTTCACTATGGGCAGTTCTACATTAGGGAAAATGGTTGGCCACAGCTCTTACAAGTTCCGCAAGGGTTCATTCAGGGAGAAAACACTGAATACTCCGTAGTTGTCACCAATGAGACAACTGTTATTCGAGTTATTGATGGCCCACTTGTTTTCCTAGATCCAATTTCGAACAGCTCAGTGACTTTAATCACGGGTCAGATGTTGACACTTCCAGCGGCACAGCAGAATGGGTTCACTCAACAAACTCTACTGTCAGATACGACTGCATTCAACCCAGCTTCAACAGACCAATGGTGGACGCAGGCAACAGGTAGTACTTCACCTTTAAGTTTTCTAACTGAGCAACCTGTCATGTTAGCAGGCTTTATCGCGGTAATAGCTATAGTGATAACTGCTCTGGCTGTTACTGTTACAAAACGCAGAAAAACAGAATCTGCCCAACCTACAGCTTCAAACACTTCAGGCACGTACCCGAACAAATCCATTAGCAAAACACAGTTGATAACGCAAGCCATCATCAGCCTTGTAGTTTTTGCGGTTGTTGGCTATGTCCTACTCATCGTGTTTAACTCTCAACTAGGCTTGGACGAAGAGTTGGTAAATGGCGTTTCCTTCAGCATGTTCATGGAAATCCTGATAATTCCAATGCTATCGATAGGCTACGTTGTTGCGCTTGTTCAGCAAGTCCGCAGCTACCGCCGACAGAACTTGAAGTTGCCTCTGCAAATTGCAAATGGTAAAAGTGAAACCTCAATGCACGAAGTGGCGTCTCAACCTGTGCCTCAGCCTTCAATGATTGCTTGTCCAAACTGCCGCAACCAGCTTCATGATATCAAAGGGGTCTGCCCCTTTTGCGGCTTAGATCTTCGCCCACCGTACTCAAACGCCAAAAAATAGCCGCAGTCACGCGTTGTCCTGTCTCTTTACAATGTGTTGAAGCAGGTAGATGACGCTGCTTTATCGGGTCCCCTTGAGTTTTCTACTGTTTCTCTGTTCAGAGTCAAGCGCAACAAGCTATAAAGCACCTATGAAGCATCTATGCATTAAATTTCAATCGGTAGGAGTTTTGGATATTTGCTCCGTGAAGGCGCAGAATCGGGCAAGGTCTCGTACAGTTCAAACAAAACGGAAGAATCTACAAACTTACGCTCTGATTAAAAAGAAAAGTTGAAAGTATTAGCCAAAATTTGGAAACTAAATTTTAGTCCAGCCAGCCGAAGGACGAAATCTATGTTGGTCAAGGCTAAGGAGCGATTTGAAGGTTATACTGAAGTCATGCTTAATTTGCCGAAGACCACATGTGTCTCCAAAGCCTTCTATATTTTCGGTGAACTATATGGAAAAATCAAAGTACACCTCTCTAGCAGCGTATTATTCGCGGATAGTTCGTGTCTCGGGCTTAACCTACTTAAAAGTAATCCCCTTTATGCCGTGTATTCGTGAGCGCGTTTGGAATGGTCGTGTTCTAAAGTTTTCATTGTTTGCTTTAGCATTTGATAATTTGTGTGTGATTTACTACCTATCGGGTAGGTAAAGTTATATACGCTTTGACGGTACATTTTGACGGTACAGGGAGAGCTTATGCCTAAAAGTAGAAAGGGTTTCAGACTTAATCCTCAGCTTTACAACGCTTTTAAGGAGTTAGCATCAAAGAACGGTTATACTGTGACTGGTGCTTTTGAGAAATTTATGGCGAGCGCTGTCGAGTTTGGGCTTGTTTTTCCGTCAGCCGTTAAAACTGAACATATGGAAGCTGAAACTCGTGTTATGCTGGCTTGGCTGAAGAAAGACAAGTACTGGGTTAATCTCGGCGGCAAAGAAGAAACGAGCACAAGGGGTCGACTTCTGGAGCTTTTGCCGAAGATTGAAGATGCCCAATTAAGAGAAGAAATTGAAGAAACCCTCAAGGAAAAGTCTTAGCCTCTAGCTTAAGAATTGGAAAAGGGCGAGGACTGAGAAGGATCTGATTGAATTCACGATATTAGCCAAAGTAATTGTGAAGTAGCATTTGAATTCTTTTTCTCCTAAAAGATGTTCCAGATGAACTGCTTCAGTGGAAGATTGAAGGCTTTTTTGGATTAAATTTTAGTCCCCAAACCCAAACCCACGACTAACACCCCTTCGACTACGACTTCTATACTCTCTCTACTTTCCCACACCCCCCGCCTCCCCGACAGACAGACAAACAGACAAACAAACAGAGACAGGTAACAAACTCAAAAATATTATTAAGTAAATACCTGATAAGTTATTGAGAATGAGAACTTGTTGGCTGAATCTTATTGTTTTTTAACAGGGGGGAGATGTTGCTATTACCCTGTTGTACCCCAACTAAATTCGTTTTTCATTTCTGAGCCTTATGACAAACTGAGACAGGAAAGGGAGAACGCCATATTGCAAGTGATAAAGGGGCACACATACAGTATTGCAGATCACAAGATTAGAAACATAGCTATTAGTTGTAAGATTTGCCAACAAATCCAATCGTCAATGTTTGGAATCGTAGATATAACTGGGTCTAACAAAAATGTTCTAATTGAACTGGGAATGTTGTATGGCTTTAATAAACCAGTCATAATACTTGTAGAGCGTAAAGAAAAGACCAAAATTGACATTCCATCAAACATAATTGGCATTGAGCAAGTAAGATATTCTGATTACGCAGAATTGAGTTCGAAATTGGCTAAAGCAGTAAGTATTCTTTTTAAATTAGCAAAAGAACAAGAGGAATATCTGCTGAATTTAGAACCAATTATAGATTCGCAGATTCAACGCTTGGAGATTGTGGCAAAAGCAAAGAAATTGGTGGGGCAATTTAAAGGCAAAATTATAGATTTCAAGTTGGTGAATAATGTTGGTTACATAGTTATAGACAAAGGAAGAATCCACGGGATAGAAAATGGCATGTTTTTCGAGGTTTTTCAAGCTAGTAACAAAATTGGAAGGTCGTACCTTGAAGAGTTTGTTGGCATCATAATTGTAACCCATTCTCAAGATAAGATTTCACAATGTCAGCCTTGGACGCATGACTCAAACCATCCCTTCTGGATAGGCACATTTAATGCAAAACCTCCGCGACACGTCTTACGAGTACATATACCTGAGGATGTCGATAAAATGAGCGAAGAAGAGATCGAAGAAACAATAAGCACTTATAAGCTAATGCGATCATACATTCCTCAAGGATGAATTTAACCTATGTCTGTTTATCCATTAAAAGGGTGCATCCTCAAGATTCTTTCACCGTACAAGGTTGTAATCAATCTCGGTAAAAAACAAGGGGTCTTGCATGGTATGAAATTCATCATTTACGAAGAAGGGAAAATGATTAATGATCCCAAAACTGGAAAGCCTATTGAACAACTTGAAATAGTCAAAGCTACAATCGAAGTTACACATGTTCAAGAAAATATTGCAACTGCGGAAAGCCTAACAGTTGAGAAAAAAATCTACCCTCCTATGCGCATGGGTCCGTTTCAGCAAACAGTCCAAGTGAAAGAGAGACTGCCAGTAAACATGCAAGAACCTAAAGAAGTTCCAATAATCGTTGGAGATCTTGTCAAGCAAGCATTATAAGCAGAACTTTGGCTACAACGTTAAATGCGCGCGAGAGTTAGTGCTCTTAATCCTAACACTCATTTCCTAATTCTACAATTTACAAAATATTGAATATAAATCGAAATTTCTAATTTTCTAAATCCTAAAACGCGCGCGAAGAACTAAGTTATATGCTTGGTGATTGACTCAACTTAAGAAATGGAGACGAAAACCAGCTCAAAACTTGTTTTGGTCAGCATTCTAAAATCGCGACTTCGCTCACGTCTTCTTCGCCAGGCATTCAATTCAATTTTCTACGCTGAGAGAAATCCTCCATCAACGACTATTAGGGCTCCATTCACGTAACTTGATAAGTCACTTGCCAGAACCAACGCCATTCGTGCAATCTCATCAGGCTGCCCCATTCTGCCAAGAGGAGTCCTCATCTTGTACTCTATACCCGACAGTACGATATTCGGTTTGAACTTCATTGCTTCTTTTGCCACGTTCTTAGTGCCTGACGTCCATATTCCGCCTGGAACAAGAACGTTTATTCTAAAACCATGCTTACCGTACTCGCTAGCCAAAGCTCTTGAAAGCACCATAACCCCAGCCTTACTAATGTCATAATGCACCAGTCCTTCCTTCAAAGGCATTACAGCCTCAATCGAACCCATATTAATGATTACCCCGCCTTTCTTGAGCCTGCTTCTTATCATATGCTGGCACATCCAAAAAACTGAGTTACAGTTAACATCCATCACATTCTTCAGGAATTTTGCGTCTACGTCCAAAAAGGACTTGGTGGGATAAATTCCTGCGTTGTTCACAAGTATTTCAGGCTCTTTTCCTTCCAGTTTCTTCCAGAGAGCCGCTATCTCATCTTCTCTTGACAGATTTACTTTGTGAACACCTATTTCTACGTTGTACTGTTTGAGGTCTTCTTTCACTTTGTTAAGTTTTTTTTCATTTACGTCTACAAGTTCCAAATTGGCTCCTGCTTCTGCGAACCTATGTGCTATAGCCTCTCCGATGCCCGTTCCTGCACCAGTAATCAGTGCTTTTTCATTTTTTAGAGAAACAAGTTCTGATAGTGGTGCCAGACCTTTCTTAGTTTTCGCTCGCATTTAGACAAAACACTTCCATTGACAAATTTCACAAAAGGAGAAACCTTTTTGGGGAATATAAATGTTAAAGAAATTGCGTGCTATTTACGAGCGCGCATGGCTGTTCCGAAATTAGTTTGCGAAGTATCTAATGCTTCTAGACTTGGCCTTATTGTGAGTGTTTAATGCTGCTTCAGCTGTAAGGAGCATTATTAAGACGCAGAGCTGGGAATGAAACGTTACTTTGGCTAATCCTCTCAGCTTTTGCTGCTGCGTTTCCTTAGCATGAGCACAACTGTAGCTATTCCTACAACAACCGTGGCAACCACTATTCCATAGATTACATCTTGAGGATTACCTGCCGCAGATGTAGGAGTCGGAGAAGGAGAGGGTGTAGGCGTCGCTGTCGGTTTAGCTGTCGGCGCAGGTGAGGCTGTTGGTGAAGTTGTAGGTTTTGCTGTAGGTTGTGGAGTTGGAGCTGCGGTAGGTGCTGCGGTAGGTCCTGGCGTGGGCGTGGGAGTAGGGGCTACACCCGCCGTGTATGGTATGTCTCCATAGGTGCTTGGTACGTCGGGGCTAGAGGGTGGCACGGTTGGCCACGATTGAAGCCCATAGCCAGCAGAGTTCGCGTCGTAGGTTTCGATAAGCATCCAAAATTCTGGACCAATAATTTGTGTACCGCCCAGGTCTGTTGAGGTTTTTAACAAACTCATTTCAAGTATCAAATGCGGTGTGCTATATTTCGGTGATGAACTAAATGACTCGTTCCATTGGAAGTCAGATAATGAGGGTGTAGCTATTTGAGTCCATCCTGCTCCATTTCCTTTATACCACGTACAGTATGTATTATCTGTGAAGTTTATTGCAAAATCAGTGGATGAGGGAGCGGAATCAGCGGTCATGCCGCCGTCAAAGCATATTTGGATAAAGTCCCCTGTGTCATTCGTATTGTCCATAGTCTCGATGAGGTGGTAATAGTAAACAACAGTACTAGGACTAGTCGCGGCTAGGTACCATTCGTCAGTAAAGTTAGCGTTCGCTCCAAAAGTGGTCTGTAAACCACTAGTCCACTCTGAACTCCATTGTCCATTAATCGTCGGGGTAGTTGAAGTCTCGTAACACATATGTGAATAGCCAGCTTCTTGAGCATGTGCAGGCTTCGAAGCTGTCAAGCAAGTCAATAAAAGCAAAGTAAGCATGCAAAAAGCCACTAATACTGACTTTTTCAATGCATTTCTTTCTCCTTTTGAACTTATGGCTTCCTATTTCTTTACATTTTCCTTAAAAGCTTTTCTCTGACTCTATTCTGACAATTCCTGCCTAAATTGAAACGCTTATTAGCAATAACTCTTCCGAAGCTCTACGTTCTGATTATTCGCTCCTTGCATCGCTCACTGTTCGGAATTTGGATTGGTTCTTTTTGTATGTTTTCTGTAATTGTATGTATGTGTTAGTGAGAGGGAGTATGTATGAGTAAGTAGAAGTCGTAGTTTTTTTGTGTTTGGGTTTGGGGATTAAATTTTAATCCAACCAACCAAAAGAGTGCTTTATCCTGCGAAAAGTTGCGTTAGTTGCTTGTGAGGCATACGCAAGCGATTAGGTTTTTGCAGGTAATGCATTCTTCCGGCGTTTGTTTTGGCCTTGGTTTCTTGGTAAAGTAATCTAGATTTTTTGGACAACCGTTTGACTTTGGAGGTAGCTGCTGGGATTTGTCTGCTAATTGTATAGAGTCGGGTTCTTGTTTTTGTGTTTTAAGTACAGCTGTTTGCCGTGGGGATTCGCGCGCGTGTACTTTGGAAACTGCGTCTGGGACGGGCGAAAAGTGCGAGAATACAAGGAGGCCGGCTGAGATTACTGCTCCGATGATATTAATGGCGTTTATTTGGCCCTTCATAAATATCCAGTATGAGTACCACGTGAGTACCCATAGGAATATCATACAATATGTTTGTCTGCAAAAAAGAAGTTCTGTTAATACATTTTTAGAACCCAGCTTGACTACACTCCAGGGTTGATTCGGAGTTGATCCAACTTGTTAATTTTTCACATCTTTGCTTTAGGTCCGAGACCTCTGAGTTTAGTCTCTCAACTTTACGTTTTCTTTTTTTAACTTCTTCCTTGGCTTTGATCTCTAGCTGGCTAAGCAAAGCTGTGAGGTGTTCTTCTTGCTCGGTGAGACGGATTTTGTCAACCTCTAGACTCTGTAAAGAATTGAGAATATCTTCGCCGTTTGAGCTATTCTGACTTGCCAAGCATCCTTTCTGTGCGCAGAGAGTTTCTCGCTCTTCTTTCTTAAGAGTTGCATTTGCCATTCAGGTCACCAACTGTTTTAGGACTATGAGGAGATACTTTATAATAACTTATGAACTGCAAATGTGAATTTAGGCATTATATTTTTAATCACTTTTTTGACAACTCTAATAGCGCATTAACGCGCGTTTGACTATAGTTTTCGTGCTAAAAACAGATTTTAATGAGGTGGCGATTTTGTTCTTTCTTTTTATGGTTTTGCTTTTTTGATGTTTCAACTCTATCGAATCAATAAACAGTCTATCGGTCGTAGCGCGTGCGATAGCGCGGGCTATTACTCCGCTTGAGTTCTTGCTTACAGACGTCGAAATAAAGCTATTGTTTGCTGATGGTATTCTTTTTCTTGCGGTTTTGATCGGTAATTACAATTGCGGATTCCCCGCCGATAATCAGTAACACAAAAAACGTATCCTGAAAACTCTGCGCCGGTTTAGAGTTATCGGAAATAGCGGAATCTGCGAGATCAGGAGTTGGTGTTGACATTGGAGTTGAAGAAGGCTGTGGGTCTGCAACCGTGTAGAGCGCATAAAGGCTCATAATCGATTTTCCTTGATAATGCCATACAACAGGAAACCACTGCGAATTTTCGTCTTTCGGTTGAGAAGTCACCGAAATGTGGTCGCTGTTGGCATCAAAAAAATATCGAGTGAAATTGTCTGAATAATACCCTAACCAGTATACAGTGTTCTGAGAGGCAGGGTAGTTCATTGTGAAGTTGTACCATTCACCCGACACCGACGCCACGTTCAAGGTATTTGAGCTTTGCGCAAGCGGCTCTCCTCCTAGGGGAAAATTTGCATCAGGCTCGTTTGGAAAGATCACTGCCCTGACGTTTGAGCCCTCTGGAATTCCCGTTAAGCAAATGCTGATTTGCACGATTATTCCAGTATCGGGTGGCGTTGTGTAGTTGCAGAGGGTAATGGTGTTTGGGGCTTGCAAACTCGAGTATTCTTCGCCTGTGGCCTCGTATGCGAACTTGGATGTTGTGATTAGCGGCTGGGTGGGTTCAGGGGTAGCTGTCGGTTCTGATGTTGGAGCAGGCGTTGCGGCACGAGCGTTTTCAATCATCGAAGAAGCTACCAAAGTGAAGCTCATTACCAGCACAATGAGGATTATGCCTTTATTCAATAGCACCCTTTGTGTTGTCAAGTTTCTTTCGCATCTACCTTTGAGACTTTAAAGTGAAAGATTTCGTTATTCTTCTATTTTGCATTTGATTAGTAAGTTTTATGTATTGTTAATCTGAATTGGCAGTCGAGACCTATCACAGGAGATTAACGTTGACTAAGCGCGCGCAGGCGGATTAAATAATTGTAGCCTATATTAGGAGAGCCTGACCTCGTCATTTTGATGAGAAATGGAGAGATCAGGTTCTCCAATGCTGCTATTCGGAAGCTTGGATTTAAAACCTCTTCACTCCATCCTCTGGAAAGACCTACACCTTGAAGGAGCAGGACGACCAGTAGAGTACGATCCTGAGTGTGACCTGCGAGCCCTCATGCTACGCCAGCTGCAGCAGATACCCTACGTCAAAGACTTAGTGAAGCAGCTAAGAAGAAACAAAGAAATGCGGTCTGCCTGCGGATACAACAGCAAAGTACCGACTGAAGCTCACTTCTCTCAGATGAAGAAGCGCATAGGCGTCGAAGGATTTCGCGCCATAGAAGAATGGCTACGCCATGAGGCCCTAAGGTTGAGAGAAAGCCAGCCCCTCTCCGCCGTCGGCCTCATCCAAGCAGTCTGCGTTGACGGCACCGACCTTCCCGCTTGGAGCAGCCGAGACCCACATGACACAAGCCGCGGCTTAGGAGACCCGGACGCTAGGCTTGGAAGGGGCAAGAAAGGCTTTATCTTGGGCTACCAGTCGCTTTTCCTCGTGGACATTGAAGGCTTCCCAATGGGCCATGTGGAAGCTCCAGCCAACGTCAATGAAAAGAGGCTTGTGGAGCCTTTGCTTGATAGGCTTTTGGGCGAAGACATCGAAGTTGAGCTGGTGGCGGGTGACAGCCAGTTTGAGTCCAGCCAAGTCTTTGATGCCTTGAATTCGAGGAAAATAAGCGGCATTATCCCTTGGAGACATTTGAAGGGACGCGAGAACCCGCCAGACGTTCTTACCGTGAAGGACCGGATTGACGTGGAGGGCCCTGAACATCTTCGCGTGGTCTACAAAATGCTGAGGGCGAAGTCTGAAAGCTTAAACGGTAGGGTGAAAGTCAGGCTGGCTTATAGCCGGTTAACTTGGCAGGTCTTGGGAACGCTTGCATCCATACGTGTCTTGTGTTCTGCGTGGTCTACGCCGTCTGCATAGTGGCTGCCTTTATGGGTAAACCGGAACTTCGGTACAGCATAGCGTATTTTGCATGAAAGCAGAAGATGGAACTGGAGGGAAAAATAGCGCAAGCCAAGAATCTGAAAAGGACACAAGGGGTTCAAGCAGCAAACTCTCCAGCCTTCTAACTATGCCTAAGAGAAATTCAAGGCAGAAACTTGCAAGAACCAGAGAAAGCAGCGATCAAAAGCACTCTTGCGAGAAGCAAAACAATTATTTAACTTGCCTGCGCGCAGCATGGAGCGCACGGCGGGAATAGGCTTATGCTTTATCCGTAATTATTGAAGAGAGTTTTTGCCTGCTTCAATAAATTAATTACAGCCGTAGCTTCGTTTTTATCTAATCCCAGTTTAAACCCATGTGAGGTTGGAGCTTCTTTTCCATACATCAGAATGAGTCTTTCAATGCTATCGTAATCAACAATGAAGTTGCCTGTTTCACCTACTCTTGTGATAGGTTTCTTTTTTAGCGAATGCGCGCCAAAAGTGTTTTTGGGGAGACTAATGGGTTTAATGCTAAGAATGCCCTTGCTTTCCAGTAGACTCTGTTTTTTCCTCGACATAATTTCAAATTACCCTAACTTATTATAAGAGATTTATTAATTCGAGGTAAATATTTTGAACCCATTATCGTGCCTCAATAATTTTAAACTGAGATAGTATACTCGATTCCGACTATACCTATACCTATATTGATTTTGACTTGAACTACGCGTACCCTTCATCCTGATATTCATAGAATCAAACTGTATGTGCTCTGAATCCTGTATACACCCTAACCAACCAGTTTTCCCCAGAACCACACACGGCGTGAATTTTTTTTGGATTAAGCGCGCATGCGTGTTCCTAAATTAATAAAGTGAGTCTCGCATCTCTTATTGGGGTGAGCAATGAAGAGATATGAGGCTCTAGAAACCCTGTTTAGCAAGGTCGATTTATCTTTTGTCCAGAAAGCCCTAAACGAGCCTTTTCATCCAGCTGGCTCTCCAGGAAGACCGCCAAGAAACCCGCTTGGACTATTCAAAGCGCATCTTGTAAGGCGACTAAAGCACATTCCAAGTGACAGAATGCTTGTTAGGCAAATGTGGAAAGACCCGCGACTAAAGAAAATATGCGACATAGAAGCAGATGAACCACCATACGGAATCGCAGTACTATCAAGATTCAGAAGCAAAGTAGGCCCAGAAAGATTAGCAAGAATAGTGGACCAGACTGTTGAAGTGCTCGTCAAAAAAGGAAGAATCAAAGGAGAAGCCTTAGCGTTGGATTCAACTTTCATCAAAGCGTACAGTCGCCGAAACCTGGGCAACCGCACGGGCTACAGCGATCCTGAATCAAGAATCGGCAGAGCAGTCAAAGCCAAAGACCTAGGTTATCGGCTTCATTTGGCCGTCGACGTCAAAAGCGAGTTGCCAATCGCAATGATTGTGGTTTCAGCAAACGAGAACGAGAAGAAACATTCCATCAGCCTGTTCAGGAAAGCATCAGAACACGTAAAACCGGGAAAACTCCTGGCAGATTCGCAGTACAGTGCAGCAAATCTAAGAGAAACTGTTTTAGAGCATGGAGCACTGCCAGTCATTCCATATCCAAGAAATCAGTGTAAAGGTGTCAGGGGCATCCTTAGAGTTGATAGGAAATTTCGCAGTTATGGGCCTCAAAAGTTCAGAAGAGCCTACAAGAAACGGGTAGTTGTGGAGCGAGTTTTCAGCAGGCTCAAGAATTTGACCAGCCTGTCGCAGCATAATCTGAGAGGATTAGCCAAAGTAACTTTTCATTCTCAACTCTGCGATCTAATTATGCTTCTCACGGCCCAAGCAGTCATCAACACGCGCAAATTAAGCAAATCTAGAAGCATCAGATACTTCGCAAACTAATTTAGGAACAACCATGCGCGCCAAACCCCTAAAACTTAAATTTTAAGCTTCACACAAATGCGTGCGAGCTAAAGGAAGTGGAATTCAGATGGTGAGTTCATGAGGAACGATGAATGCATAATAAAATTTCTTAATAAAGACGGAAGAGTGCTACAATCTTTTCAAAGGGACAAAGATGGTTGGTTTGAAACTAGTTCTAAGGGAATAGTTAGACGATGCACAGCCGAACAAACACTATCACATCTGTTGCCTCCTCTTGCTGGTGTCAGCAGAGCAATTGTAAAGGTGGAAAGGATATCGCCTAAGAAGTCGAGTTGAATACCAACTTAAACTATAACGTTGTTGTTGGATTAAATTTTATCCACAAAAAATACTGGTTTACAAAATTAGTTTAAATCTTCATAAACGAAAAGGTGAACATGATTAGCGCTTTCTTGATCCCAGTAAAGAAAAATGGAGGTTTAAGTTCAAAGATTATTCTTTTCGAACTCCTGTACCTCGACCATCCTCTAAGATTTCCTTTTCTATTATTTTGTGGTGGGCGTGGAGTTCCGGGTAACATTCCGTGCAAACTGGATGGTGAGGCCCCAAACCAAGATTAGTCGATTGAGAAGTCATTTGAGTTTCTTTTCCACAAGCTTCACACGCGAATGGCTTTTTAAAAAAGTTCAGAACTGTGATTTGCGAGTCGTGCTTTGTCCAAAGCAATTCGTTATCTTTTACCTCCAGAAAAGAGGCGCACTTCTTTCCTTCGGCAGTTCTTTTAGATCAGGGTCAAATTAGCACCCTGTCCTCCAGCGCCATAACAACTGGCACCCCGCCTTATACCTACCAATGGTTCAATATGCCTCCGGGAGCGAGTAGTTTCACAAGCATTAGTTATGCGTGGTCAAGTAGCTACAGTTTTGATATGACAAGCATGAAGGCTACGGGTAGCTGGAGTCTTTTGCTTATGGTTAACGATAGCACTGGTGCCTCAGTGAATTCCACTGCGATTTCTATCACGCTGAATCGCCCTTTAAGCCAGCCCTCTGCTGGTCCTTCACTTGGCGCGCTTAACCAGGGTCAATCCTCCACTCTTTCGATTATTGACCTTTCCGGCGGTTGTACCCCTTACATTTATCAATGGTTCCAAAAGTCTCCAGATTCAAGTGATTATTCAGTAATTAACGGCGCAACTTCAAGCACATATGCTTTTTCCACTTCCAGTTCCACCGCTACAGGCAGCTGGAGTTTTAAAGTTCAGATTACCGACAGCGCATCTTCGCCCATGATGGTTAATTCCACTGCCTCACTGGTGACAGTTAACGCGCTAGGACCAACACCGACACCTTCTCCGACTCCAACGCCAACCCCCACTCCAACTCCCACCCCTACCCCAACTCCTACCCCTGCCCCAGCAAGTGTTACACCCGCCCCAACATATTCTCAAACACCAAAACCCACTCCTATGCCCACGCCAACCCCCACACACACCCCTCTGCCAGTCACAACATCCAAGTTTGCATATGAAGCCAAAGGCAACCAAACATCAAGCCTGCCTGCCCCAAAAACCATAACCCTCTGCAACTACACAACACCACCCGACACTGGCACAATAACGCAAATCAGCATTTGCTTAACGGGAATTCCAGAGGGCTCAAACGTCAGGGCAGTAATCTTTTCAAACGACCCCGATTCAAATTTGCCCCAAGTAGGAGAACCGCTTTTGCAAACCGATGCCTTGAACGTAACGTCGGTATCGGGTGAATGGTACAATTTCAAAATGAAATACCCTGCCTCTCAGAACACTGTATACTGGTTAGGATATTATGCAGATAACTACACTCAATACTATTTTGATACCAACAACGACCACATCTCACTGACCTCACAAACCAAAGACGAAAATTCAACGTTATTTCCAGTATTATCATGGCACTACCAAGGAAAAACGATTATGAGCCTGTATGCACAATACACGGTAGCAGACCCCCAACATACTCCAACTCCGTCTAACACGGATTCCGCTATTTCCGGCATCTCTGGACCGGCTCAGAGTTTTCAAGATACATTTTTTGTGCTACTAATTATGGGCGCCGAATTCACAATTGTAGTAACTGACCAAAACCACAAAAAAAAGAACCCCACCATCAAACAATAACTCAATTTCAACGCCCGTATGCAAGAACCCAAACAGAATAAGCCCGCGTTTTCGCAACTGCACCGGAACAGCCATTATGGTTGTTGTTTTGAGCCGAAAGAAACTACGGCTAAAAAAGTAATTTCCAAATTCATATTTGCAGTTCATAAGTTATTAAAAAGAGTCCTCCTATAGTGCTAAAACAGTTAGTGATCTAAATGTCAAATGTAACACTAAAAAAAGAGAACAACTCAAAAGACGAAGATATCCTCAATTCTTTCCAAAGCCTAGAAGTTGACAAAGCCCGCCTCAGTGAACAAAAAGAACACCTAACAGCCCTACTAAACCAGCTGGAAATCAAAGCCAAAGAAGAATACGAAAAAAGAAAACGCAAAGTAGAAAAACTACACTCAGAAGTCACATACCTAAAACAAAGATGCGAAAAATTCACAAGCTTCATAGACTCCAAATCAACCTTGGAGTGTAACCAAGCTGAAATCTAAAAACATACTAACACAACTCCTCTACAGCAAACAAACATACTACATGCTATTCCTATGGGTACTCACTTGGTTCTCATATGGATTATTTATGAAAAACCAAATAAGTATTCTAAATATTACTGGTGCTGTTGTTTCAGCGAGTTTGATGGTATTTTTGTATTTTTGGCCCGCTCTTAATGCATTTTTCTTTGCAAAAAATAGGAGCATTTCCAAAACCCAGAAAGCCCAAATTCAGCCCCACAAAGATGAAAAAACCCCACAACAAATAACTGAAATTAAAACACAAAAACAAGAAACCGAATCCATAAAGCAACCCGAACCCATAAAACAAACAACCGTACCTAAAACACAAAAACAAAAACCCAAAGCCCCACAACAAATAACTGAAATTAAAACACAAAAACAAGAACTCGAATGTATAAAATTAGCAGACAAATCCCAGCAGCTACCTCCAAAGTCAAACGGTTGTCCAAAAAATCTAGATTACTTTACCAAGAAACCAAGGCCAAAACAAACGCCGGAAGAATGCATTACCTGCAAAAACCTAATCGCTTGCGTTTGTCTTACAAGCAATTAGCATAACTTTTCGCATGGTTAAGCACTCTTAGAGCATCTTAGAGCAACACACGCACGCTTAACACCAATTAAGGGATAAGCCAGCGCGCGTTGCATCAAGGGTTTAGCCTAGCTACCTCTTGAACCTTTAGATTTTCATTAAGAATTTATCATCATCTAAGGATTGAACTAAACTGTAGCCGTCCTCAAGTTTCTTGAGTAATTCAGTATCGCCTTTTACGATGATGTTTTTCGGCTGCTTTCGTGTATCCTCAATAAGTTGGGCTTGTTCCCCTAGTTTGCGAAACTCTGATATTCCTTCTTCAATGTCTTTGCTTCGCGCTAGTACATCTTCCAGCTTCTTAAGCTTCTCAGGTTCATAGCCTTGCAGTTTTGCGAAATCCATTAACATTTGGCGTCTCAACTTCTTTTCTTCTGTTGGCAGGGCATAAATCGTTAAGTGAGGTATAATTTTTCGGTATTCTGTTAGATGTAAGGGTTCTTCTGCCTTGAAGTAAGGCATATCCAGGTAAAGCCCTTTGTGGCCCATCCAGCGCTCTCGATAAGAAGCGTCAATGCCAATACAGTTTGAACGGAAATATTTCCTTAGTGTGTGTGGGGATTAAATTTTAATCCCCAAACCCAAACTTACTTACTTTTACTCTTTCTTTCTCTTATCTACTTAGACATATCTCACAGATAGATAGAGAACTCACACAGATACATATCACACAAAGAGTAAGAGTAAGATTCCACTAACAAACTACAAGCGTGCGCTAATAAATTTATCGAACAACATAAAGCAGATAAAAACGCGTTAATTCGCTACGATTGTTGATGAAGTGAAACTGCTACCCTTTGTACTTATAACAGTTAAAGAGTAAGCATTTCCTTTAGTAACGCCAGTTAAGGTAAGGTGTCCTGAACCGATTCGCACCAGGTCTCCGGATGAGGGAAGGGACTTAGAATATGGCGAAGTTGTGGATGGATTAACTGTTGTAACCACTTTTCCAGTTGCATCTTTAATTATAATATTAGAGACCGAGACATTAATACCGCTTTTGCTCTCAGCATACACACTCACTACGCCAGTGCCAGTTCCATTAACAGTTATTGAAGCAACTAATACGGAAACTCTTTCTGTTGCCCCTGTTCCACTTCCAGTCATAGTTGAAAAAGTTCTACTAGTAAACATGTAAACGACTACGCTAGCAATAACTACAATTGAAATTAGAATGAGAGTTGCGAATATTGGTGATATGCCTTTTAGATTACGTCTAAAACTCTTCAAATTTCCGTTGCCACTCCTCACCAAGGTTATTTCTTAACACTTTATTCCACTTGTTTGATTATAAACGATATTTCCAATTAAGAAATATATCCGCAGACTGGACAGAGACGCAGAGCGGATTTCTGCTCTACACAGGAAATAAACTGAATCGCTTGGTTGGTTATCGTTTTTAATTGTAGGGAGTCTCAAGTTTCTGATTTGGGATTTCCGTTGTCCTGTTTCTGTGTTCTGGAAGTTGTGAGTAGTTTCCATCGGCTGTTCTATAAGCTGCCAGTCTTCCAATGGTCTCCCAAACGTCGCCATTAAGGTGACGTATTTGCGCTGTGATTACCTCTGCCTTTGGATCAGACTTGCCCGCCCAAACAGTTAAGGTCAAGAAGTCCCCGTTGGCGAGCCTGTCTCTGAAGCTCACTTTAGGTTGGGGTCGATCGGACATAGAGTTCACACTTACCTCCTTTTCTTCTTGCTTTTATCTTGGGTTTTAGCAAAGTCTTCCATTGCGCCTTCATTCATCGCCATGGCGAACATGTTGTTTATGAAGGGAGATATGAGGGAAAAGATTCGTTCGCGTTTGTCAGCGGATAAACCTGAGAGTTGGCATTCCACTTCATCCCACACTGCCTTGTACATAAAGACTATTTCTCTAGCTAACTCTTTCAACTCTTCATCTTCACCCATATTTCAGACACCAATATTGGAGTTACAGAGGTTTGTGTTTTTATTTTTTGCTAGAACTCAGTGGACGAAGCATTGTTCTTAAACGCAACAAGTTGGCGTGCGATTCATATTTTTGATTCATAAGGCTTATTTTCTTTGAACCTTAAAAAATTAACGAAGACACGCAAAAACTGGAACGCGAAGGCATGTTTTACAAGCTCCCACCGAGAGAGAACTAAATGAAGAACCAAAAGAAACGCCAAAAGGAACGGCGAAAGCAAATTTTAGAAAGTGATTAAAAATGAAAGCTAATGATAAATGTCCTTCTTGCGGTTCAACTGAGACCGAAACCGTCTATGAAGGCGAATCAGTATTAAGTGTTTGCAAAGTTTGCCGAGTAATACGGTCAAAAAGCTGGTTTTGAAAAATACCCCTACCCTAAAAAATATGTGCGTTTGGATTAAAATTTAATAAAATAACATTAATCCAAAACGCAACAAAGGATAAAACTCTGATAGTCTTTAATAAGAAATACTATCAAATAGGATAGCACCCTTTGAAAAGGGGGTACTAAATTGGATAAGGCTAACCGAAAAATCATCACTTTTTTAATTATAGCTACTTTATGGAGCATGATAGTAATCGGAGTTATATCTTATTTAGAAAGTATGGGTTTTGAAGATTGGTTAATGAAACTTACAATTGTTATTCTTGCTTATGGTTTACCAATGTTTGTAACGTTTAAAGTATTCAATAAAAAGCATGTTTTGTCAAATCGCCAAATAACAGGGTTATTCTTGGCATTGCTAGCTTTACCAATTTTTGGTTACGCATTATTCGGAACGAAAATCCCTACAATCGAATCTTCTAATTCTTATAAAGAATTTATAACCTTTAATGATAACCAAACCTCGAGTAATCTTACTGCAAGTTTTTGGACAATTATGGACTTCAATACTGTTGGAAGCTTTAGTGCGGAAAATCCCATCCATGTGAAAGTAACTGTATTTGATTCAAACGTAACCGACCTTACACATTACATCGGCATGGTTAGTTTTACAGGTTCCAATCCCGTTATTTCGGGAAACAATGCTAATGTGAAATCTGGTGTTGGATACCTTAACTTAACTCAAACAGACAATGGCATGTACAAGGCTGAGGGCGATTTGATTTGGTACCAAGATATTTTTAGTCACTCAGCATGGCTACCTCCTAACACCGCCTATTATGACCAAGGATATTGGCAACAAATAGGGCAAGGTAAACTTGACATTTCACCAGCAGCAGACACTTTGGCTTTCAGGTCAAGCCATACTATGGAGCAGCTTACGTATGTTTTAGTGGGATTTAGCGTAATCATGCTTCAGCCTATTTTTGAGGCTATATTTCCCGACAAATCAACTAAGGCAGAGGAGGATAGTCCACCTTCTTAGTCTCAGGGACAACCTTACTATAAGCATGCAAACAAGCACTGATACCTACCGTTAGGATTCCATAATGCTATTTGAGCATCCGTTATTGTGTGTGTTTTATTTTTTTGTTTTGTTTTTGTTTCTTTGTTGTTTGTGTGATATACGTGATACATACGTGGATGTAAGTGTAAGAGAGAAAAGGAATAGGAGATTTTGAAAGAAAAGAAATTAGAAAATTAGTTTGGGTTTTGGGTTTGGGACTAAAATTTAATCCAACCAACCAACCAACCAACCAATTAACGACGACGACCACGACGACGGTTGGTTAAGGCAAATGTGGTTAATCACTCTCAAAAAAGGCAAAAAGTGTTTACTCGGTTCAGCATACACATATCATATAGGTTAATGGAGTAAGAAGGAAGGTTACTATAGATAGTATCGAAATCGAGTAAACACATTAAACTACAAAAAACTAAGAAAGATAAAGTGAAAAGGATAGCGTGGTTTATTTCCACAGCTTTTTGCCGGTCAACAAAGTATTCATAGCAAACTTTCCAACTAAGTCTCAACTACTGGTCAATTACTGGTCTTAGGTACATGTGAAGTTGATCTTTTGATACTTTTAAGTGCAGCCCTTTGTCTGTCCAGCGTGCAGTCCCTTTCTCTAGGGCTGAAATGTTCAACATGTTTCGTACTCCGCCTTTCTTTGCGCCAAGCACAGACTCAGCTATGTCCTTTTCCAATTCGATGTCAAGGTGAGTTATTTTCCACTCTTCCGGATCTATTCCTATTTCTTTGACTGTGCCGATTTTCTCGTCTAACGCAAACACATCTTTATCCATAAACTCTTTACTTTTCATACTTATCTATCCCTCCTATCTACGCTTAATATTTAGGCTACCCAATAAATGGTCATGACAGAGTTGCGTGGGCTTACTCTTTTTTAACAATCCACGTTTTTACTGCTTCTTCGACAGCTTTGGACAAGTCGCCTTTTTTCCCGCCGAACCTCTCGACTGTTTTCAATCTGAGCTGCTTTTCTAAAGCATCGGGGAGATCCACGCTGATGCGACTCATATTCAATCATCCGCTTTAATTCAGATTTTTTTGCACGGTTCCACGTGTCAAGCATACTTCCAATAAGCGAAGTGCCAAACGCTGAATTTTATTCTTATTTTTGTTATCATTTTTCATTCACCTTATCGCTTATCAGCTTATCAACATATAGTTGTTATATGCTTACGTGCTTATATGGCTATTGGCTTAAACAAACAGTGAAACAACCGGCAAGGCCTGTCGCGAACGGAGGGTGATAGGCTGGATTTACATAGAATATAAAGAGAAAAAAAAGGGTCGGTTACCTCTTCGGTTGATTGACTAATTTCTTTTAGCTGTTACCTTTCGGTTGTTGCTCGTTAAGTACACTCTGGTTTCTTAATTCTCGTTTTAGATAAGCAACTACTTCAAAACTTTGATTAATTTGAAGCGCAACAATAGAAACCAATTCCCACCCATCTAAACCATATTTATTCAACAAATCTTCTTGTGTTTTGACACCAGCATCTAGTATTCCTTTTACCAGAGCAATTGAAACATACTCCCATTTTGTCATGTTTTGTTACCTCTAACAGCATTTATTTTCTGTAGAACTGAGATTAACCAAGTAGTATTTTTCTTTTGAGGTTCATTTGGTTTGAGTTACAGAGAAAAACGTCAACAGAGGACTTCACAGAACCCTGAAAGGCATGGCTATCTACTGCTGACTGCTAGAATTCACGATGGCGACCACGCGCATTTGTTTGTTTCCGCTCCGCCAAAGGTCTGTGTCCTGGAGATGGTGCGTGTTTTCAAATGTGTTAGCGCAAAGATGCTATTCGACGAGTTTCCTATATCAAAGAACATTTTGGACATTTTGTTTTTTGTGTGTGTGGATTAAATTTTAATCCAACCAACCAACCAATCGCCGGTGGATATTCATAAACAAAGAAGCCGATCTTCAAGATGTTCCCCCGAGTTAAGCTCCCAAATAGTTTCGAACTGTATTTATAGGTTCCTAAAACGGGGACGGCTGTACTTGCTTCAATCGATTGTTTACGGAACCAGTGTTCTCACTCAAACATCTGTGGTCATGAGCTTATTTTAGTAAAATAAACCCAATTTATGAAGATTTGTTTGAAGGCTAACAATTGGACATAAGTTTACAGGTAAATAAATTATCTTTCTTAGGTTTGTCAAGTCTTATCTCAGTGGGTTCGGTGGGATGTGACTAAAATATTAAGCGAATCCTCTTTTTTCGTTGAGGAAGAAATGGAACGGGCCCGGTGGGACGGCTCTAATTATCCAACTCATTAGAGTGGGTCTTTAAACATCAAATTTCCCTATCTTCAAACGCGAGTGTTCGAAGCTCTCTAAGGCAACGAGTCCCGAATTGTATGTCGTTAACGTTTTGAAAACAGTTAAGACCATAATGTTTCAGAGATTATAGTTGGAGTAGCTCGGCGAACATTGTCAAATAACCCTTCAAATCATTTACAATTAGAAAGTTGTTCTTCACGTGTTCCTTGCCGTTGTTTCCCATTTGTCTTGCTTCTTCTTTGTGGTTTAGAAGGTAGAGAGTTTTTTCGGCGGCCTCAGTAACGCTATTCACAAGAAAACCATTCGTTCCGTTAATTATTTGAAGAGGAATTCCTCCCACGTTCCTACCGACCACAGGAATACCCTTCCAAAGAGCCTCGGTCACGCTTAATCCAAATCCTTCCCGAGTAGACATCTGAAGCATCACTTGCGAAGCTCTTTGAAAAGCGTTCACCTCAAGATCTCTAACACCTTTTAAATCCGTCAAAAGATGAATATCATCATCATCTCCTGCATGCCTAGCCGTTTTCTCAAAATATGTCCAACCTTCAGGATCATCATTCGCCATACCTGCAATCAAAAGCAGTTGAACCTGTGGAATCTCTTTCTTCACGAGTCTGTAAACGTCGATAACTCCTAAAAGGTCTTTCCAGGGGTCGAATCGCCCAACCTGAGCAATTATGGGTTTTTCGGGATTAACGCCATGTTTTGTCAAAACATCAGAAATTGCGGATGCTGAGATTTCCTTGTTTTTGTCACTTAACGGGTCAATTGACGGTGGCCTTATGAATACTTTCGGACCCTCGATGCCAGGAATAACATATTTTTCAGAAGTAAAAATGGCCGCATCATAGCGACTAATGTAATGCTCCAGAAAATTCCAAACGGCAGTATTGGGAGTAGAAAGGTCAATATGACAGCGCCATATCCATTGATCATTCTTTGCCGGGAGAAATTGAATCATAGCGGCTGGTTGATTATCGTGAACAACCACAAAATCCGACCTTAAGATTGTCGTTTCACTATTCAGCCTATTATACTCCAAATATGTTCTCACGTCTTCTTCTGAAAGATCTAAGCTCATTCCCTGAAGGGCATTGTGTATTTTCTTAGTCACATTAAAAAAATCGAGAGACCCCTTGATTACTTCCCAGCGAGCATCCAAACCTACATCTTTCATTAGTGGCACAAGGTTCTGAAGCATCTCAGCAACTCCTCCTCCAAATGATGTAGAATTAACGTGAGTGACAGATTTACCCTTCAATTTCTCGGCCAAAGCTCGGACCGAATTGACTTCCTCTACGCCCACGATCCCAACATAATCATCAAGTTGAATTTTTCGAAGACACTCTACATGCGACATAAAATAACCTCAGACTTTCTGCGCCTTAACAAAACGCAACAAAATTAATATCACTCTTCGCGAATAATAATGTTTGTTAAGCTTTTGGACCTTAACCTTACGTTAGTTCTTTCTTAATAGAACAAATCTCCTTGTCAGCATTATCAGGATCCCACAAACATCAATTAAGCAACAAAAGCCTCCTCAGTGCGTGGGTGGTTGACGGACTGACTGTTTGTCAGACTGACAGACAGACATTATTCACGGCGGTGTGCGTGGGAGAAAGTAAACGTATACGGGAAAACAATAAAGAGAAAAAGATTAAATTTTAATCCCCAAAACCACAAAGCATTCTAATGAATTTAGCCATAAAACTTATTCAAGAGGATTTACTATTATGATCATTCCGAGTTGAGCTTTTTTATGGATAGAATTTTAATTGTTTCAAATAGGTTACCGATTCAAATATCTAAAAAGCATGCTACACTTCAAATTCAACCTAGCACAGGAGGATTGGCAACTGGTGTTAATTCTATTCATAAATCAGGTAACAGCCTTTGGATTGGTTGGCCTGGAATCTACCTTCAGCAAAAGCAGGTGGATGAGAGAAAACAAATTGATGATGTATTAAGCAATGAAAAGTATCATCCAGTTTTTCTTACGCCGTATGAAATTAAATGCTATTATGAAGGCTTCTCCAATAATACTATATGGCCATTATTTCATTATTTTAACCTCTATGCATCATACGACCGCAAACATTGGGAGACTTACCAAAAAGTCAACCAAAAATTCTGTGACGAAGTAATTAAAACCTCTAAGCCTAATGATACTATTTGGATTCATGATTATCAACTGATGCTGCTTCCACAAATGATACGGGAACATTTACCTGATGCTAAGATAGGATATTTCCATCATATCCCTTTTCCATCGCATGAAATTTTTAGGCTTCTTCCTTGGCGAGAAGAAATACTTGAAGGCTTACTTGGCGCAAATTTAATTGGTTTCCACACTTACGATTATGTTTTTCACTTTCTTTCATGTGTCCGTCGTATTTTGGGAAACGAAAATTACCTTGGAGAAATACAAATAGGCTCAAGGCAAACAAAAGTTGACATCTTTCCAATGGGCATAGATTATCAACGATTTGCAGATGCAGGCAACAACCCACTTGTTCAAAAAGAGATGGTACACACTTTACGAAAGATTGGAAAGCGAAAAATAATTCTTTCTTTTGACCGCCTCGACTATACTAAAGGAATCCCAATTCGACTCGAAGCCTTCGACGCCCTGCTTGAAAGAAAACCAGAATACCGCGGAAAAGTCTCCTTCATATTGGTCGCAGTTCCTTCACGGATTAATGTAAGTCAATACCAAACATTGAAGAAACAAATTGATGAATTAGTAGGTCGAATAAATGGAAAATATGGCACTACAGATTGGGCGCCAGTTAGTTATTTCTCAAGATTTCTTCCTTTTAAAACATTAGTAGCCTTATATGGAATTGCCGATGTTGGTTTAGTGACACCATTACGTGATGGCATGAACCTTATGGCCAAGGAGTTCATAGCAACTAAAGTCAATGGTTTAGGAGCACTAATTCTTTCGGAAATGACAGGTGCGGCGCAAGAGCTTGGAGAGGCAATTATCGTTAACCCCAACGATCAAGAAGACATAATTGAAGCGTTGGAGACAGCGCTTGCTATGCCTATAGACGAACAAATAAAACGAAATCGTATTATGCAAAAACGATTGTCACGTTATAATGTTAAACGGTGGGCAGACGATTTTCTCAACCGCTTGAATGACGCTTATGTCAAACAACAAGAAAGTTATCAACAAATCATGACTTCAGCTAATCGAACGGAACTTGTCGAAAGCTACAGTAATAGCAAAAGAAGGCTAATTCTACTTGATTATGACGGTACATTAGTGCCTTTCGCTACTAAACCACAAAAAGCAGTACCTACAGACGCTGTTACCAAAATGCTAAGGAAGCTTAGTAGGTCATCTTCTAATGAAGTTGTACTTATCAGCGGCAGGGACAAAAAAACGTTTGACGAGTGGTTCAGATCCCTAAAAGTTGGATTAGTCGCAGAGCATGGTGCATGGATTAAAGAACGTTCAGGAGACTGGAAAGCTCTTGAACAACTTTCGGACGCATGGAAAAAAGAAATTCTTCCAATTCTTGAGATGTACGCTGACCGAACACCTGGCAGTTTCGTGGAAGAGAAAGATTTCTCTTTAGCTTGGCATTACCGTGCAACCGAACCTACCCTTGGCTCTTTACGCGCTAAAGAACTCAAAGATAATATTCTATCTTCAATTTCAAACCTTAACCTTGAAGTAATGGATGGAAACAAAGTAATCGAAATCAAAAGCTCTATAGTTAATAAAGGACGAGCAGCACAGAATTGGCTTTCAAAACAACAATACACTTTCATTCTTGCAATTGGAGACGACAAAACCGACGAAGACCTCTTTGCAGCACTTCCCAAAGAAGCATACTCAATCAAAGTAGGAGTAACTCCAAGCAAAGCACGATACAGTCTTTTCTCACAAAAAGAAGTTTTACCATTACTATGGAACTGCATTGAAAACGAGAAAACCCGCCGTAAACAATAAGCACTAAAGCGCCACTTTTAACTAAACCTGATGGAACAGTACTTGCCGCTAACACTGTAGCCTCAGGGATAGAATCTGGTGGCGCGCCCGAGAACAAATGAGAGAAAAGGTTATTTAACAATTGTTGGTTTATAGTTACTTTAAGGAGTTTTGAAAATGCCAGGACAAATAGGTAAGACAGGGGATCCTAGACAAATTCGTGAAGATGCACATATAGGAAATGTTGCTCCTGATATTCAGGAACATTTTGGTTATCGTTCCGATAAAACAGTTGAGGCGGTCCTTAAAGAGCAACGTGTTACGTCTATCAATCAGTTAAGGGAAAAAATAAAGCAAGAGAAAAAATAGAGACCAATTTAATCGCGAGAGAGTCAGACGATAGTACGTCTAGCCATTAAGTAATGTTGATGGTGTTCTTTGTAGGAAATCGTAGGGATTATTTGAGATCTTTTTCGAAAGGTAGCGCGCATGGCTGTTCCAATATTAATTGGCGGAGTATCTGACACTTCTTGCGAGGGGTAAGTTTTCTATTGTTTTTTACCCCCTATACCGTTACTTAACTATTTTTATTATTATTTTATTTACCTACCAATCATTATTTTTTAAAAATGTAAAATGGTTAAAGGTAGTCGTAGTCGTCGTGGTTGGTTGGACTAAAATTTAATCCCACACACACTACCTTTTCATGAAGTTTAGGGTATTAAATAGAACCTAATCTGGTTGGCTATAAAAAAAAACCGTATTCATTTTTCTTCTATGGTATTGGCAGGTAGGTAAGATAATGTATGTGTTAATTAAGTTAAGACGTACATTTCATTAAGACATACATTCTTAAAGAAAAAAAGAACGTTTCAAGAATTACTTTTGTTTGCCAAATAACTGAGAAACGAAAAGAAAGACTGGCTACCAAGAATCGAAATTACATCATCCTACTTCAACGCATAATATGGACAGGGCAACTCGGAATTGCTTTCAGTGTGTTCCTTATGCTTTGGTCGTAGAGACCAAGTATTCAGGTACGGTTATCCAATCTTTTTTATCTTCAGTTGGCTGTTTCGCAATCGGCAAAGTAACCTTGAATGCTGTGCCTTTGCCTTTCTCAGTTTCAACCGTTATTGTTCCTCCATGTGCCTCGACCATGCGTTTGCAGATGGCTAACCCGAACCCCATCCCCTGCGCCTTAGTAGTGAATAACGGGGAGAAAATTTTCGGTATAATTTCTTCTGGAATACCTGTGCCCGTGTCTGCGAAAGTAATTTCAAATTTGTCGTTTGCTTGCTTGCAGCTTATTGTAATTGTGCCTCCGTTTGGCATGGCATCTATTGCGTTCTTGACAAGGTTGATGAAAACGCGTTCTATCTTGTTTTTATCAACTCTAATGGTGGGCTCTTCTGGAACGGCGTTTAAGACCTGCACATTTTCTGGAATTCTCACCACTGTCAGGGCGTCTATCAGAACATTCCGAACCGAGTCCACTTCTAATTCCAAATGAATATTTCTGGCATAGTCTAAGAGGTCGTTTATGATTTTGTCTGAATGGGCAACTCCACTCTCAATTGTCTCAAGCATTGTTTTAGCTTGCTCTTCTTTGATTGAAGCACCTTTCTTTTTCAAGAAGTAGACAGCATTTTTGATAGCTGCCAAAGGATTGCGCAGGTCATGACCAACCATTCCTGCCAACTCTCCGATGGCAGCTAGTCTTTCCGCATTAAACAGCTTCTTCTCTAATTCTTTCTTTTCAGTTAAATCTCGGATTATCACAACAAAACCGTATGGCATTTCCTGAGCATCCCGCAAGGAGCTTATAGTCAGCTCAACCGGATATGTGGACCCATCTTTCTTTGTGAGGCAACACTCTAAACTGGTAGTTGATCCATTTTCTACGACGCCCTCCAATAGCTTCGGAACTCTTTTAGAATCGGCGTTAGACATAAAGGAGAGAGCTGATTTTCCAATCAGGTCATCCCGGGTGTAACCAGTAAATTTATTCATTTGCCGGTTGTATTCAATTATGTTTCCTTGGAGATCGGTTGCTATAATGGTATCTGGAGAGGCACGGAATATGCTTTTGAGTTTCTCTTGGCTCACTTTCAAGTCTACTGTTCGTTCTGTGACTTTCATTTCGAGGCTTTCTGCATGTTTCTTAAGCTCTTCATGAGACTCCTGTATTGCAGTAAGCATGCCATTAATGCTGCAGCCCAAGTTCGACAACTCATCGTTTCCTTTAACCAAAACATAATTTTGCTGATCACTATTTGGTTTTATTTTGACTACATCATTAGTAAGCCGGCTCACCCTTGAAAGCACAACTTTATCCAACAAAAAGGAAGTTACCGCAAAAATGACAATGCCTAGAGCAGCAAATGCGCCAAGAAGGTAATTGAGGCTAGTTTCAGCCTGTAAGTAGGCAGTTCTGTAACTATCGACTCTTGTTATCAAAATCGGAGCGCCGCTTACATCCGAGAGCAAAACGTAGCCTGCTATATTAGTTTCGTTTGTGACTTGAGCAAAGACGGGTTCTTTGGGTGATAGACTCTTGCTTGCTAGTTGAAAATCTGCAGGCATCTGAGAAGTGCCTATGGTGAATATTGTAACAGGTAACCCTACAGCTTTTGCAATAGCGTCAGACTCTGATTTGTCAAGAAAACACCCCATGATGAGCGCTCCGCGAACTGGCCCCTCGCCTTCACTTGTTAGAATAGGCTGTGAAATTACAAGCATCGGAGCTCCTCCGAAAAGAATAAGCCCCCCTTCGCTTTGTTCAGTATCGTTTGTATAAAGGAAATTATTGTTCAAAATCTGACTTATCTCGGAATCCGGGAGGTTAATCGCCGTTTGATTTTCAAGGTCGAATGCCTTGCCAAACACCAATTGTCGAGATTGATTGATAAATAGCATCAAGTTTAGTCCCAGATTAATGAAGGTCTGGTCTGGCAGATTTGAATTTATGTAGGCTGTATTGTTGTTTTCAATGAATTGGTATGTATCGTCCCACGGAGCCCAGTCACTGTCAGTTTTATTGAGGTTTTGTAGCTCTATGTTAAGGTTTGTGGTGAATCTTTGAGCGTTCGATTCAGTCTCTTTGCTCTCAGATACTGTGATGCTATCTATCATTATTTTTTGAGAAACCGTGTAAACAACCGACATTAACATAATCGTTGTTAAGAAAAGTATGAGCATTGTCTTCTGACGTATTTTCACGAATAGGTAACCGCCTTAAGCGTGTAAGTGGATTTTCATGGAGGACATAGAAAAGGGTTATGAATCAACGGTAATTATTCAGAATACCATCAGAATTGCATAGATAAGCGCTGTTTGATTTCTTAAGTGCTTATGCGGTGTTTTTGCGTGTGTGTTTTCTATTTTTGTTTTTTGTGAGTTTTTTGTTGAGAGAAGGTTACTAGGGTGGTAGGCGTTAGTTTTGGGGTGGGGATTAAATTTAATCCAACCAACCAATAAAAATTAGAAAAAATTACCCTTTGCCAATACAGGTTACTGGTATAACATAATATAAGCGTGCACTCAGAAAAAGTCTAAGAATTACAAGAAATTATAGGTGTCCACCGAGGACGCCCGCTACTATTGAAACTATAAAAAGCACAATAATACCGATAACTAAGATTTTTTTAGTTGAAGACTTCATTTGATACGGTGTCTCCCTGAGGTCTCTTGCCAAGATATACTCCGCATTTGAATTTGGGCTTTATGAATTCAGAATATAGATTTTGGGGTTTTGGGTTTTTATTAAACTAAAAACTAAAATATAATGCAAAGACATAATTTTGAAATATCTCGCTGACACTTTACGTATTCATAATGAAAACGAGAACTATTCTGATTATTCTTGTGGCTGTTGCAGTGGGAGTCGCAATTACATTAGTTTCAGGGCTTTACGTGCAAACTCTGTTCCCCGCAAATCTTTGGTCAGGAACAACAAAAACATGGGGCGGTCTCCCTCTTGGGTGGTGGGGCTACTCTCAAACGGGTCATGTATGGGGTCCCAATCCTCCTCATTGGTTCTCATCTGCATTCTTTGTGTCAGACGTTGTTTTCTGGTTTCTGATTTGTTCTGCTTTATCCTTTGTTGTACTCAGATTAGTCAGGACGAAACAATAAAGACATTATACTCGACAACCAGTTGGGTTGGGTTTTTTTATCAAATTCTAATCCATCCAGCTATACTACCTAACGTTTTTTGACTTTTGATAAATCTTAAATCTGTATAGCTTAGAAATAGCCTAAACATGAAAAAAAGATTTACAGCTATCATTATCATTGCCAATATCATAATGGGTTTGCTTCTTTTCCTTTCCAGTCAATCAGTGCTCACTACTCTCAGTAGGGAAGAATATCCTGTAACTTTTGTAGTTCATATATCCTCAATTGAGATAGCGTATGCAACATCACTGACACCTGCTCCTGCACTCGCTTGGTTAATGCCTAACTACCTGTTCTATGTCTTTCTTCTCTTTTTGATAGTAAATGCTTGTTTCATAATAAAACTGCTAAGCAAAGAATCAAAACAGAACCCTTCTTAAACCCACATAATGACATTTTGAGCTATCACGGCAAAGAGGACATCATTCCATCTTTTATTCCTAAGTTTTCATGGATGCTAAGTCTTAAATCTGCATAGCGTAGAAAAGATATATCAGAGATAGAATGAATAAAAAAATAATAGTCATATCAATTTTGATAGTAGCCGTTCTCTTTGTAAGTGCAATGGCAGGAACAATATTTTATTATAACGGCGTAGTAAACGACAGAAATTCAAAAATAGATTTGTTGAATGCTCAAATAGCGAACCTTGAAGGTCAAATAACAAATCTAACATCTGCAAATATTGAAACTACGTTAGGGATAACTGAATACCCGTCTGTTATCAGCGCTGACTTGCCACGTTCAGTGATATATAATCACCTTGAAATAACTGGTTCAGTAAATAATACGGGACGAGGTACAGCATATAACGCAGGATTACATGTCGTTGGCTATGATGCCAATAGTACACTATTGGTAAATATGACTGTTCCTTTCATGGGAGCATATGGAACTGACGCTCAAATTGATAGTTATTTTTCTTCAAACTTTTCTGGTAGTTCGTTACAACTTGGAAGTTTGTACAGTGGGCAGACTGCGACAATTGACGTAATTATTTATCGCGAAGGTACTGTTTCCAATTGGAATGTAACTCCAGTGTGGACAAATTCTCCATAATCATTTCTTTCTTTTATACAAAGTACATTAAAAGGTCTTAGGATGTATTCAGTAAAAGATTTATTGTAAGAAGCTATGATTAGAGAAATGAAAAGAGCTTAACATTGATGATAAGGTATCTTAGAATGGGATTAAATTTCAATATCAAATCTCTTATCATGCTAAAGTTTCCAGAGTGCATTAAGGATTTACTCAGTAAGATCTAATTATCAATTGAAAGGATCTAAGTATCAATTTATCATTTGAAAAGATCCATATATCATAATCATTCAAAAAAGTACAATATTAGTTCCTCATTATGTGTTGAAGAATGTGGCAAAAGGCGAAGGTCACATATGGCTGAAGAGCCTACTTTCTTTTGGTGAACTAAAAATGGAAAACGCAAACTCCGTTGCTACAGAAACGGACTACTCCGGGATAGTACGTGTCTACGGCTTATTGTATTTAAAAGTAATCCCCTTTATCAGCAAAAAATTGAAAATTCCTAAATTGATTATAGCCTTAAATAAAATGATCATCGAATTTCACACCCATAATTGACACTAATGAAGAAAGCAAAATAATCCAAGATCACCGAAGAAAAAAGCATATTGCTCGCGGGGAAGGCTAAATAAAAGAACCCTCACGCAACAAATTTATCATATTTTGTCTATGACAACTTTGCAGTCATATTAGCACCAATGTGTCTTCTTTTGGCACGAAAACCAAAACCGGCTGTTTGTTTGGATACTTCTTTTTGGCTTTCTCCCAGACTTCCTTTGGGTCGCTTCCACTTGCTACTACTTTATCATCAACTATCGCGATGTGTTTTCCACCGTATTTTTTGTTTATTTTTTCAGCATCAGTAATGTAGAAAGTCAACTCTTTCATAAGGTTAAAATTAGGATTAAGGTCTATAAATCACTTTTTTGCGAATAAACTTTGTTTGTACCATTCAGCAAATTTCCGAATTGCCATTGCCCTATGAGAAAAACCATTCTTCTCCTCAATAGTCATTTCCGCAAACGATTTACTGCTTCCAACCGGCTGAAAAATCGGGTCAAAGCCAAAAGCTGATTTTCCCTTCTGCCTGCGTTCTGTTAAGGTTATTTCGCCATTGGATTCGCCGTCGAAGCATTCTGGTTGGCAAAGTGTTTCGTCGCAGTAAGCTATGACTGACTGGAATTTCGCTCGCCTATTCTTCACGTTTTCCATCAACCGTAGTATGCCGCTGTTATGAATCGTCTTGTACGCGTAAGCCGCATAGGGACCAGGAAAACCGCTTAACGCATCGATAAATAAACCTGCATCTTCAACAAAAATGGGCAAGCGGCTTCGCTTATACGCGTTTATGACGCTTGCTTGAGCTATTTCTTTTAGGCTGTCGCTTTGTATCTCGTCGCCTTTTACGCGGAGCATGCCGACCGCAATGCCGTAAGGGCTAAGAATGCTTCGTGCTTCGTTGAACTTGTTAACGTTGCCCGTGGCAAAAAAGGCAACCTTGCCCTTTAGACTAAAGCTTTGATTATTGTTTTCTTTCCTCGACATAGCGGCCACGCCTCTCTATCTCCCTGATTTTCTCATAAACCTTTTCCACTGCCTCGACACCTAAAACCAACGAGTAACCATACAACACGTTTTTGAAGCATTCTTCCCAGAACTGGTAATGCGTACTCTGCAGCGCCCGCTTCATCAAATGCAAATCCACACCCTCTGCTTCTAACTCGATATTTTTTTCGCCTAAACCAAAGTCAACAAAGAAAATTTTGCCTTCTGGGTTTAAAATCATGTTTGACGTGGTTAAGTCGCCGTGAATTAAGCCTCGCCTATGAAGTTTACCGATTAATTCGCCGATTTTAACGCACAATTCTCGCCGCTCAGCCTGCGAAACTTTATTCAGCAACTGCTTAATCTGCTGTCCTTCCACAAACTCCATCGTAATCGAAGCTTCTGGAACATTAACCATGTATATCAGCGGAGTGGGCACCCCAGCCGCTTTCGCTTCATGCATCAACTGCGGCTCGTGCACTGTACGGTAACTTCGAATCTGCTCATCCAACGCTGCAGGACGGTACTTTTTTGGGATTCGCATCTTGACGACCACTTTTCGCCCATGCCAATCGGCAAGGTAGAGGCTGGCTTCAGCGCCCTTCTTAAGCAGCGTTTGCTCGATTACTGTATCCATGGCACATCCACTTTATCCACTCGCCAACGAAGCTTAACGTAACTTTCATCCAAAGGCGTAACCAATCCGTGCTTGTAAGCTAAAACGCCGGTCCAAGCGATCATGGCGCCGTTGTCAGTTGCAAACTCAAGCGGAACCACATTGAACCGTGCATCATGCTCCTGTGCAATAACGCTAAGCATTGATTGCAACCGTTTATTAGCTGCTACCCCGCCAGTTAACAAAACCTCCTCCTTCTCAGTATGCGCCAACGCCCGCTCAGTAACTTCAGTAACCATTGAAAAAGCGTTCTCCTGAAGACTATAACACAAATCCTCCAAGTGGCAATCACCTCTGTGCACCAAGACTGTTGCCGCAGTCAACAAGCCGCTAAGGGATAAGTCCATGCCCTTCACAACATACGGCAAAGAAACCAGCCTTTTCCCATCCAAAGCCAACCGCTCCACGGCAGCCCCAAGCGGCAAACCCTTCTTATGCTTAAGACCAGCTTCCCGAGCAAAAACATCCAAACAATTCCCAAGCGCAATATCCAATGTTTCACCGAAAACTCTGTAGCGCCCAGACTCAAAAGCCGTCACCATAGTGTTGCCTCCTGAAGCGTAAAGGGTCACAGGGTCAACAACGCCAGTTTTGAGTTTTCCAATCTCAATGTGCGCCACTGAATGGTTGACACCTACAAGCGGAATGTTAAGATAGGAAGCTAAAGCTCGGGCAACAGTGGCTCCCGTGCGCAAACATGGTCCTAAACCTGGACCCTGAGAAAACGCGATAACCGACAGGTCACGTGGTTTTACGCCAGCCGCGATTAAGGCGTCGTTTAGCACTTTGTCAGCTACTTCAGCATGATGTCTTGCTGCTTCTCTGGGGTGGATTCCGCCTTCTGCTGGTATGTAACTGTCGGATTTGTTGGCGAGTATTTCTCCAGTGAAGGCGGCTATTCCAACGCCGAAATCGTCCGCTGTAGATTCTATCCCTAAACAGCAAGTTTCCTCATTCCACTGCTTTTTCAGCATGTTTTTCATGGCATTCCACATTTTTTAAGGGATACATATTTTATCTGGATTCAACGCTTATATTCTAATTGCATTATTTGGAATTGATGTTAGATGCCTAAACGTAATGACCTTGAACAGAAAGCACTCCATTATGTGGTAAACACGGGTTACCAAGGTGTGCTTCAATCAGACTTATGGCGAGAACTAGGCGCAAGCAGCCGAGAAGGCTCACGCGTCTCCATTAAACTAGAAGAAAAAGGGTTAATCCGTCGAGAAAAAGAACTACAAGAAGGCAGATGGACCTATCGGCTTTACCCAAAAAGGCTTCCAGCATCAATAGAAACCATCGTTGACTGCCCATGCTTGCTTTGTCCAGACAATGCAAGGTGTGACCCAACAACCGCACTTTCCCCTAAAACCTGCCCAAAATTAACTGATTGGGTTTTAGGTTTAGGAAAAGAGGCTACCGCTATTCCTGAAGGTCCGAGCGCACCCAGCACACAAGAGGATGATTCCGTTGCCGAAAGCTTGGATCCAAGATAGAAAACGCGAATATTACTACAAAAAAGCTAAAGAAGAAAACTATCGCTCCAGAGCCACATACAAGCTAGTTCAAGCCAACGAGAAATATGGTTTCATACAAAGAAACGACATAGTAGTCGATTTAGGTGCTGCGCCAGGCGGCTGGATTCAGGCAGCAAGGAAAATGACTGGGAAAAACGGTTTTGTTCTAGGCGTCGACTTGAAACCAATCGACCCTTTCACTCAGGAATATGTTAGGACTATAGTTGCAGACTTAACTGAGTCAGGAATAGTAGAGGAAATACGCTCTTTCTTACCTCGCGAAGCGGACGTGGTAATTTCTGATGCTGCACCAAACATTACTGGGGTATGGGAAGTTGACCATGCAAGACAAATCGACTTAGCCACAAAATCATTAGAAATCGCCCAATGCATACTGAGGCCCTCAGGGAACTTTTTTGTTAAAGTTTTTGAAGGTGACTTGCTCAACGATTTTATTCAAACAGTAAAGAATCTTTTTGAAACAGTTAAGATTGTGAAGCCTCAGGCCAGCCGAGCTAAAAGTTCTGAAATGTACCTTTTGGCTTTAGGCT
>Ga0208192_1000397_pt1 | contig 38383 bp, 41 predicted proteins | sample June2015DPH_13_1_2_FD_184711 | JGI IMG/M metagenome (GOLD analysis project Ga0208192, IMG submission 184711) | Peatland microbial communities from SPRUCE experiment site at the Marcell Experimental Forest, Minnesota, USA - June2015DPH_13_150... | ecosystem: Environmental > Terrestrial > Soil >... | reverse complement strand
GAGCCAGGCTGCACAGGCGGAAGCGTAATCTCATTTAATCCAGTCGTGGGACCAGATGCGAGAAGGCGCAGGTCATTTGCTATCCTGATAAGCTCCAAGGCTAACTCTTTAAGACCGCTTGAAACCGCTTGCGCTGCTCTGTGACTTTGGAGCGCTTCAAAATTGTTTGCTGCAGGCTTTAAGGGAAAACCAGTCATCTTTGCTAACTCTGCTATTGCAATCCGTTTGTATTCTGGGTGAGTGTTGGCTCCTGTTCCGGTTGCTGTGCCGCCTAAAGCTACAGAATACAGGTTTTCCTCCCTTTTCCTTAGCTCAGCGCAAGCGTTAGCGATTGCTGAACCATAAGCGTTAAACTCTTGTCCAATAGTTACTGGCACGGCGTCTTGCAGGTGTGTTCTGCCCGACTTCAATACATTAACGTATTTTTTGCCTAACTTGTAAAAGGCGTCTGCCAGCTCATCCAGCGCAGAAAGCAACGGCTGCAAAGACATAAGAACCGACACGTGAAGTGCCGTTGGAAACGTGTCATTGGTAGATTGCCCCATGTTCACGTGGTCGTTCGGGTTCACAGTTTTATAATTGCCTTTCGCTTTGCCCAAAATTTCCAGTGCCCTGTTCGCTAAAACCTCGTTAACATTCATGTTAAAAGAGGTGCCTGCACCAGCTTGGAAAACGTCAACCACGAACTGGTCTAGCAGTTTGCCAGCTAACACTTCGTCGCATGCTTGGATGATTGCTTTCGCGGTTTTCTCTTCAAGCCAGCCTACTTGGGCGTTTGCGATGGCTGCTGATTTTTTTATGAGCACATAAGCCTTGATGAACGGCAGGGGTGCTTTGATTCCGCTTACGGGAAAATTCTCTGTTGCCCTCAACGTTTGAATGCCATAATAGGCATCTTTCGGAATTAATCTCTCGCCTAACGGATCGATTTCTTTTCTTGTTTCCATTTAAATTGGTCTCCTACTCGCTTTTAGGGTGAAGTTCCTGAATTATTTTCTTCTTAGTCTTTAGTATTGCTTCAGTGACTTTAATGTTCTTTGGACAGACCATGTGCACATGTAATAGCTTTTGCAACCCCAAATCCCATGTGCCATTCCCAATGGTCTTCTTCCTCGTTTCCAAGGCTTGCGGCAATTCCACCCTGCGCAGCAACAGAGTGGGAACGTGTAACATGCACTTTTCTGACGACGGCAACTCGGCATTGTTCTGCCGCTGTTAAAGCGGTGTATAATCGCCAACAACCACAACATCATATTCGTGGATCAATTGTTTGGTTGCCTCAAAAATTTAATTTAGATTTCGAATTTTTCGATGATTTTTCTTTCTTTTTCGCCTGTGATTTCGGCGATTACATGGAAGAATTGTTCAAGTCCTGAGTTGACGATTCTCGGTTTTAGTAGTTCGTCTATTTGGAATACGCCTGCTGAATTGGACATTTTAATTTTTATGATGATGGGTTTGCCTGTCTCAGCTACGTCTACTTCTACTTTTTCGATGGATAATGCTGAGATAGCGTGTATGTCTACTTTGCCTGCTTGGAAGGGGATTCGCGCTCTTCCTGCTTCCATGTCCAACGCGTCAGCGATGCCGACTATGCCTGCTTCTTTGGTTAATATCTTTTTTGATGGTTCAATACTGTATGGTTGCTCGTGGGCTACGATGGCGTGTAGAACTTCTGAGGTGATTATTGCTCGTTCTTCCTCATTGTAGGTTGGCGTCAAACATTTCTCGATGAATTCTAAAGCCAAGATTGCACTGTATTCTTCATGTTTGCTTCTTTGTACAATCATGCCTAAATCATGAAAGATTGCGCCTAGAACAACAACCACTTCCGCGTCTTCATTTTTCATACCGTAATTTTCTACAATGCTGGGCTTGATGAGTTTTTTCTCGACAAGAATGCGCAGAAGCTTCAGCGCAAGGTTAGCTACGATTTTAACGTGTGTTGGACCATGATCGGTGTAGCCCATGCGTTCTATTGCCATGACATTGGCGCATTTCCAGTAGGTTTGCAGTTTCTTGTCTTCTTTTATTTTTTCCATTACCTGCTTGAGTTTGAGGTTGTTTCGGTAGGGTATGTTAAAGACGTAGGACACTTAGCTGATTCTCCATGTTAATGGTTATTCAAGGGTAGAGATTTAAGCTTACATTAAACCTTCTGGAGCTAGCTGCTCGAATAAATTGCGCCTCCCTATTCAAAGAGCGAACCATTAGTCCATTAGTTGAATTGGAAAGTTGAGAAGGGCCTGGTACTTTCAAGCATCTGGTCTCTTCCAATATGTTGATTGAACTTTATAGTGAAAGAACGTTAACTTGCAAGTTGTTTTTGTAAAAAACCTAGCAGAAAACCTGCCACGTCAGCGGCAGAATGAACGCGCTTTTCTATGCTCAAGTTTTCTTTTGCTAGGCTTAATTTTCTCGACAAAAGCTTTCTGCCTCGCCACCGCAAATTTAGTTCAAGCTGCTTGTTTACAGCATCAACCGTTCTCTTAGGAAAACTGCCTTTATCATAAATGAGCCGAAGCGGGCTCAATAGTTATAACTTTGGCGCGCGGCTTCACTATCACTATACTACAATAGGCTATTCAACAGGCTTAATAGTTGCGACTATTGCGCCGCGATTAGTTGCACTAAAAAATCTACACCAATCTGCCTTCTAATGCTTCATAGGTTTTGCTTTTAGATGCTCGCCGCGTAAGCGCCGAGTAGTTCGCTTTAAGCCATGCTTTTTTTGTCAACGCTAGAATTGCTCAGTTTTGGGGTTATCCCGTCGTTAAAATCCAAGCGTAAAAGCCTGTGTTTACATTTACTGTCTTTGCAACCGTACAGCAATAGGTTAGGATTGCTAAAGTTAGTTGTTAAAACTTCACTTGTTGACTTGCAGTTTTCACAGCGTTCAGCCCTGACCTGATCATCCAAAACATACCCTTTGATAAGCAATACACTCCAAGATTTCTCCTTAACAGAGCTTAACATTAAAAAAAAGACTTCCTAATAAAACAATCAATTATGTTACGGTCAATGACAACTTTCGCATGATGAATTGTCAATGAGATTTAAATTGATTTGTGATTGCAGAACAACAGCAACTTTTTTCGAAACATATACGCGCTAGGAAAACTCAGGTGTACTGGGTTCATAAAGAAAACCAAGATGCTACAAAAATAAAGGGGTAATGAACAAGGTAACTATCGATTCTTTATTTAGAGGGGACAAAAACAGCGCAGAGCACAAGAAAAGTTCTGTTTTTAGCTATTTATTTCGGATTCATAGGTTGCTTTCATAAGTTAGTTAAATAGCTTTAGCTATTTTGGGTTGTATTAGAGTCTGGAGGAAAGTGTATGAAACAACTTGCAGATAAAGAAAGAAAGGAATTAGAAGCTAAGTTAGCGAACGTTTTCCAAGAGAAAATCAACGGATTGTCTACCGAATTGCGTGAAATATTGCTAGATGACATGGTTACTGCATTCGAAAATAGATTAATCGTGTTAAACCGTGCAAGCAGAAAAGCCGATAATTAGCCACAAAGATGGACAAAAACACTGAGTACTAATACATAAATGTTTTATAATAAAAAATGGAATTAAACAAAAAAAGAGGAGTATAAAGTGCGTCGTTCAAAACTAGAAATGTATGTTGACATCATTACGGTTCTGGCACATCGAGGACCGCTGAAACTAACCCATGTCATGTACAAAGCAAACGTTAACTGCAGCGTTCTCAAAGAGTACCTTGAGTTCCTCATCAAACAAGGCTTGGTTGAAGAGCGTGCCGTTGGAAAACAACGTGTAGTTTACGCCGTTACACAACGCGGCATAACAGTTCTAAAATACTTCAAAGAACTGAAACAAGTCTTACCTATAGTAGAGGAAGCAAGAAACCAAGCGCTAATCCCCTACTAAAAACCCCACTTTTCCCAACATCAAATTTCTAGACAAAACTAATTTCTAAAATTAATCATTTTACTCGCTAAACTCTGTTATTAAAACAGGTTGATATGTTATAATTTCGGTTGTTTGAAATAAATACTGTAGTTTCGCAAGACTTAATAAACAGTTTATTACTTAAACTAACCAACTGTACACATGCAAAACAACTCGGGGATAACTCGTGATTAAAGACGAAATATTAACTAAAAGACCGATAAGCATTCTTGAAAAAATTGAAGAAAACCTCGAGAAGCTAAACGAGAAAATGGAGGTAATGATTGAAATTCAGAAGAACGGTAATGGCAACCAAAGATCTGCTCCAACATTGCCCGATGCGCCATTGGATGTTATGACGCTTCTTTCCATGCCGGATCATCTACGGAAAACAGCCATGGCGATTTGCCGATGTGGAAGAGCAACGGCTGAAGAAATTGCTGAGCAAACAAAGCGAGCCAGAGCGGTGGAAAGTGCATATCTTAATCAGCTTGTAATTATGGGTCACCTTAAGAAAGAGCGAAAGGGAAGAAAAGCCTACTTTTACGTTGACAGGGAAACGCAAGGGTGAAAACTATGAGTAAGATAATCGCTGTACATTCCTATAAAGGCGGTACTGGAAAAACGCTTCTTTCAGTGAATTTAGCAGCAACTTTGGCTAAAAACGGCAAGAAAGTTTGCGTTTTCGATCTTGATTTTCGAGCGCCAAGCTTGTTCGCTATTTTTAAAGCTGAAAATGTTGAATTCTGGTTTAACGATTACTTGAACAATACCTGTGACATCAATAAGGTTCTTGTTGATTTAAGCAGCAGGATTCCTGGAAACGGCAAGTTTTTCGTTAGCTTTGCAAACCCTGCAACTGAAGCAATCCGGGACATGTCATCGAAGGATAGAAAATGGGAAATGCGTGCTTTAGGCAGACTTCTTGCTCTTAAAGAATCATTACTCAGGGACCAAAAGTTTGATTACTTGTTCTTTGACACAAGCCCAGGATTACAGTATTCCTCGATAAATGCTATTGTGGCTGCTGACTTCGTAATTGTAGCAACAACGGCTGATAGGTCGGATGTGGATGGAACAAAACGCATGCTACAGGAGTTGTATAACTTATTTGAGAAGAAAACGGGTTTGGTGCTAAACAAAGTGCTTGATTCATCTGCCACGGCTAAGAAATCTGAAATGAGCGCCAAAGTTAAAACGGTTTATCAGGTGCCTATGTTGGGGATTGTGCCTTGTTTTTGCGAGATTTTGAGGGCTGAAGGCAACTTGATTTTTGTTCAGGACAAACCTGATCACCCGTTCACAAAGATAATTGCTGAAATGGCAAGAAAGATAGATAATAATGAAGTAAACTAATCAGCCTTTTTTTATTTTTTATCTTTGTTTTGTAGCTTAAAAGATGCAAACCTTAAAGAATACTCCATGTGTTTAGAATTCGCAAAAGTGGAGTGCCAACTGTTTGGATAGGTCAGCCATTATTATAGGCGGGGGTTCCTCGAGCAGGTTCGGGGAAGACAAGGGCGTTTTGAAACTGGATAATAAACCCTTGCTAAACCATGTAGTTGACGCTGTTAAAGGCATTGTTAGTGAAGTAATTGTTGTCACCAGTTCTAAAGAACGCGCAAACTTGTACGCTAAAATGGTTTCTTTTAATGTTCGGTTTGTCATTGACATTTGCGAGTCAAGGGGACCTTTAGTTGGCGCTTTAACTGGTTTTGAGGCTGCTCAGGGTAAATATTCGTTGCTTTTGCCGTTTGATGTTCCGTTTGTTTCTATAGATGTTGTGTCTTTGCTTTTTGAGTTATGTATTGGCAAGTCAGCGGTTATTCCAAGGTGGCCCAACAATCAAATTGAACCCTTATATGCAGTTTACCATACAAAGCAAGCGTTGGAAGCAGCTAAAAAAGCGCTAGCAAATAATGAACTTGACATGAGAGCAATGATAAGTAAAATGCAAGGAGTACGCTATATTTCCACCTTAGTAATAGAACAGTTAGACCCAGATTTGCGATCTTTCTTCAACATAAACACACCATTAGACCTGAAGAAAGCCCTGACAATGATAAAGCTTAGAAAGCACTAAAGTTTTTAGGCTCTTGTGCTTGGAAAAACTTCAAAATGAATGTTTGCAATTTCAGGGCCATACCATGAACTTGAATTTGTTGTAGTGCTATAGCAGTCACATCATTATTTAAGATTCAACCTGCACTATGAGTAATAAACGCCTAGGATTTGTAAATCCGAAAGCGTTTGGCAAATCAACGGTTAACTGAAACGCAAGCGACAAAGTCATGTTCCCTCTCTCTCTTCCGAAAAAATCTTTTTAGCTTGCGCCAAGTTAATCCGTTATTTGCCAACAAATCTTCAACTTTTCTTCGATGTTTTAAATGTAGCTATACTTTTCGAGAGTACACGTTAGAACATCAGCATTTGAGGCTCATCCTTCCACGGTGCATGCCCAAAAAGCTATTCTCCTCTAAAAATGCTGTTTTCAAACGAATATTGAATTTGATTCTAGCTTGACACAGACACATATTGGCCTGCAGCTACTGCAAGTGCATGATTCGCCACTGTTGCTAAGAAAACCGCAAAAATTACCTTATAGGCATTGTATCGTGCGGCAAAACACATGGCTAAAAGCTGCGTTTTATCGCCCATTTCTGCCAAAGTAACAAAAAGCAGTGAAGCAACGAAGGCGGCTAGGCTGAAATCAAACAATAGTTTTCTCCGTCATTGAAGTCAGTTTTTCATGTTATATTGGTGGCTTAGCGATTTTTTTGCTGTTTAGGGTTTTCATCCACTGCTTAAACTCGGTGGAAGGCTGAAAGTCACGGTAAAGCTGCTTACGCTTGGATTCTAGGAGCACGTTCTCGTTGCCCAAGTACTCTGCAGCCGTCATAACGCTATGTCCAGCCTTGGAAGCTTGCTGGTGAACTTCGCCTATTTTTTGCTTCCACGATTCATCTCTTAACGCATGATGCTCAAGAATGACAACAGGCACCGCTTGAACAATGCTTTCCAGATTCCTCAAACCTTGCTCCAACTGAGCCATGTCAACTCTGAAACCTCCAAGGTAAAATGGCGGTCCACCCAACATAATCACGGTTGGCTCTGCCTTCTTAATCAGATCAAGCGTATGGGTGGACATTGGTCCTTGAACGTCAGGCGCAAACATGAACCGCTCATCTTCATGCTCCACAACTGCCATGATAACCCAGCCGAGCATTGAATCTTCAGAGCCGTGAGCGACAGGTTCAGAAAAACACAGCACAGTCTTCCCATAAGTGAATGTTTTTCCATCGGCTGCTTCCAATTTTTTTGCGTATTTGCCTCCTGTTTTTTGGAAGAGCCATGCTCTTTGCCTTTGACTGGCGTTGATTTTTTCTCTCGGGTTTTTCATTAGAACTGTTTTGTCTCGGTAGATTTGGCGTGCGGTTTCGTTTGCTTCTGTCCAGTTTACAACCCAGTCCTCATAGGAAGGCGTGTGATGGTCAAAGTGGTAATGGCTAATCGTTACCACCTCAGCCTTGTCTGCGGCTTCTGCTATTCGTTTGCGTAGTTTATCGATTGTTTGAAACTCAATTGGATGCGGCGGCAAACTGAAACGGTATGGACAAAGCGATACTCCAGCATCCAAAAGCACAGCAACATCAGGCGTTTCTACTAATGTGCACATGGAACGGACGCCGAAGCTTTCCGCTGCCAACGGAGTCACCTTAATCTTGCTTAACGGATTATTCGCTTTTCCTTTTTCCATGTTAGCATTCACCCATAGAAACTTTGTTAAAAAGCTAACGCTATGGGAAGTAAAATGGATTCCGCTGTTTTAGCCGCAAATTAGTGGCTGTGTCATGACAGCCACAAACAATTAAGTGCAAGGTAGTGCAAGGTACTCAGCATTATAAGAGGCATTAAACCGTTTTTTAAGGAAGATGAAGTATGGGCCAACAACCTAACGATAACAAAAGTTTGGAGGTTGCAACGCTTGCAGGCGGCTGCTTCTGGTGCACCGAAGCCGCATTTAACATAATAAAAGGCGTAGAAAGAATCGACCCTGGCTATACTGGCGGCACAGTGCCCAATCCATCATACGAGCAGGTTTCCACAGGCACGACTGGGCATGCTGAAGCTGCACAGATATTTTTCGACCCGAAAGTAATCAGTTACCGTGAAATTTTGGAAATATTCTTCGCCATGCATGACCCGACTTCGCTGAATCGTCAAGGAGCAGACGTTGGAACGCAGTACAGGTCAGCAATTTTCTACCATAACCAAGAGCAAAAAGCCACGGCTGAAAAACTGATTGATGAACTCAACAAAGAGGGCATTTGGAATAAACCCATCGTTACCAGCGTTGAGCCCCTGAAAGTGTTTTACAAAGCTGAAACCTACCATAAAGACTACTACAAGAAACACCCGAAAGAACAATACTGCCAAGCCGTCATTGCCCCGAAAATTGCCAAGTTACAGCAGCGTTTTTTGGATAAAATCAAGGTGCCCCTATGATTACCGAAAAGCCCGTCTCAAGTAGCGCCGACCAAGTTTTAAGGCAAATTGAGAAGGCAGCAGAAAAGGAATTTTCTCCCAATCGTTGGACCACATAAGGGGAAAATTTTGGCTGAGGAAGTTCGGAAGGCTAAGCCGCGGCGACGGGCTGGAAATTAGCGTTAAACTTTAAAGTTTAGCGGTTGGCAGAAAGTTTTATATTTATAATTTTAATTTACGTAAATGGTGATTTTTCAAATGTTGTCAAAAAATGGAAAATTAGAATTTTTAACAGACAAGAACAGTGCTCTGGTTTTGGTTGATTATCAGCCTTCAATGTTTAGGAGTATTAGTTCTGGAGATAAAACTATAATTAAGAGCGCCGCGGTTTGCGCTGCCAAAGCCGCTAAAATACTGGGGGTTCCTGTTGTTTTGTCATCGATTAATCCTAAACTTAACGGCGAATTTATCCCAGAAATTACTCAGATTTTCCCAAACCAAGAGGTGTATGCAAGGAAAGTGCCAAGCTTTGACGCTTTTGAAGACGAGAAAACTTGGGAAGCATTCAAGCGGACAGGGAAAAATAAGATGGTTATTTCAGGGCTTTGGACAAGCATGTGCTTTGCGTACAGCGCCATCCATGCCATCAAGGAAGAGTACGAAGTTTATGGATTAATTGATGCTGCAGGAGACTCCACTATAGATGCACACAAGTATGGGGTTAAAAGGATGTTGCAGGTGGGAGTGGTCCCGCTTACTCTTGAGGCTTTGGTTTCCGAGTGGATGCATGACTGGAATAATCCCAAGGCTGGCGAATTAGTAGCGGAAGTATATTCAAAGTATGGTGCAATGATCGGGCTTCGCTAGGCATAACAACCTTAACGTTTTAATGATAGTATGGGCTGTTTTTTTGTTTGGGTGGGCGATGACGACTCTGGCCCCGTAGACCTTAAGGATGATGTGGATCTTGAGTGCGAACAGCCATTTGTGCTTAAAATTAGTGCGCTAATGGCATAAGAGCCCACCTAAAAACGGGAAAAAACTAACTTTTTTCTGGCGGCTTCTCCCATAACTCAAGCTTCTGCTTCTTAAGCTCCGTCCGCTTCTTCTGCAAATAATTGTACACCGTGTGGTGCTGGCAACCTTCGACAATCATTTGCACCGCGTTGTGTGCGGCATCCACTTGCTCAAAACTGCCGATAAGCCCAACCGTGTGACCGTAAACAACCACATCAGCCTCAGTTAACTCTTCAATTAGCCTTCTTGTTTTGCCGTCGGCGCCGATTATTCTGCCTTTTACCCGTTTAATGTCAGATTCCGAACGCCCAAAAACCAAGCGCAAATCTATCATGTCAAAGATTTCGTCTTCGTTTCGAATTAAACGGAAGGCAACTTCAGGCGAGAATCCCCTGCCAATAGCTGTTACAACATCTTTAGCTTTTAACAGTAAGGATGGGTCTGACGCTTTTTCTGAAAGCGTAATAGTGACGCTTCCTTCACTGTCAACTTCAAGCTTAACCTGAAGCTTCTCTTCAATATGCTGCTTCACTCTGCCTTCGGGACCTATTAAAATGCCAACGCGCTCTTTCGGAATCCTAACAAACGTGTCTGAACCAGCCATTTTTAACCAACAACCATCTTATACAATTCTTCAACGGGATAAACCTTAACATTTAACCGACTAAAGAACCTATTCAAGTTCGCCAAATCCCTTCGCAACATGAAATCAGCCATAGGATGCACAATGGAAACGGATTGGGATACATCAAAAATCACTGGTCTGCCCTTCCACATCATAATGTTGTATTCGCTCAGGTCGCCATGGACAATTTTGGCTTTTTGGTAGAGACGCTTGAGGTAAGTGACTAGAATTTTGTAGACTTTTTCGGGGTTATCTGGCGACTGCTCCTTCAGCGAGGGCGCACTAACCCCTTCCTTCCCAATAAACTCCATAACCACAACATTGCTTTTGACGGCTATGGGTTTTGGCACACGCACCTTTGCCGCGTAAGCTTCCCCTAAATTCCGAAACTCCTTCTGCGCCCAAACAGCAATCAATGAGCGTGTATCATGTTTGACGTCTTTGAAGCGTGGGTCACCTTCAATGTATTTGTGCATGCCTCTTTTGAATTCGGCTGATGAGGTTAAGTAAATTTTTACTGCTAAATCCGTGCCTTCTTTGTTTGTGGCCCAGTAAACGCGGGCTTCCTTTCCTGAACTAACAACGCCATTGAGCTCATAGAACACACCGCTATTGAGCAAGTCAAAGACAACCATACGTGTAGTTTGGTCAAAAACTTCCTCCACGGTGGCTCTTTCTTTTGTCATGTCATGGGTTAACATTTTGTCTCGTCGTTCCACTCTTCTTTCGTTATGAGCAAGGCGTTCTTGAGCTTTCCTAGACATAATATTCAACCATGCTAATCGTTTCAGGGTATTTAAAACCACTCGAACAAGTAAGCCCTCTAAAATGGTACACTCGACTTAAAGTTTACAAAACCTATGAGAGGCAGGTCGCTATTCATATGGCAAAATGAGGAAGAATGGTTAAAACTTGAAAATTAAAGTGTCAAAATGCCCTTACGCCTTAAAGTATCAGCTTGCGCATGTGTGTAACGCCAAACCACGTCGCCGCGCTTGTCAGTTTGGAACTCCCAAGGTGAAACAATAACGATGTCGCCTTCACGAATCCAAACGCGCCTTTTCATTTTGCCTCGGATTCGGCATAAACGTTCAGCGCCATCCTGACACTTAACCATTATGCGGTCAAAACCAAGCAGTTTCACAACTACACCTAAGACTTCGCCTTGTCCAGGATAAACTAACTCGCCGATTGCGCCTTCGCTTAACACTTTCTTCTTGCCCAAACGGTGAACCCTCGTTTCGACTTGAAAAAGAGTGGGTTACCTTCCTTAAAAGCGTGTTCATCAAACAATACAGATTCAACAGGAAAAAAATTGACACGACCAAACAGTGAATTACTCTCCGCTAACTGACGAGCGTCTAAAAGCAAAACTTATTGAGCCATCAGAAAGCAGCTTAGCCTAGATTTTATAGTCGCAGCTAATTGCAGCGCAATAGTCGCAACTATTGAGCCTGTTTTGGAGTAGATTTTTTTGTCCAGAAAATTGAGTTGTCAGAGTGCAGCCTACTGTAGTATAGTGATAGTGAAGCCCGACGCCAAAGTTATAACTATTAAGCTCTCTGTAAACGCTTTGAGCTTTATGACGGTAGTATAATCCGCACTTTTCCCACCGCAATAATGCCCGCTATAGAGCCAGCGGCTATTGGGAAGGTAGACGCATTTTTGCTTGGACGTTTGAGTAGCAAAATGAAGGTATCCCTCTGGGATAAGTCAACTCGCTACACTTTGATTAGTACGCGGTTTATGGCGAAGTTTAAGCAGCAGAAGCAAAGCCGCCAGTAAAATCCCAAACACCGTGACTGCGTAAGCGATAAACTGGAAACTTAGTGCATTGCTGTCTTGGGGAACGCTGAGTTTAACAACATAGAAATCATATAGAGCCTTGCCAATTAAAGCAGGTTGCCCAATTGGGTCTGTCCAGCCCACCATAACATACTGGTTTTCGCCGGCTTCAATAACGCTGTAAGCCTCTTGGAAACCCGCATCACCTTGAGTACAACTCCATAAAACTTGTCCCGAACCGTCGATTTTGAAGAGCCAAAAATCTCTATTTCCTGCGCCGAAAGAGAAAGTGAAGCCGCCAACTAAGTAACCGCCATCCTTTGAAGGAGTGATAAACGATGGTGAATCAGCGTTTTTGCCGCCAACGGTTTTAGCCCATAGCATGGTACCGTTCAAATCAACCTTTACCACCCACGCGTCAATGTCAGTCACTGTCGATACAGTATCCCCCACAATTACGTAACCATCAGCAGCTTTAGTCATTGCATAAGCTTCTTGGCTTCCTGTTCCACCATAAGTTTTATTCCACATCATATTTCCAGCTGTGTCAATTTTCATGAGTAGAAAATCGTAGCTGCTTGCTCCTCGAGGGTTCGTGTAACCTGCCACCACATAATTGCCATCAGGAGCTAAAACACCGGTTCTTGCAACTGTGTCCACTGCGTTACCGTAGGTTTTGCCCCAGGCGACATTGCCATTTAGGTCAAGTTTAACTACCCAAGCATGAGAGTCTCCATTCGTGTCGTAGGAGGTTGAACCAACGAGTACAAAGCCGTCTTGAGCGGCAATCGCTGAAAAAAGCTTGTTAACTCCTTCTCCGCCGACTGTAGTGTTCCATATTGGGGTTCCTTGAATATCTATTTTTACAACGTAACCGTTAACGTCTCCGGACGGTAAGAACTCGTTGCCTACAAGCAAGAAACCGTCAGTCAAGTTAATGGCATACCTTAGTTCGGTGCCTGATCCTTCAAGGAAAGTTTTGTTCCAAACAGCGTTGCCGTCCTTGTCAAGCCTTAAAGCCCAACCCACGGTGGCGTTTGGCACAATCGATTTAGTTGAACCAACAACCAAATACCCGTCACCAGCGGGCACCGCGTAAAATGCTCGGTCGTCACTTGCTCCGCCATAGGTTTTTTCCCAAATCACATTTGCAGGCAAAACGCTCACTGACGTACCATCAAGCTTTGGAGATGAAGGATTCTCAAAAGCGCTAATGCTAACAGTCAAAATAATTAAAACCGCTAATAGCAAAACTAAAATCTTAATTGCTCGATTAGGATTCATTCTGCCGCTTCTCTCCTCTCATTGAGCAATAAACAAAGCTTTCCGCATTTTAGATTTTTCATTACCCCACGGAGCATGTTACATTCGCTCCAACAGTTATACCGCGTTGATCCTGACAATACATAGAAACAAGAAGAGTGCCGCTTGGCTGACCAGTTTCAGCAGTAAACGATACTGCGTATGTTCCATTGCCAAAATTAGTTATGCTTGGCGAATCAACTTGCATCCAATCAGTTGCATTCTCGAAGTAAAAGGTGAAGTTTTGCGCTAAAGCAGGTTTGCCTTCGTTGAGTACGTTGACTGTTAAGTTTACTTGCTTAAAGGTGTCGTTAAGTTGCAAATAGTTTCCGCTCAAATTGACCGCGGAAGTTACATTTACAGCGTATTCCAAATTAGAAGTCGTGGATGAGCCTGAAGAGTTAAAAGCAAAATTGACATAAGCGCTTGAGACTCCTTGACCATCCGTGCCCCATGAAATCCAAATACCGTTTTGGTAAGGAGCTGTGTTTTGCGGAGTGAAATCCATTTGGAGTATGGCTTGGTATGAATGGGAAGTGATTGCTGAATTCAATTCGTTTAGGTCAGCGGTTAAAACGCCTGCGTCGCCGCCGTTGGTTACGTTTGCTAGTGCGCTAATTAGAGTGTTTCTTGTGCTTTGCTTGTACGCCGGGAAAGCGTTGTTTTCGTCGGTTCCGATTGTCGGTACTTCTTTTTCAGTTTCAATAATGTAGATGGCAGTGGATAGTAAAAGCAACGCTACCAGTAAAGCTGTGATTACAAGCACTTGACCTGAGTTGTCGCGTTTTAGGTCGCGTTTTTTCATGTTAATCCACCAGTGACAATTGCAGCCGCAGGATGTAGATTGTGTATGTGCTGTTTTGGCTTGCGCATAAATAGTCCATTGAAACGATTTTGTCACTTACGGCGCCAGCGTTGCAGATGGGAAAGTTGTTTATTCTATTCATGTCTCTGTCGAATACTGTTAAGTTAAACCATACTGTAAGCGGAAGAGCAGATTCAACACAGTCCTTAAGCGCTGTCCAATTTCGGTTATCGACCAGGTTTGCCAAGTGTCCGTTGCTGTCTAAACTTAACAGAATGTTTTGAGCTGTTGAAACAAGATTTTCTGTTGAATCCTTCAAGCTTGACTGCGCAGGAATAAGCGTTAGACATGACATCAACAGGACTGAGGCTAAAAATGCCTCTATTATGCGCACTTGCCCTTTCTTGTCTTTTAGCAGTCTCAGGAAACCACGTCTCCCAAACTTACATCAAGCCTATAGAGCACATCGTTTATTGTAACGACATAGCTGAAGATATTTTGTTCTGAACCCTCAAAGTTTGAACCTGCTCTCAATGGAATTTGAGGATAAGCGGTCCATTCTTGAAAATACGTGCCGTTATTGAGACCGAAGATAACCATAATTAAGGGGCTTTTGTCAATTATCTTTGGAATTAGGCATTGGTTGCCTAGTATGGAAGTTAGATTCTGCTGGATTGAGTAGGAGAACACGTAGCCTTTTTGAATCGTTAAGCCAGACGAATTTGTTGTGAAGCTTAGCGTGTAATTAAGCGGACTTAAAGCTAAAATGTCATTGCTCGGTGCTGATTCCTGTGTCGAATTGAGGAAGTTGTAGATTGCGTATGAGGTTATTCTGTCGTCAAAAGAGGCTCTTGCGAACACAATGAGCATAGCGTTGTCAGTTGCTGCGCTTGGGATTTGTATGGTAACGTAGCCAACTCCAACGTTTGAAGTGCTGTTGGTTATGTCGCTCAGATAGTTGTTTGCTACAACATAGTAGTGTAGGCTTGCGCTTGTGGGTTTGGAATAAATGCTGGTTGAAATTCCAAAGGTAAAAGATGCTTCGCTGCCTATCGTGCTGTTGCTAAGTTGCTCAATATTTATGGACATAACTTGAGAAACCATTATGCCCAAAGCTAAATTGTTTAGCTTAGCGGCGTTAGCCATGTCAGCGTAGGATAACGAGTAGTTGTTTAGATTGTTCAACCTGCTGATTTTATCTATGTCTAATTCGTAGGAGATTGTGGAGGAGCTTGCTGCTAAACCGAAGTCAGCGGGAACACTGCTTCTGGACCCCCAGTTGAGTGAGGTTCCAGGGTTTGTTATGATGTGGTCGGCTATGGCTTTGAGGTAACTTTCTTTGTTAATGTCTTGTGTGCTGGTTATTCTGGTTTGCATTGTTGAGCATAGAAAAGCGGTTGCTATCAAAGCTGCGGCTACTATGATTGTGCATGCGAAGAAGGTATCCAAAGAGGCTGATGGCAAAGGATTGTTCCTCCTTTTAGGTGGTCATTTTCAATCCGAAAGCGCCCGAAAGAAGAATTTGAGAGACAACCAAAGATACGTACGCAGTTGTTGCCAGCAAAGCTGAATGCTTGAATCCGGCGCCGAAGTTGCCTTCGCTGATTTTTCCGATGAAGAACCCAGAGATCCAGCATTGAATGATAATGCCCACAGAGAAGGTTCTAAGTTGGTCTTGCATGGCTATTGAAGCGACTGCCGAGAGGTCTGAGCTGACAATGGTTGTCATCATGGACGAGGTTAAGGCTACTATTGTGGTTGTGACAGCGATTAATGCGCTCCAGATGAAAGCGAGAAGTATGTAAGGCTTCAAGAGTTCACGCCGATTGACTTGTAATTCGCGTTCTTTTTCACTGTATTCGGAAAGTATCTCTAGCGATTGGATTGAGTTGCCGCCGATTTCAATGGTTTCCACCATCATGGCAAAGTTAACTATGACAAACCAGCTCCGAATTTCCTTGCGTAGGTTATCAAAAGTTTTTCTTAAGGGTATGCCCCATTCGATTTGGCTGCGGATTAAATCTAAAAATTTGGAGAAGGGTCCGTAATCTTTGCGTTTTGTAGCTTGCACTATGCTTTTTTCTGGTGAAAGCCCAGTTTTTTGTGATTCGGTTATGTCTCGGATGAAGCTGGGAATTGATTCTTCTGCGTTGTAGTTAATTCTGGCAATGCGCCAATATTGGATAGCAAGCGGCAGTGAAGCAGCAACTAAACATATGGTGGTGATTTCAGGTAACCCCACTGGATTTAACGCTTGTGACAGCGAAGGAACCATTGCGAAGACAGCTATCATAGCGAATGCTGGGGCTATGAAGAATAAGGCTTTTTTGTAGAGGTCTTTTAGGTCGGGGAAAGCGCTTCTTTGCATGTTATGCGCTATTAAAATGAAGATGCCTGTCATTAAAGGCATGATGAGAAACGCTATTAGGTAAGACGTTGTGGGCGACATAGAGATTGAAGTGCTTGACAGCAGCTGCATAACGTTTGTCGATGCGAAAACAACAAAAAGAATGTACGAGCACAACACTACGATTAGCATGACTGAGTAGGCTTCAACCAAAGTAGCGATTCGCTCAATTGACCGGTTCAAGTTAATGTATCTCAGTTCAAAGATTGCTTTCAACTGGCTTTTCATGTAATCAACCAGTTTTCCGCCGCTTCTAATTGAAGAAACAAAGCCGCCAAGAAAGTTTCTGTATAGCTTGGAGTTCGTGTTTTCTGAGCGCTGTTGCATTACGGTTAAGGGGTCTTTGCCTAAAACCTCAACCTGTCGAACGACTTCGTCTGCTTCTTGTTTGAATGTTGGAAGGAAAGTAAGTTTTCGCATTTTTTTCCAGCTATCGTAGGGCGAGATTCCGCTTGCAGCCATAAGCGTAAAAATCATTACAGCGAATGGCAGTTCCCGCTCAGTTTTCTCTTTTTCTTCACTAGTAGCCTTAGAAAGTAAACCGAAAATTTTGCCGAGGAAACCGCCAGAAGCTTTCATTTGTTATTGCACCTTTAAAGCTTCTTTGGCGGCTAAATCCGCAAGATTAAGTGAACTGTTTAATGCTTTGTGGACGCTTCTGAAGTCACGAAGGTTTTTCTCAACCATCTTCAGCAGAATTTGTTTTCTTCGCTCAAACTCTTGTTGAACAACGCTCAATGGAACATCAAGGTTTTGGGCTATTTTGGATAGTAAGTAGCTTTTGTCCAGGTTTTGTTCGAAAGTGTCTGAGGACAAGTTCCAATTGAAAACTTCGTGGGGAACGCCGTTATTATCGATTTCAGCGACTTTAACAAATTTTCTGGCTGACATTTTTCGTTCTTGCGGGTTGATATTTGAGGATTTGACTTGCTTGACAACTATTACGCAATTCATCAGTGACAATATGGTTTGTGGAATGTTCATGGGTGGCTGTGTTAGCCTTTTAATGACTGTTTCCACGTCATCAGCGTGCATTGTGCATAATCCACCGTGTCCTGTGGCTAAGGCTTGGAAGAGAACGTATGCTTCCTCGCCCCTGATTTCGCCGACAAGGATCAATGCTGGTCTGTGTCTCACTGCTGACTTTATTAGGTCGAAGAGTGTGACTTCGCCTTCACTGTCTCCTCCGAATCCTATTCGTGCAACGGTTGACACCCAGTTTTCTTGGGGAAGATTAATTTCTTGAACTTCTTCAACTGAAATCATTTTAAAGTCTGGTCGAACTAGGCATGCAATAGCGTTTAGTGCGGTTGTTTTTCCTGCGCCTGTTGGTCCTACGATCATGACTGACATTTTGTTTTCCATTAGCATCCAGAGAAAAGCGCCAATTGACTCGTCGATGGTTTCGTTTATTATCAAGTCAACGATAGTTAGTGGATCTTCTTTGAATTTTCTTATAGTGAAGCTTGTTCCTGCAGGGGTTGTTTCTTTTCCGAAAGATATTGCAAGTCTGTGTTTTCCTGGAAGGGTTACGTCTACTATCGGGTGGGCTATGCTTACGTGTTTGCCTTGTCTGTGTACAACTCGTGTTATGAAATCGTCTAATTCTTCCTCATCAGTAAAGATAATGTTGGTTCGTGCGTTAGCGTATTTTCTATGGTAAATGTATATGGGCTTGTTTGTGCCTAAACAACTTATATCTTCTATTAACGGATCGTTTATGAGTCCTTCGATTTTTCCGTAGCCTATCAGGTCTTTTTCAAGGTAGTAAATGATTTTTCTTAGACCCACTTGGTTGGCGCCTTCAAGAGCTTTTTGGTGCTCTTCTAGTATGGCTGGAAGTTGCCTGTGGAACGAATCGACTAAGGTTTCGTCTATTCTGGGGGCTTTCAGTTCGTATTCAAGGATGTTTTTTAGTTGTTTGTAGGATTCTCGCTCTGCTCTTGACATGGGAAGTTCGTCAACAACGTAGAAGTAACTTCCTTCAGAGTCGTCTTGGAATAGCCAGGCATAAGAGAACGGTGGATTGAGCGGGTAACTCTCGATTTGCGTGTAACCTTCAGGTACCCGGTAGCCCTGAATGCCTAAGTAGGCTATCAGTTCCTCGTCTGAGGTTTTTTCTTTTTCTTGAGTTTCTTCTTGTTTCTTTTTGCCGATTTTCATCTTAATCACTTACTGGTTAATGTTAAAGTAACAGTTTGGTTCTCGGAGTAACATTGCAGAAAAGCCCTGCCGGAACCACTAATGAAAGCTCCTGATGCAGCAATTTGGGCAGGTATGTAAAGGCGAGGGTAGCTTGGATTAACGGTTGTTCCGAAGCCTGATTCAACCCATGCTCCTGACGAGTCGTTCGCTATGCTTATCCAGTAAATTTGATTTCCGATTTGTGAAGGAATATCCAGAAATTGAGTAGTATTTTGGTTGTTTTCGGATGCATGCGTTAGAAGGGTTAGGCTTTGTGTTGCTACATACTCATCGATGTTGGTTAACTGTTGGTTTTCTGCTTCATTTTTTATGTTTACCATTGAAAGGCTGCAGCTGGAAACTATGATTGCGCCAACGATAAGGGCCGCAAAAAGCGAGTACACGTAGCTTGGAATTATCGACGGCATTTTACCTAATCCACCTCTCAATTGATATGTTGGAAATGACGGTCTCTATGTTGATTATTGCGCCTTCAGGTGTGTTTGAAATCGGAACTGAAACGCTTCCATTGGCGCTGTCTAATGTTGAAGTTATCGCTAAGTTTTCAGGTTGATAGGAAACTTCGTAAGTTTTGGTTGTTAATTGTGTGCTTGTGCAGGAAATTTTTAGCGGAAGCTCGCCTTGCAGCGCTATTGGGTCTGAAGAGTTCAGGTTGACTATGTAGATGCGAATTTCGGTGACGGCTTTACCGTTTTCCAATCCACCAGTTGCATATGACACCGTTGGCCGATACCGTAACTGAATTTCAGGGTGCTGGACACCGTTTGCTATGCAAAGCTGACTTAGTGATGAACCGCTTTGGTTGGTTATTGTTCGGCTGTCGCCTTTGAGGTAAAGTCCTGTTTCTGATGAACCAGAGTATGGAAGTTCATAGGTGACTTTGCCTACCGATGAGTTAAAGATAGTTTCTTCAATGCTTGAGTTGTCATTGATGCTGATTGTTAGAACATTGCTGGTTGGTTGAATGTTTGTTAATCCGCCTGAATCAGTCAAGTCAAACGTAGCTGAGGAGCCAGGCTGCCATAAAGTTGAAAGAATAACATCGTCCAGAGATAGGAAGTTTTGTTTGGCAGTGGAAACTTTGAGAGTTTCGCTTTGCGTGTTGAGTCTTTCAACTGAAAAGTAATAGGTAACCGTGATGATGCCTAGCGTTGACACCAAAAGTATCAAGAATGTAACTGGTAAAGCTAAAGCAACTTTAGATCGAACAAACCCTCTGAAGAGTCGATTATGCAAGGTTATTGCCAATTACATCCTCTCGTAATGTGCATTTACTATAGAAAAGCTGGAAGAATGGATTAAGCCATTTGTGTGTCTAAACAAAACACGTATTGTTTCCAAAATAACTGCAAAAACTTGGACAAAACCAAAATAATCGTGCCTAAAACAAATATTTTTTAAAAAGAGAAAAGGGTGGGGGGTAGACATTTCTTAGGTTAATTAATTTTAACCTATTATGCCTATGGGGCTGCTTGGACGTTTGTCTCTTTGTAGTACATCGCTTGTGATGTGAAGACGGTGAACGCAACTGTTAAGCCGATGTCGTTAATGCTAACACTGTCTGGTGAACCGACGAATACACCGATTGTGGAGCCTGATGCTAGAATGATAGGCACACCTGTTGCGTTATATGGATCAGCGAGATCAGCATAGGCTGTATAGGTAAAGTCTGTGGCTACGTTTGCTGGAGTGCCATAGGTTGCCTCGGTACATGCTTGTCCACGAACTGCAATTTTGTTGATGACTACATCGCGTCCGCCAGTGTTAGTTATCATGATTGCACCTACAGCGGTGCCGTTTGCGTCAACCCAGATGTGCTGGTAAGAAAGCGATAGACTTTCTTCTTGAACTCTTGTGCTTGTGACGTTGATTGCAAAGTAAGTTACGACTCCTGCGAGTAGCACTGAAACGACAAGGATGATCAGCGTTGTTACAACGGTACTTAGAGCCAAACGATTTCTCAGTATGTTTCTCATTTTATTTTAAATCTCCTGAAAAAACCATTATGCGATTTCTGGATAAGTAAACTTGTGCGTAAAAAAAAATACGCATCTAGCAAAGCATGGAAAAATTAAAAGAAAAAAATTGCACCTTAGAGTCTGGCTTAAGTGCCTGGCGCTGCTTGAATATTTACCTCGCTATAGTAGACTGCTTGTGCACTATGAAGAGAAATGCTAACTGTTAAGCCTATATCATTTAGGCCTACGCTGTCAGGATCATTGACATATAGGACCATGGTGGAGCCTGAAGGTAAGACTAGGTCTTTGGTTGCTTGGTGTGCAGTGTCATTCAATCCAAGATTATTGGTTGCAATTACTGGATATGTTACGTATTGTAGGTCAACGGTTAAATCATCAGCTTTTACTGCTACAGCGTAGAATACATTTGCCCATGCACTTTGCTGTCCTCGTACAGCGACTTTGTTGATTACTACGTCGCGTCCGCCGTTGTTCGTTACCATTACTGCTGCTTCAGCGGTGCCGTTTGAGTTAACCCAGATATGTTGTTTAGAAACATATAGACTTTCTTCTTGGACTCTTGTGCTGACGACGTTTATTGCGAAGTAGGTTAAGACGCTTGCAAGTAGTATGGATACCACTAGGATGATGAGTGTGGTTATTACTGTGCTTAGTGCGAGGCGGTTTTTTAATAGTCGGATCATTGCCTTATTTCACCTGTACCAAATAGAACACATAATTCCTTATAAATATCTTCTGTAGCAAGATTCAATACACGCTATCATTCTTAAAAATAAGAAAGACTAAACCAATTCAACAATATGAATCAACAATAATGCCCAGAAATACATGAGCGGAATTTCAAACAAGTTTTTGACAGAAACTTTGCTAATTTTAAAAAAAATCAGCAACTGATTTGGCTCTGGAACAGGAAGCAGTTTCGGATTCAAAATTCTGTCTTAAAAATATAGATTCAGCCTTCATAACCAATATTGTCCACCACCCGAATAGATAGCGCTTGCAGGCTGGTAGCCATGCATCTGAAAATCAACCCCCACACAAAAACCCTATCACTGGTTACAATAGTAGTGTTAATAATCAGTCCCTTATTCATGGCTACAGCCTTCAGCATCCAATTAACCACCACTTCAGAATACACCAACTACGTACATAACCACGTCAACTCACCTCAAGGAAACTACACTTACATTGAAAAACCAATCTTCCCAGTGCTAATTAACAACTCTCAAATACCAATCGGCCAAAACTGGACCATCATCTGCCCTCTACAAGAGGACCATAACTACCACATTTACTGTTATGGAGCATGGATAAACACGTCATCCGCGGCAAAAACAGACTACAACATCTACGTCTATGACCCACAGGGAAACTTGGAGAGTTCACACACTGAATCAGCTGGTCTTCCAGAACACTTAGGTACAACAACTGATGACGCGCTTTTTACCCCAGCGCAATCTGGCAACTACTCGTTTGTTATAGTGAATGATCCAGTTGATAGCGCAGGTGCTCAGCAGGCAACTTTTATGATAATTGAAAATCTTGAATGCGACAAATGGTACACAAGTTACGTCGAAGGCACAAATAATAATAATTCAAGTTTCTACACATGCTGGGCGTACGAGTTTGTAACCAACGCGTCAAGAGTTGAATTATACATAAAAGTTCCAGAGACGCTAGACATGTATGAAGCTAGGCTTTACTTGATGAATAACGCTAATTCTCCAAGATTAAACTCTTGTCCACTGCCTTGGGAACCAGGCTTGTATGGTAACTTAAGTAGTCCTGCCGGCGGCTACAACTTTGAAAGCGAAGCCTACAGAGGTGTAGCCTACGCAAGCTGTGAACATATGGGTCAGGCGATGTTTCTAAATTACTCATCGCCTAATAATAATGGAACAAATCTCTATCATTTAGCGCTCATCGGTGAAGTAGGTTCAGGGAATATAGAGTTCATGTTGAAGACTCATTTTGTAAACGCTTCCTTGATACCCTTAACTATTCCAAGAAGAGTCATTCCTGAAAATCAAACTGAACTCGCCTTCACCTCAAACAACACTAATTTGGAGACGGCTCAACTGTCATACACTACCGATAATTGGAAAGATACTAATGCCGTTGATATGGAAGTCAGCAACCAAACATGCAATGCTACGATTCCAGGCCAAAAGGCAGGGTCATTGGTTCAATACAAAATTGAAGCAATTGACGTTCTAAAGAATAAGTTGGAAGGAGCAGGCAACTATACTGTAAAGGCGCCGTCAACTCTTAACTTTACTGCAGTTGAAGAAAAAATACGCCTTGGCGGAAACATCACAATCGCTGGAGTTCTGACTCCAAACGATAATTATTCTAGGATTAATGTGCAGTTCAGCAGCATCAACTCCACCCAAACGGTAAATTGCACTGTGAACAGTAATGGTACTTTTGTTGCAACTTTCAAACCTGTCTCTTCTGGACTTTGGGCTGTAACTGCAACTTCGCCTGAAACCCAAACGTCTTACAGGTGTGATAGCCAAGAGTTAATGGTAACGGTGACCGAGCCGCCAATTTACGTTAAGTATTCTCTTTTTATTATTGCTGGGCTTGTTGCTGCTTTAGCGGCTGGTGGAGTGGTTTACTTTTTAAAGTTCAGAGAAAAATGATCATAATCGCGTTGTTTATTAAAGCAAACACAGTGATTCTAAGACAAGGAGACAGGCAAAGTGGTTTTAGTCTTCGCGGCTGTCGGCGTAAGCGGTTCAGGCAAAACTACAACGCTCGAATACTTGATTTCCCGCCTCACAAAAGAAGGCTACAAGGTTGGAGCAATAAAACATATTCACCGCGAAAACTTCACCATCGACAGAGAAGGCAGCAACACGTGGAGATTCAGCAAGGCAGGCTCCAAAGTAACAGTAGCTATCTCTCCTGAGGAAATAGCAATAATAAAAAAAACCAGCAGCGCCCTAAACAGCCTAGACCAAATTATTGACTTGCTGGAAAAGGAACAACTCGACATCGTGTTCATAGAAGGCTTCCATACTGCGATTTCTAAAAGAGCAGACATTCTAAAAGTGGTCACGGCAAAAAACATAGATGACCTGAAAAAAACTCTTAATGAAAGCGTGCAGCCAATATTGGCGATCACGGGATTAGTCGCAAAAAACAAATCCGATGCAAACGAGAGGGGAATTCCTTTCATTGACTTGCCGCAAGAAGGCGAACAACTATTCAAGATAATAAAGAAACAACTTGAAAAAACAAGCTAAAAAAAGGGTTTATCGTTAAATAACTATTCGTTCAGGCACAGTGTAGACGTTTAAGCGCTTCCCACGTACAAACCCTGCCAAAGTCAAATTGGACGCTTCAGCCATCGCTATACCTGAAGAAAGTGCCGCTGCCAGCGAAGCAACAATGGGTAAACCAACCTTTGCCGCCTTGAAAGCTACATCGCCCGAGATGCGCCCGCTTAAAGCTAAAAAGCACACGGCAAAATCAACCTTGTTGAGGGCTGCCGTTCCAATAACCTTGTCCACAGCATTATGCCTGCCAACATCTTCAGCCAACGCAACCAATGAACCGTCGCCCTTGTAGATTGCGGCAACGTGAAGCCCGCCTGTTTGCCTGAAGCCTTCGGCTTTGAAGTTTAGCTGGTTAACGCTGTCAAAAATGACCTTGGCGTTAACTGTTAGGTTTGATTCAACATTGGGGTTTTTGCCTGTATATTGGTAGGGTGAGCCACCGCCGCAGGCTGATGTGATAACGCGAGCATGGAGCCTTGAGAGCTTAATTCTGTCTTCAACATTGATGTTTGGTTTAAGCTTAACATAACAAGCGTTTTCCACTTCTTTTACGGTAACTTCCTCAACTTCATCGATTGATTTTAATATGCCCTCGGAAAGCAGGTGCCCGACTGCCAGCTCCCTGATGTTGGTTGGCGTGCAAAGAATGGTTACCCAAAAAGTAGTGTTAACGAAAAGGTGAAGAGGACTCTCTTCAGCAACAAAATCAAGTTTTCTTTCAGCTTTTCCAGTTGAGAGGTCAATTTTTACAATGTCAACTTGACGCATAATGTTGTCCTCTTGTGTTATTGTGTTTTGAACTCAGCCCTGTTGATAAGGCATTCGGCTATCCAAAGCATTTTGAATATCCTGCAAATCTTTAATTTTTGACTTAGCAAAAACTTAAAATTGAATTGACATAAATAACATCTCCAAATGAAAGGTGCTAAGTCATGTCATCCGTCTTAGCCAATATTACTGTTGCAGAAGTAATGTCAATTGTAGTGTATTCAATCTCTCCTGAAAAAACTGTGGCAGAAGCATATGGATTACTGCGTGGGAAGCATTTAGGCGGGCTTCCAGTACTTGAAAATGGAAACTTAGTTGGCATAATAACCCACAATGACGCTAAAGGGGTTGATTTCAACAAGAGACTGAAAACTAAAGTTAAAGACATAATGACCAAAAAAGTCGTGACCGTGCTTCCAGATGAAAAGGTTTCAACTGCATTAGAGAAGATGACCAAACTAAGAATCATGAGAGTGCCTGTTGTTTCCAGCACAGGTGCTTTGGTTGGTTTCTTGGCACTTAGCGATATTGAAAGAGCGGTGAAGACTCTTCGAAATAGAAAGCTTGATGCTCCACAAGCAATAAAATGCCCAATCTGCGGTGGCTCATTAGCGGTTACTATCAGTCGAACAGTAACCTGTGAACATTGCGGACATGTGTTAAGTGTATAAAAGGCACTTGGAAATCATGGCAACAACAAAAGACTCTGAGCTTGGCATCTGTTATGAGTGCTCTACCAAAGACATGGATTCATCTAAAAAAATAGTTTACCATTGTGACATATGTAATAAATGGTTCTGTGAACTACATCTCAAGCCTAAGTTTCCATATTTTGTTGATTGGGAGACTGTATTTGATGTTCAAGGTAATCCAGAGGTAAAAGCATTATTTTACTCTGAATATAGAAGAGAAGAAGGGCATCCAGATTTTGAATATTTGAGAAAGATAATTGAATCACTTCAACTTGAAGAAAGATTTCGTAATAAGTTAATCCAGCAAGCAATAGATAGAATGATAGAAGCTAACCAAAAAAGAAATGCAATATCGATGAAAAAGCTTAAAATGGCAATGAAAGGCGATACAAAAACTTACGAAAATAAATTTGGTCATGATTTTACAGTTCCGCTAGAAGTATATGAAGATGACAAATACAGAATTAGACTGAATAATGCTAATCTACTTAGTGAAGTTGAAACTATAGTAGCAGATTATTATAGACACCACAGCAAAGAGTCGAAGGAAGAAAAGCCTAAGAAAAAGCATTGGTGGCAATAGCTTAGACGAAAAAATTAAAAGCTAATCAGAATATCATCAATAACATGCTTGATATACAACTTCTAGCTGGCGAAGTGATAAATTTCAAAAGTAATATACCAGTTGAATTAGTAAATAACAGTAATCGTCCAACTAAAATAAGCAAAAAACTTGGCAAATATTGGGTATATGTTACCAATCTGAGATTAATCTTCTATTCTGATTCAGGTAAAAACCATATTTATGAACTGCTTGAAAACGTAGATTATTATTCATTTTTTGAAACAAAAAACAAATTTACAACGAAATATCGCATCAGAGTTTGGATTGGACTTACCAGATTAGACTTAATTGAGGAAAGGAAACTCTTAGAAAAGATTCTTGGCGAATTTAGAACAAGCATCCAATTGAAATTAAAAAAAGGTGCAGAAATCATCGTATCAACAGAGGCAAGAGGTATCAGAACAGATTTTCCAATGTTTAGAGACATTATGAATATGGCGGAATATATGGCGAAAAAACGCAATGTCAGTCTATTAGATGTTTTAGAAAAAGGCACTTTCACATTTGAGATAGAGAATGGAAAAGCATTTGAGATGAAACAGGAAAAATATTATAAGTCCGCTAGAGCGATATGGGAAAATGAAGAAAATTGGAACCTCATAGATTTACCAGACGGAAGTATCAGAGTCACATTAATACCCGCAGTTCCAATTACACGAAAGAAATCAATAATAAATAAGTCTTAAATTGGCATAGCGTAGAAAGGCTGAACAACATGTCATTGCCAACAATTGACCTGAATGCGATTTTCTGGGGGGCTGTAGCAAATTGTATAATCGATACTCTGATTTTTGCGACCTTAAAGATAAGAAGCTTTACCGTGATACTGAAATTAATTATTACCTTTGTAATTCCAACTTTTTCTGTAATATTCTTTGTGAATTCGCATTCTGACTTTAATCAGACAATCCCTGTTTTCAGTAATTACATTGTTGCATATATGTACAATTTTGTAGCTTGGCTTCTTTCTTGTCTTTTCGGATTTATTATCAGTTCCATCATTTACATGGCAAGTGGTGGACGCACAGAAAGACCAGAACTTTAATTGCTCATGCGACTTAGCGATGCAAAAACTAAACGCTTAAAACAAAACCAGCTGCATTAGTTAATAAAATGCCTAAACAAACTAATGAAACTAAAAACCCACTGAAGAAGTGGTATCTCCAGAAAAAAAGTTTCTATGATAATCCTATTCACAAAGATTATTCAAGATACTTAGGTAACATATTGTCGAACTCAGGGTATAGAATAATTTTATCATGTGTTATTTCAATAGGTATTTTTGCTTTTTTTGCTGTTCTTTTGTCAGAAGCCAAACAAACTAGCAATTGGGTTATTACAGCGGTTAGTTTCGCCATTTTTATTATCTTAATTTACTTTCCTGCAAAATATGTCTGGGCAAACTTTAATCAGTTATCTTACGAGGTAGAAATTAACATAGCAATTAGTTCTTTGAAATGGAGGATAAAAAACTTATCTAAAACTGTTGGAAAGAAAAATTATCGCTCATTTCAAGCTGGCATAAACCGGCTAAGAATAAACTTGATAAATTTCTTGGAGAATTCAGAAATTGTTTCACCTCCCGTATCCAATTTTGAACTTAATAGAGTTAAAAAAAGAATTGACATATTTTCTAATTGCACAAGTGAAGTATTGGTTCCAATTAACAAGCTGTTTTCTCTTGAAGAAGAAATTGAGGAACAAAATAATGAAAATTATGAAAATTTTCTTCTTGATGATGTAGACGAAACTGGCTATGTTGAAGAGATAAGACAGAAGACGGGTCAATTTACTGACTTTGACTTAAAGGCAATGGATGATTTCTTAGACCATTTGTGGGATGTACTTTTTGAGAAAGAAATAAAGCCTTATTCAGTGATTTCTTACAAGCATCCTGTCAACTTGATACTGCTTTCACGGTTTTTTGATAGTTGGAATGCGAAAATTGCCACTTGTAATAATTGTAAATTGATTTTCGAAAGGGCTAGTAAGGACATAGAAGAATACTACAAATCGGCTACTGAATTGGAAAGTGAAAGCAGACAAAGAAGATGGAGACTAAGAGATGATGTAATAATTGTAATTGTTTCTGTGGGGCTCTCTACACTTATCCAATATTTGATTAGCCTCCCCAAATAAAATCAAGAATCTTATTCTAACAATCATATTTGGATGCTATATAGGAGCCTATTTGGATCATACAATGAACCGAGGGGGTAGGGTGTGAGAGAGAGAGAGAGAGAGAGAGAGGAAGCAAGCGTTGACAAACTAATCAATCGCTGGGCTTAGAAAGAATGGGCGTTAACTGCCGCTATAATGTCCTCTTCCGTCAAGGTTGGGTACGCTGTAATTATACGCTTGAAATCGTAGCCAGCTGATAATAGTTCAAGTATCAAGTACACTGGAATCCTAGTGCCTTTGATTACTGGTTTCCCGCCTAGAATTTTAGGATTCACTTCAATACGTTCGCTCAATTCTCATCCCATAGATTGCTTGTGGATGATTAGAAATTCATTTTGAATTTCAAACCTTTAGTATTCAATTCATTACCAAAGAATTAAAGTTTTTTGGCTGAATTATAGGCACACAACTGCTAAAAACAGAAGCCTAGCCTAAACACATGCAATTTTACAGAAATAAGTATGGTATAAGCAGACGCTTGAAAGCGTTGCCCATTACTGAGAGATTACAGGTATTTTTCGTATGTTTTAAGATGCGGATTATTTGCTTTTGAAACGAAGATTTTGCCTGTGCCGTGCTCAGCTAAGTCGCCTAGAAACACGTAGAATGGGCCTGCCGCTGATTCGGTGTCGTCAATTTTGACTTTAGGCTTAACATTGTCAATGGTAAACGTGGGCATAACTTCATCTATTTTTCCTGAAACAACGATTTTTCCGCCAGTCATATTGGTGCCGACTCTTGTACTGGCATCCTTTTCAACATGAATAATGCCATCGCGCATATGGAAACCCAAGAATTGGCCAATGTTGCTGCCTTTTATCTTAATTAATCCGCCTCGCATGTAGGCGCCTGAGTCGCTGCCGACATTGCCGTCTACTACTATTTTGCCTCCACGCATGCCCTCGCTAACTCCGCGGTAGGGTGAAGCCAAATAATCGCCTGCGTTTCCGTGAACTTCAATTAAGCCATTCTTCATGGAACTGCCTGCCCATTGACATGCATCGCCGTTTACTGTGATTTTGCCGCCTGCCATTTTCTCGCCAAGGTGCATGCCTACGTTACCGTTGATAACGATTTCTCCGTTTTTCATGCCTTGACCTATCCGTCTCACTTCGCTTACGTCACCGTTTATTGTTATGCTCGGAGTTTCAGCGCCGTCTTCTTCTATTTTAAAGAGGTCGCTGAGCTTTTTCGGCTTGTTTCCTTCGTAAACGGGCAACTTTGCGATTTCAGCGGTGTCTTTACCCTGAAATACGTCAGGACTTATGCATTCAGCTTGGACTGGAAACGTAAATTTTCTCAGCGGAGTTAAAGTTATCATTTTAAACGTTCGCCTTCACAGTTATCGGATCTTTAACTTTAACGTAATGATCGTACACTGGATAATTGTCATATTCAACAGTCCAGTACTGCTTGAATTTGCTCTTCATGTCTTCGTCAATCGTGCACGGTTCAGCGGTTTGCACGTCAAGCCACATGGTTCTGCCGTCGACGTGCCCTACTACTTCGCCGTCTTTAACAACGATTTTGCCGTCCTTAATAGTGTAAGCCGCATGCTTGAACGCTCTGCGCACAGTCTTGTACTTTCGGGCTATATCGGTTGTTTCAGGATTAATATTGTATATTGCTATGTCAGCGTCAGCGCCTACGCCGAGGTGACCTTTGTTTTTGAGCCCTAAAGCTTTGGCTTGTCCTGCACGAGTCATTATTGCTAACTCATAGAGGCTTAATTCACGGTTAATTGAGGGTAGCAGACTCTTTTTCTGTGCTTTCTTGTGGCACCTCTTTAACGTTGCCATGCGAGCATTCTTGCTCATGAGCCAAGCAAGGATTCTTGGGTAAGCAATGAATGGCCCACCGTTAGGATGATCCGTCGTCAGAAACATTTTCCAAGGATCATCAATCAACAGCGCAAGTTCTAAGCCTATGGACCATTGTGTAGCGTTCACAGCGTTGCTGCGTTTGTAATGGAAAGGTATGATTCCTCCACTTGTCTCCGTTTCCACATCACCGTTAACCCATTTGTGCCCGCTTAACTGGTAGAGCGTGTACTCGAAGGGTCCGTCAGCCGTCATGGTTGTGGTATCAGTGAAGATTACTTGCCCCATGTCAAAAGTCATGTGACTATGATTGTTAATGTACTTGGAAATTTCTTCTGCGGCAGACCGCATGTTTCCCCAGCTGTCGCCTCCGAAACTGCTAAACTGCAAATGCGTAATGTGACAAACAGGTCTGCCCTCATAAGGCACGCTTTCTAAAGCCTTCATTGTTTCCAGCGTAGTAACGTAGTTGCCTGGTAATCCAAGATTGTTAGTGTGAAGGTGAATGGAATGAGGCAGGTTGAGCATTTTGTTAACCTTTGCTAAGCCACAAATGATTTCTCTAGGGGTAATGCAGAAGTTTGGAACTTGATCGTCAATGCTATGAACATTGTGTCCGAAACCCCATGATTCTAGTCCGCCTGGGTTGACAATTTTTATGGCATAACCTTTAGTGGTGTCGAGCATCCAAGCGACGTGCCTTGCGCACCCTTCCAAGTCACCTTTCTGCAAGTATTCAAGGACAAACCACCAGTCGCCAATCAACGGGTAAGTGGCTTTGTCTAAGAGGGGTATGTCGTTTAATTCTTCATGGGTATGTTTGGCTTCCAGAGGCGCCATAGACGGATTCATCACAGTAGTGTAACCCATTTTAGAGTAGCGGTAACCAGTAATGAAAGTCGATGGAACCGAGTAGCCAGTACCTGATCTAGTTATGGCTGTTTTGCTTACAGCATCTTTAACGTGATCTTCAGGTCGAACGATTCGACCAGTGTTTACTTCGCCGCCAGCAATATGAGTATGAATGTCTATGCCACCTGGCATTATGGTTAAGCCGGATGCATCTATCGTTTTAACTCTATGTTCATGCACTTTCTTAACGATTTTGCCGTTTCTAATAGCTATATCCATTTTTTCGCCGTTAATCCCATTTAAGGGGTCAAAGACGAAGCCGTTTTTTATCAGCAATTCAGCCATTTTCAAGTAGCCTCCACCTTTTGCTTTGTCTTTTGAGATTTTATTACTCTGACTTCTTCAAGAATTTTCTTCAGGATTTCCTCGTCAGAAAGTATTCCCCCCGGAGGTTCAACAACTTTCTTAAGCGGAAGTGGCACGTTATCCATGCGGTAAGCTGTTCCTTCAACTTCTATGCCGACAAACGCAGCTGGAAACACGATGTCGCCAAGCATGGCTGTAGCGTTCATGTGCGGGTCAATAACTATCAATGGGTGCTTAACCATGTTTTTAACGGCTCTCTTAGGAAAGTTTGCAGCTGGATCAGACGCAATAACCAATGAAGCGTCGTTTTCTCCACGCAAGAGAACATCCATGCAGGTGGTTTCTCCAGGGTTATACCGTGGGTAACCCATTGAGAAGTCAACGCCGTATGGGTAGCCGCTCTGCCAAGCAGAAACCACGTTCGCGCCGGTAACATTGAAGTGCCCTCTCATGGGCATGATCAAGAATTTTGTCCGCATGTTCAAATCGCGAACCAGCGATATGGCGACTTCTACGTTTCTGAATTTGCCAGCGGTCTGCGTTAAGCCCATGCCAAAGAAGATAACGCCGAACTCACAGTTTACCAACGCATCAGCTACTTCTTTGAGGTATTCTACTGGAACACCGGCGACTTGGTCAACATCAAGCTCTTGGTCTTGAATCAACGCTCTTAACGCTTGCATCAATTCATAATCCTTGTTAGGCTCAACTTGAATGAAGTAATCAGCCATTTCAGCCGACATGCTTTTCCGAACATCGATTACTATTAGTTTGCGCCCGCCCTTTGCCATTGCAGGAGGAACACCACCAATATAACAAGCTTGAGGCTTTGACCGTTGACCTTTTACGAAACCGCCTCTAATGGCGCTTTGAATTTTCTTTTGACCAGCCTGAGCCTTTAGCTTTTGCATGTATGCTTTCCATTCGCTTTTCTCAAACCTGCCTTCCGTGAAACTGGTGTACCTTTCAAGGTGCCTTGGGTGTGCACTCCAAGGGTCACATCCCCAATAAATTATGAGGTCTGCACGGTGCCTAATCTGCCCCAAAGTGCACGTTGGAATTCCTACTTCTTGAAGCCCCAAGATAGATGGACCGTGGCATACAACGGATGTGTTGTCTAGAACGCCGCCGACTTCTTCGGTTAATTCTACGCCGACGCGTTGGGCTTCACAGCTAGTTGAGCTCCAACCGTACAGTATTGGATAATTGGAGTTAGCAAGAATTTCCGCGGCTTTATGCACGGCTTCGTCCATTGAGACTGGAACCAACTTGCCATCCTTTCTGATAAGTGGCGTACGGATTCTGTGCTCGCCTCTGTAACCGAGAAATTTGGATTCGCAGACGGCGCAGCCGTTCTTAACCTTGGTTACCTCATTGTTTTCAACTGTTAATTCGATGTCGTCACATAAGCAGCCGCATATTGGACATGTTACAGATTTAACTATTGACACTTTTTTTTACCTCCCAAATTCGCTTTTAAGAAGTTCCTCCAAGCTCAGAACTTGTTTACTGGGGGCTGGTTCAACTTCAGCTGGAGTTCCCTTGAATGAGGGCATGCCAATGCTGGTAGTTTTGTCGCTGCAGACAGCGTTTGCCCATGGTCCATAGGGAATGTAAATTAAGCCCGGGGTGGCGGCGCGAGGGTATTTTACGGCTTTAAGGACAACCGAGCCGTCAGCAGTTGTCACTAAAATATTAGTGTTATTTTTCACGCCGAGTTTCTTCATCTCTTCTGCGTCCATATAGCACATTGAACAGGCATCAAAATATTCTTTTGAGCTTTTTCCTTTCTCTTTGCCGACACCTTGCTCTATCGTGCGACCTGTAAGCAAAGTTACCTTTAACTTTTGCTCTACCATGATTACGACCTTATCAATAGAATTTATATAGTTATATTTAAGAGTAAGTTTAGGAAAAACGCAAATTTTACCATCAAGGACAGCACATACGGAACCAACTACAGCATCAAATAGCCAGCGACTAAACGCCAGCCATTCGCAAACAAAATAGCCTTTTGTTTTTATCGAAAATTTAAAAAGCAAACTTTGCCTTCATCTTGGTTATGAAGTTATCTTTTAAAATAGGCTCTGCATGGGGCATTCCCATTGAGCTGCACCTTACCTTTATCCTGTTGATAGTAGCGGTGTTTATTCTTTTTTATCCTCAAATCTACTCTTTTGTCCTCATACTATTCCTGTTTGTTTTCGTAGTTTTCCATGAGCTTGCGCACTCAGTTGTTGCAAGACGCTACGGGATTAAGGTTCGAAAAATTATTCTTTACCCAATTGGCGGAGTGTCAGAAATAGAGGAAATTCCCGAAAACCCCTCAATAGAATGGCGAATGGCAATCGCTGGACCCGTCACAAGCTTAATACTTGGAGGCGCCTTTCTGGGCATAAACCAGTTCATATCAATACAAATACCGTTATCCACGGTTCCGTCCTCAATACTTTCTTCGGGAAACCTGCTACTTGACTTAGGATTCATAAACCTTCTACTTGGCGCATTCAACTTAATCCCAGCCTTTCCTATGGACGGCGGCAGAGTTTTCAGGGCTTTGCTGGCTGAACGAATGAAGTTTTCTGATGCTACAAAATACGCCGCTTATATCGGCAGAATATTTGGCATTTTGATGGTTGTAGTGGGAGTTTTCTCCAATTTTTGGTTAATAGTAATCGGCGTCTTCGTTTACATAGGTGCCAGTGAAGAAGCAGAGCAAACAATAGTTTCCACCACTTTAGCGAGTGTTCGAGTGAAAGATGTCATGCAATCTGAGGTGGGCGCGGTTCACCCTGACCAAACAATTGCTGAGACCTTGGAAGTTATGTTCAAATCCAGATATCATGATGCGCTTGTCGAGAGAGATGGCGTTTTTCAAGGCGTGGTTATTTGGAATGAAATAATCAAGGTTGCACCAGAGCAGCGTAATAACCTGAAGGTTGAGCAGATGCCCCTAAAGAACATTTCAACCTATCCGGATGAAGCAGTTCTTGAAGTATACAAACTTATGACTAAAGAAAAAATTGACCTGGTACCTGTTGTTGATAGGGAAACGCCTACAAAAGTGATAGGTGTCCTGACAAGCGAAGCTATAGCGAATGCTTATGAGAAAGCTAGGAATCGTTAAAAGCACTAACATTTGTTATACTGTTTGAGAATCTTATGTATTACTACACAGCATTTTTATGCTGTACAGACAAACTAAAGTCAAGACCTTTGCAACCAAAAAACAATCAACAGCCACCAATAGCCTCAACAACAGCTAACCGCAACAAATAGCAACCGATTTACAAAAAAATGATGCTGTTTAGAACTTTTTCCAAGCGGCTTTCAGGGAAGGATGTTGTAGAGACCAAAATAAGACGTGTAGTAAATTCCCACAAGCATCGCTACAATTCCAGATATTATCAGTAGTAGCCCGCGGTTCCGATTTTCAGCGCTTTCGATTCTCCAAGCATAAGCGCCTAAGATTATGGCGGCTGAACCGAAAATTTCTGGAAGCACGAACAAGCTAACGATAGCACTAAAGAGTCCTATGTTAAAGTATAATGTTGCGCTTCGTTTCTGAGGTAACGAGTATGATGATGGATCCACTGGTGATTGTGGGGATTCGGGAACGGAACTTACGTTAGACATACAAGCTTTCTCCAATCCTTCTCTGATTCTGCGCCTATTTAATTACCTTTTCTCTTAACAAGCTTGAGCTGACTAACCACAAGCAACGCTTTAAAATTCATCTGCAATTTCGCACGCAACACATTAGACAGAATTAAGCTCTGCAAGATTAGCGCTGGTTCCAAAGCCGAATGGGAGTGGGGCTGGAGATCCTTGAACCCAAAAGGGTTCAAAACCATTATTCAAACATGAAGGGATAATCTTCTCGTCTCAAATAGGAGCGGGCGGAAAAAAATACTGAAAATCTGTCACTAAAATGTTGGAAAATATCTTCCAGAAGCGGGTCCGGTGGGATTTGACCCCAAAAGATGGTGGGGCTGGAGAGATTTGAACTCTCGTCTATAACGCCCGAGGCTACAAGCCTAGACCAAGCTAGCCGACAGCCCCTAAAATTGGCTTGGCATTTTTTGTGGGTTCATAGAATAATGTTGGCTTAGGCTTTAAACTTTAACGGTTAACAATATCATGGTCGTTATTGAAGAAAAATGGTTAAGCCGTTTCATCGGTTGCCGCAGTCTCAGTTGGTGAGGTTGCTGTTGCAGGTTCTGTTTTTGGGGCTTTGGCGACTCGCCCATGGTACAATCTTGCGGCTATGCACAATGCGGTTGCTACTATTGCTAGCCAGAAGGGCAATTGAAAGCTTCCTGAAACGGCTATGCCTATTTCGACACCGCTTCCGCCGAGTATTTCTGAGGGTATTTGGATTACGGATGTGCCCATTAATGGAATGTTTATACTTACATTAGCATATTGGCTGGCAATATACTGTACGAGCAGTGTAATAACAACTAAGACCACTATGAAACTTATTACTATGTATAATGGTTTTTTGTAGGACCAGCAGAGCAGTTGCTTTGAGTAGCTTTTGGTGGGGTTAATAGAGTAAATTATCATGAGAATGCTGCTTATGGTGAGTATCAGCAAGCTTGAAATGTTTATAGCGAACAGCAGCGGAATCAGGAAAATAGTGCCTAAAATTGAAAAGTTTGTGTTGAATGGTGAAATGTTTGCATAGACAAAATCGCTGATTTTAAGTTGCCACCATGGATAGAATATGGATAAGCAAGTTACCGCTATCAATAGTATACCGCTGGCAAGTCCAATCCAATTTACTTTTTTGAATTGCGTTTTTTTCACCTTTTAACTCATTAAGTCATTTAGATTGTCAAGATGCACTTGGATGCCACCTATATCAGCGTTGAAATCGGAGAGTTGAAGACCTTCCAAGCTGGTAGAGTTGCTGTTAGCTAGGTAAGCCATGTTTTCTTCAGATATAGCTCCGTCAATTGATAGAATTCCACTTTGTCCTGGAGCTAATGTTACTGGATGTGCTAATTGAAGGGTAGCCAAAACAGTACCATTGCCATCAGTAACCTTTACCGACATTGAATTTATCGCTAAGGATTGGTTTCCTAATGGATTTGTGAAGTTAAGATTCACCGATAAGGTATTGGTAGTGTTATCAAATTGTGGTTCACCAACTAATGTTGGAGATACAAAATTATCGGGGTCTATTCCGAATAAGGAGGTTAACGCATTTTCATTATTTGAATTTTGATTGTTTTGCCCAGACATTAAATTCATTATTTGCGGCGGGACAATCATTCCTAAAAGGTTGTTTTGGTATACTGAAAATGTGAAAAGCAATGGAAAAATAACACAGCAGACAGTTAGTAGTCTTAGACCCCATTTTAATTTGTTCATTTTATTCGCACTAACGGTTAAAGTGTATAACGTTTTGGCTTTTATGGTTTATGTAGTCTTACTACATTCTACATCCTACTACTACATTACATTATTAGAATCTTCACCTTTATCAGAAACACAAAGATTTTCCGCTTCACTGTAAGGCGTACTTAAAACCTCTTTCACCTTATTGGTTATCACAGGTCCAAGACCGCGCACTGCTTTCGACCAGTCATCCAAATTGATTAATGCGTTTAATGGTGTTTGATAAGAATCGAGTATTGCTGTGGCTTTTTCTCTTCCAACATTAGGCAAACTAGCAATAAAATAGACCTGAGCATCAGACAATGTTTCGCATTTTTTAAAGGCATGCACCACTGGGCTTCTTTTCTCAACAATTTGCTCCTGCCGAGCCGCTACATAGAGGAAATCAATGGTTTCTTTGTACGATGCCGTGTTAACTAACGCAATTCCATTTTTGGCTAAATTAAACATGGCGCCCCAGATTGCATTGGGCTGGACGTGGCTGAACTTGTAGATTATTGGCAGGTAGCCTTCAAGTACAATAAGCGATTTTGGATAAGCATCTTTAAGCCTGAAGAGTTGTTCGAAAAGGTAACGCCGAGTTAGTGTGTAAACAAAATCATGAACGGTTTTACGTTCCACAGCACACTGGTCAGAGAGAATGTAGTCGCCTTTCTCTAATAATTCAGTTTTTATGTTGACTCCTCGTTCAATTAAGCCTTTGACAATCTTTTCTGCGCTACTTGCTTCTCGACTATCCACAATTATAGTGGGTTCTTCACCGTTCTTCTTCTTATCATTCAAATAAGGAATCAACGTTTCAGTTCCAGACATACAGTCAACTCTGAATACGTAACCATAACTGCATGTTTATTTTACTTGCGCTTCCCGAATAACTAGTTTAAAAGATATGATCAAAACAAGCCAGGGTTGAAAAATTTCCAAACTTTCCAGTAAAAGAGGAATAGCGACCAAGAAGAAACTGCAACTAAACTAATTTGTTAGGTTTGTAATCGTAATTTCACTCATATCTTGTTAAGAATAAAGGTTTTTTTGCTTCTTTGCGCCTATCTTCTAGTGGCACGTCTTTCAATGATACCCTTTTAGCCCTATCAAAATTCTTTTTGAAGACCCTGGATTTATCATTTGGATAATCCATTAACCCTCACCTTAAGTTAAGCCACTCTCCAATATAGGATATATGTACTTGTGACTGTGGCAATACAACAACAATTGCCTTCGTCATTTTAATGAAACTAGATAAAAATTGAATATTTTAATCCAGTTACAACTGAAGTGGTAGCAAATTAGAGTTAAAAAGATGCCCTTGATTAATTAAACAAAAAATAAAATGAAAGGGTTTACGGTCCCTTTTTCGTGATTTCTTTCACGACGCCTGCAGCTACTGTTGTGCCCATGTCTCTGATTGCAAAGCGTCCGAGCTCTGGAAAGTCCTGATAAGTCTCTATGGCTATGGGGTGCAATGGCTCCATTTTCACCCAAGCTGCGTCGCCAGTTTTGAGAAAGCTAGGTTTCTCTTCGGTTACTTGGCCTGAGCGTGGGTCGATTTTCTTTACGAGTTCGGTGAATCTGCATGCGATTTGTCCTGTGTGATAGTGAAGTACTGGTGTGTATCCTGCTGCGATGGCGGTTGGGTGGTAAATCACTATGATTTGGCCGATGAATTCTTTAGCTACTGTTGGTGGATTGTCAACTGATCCTGCTACGTCTCCTCGGTGGATGTCGGTTCTTGCGATGCCTCTTACGTTCATGCCGATGTTGTCGCCTGGTTCAGCTACTGGAATGTTGGTGTGGTGCATTTCTATTGATTTAACTTCGCCTGTTTTGTTGCTTGGCATGAAAATTATGTTTTGGCC
>Ga0208192_1000393_pt1 | contig 38931 bp, 32 predicted proteins | sample June2015DPH_13_1_2_FD_184711 | JGI IMG/M metagenome (GOLD analysis project Ga0208192, IMG submission 184711) | Peatland microbial communities from SPRUCE experiment site at the Marcell Experimental Forest, Minnesota, USA - June2015DPH_13_150... | ecosystem: Environmental > Terrestrial > Soil >... | reverse complement strand
GGATGCCGGTCACTTCAGCCACTATGGTCTGGCCAGCGTCGCTTCGCTCCGATCGCGACCGGCATCACATCGGAATCACTGACCGGGATCAAATCGGAATCAGTGACCACCTTCATCGGAATCAGCAAACCGACGCGCAGCAAGTTTGAGCAAGATACTTACGACGAAACGAAAAAGCTTCTCGATAGCTATGATGAAAACCATAAAGTTCTATTTCGCCATCTATTACGGCATGGAAAAATGACGAAAATTCTTGGGGCAAAACTCTCTCCGCTCCCGCCTGGATTCAGGGAGGAACTTGCTGCGAGTATACTGGATAAGTTAATATCCGACCAACTCGTCACGTCGGACGGGCATCCATCTCCGAGCGGATGGACAGCTTCTTGGCAAATCGCGCCGGGGGTCAAATCCATAATTAAGGAGCTGCTGTGGAGCAATCTGCCTGCCAAACTTTCCACGCTAACTTTCAAACTGCACCACTACCGAAATTAGGGTGGTGTCCTAGATGTGTGTTGGTGGGTCAAAACCATCCCTTGGCCCCCGGCGCCCACCCCCTGCGAGCCAACACCTAACACCTGTACTTTGGTCTTGACACGAGGCCGGAATTGTTATAGCCTACCGTAGTGGGTCAAGTGCGAAACAGGCCGGGGAGCGGGGAAGGGGTTGCGAGAGGGGCGGGCGGCGGGGAGAATGCGCAGTAAACAGAAAAAAGATACTAAATAGAGGGAACGAACCGAAGAGGTTGTTTAGAATCAACGACTTAGCTTTTCAAGGATGCCAAAACGAACTGGTTTTTCAATGCAAAAAACCCCCATCAAAGCGAAAATTCGGAGCAAAAGGGCGATTCGGAGACTGGAAACTGGAAAATAGAAGCTGGCAACACACATTTAGGAGACTACCGAAATTAGGGTAATGGGTCAATTTGATGGCGTAGCGGCGAGTTTACCTCGCCAAATGGCGGCGTAAAGCCGCCTCTACATTAAACTGGCCCACTACCGAAATTAGAAACTGGAAAATGGAAACTGGAAACTGGCAACCTTATTTTCCAATTTCCAGTTTCCATTTTCCAATTTCTACTTTCCAAAGGAGGGGTGACATCTGGCGGCTTCCATTGTATTCTTTGCACGGTAATAAGCAGTCATGTCATGGGAGGCTTTATGCTGGAAGCATCGTGGAAATTTTTCAATACTTGTACGAGGCGGGACTTCTTACGGGCGGCGGGGTCAGTGGGGTTGGGCGTGGCGGCACAGCAACTTCTGAGGCGGAGGGTTTATGCCGGCTCCCTGGGCGGGCCAAGCGAGCTGCCTTTGCATGCCACCCTGAAGATCGACCTTGAACGGCGTCTGGGCACAATCGATCCCAACATTTACGGGAACTTCATTGAGCATCTTGGCCGGTGCATCTATGGCGGGATTTACGACGAGGGCTCGCCTCTGGCCGACGCCGACGGGAACCGCACGGATGTTCTCGAGGCGGCGCGCAAGCTCCGCGTCACGCAACTGCGATGGCCGGGCGGGAACTTCGGCTCCGGGTATCACTGGCAGGATGGAATCGGCCCCAAGGATGCCCGGCCGGCGCGTTACGACTTGGCGTGGTTCGAGCGCGAATCGAATCGCTTCGGGACCGACGAATTCATTTCGACTTGTCGGAAGCTGGGAACGGCGCCGTACATTGGCGTCAACATCGGCACGGGCACCATCGACGAAGCTTCTTCCTGGGTGGAGTACTGCAACCGGCAGGATGGAACCTACTTTTCAGACTTGCGGAAGAAAAATGGTCATCCTGAGCCTTACGCTGTGAAGTACTGGGGCATTGGGAACGAGATTTACGGCGATTGGCAAATCGGCCACAAGAACGTCGCGGACTACGCCAAAATGGGGCTGGAATTCGCCAAAGTAATGAAGTGGCAAGACCCCAGCATCAAGCTGGTGGCTTGCGGCACCGGCGACCCGAACTGGGACCGGCCCGTGCTCGAATCCATGGTCAATCATGTGGACTACATCTCCGCGCACTGGTACACGGTCAGCGACGATCTGAAGGATTATTACGAGATCCTGGGCTCGGTGGCGCAAATGGAGCAAATCATACGCAACTCTGCCCTGGTAGCCGAGAGCGTCTCCGCCCAGGCACGAAAGCCCACGCCGGTGTGGACCGCGCTCGACGAGTGGAACATCATCAACAACTGGGCAGACGGATCAAAGCGCGACGACGTTCATAAATACGAAATCATTTATAACCTTCGGGACGCTTTGTGGGTGGCGTCGGCTTTGAATTCCATCCAGCGCCATTGCCGCACCGTGCGCATGGCCAATCTCGCTCAGCTCGTCAATGATATCGCGCCGATGCAAACTTCACCCACCGGCCTGCTCCTGATGACCACCTATTACCCGGTGGAGCTGTATGCCAGCCGCTCCGGCAACGTCGCCCTGGATGTGATGGTGCAGTCACCACGCTTTGAGACCAAGAGCTTTTCCGACCAGCCTTATCTTGACGTCGCAGCAACCTACGATGAAGCGAAGCAGAAAGTCATGCTTGCGGTTGTCAATCGCCGTAAGGAGGGCGAATTGACGGGCAGTGTCGAACTCGCAGGACTGCGCGCCAAGCCCGGCGGCCGCGCTTTCCAGATCACGGGCGCCAGCCCTGAGGCGACGAACACCTTTGCGAACCCTCATGCCGTGGTCACTCAAGAGGTGAAACTCGAGGCCTCGGGCAGCCGCTTCGAGTACCAATTCCCGCGCCACTCGATTTCCTGGCTGGAATTCGAAGTCGCATGAGAACCCCACGTGGGCGCGCCCGCTCCTTCCTGGTGCTCGTTTAGGGTATGAGAAAGGGGCAGGCGCATACCACGTCTCTCGTGAATCCCAAATGGTTCGGTGCGGACATAAGGTTAGCAGATTGTTTCCAGATATTGATGCGTTGTCGATCGAATTCGGTGATAGACTGGGGGGCAGGTACGGAAATTGCTGTGAGTCAAACAGGGTGGCTCAAATGAACCGGCGAGGTCGAGTTTGCCTTGTCTGGCATTGGCAAGCAACTTGAGCCACCGCGGGGTGTGCGATGTCGCTAAAATTAAAGGCATTATGGGCAGTATTGGTATTCTGCATGGTGGGGGGGACCTTCTCGGCGCAAGAGAAGAAAGGAGAGGCGCAAAGCTCCAGCGCCTCGAGTTCAACGGCAGCCACTCCGTCCCCAGTGCACGACACCATGATATCGCCAGAAGACGCAGCCAGGAAGAACCCGATCAAGTTTACCGAAGTATCCGTGGATCGCGGCAAGAAGGTCTTTAAGACCCAGTGCGCGTTGTGCCACGGAGAAAATGGAGACGGGAAAGGCGACTTGGCGAAAGAGATGACATTGACCCTCCCTGACTTCACGAAACCCGACGCTTTGGCCAAGCGCACTGACGGCGAGCTATTTGCGATTATCGGGACCGGGAAGGATCCCATGCCAAGCCAGAAGGGGCGAATGACGGAGCCACAGTTATGGAATCTGGTGAACTACCTTCGGGCCCTGGGCGGAAAGGTCCCTGGCAAGGCGACGGCGAAGGAAGCCACCGACGAAAACGTGATTCTCGTTCCACAATAGACGCTCCGAATGCGATGGGAATGCGGGCGAGTATTGGGCGCTCCGCCGTGGCGACTCCTCGGCGTTGCCGCAGGGGAGTCCCGAACTGCTTGAGGGGCTTCGTTAACGAGTGGCTAATCTCTTGGCCAAACTGAGCACGACATCCCGATCCGGCTCGGCCAGACGGGTCAAGACGGTCGTGAGCTTCACCAGGAACTGAGCATCCCCCTCCATCGCGCCGTTCTCTGCCGTAATTTCTTCCAAGGTCTTCCGGGGCGTGAGGCTAGGTGTGGGTGGAGCCTCTTCTCCGCAATAAAAGAGCTGATACAGCGGGACATCGAGGACCGCCGCAAAGCGCTCCAGGGTCTCCAGCGAAGGGACGGTGTGACCGTTTTCTACGCGGGAGATGTAGCACCGCAATAAGCCGATGCGATCCTCGATATCCCCTTGAGACATGTGCTTCTGCTCGCGAAGCTGCCGCAGGCGTGAACCGATCAACATGGGTTTACTCTCTTTCATTATTTCCTTCTCATATTTTACTTACAGCCATATCCAAGATGGTAAATTTTCGTCGGCTTTGCTTGACTAGGCAAGGGCACTGAAGTACCGGTACGGAAGTCTCGTGTTTTGTCGCAGTTGATTGCTTGGAAGAGCGATTCGCTTGCACCCCCTCACCTCTGTCCCCGCGGCCGAAAGTCCGCCAATCTTAGTGGGGGACGACAGGGGCGTGGTCCTCCCGCCCTCCCTCAAGGCGGGACGGGAGGACGGGATCGGGTGAGGGCGCGGATTCTTCGTTTCCTCCTCCCCTCTCCCCCTTGGGGGAGAGAAGCTGTGAAATAATCCTTGGACGAGCAAAAGCATTTCATCCCGCGAGGCGGGACAAAGTCGTCGAAGGCGCAAAGAAAACAAAGCAGTTGTTCTTTGTGAGTCTTTGCGCTTTGGTCCCGCTTTGCGGGATGAGGTTGTTTATTTTTTCACAGCTTCAGAGGGGCCGGGGGTGAGGGGGTCACGCAGCAGAGTCTGTAACAGTTATTTCGTGACAGCCCGTAGGGGCCGCGAAATTCCATCCGGCGCCGCAGGGTGGTTCCGCCAGCTATTTCAACACCATGCTCAGTAGTGCCATCCTGACGTAGAGGCCATTCTGTGCTTGGCGGAAATAGGCGGCCCGCGGATCACTGTCGACTTCCATCGCGATCTCATCGAGGCGGGGAAGCGGATGCATGACTATGGCGTTGGCCTTCATCAAGCGCAGGGATTCTGAACTGATCACGTAGACGCCGCGGCACTGCTCGTAGTCGGCAGTTCGGTCTCCAAAGCGCTCCTTTTGAATCCGCGTTTGGTAAACCACATCCACCTCGGGCAAGACTTTATCGAGGTCGGTTTCTTCTGTGTACCAGACCTGCTTTTCGCGCAGGTGGTCAAGGATATCCTCTTTCATTTTCAACGAGGGAGGAGCGGCGAAATAGATTCTGATGTTCTGGAACTTACTCAATAGATAGGTAAGCGAGCGAACGGTGCGGCCTTGTGCCAGGTCTCCTACCATGGCGATGTGCAAGCCATCAATCGAGCCTATCTCTTTATGAATGGTGTAGAGGTCCAGCAGGGCCTGGGTGGGATGTTGGCCGGCCCCATCTCCAGCGTTAATTACCGGGATGCGCGATACCGACGCCGCCCGTTTGGCCGACCCAACCTCGTAATGGCGGAGCACGAGGACATCCGCGTAGCCGTTCAAGATTCGTACCGTGTCCTCGAGTGTCTCGCCCTTGGCGACCGAGGAGAACTCAGCGGCGTTTTCCGTGGAAATCACGCTCCCACCGAGTCGGTACATCGCCGTTTCAAAGGAGAAGCGGGTCCGGGTTGACGGCTCATAGAAGAGGGTGGCCATGATTCGCCCGTGGAACTGGGAAGTCCCACCGCCTGCCACCACCTGCTCCATTTCATGAGTGGTCTCAATGAGACGCAAAAGTGTAGGTACATCGAATTGCTGGGCTTCAATTACATGGTGCAAATCCATGGGATTCAAACTCCTCCAGAAATAAGGTAGCGCAGAGTCTCGCTTTTCAGAGACTCTGCGGCTTTTCCTTCAGAGTCTTGCCATTCAAAGACTCTGCAGCTTTTTCCTCAAATTCGTGCTCGTTCGTCTGCAAGCCGAATTATACGCCCAATTGCACGGGTACAAGCCGCAGAGTCTCTGAAAAGCGAGACTCTGCGCTACAGGCTTCAGCAAAAGGTGCCGCCTTGACAAAGTTTCTGCCCGCCACATGAATTGCCACAGACTCGCGGAAAAACGCCTGGAAATTCTCCAGCAAGGTGATATCATTCCGTCGCATGAATTCCCACAGTAAACAAATTGCGACAGTGAATAACACGACAGAAGAGTTCCCACCCCGCCTCGTCCAACCTCGTGACGAGGCACGCGGCCGTCTCTGGCAGTACATCCTAGCCTTCTTTGCCGGAACGGCGCTCGTCGGAACTCTCACCGCGCTTCATATTTTGGAGAAAGAAAAGGCTGCCATTGCCTATTGGCAGGACCAACAGTCGACCATCGTGGACAACCGGGCGCGTCAGATTTCAAACTGGCTGGGGGAACGCCGAGCCGATACAAGGCTGCTTTCCTCATATCTTTCCGTTCAGCAACTACTCCATCCGGTTGAGAAGTCGGGTTCGAGTGGCGTTTTTCAGACGAGCGTACTGGAAGACGTTTCAATGCTCATGGACCAGTTCGCTTTCACACACGGCTACGCAGGCATCTACCTTATCAGCCCGGAGGGACGTGTGGTAGCCCGGTCCGGGAGCTCGGAGAGCGTGTCGCCCGCAGTGATTGAAAGCGCGCGCAACGTCTTGCAGGGCGACGCCTCTTGGGTTGGCCTCGTGGGCGAGACTCCGGCGAACAGTTTTGTATATTTCATTTCCCCGGTCTTTGCAGGTATGCGCTCCAAGGTGGAGGCGAAGCCCTCGCCATCGTGCGTTGGCGCGATCGCCTTGCAAATCGACCCCAAAAGAAGTCTGTTTCCACTCTTGGTGGCGGAGGGTGTGCCCACGCGCAGTGGTGAAACCCTGCTCTTGCGACATGAAGGGAACGAAGTGATTTACTTCTCACCGCTTCGCAACGTACCTCTCACCCAAGGGTTTTTGCGCCGTCCTCTCTCGGTGTTAACGACCAAGGCTGGGTGGGAAGACAAATCTTTGAGCGGAGAGATGTTGGATTATCGTGGCGTCCCTGTCATGAGCGCCGAGCGGCGTATCCCGCTGACTGATTGGACACTGGTGAGAAAGATTGATCGCAAAGAAGCGCTTGAAGACTTTTACCAAACAGCTCGCCTCGAGGCGATGGTGGGAGCGTGCATTGTTCTGGCTTTCGCCTATGTGTTGATCGGGTACCGGCGGAAGATGCTGGCTCGCGTCCTGGAAGAGAGGGTGGAACACCAGCAGGCAATCCTTGCCATCCAGGCGTTTGCGCAGCAGATGGTGGACAATGTTCCGGTGGGTTTACTGATCCTCTCTCCTGACCTGAACGTGCTATCGGCCAACCGAACGTATCTCGAAGCGTTCCATCTGCGCCCGGAAGAAGCCATAGGGCGGTCTCTGCCCGAAGTCATACAAGCAGTCGGGCCGCCACGCCGGATCACTGGCGCCACGGGGCCTAGCAGCGGGCCGCATGATGTGCTGGTGGATCTAGCCGCGCCAGGGGGAATAGGCACCCGGCCCGCCCGGCTCACTCTGACCGAGATCTCAAACGGGCAGGGCAAGGGTCGCCTTTTGCTGACCGTGGAGGACCTGACGGAGAGCGAGCGGCTGCGGACGGCTGCCGAAGCTTCGGGGCGCCGCCTGCGAGAACTGGTGCAAAGCATTGACGCGATCGTTTGGGAAGCCGAGGCCCAGACCCATCAATTCACTTTTGTGAGCCAGCGGGCTGAACAGATCCTGGGCTATCCTGTCGGGCAGTGGCTTAGCCAAGCTGATTTCTGGGAGCAGCATCTCCATCCGCTCGATCGCGAACAGGTTGTGGGCGCGCGCCGACAGGCGATCGCGGAGGGGCGAGATCACAGTCTTGAATACAGGGTGCTGGCGGCGGACGGTCGCCAAGTTTGGCTGCACGATACAATCCACGCGGTTTTGGATGCGGAGGGGCGCCCCATCCAACTCCGCGGGGTGGCCATTGACTCTACCAAGGGGAAGCTGGCCGAGGAGGCGTTGCGGGCTTCCGAGGAGAAGTACAGATTGCTTTTTGCAGGAAATCTCGCCGGGGTCTTGTATGCGAATCTGGACGGCACCGTCCTGGATTGTAACGACGCGCTGGTTCGGATTCTGGGCTACGACTCGCGCCAGGAGCTTCTCGGTCGCAACCTCTCGGATTTCTTCTCTGATCCGGCAGATCGAGAGCAGCTATCGAAGGCCCTGCTCCAGGGAAAGGCGCTGGCCAATTTTGAAGAACCGGTTCGCCGCAAGGACGGGAGCTTGATATGGCTTCTGATGAATGCCTGCTTGATGGAAGGGCCGAGGGGACAGCCGGCGATCGTTCAGGCGACATTGATTGACATCACGGAACGCAAAGCGGCGGAAGCAGAAAGAATGCTTCTGATGACCGCTATCGAACAGTCGGCAGAAGGAATCGTGATCACCGATGCCGAGGGCACCATCCGGTACGTCAATCCCGCCTTCAGCCGTGTTTCGGGTTACTCCCGCGAAGAAGCCCTTGGGAAAAACCCGCGCATTCTCAAGTCTGGAAAGCAAGACGAGGCTTATTACAGGAAACTTTGGACGACCATCCTGGGCGGCGAAATCTGGCAGGATGAGATCACCAACCGCCGCAGCGACGGGAGTCTCTACCCGGAGCAGATGACCATCACGCCGGTGCGTGACCAGCGCGGGAAGATCACTCACTTCATTGCTATCAAAGCGGAGGTGACAGAACGAAAACGCCTCGAGCAGCAGCTTCGGCAGGCGCAGAAAATGGAAGCGGTGGGGCGGCTGGCGGGCGGGGTGGCGCACGACTTCAACAATCTGCTCACCATTATCAGTGGTTACGGCGGACTTTTGCTCGAGCATCCCGGCATCATCGAACCGCTGCGGGGTTATGTCAACGAGATCAGGGATGCCTCGGGCCGGGCCGCCTCCCTGACGCGCCAGCTTCTTGCCTTCAGCCGGCAGCAGGTGTTGGCGCCGCGAGTTCTGGGTCTGAACGCCGTGGTCGCCAATATCGAGAAGATGCTGAAGCGGTTAATTGGGGAGGATATTGACTTGGTCACGATTCTGGGGGAGCGCTTGTGGCCTGTCAAGGCCGATCCGGGGCAACTCGAACAGGTGCTTCTGAATCTGGCGGTCAACGCGCGCGATGCCATGCCCAACGGCGGCGTATTAACCATCGAGACGGCGAACGTGGAAATGGACAGCACTTCTGCCCAGACCCACTTTCCTCTCTCGCCGGGCCCCTATGTTCTGCTGGCGTTTAATGACACCGGCATCGGGATGGATGCCGAGACGCAAGCCCGCATTTTTGACCCATTCTTTACCACCAAGGAGAAGGGAAAAGGCACCGGCCTGGGGTTGGCAATGGTCTACGGCATCGTCAAGCAGAGCGGGGGATACATTTGGGTCTACAGCGAAGTGGGGAAGGGGACTACCTTCAAGATTTACTTGCCTCGAACCGCGGAAGAGGTTGATGAGTCGGGCCCCGGGCAAAGTGGAATCAAGGCCCAACAAGGGACAGAGACGCTCTTGCTGGTGGAGGATGAAGACGCAGTCCGGGCGCTGGTGCGAAATGTCTTGAAGGAGAGAGGTTACAGGGTCATGGAAGCCAGCCGCGGTGAAGACGCACTTGAACTCGCGGATCAGTACTGGGGGCAGATCGATCTGCTGGTGACCGACGTGGTTATGCCGCAGATGAGTGGACGCGAACTCGCCCGCCGTCTCGCTAACTTGCACCCGCAGATCAAAGTGCTGTACATCTCGGGTTACACGGACAACGCGGTCTGGCATCAAGGCGGGCTCGATTCCGGTGGGGCATTCCTGCAAAAGCCTTTTTCCCCCGAGGCGCTGGCTCGCAAGGTGCGAGAGGTATTGGGCGGTCCTCCCCACGGGCGTTCCTAGCGTTTAGCCTAGGGGCGTAAGCCCTGGGAACAAGGACCAACGGACGATCCACACTCAGCCCCGGAGGGGCGAGAGAATTTAGCCTAGGGGCGTAAGCCCTGGGAACAAGGACCAACGGACGATCCACACTCAGCCCCGGAGGGGCGTGAGAATTTAGCCTAGGGGCGTGAGCCCTGGGAACAAGGACCAACCGACGATCCACACTCAGCCCCGGAGGGGCGAGAGAATTTAGCCCAGGGGCGTAAGCCCTGGGAACAAGGAGCAACCAACAATCTTCATTCAGCCCGCCGAGGCGGGCGATAGAACTTAGCCCAGGGCGCAAGAAGGTGTGAAAGAATTAGGAAAGCTCCGTTATTTAATCCTGCTGTATTTTGTCCTTGACATTCGGTTTCGGCCGGAGTAATAAGAGCTACGCAAAGCGGTTTGGCAGTCGAGTGGCAGCGGCACATAGTAGTTACGTTGGTCCATGTCACCAAGAGGCGACGAGCTCGACCGACTTCAAGTGCATAGGCATTTTGGGGATTTGAAGCTCCCAGGCCTTTCGGCTTTCTTGGGAAGGCATGCTGCTCGCATGCTTGGTGAGAGAATATCCCAAGTTTGGGGAGACTACAGTTTTTTGTACAGATATTCCATTTTTGGAATTGTAATATGTGACCTGAAACTCAGCTGGAACGAGCATCACCTGTAAAATGATGGACATAGGCAGTCAGTCTACTTTGGAATACGAATTGCTGTATCGAGCATTTGAGTTGTTGGCAGGCTAGTCGAAGCGAACCGAAATGCTCCCCTGAGTGTAGACCTGATCGCTCTTGAGACCAAGAGGCGGAGGCGGATTTAATGACCGAAGGCTTGAATCCCTCACGGTTAACCCCCTTGTGGCGTCTTGGGCTCGGAGAATGTGTAAATAATCGCGCAGAAACTTTCACAAGAGCAGCACCAAATTGCCTACTGCCGCAACATAAGAGTGTTCCTGTAATACGATATCATGCTTTTCACAACTGGTTCCGAGGCAAGGCGTGTCATACCTATTTTGGAAACAACCACAGGGGTTATGAGGATGACTGTTTCCGTTCCAGGCTGGATTGTTCCAAGGCTGGAAGCCTCCGAACCAAAGTTGAAGTTGCGCCGCCGGAAGCACCTCGAACCAGGACGACGGTCGGAACCTTCCTGCTGCCAAACTCCACCGTGTTCGCGGGGAATGCCGAGCCTGGAGGACCCCGAAATTCCCAAACCAGGAGGAAATGACCCATGCAGAAGATTCTGCGCATCTGCGCACTTATAGCGATAGTGCTCCTAGTGCCGCTCATGATTTTCGCGCAAGCTGAAACCGGTGAGATCAGCGGCACTGTAACCGACCAGAGTGGCGCAGTCGTGCCCAACGCCACGGTTACGGTCACCCGGAAGGCCACCATGGCCGTGCGCACGTTGACGACCGGCAACAGCGGTGGGTTCGCGGTGACCAACCTGCTGCCGGCGACTTACACGGTTAAGACAGTGGCCGAGGGCTTCAAAGCCGAGGAGCAGGATGTGACGATACATCCCGGGGCCAAAGTTGGCCTGGATATTAAACTTGAAGTCGGAAAAACCACCACCGTGGTAGAAGTCTCTGGCGGCGCGGCTACGACCCTAGTCAACATCGAAACCCAGACGGTGTCCCAGGTGATCGAAAGCCAGATGATTACGCAGTTGCCGATCCTGGCCACCAACAACCCTTACAGCCTGGTAGTAATGTCCGGCAATGTTTCCGAGGATGATCCGAGCGGTCGGGGGGTAGGTGTGGCGATCAACGGGCTGCGCTCCGAATCCACCAACGTTCTGATGGACGGCGCACCCAACAACGACGAGTTCGGCGCTACGTGGGGGGAGTCCATACCCCTGGATGCCGTTCAGGAGTACAGTATTATGACCAGCAACTTCACGGTGGAGTACGGGCGGGTCGGGGCTGGCGTCGTCAACCTGACTACCAAGGCCGGAACCAACAACTATCACGGGACAGCCTACGAGTACAATCGCGTCTCCGCGCTGGCCTCCAACGACTTTAACAACAACGCCTACGGCGTCCCCAAGGGCATTTACACGCGCAACCAGTTCGGATACTCGGTGGGCGGGCCCATTAAGAAGGACAAGCTGTTCTTCTTCGAGAGCACTGAATGGACGCGGGTCCGCAGCTCGGCGCCCCAAATCAACATGGTCCCCGACCCAGCGCTGATCGCCCTCGCCGCCCCGGCAACGCAAGGTTTCTTCAGCAAGTTCGGAAAATTGCGGTCGGGAATTTCCACCTTGGCGACCTTCAACAAGGGTCAACTGACGGCGCAGGGCGCCAATCCATGCAAGGGGAGCCTGCCTGGTTATTTCACCGCCGCTAATCCCTGCGCCACCTTGCCAGACTCCACGCCCATGTTCGACGAAGTCACTTACAATATTCCAGCGGACTCAGGTGGGGGCTCACCTCAGAACACCTACGACCTGGTCGGCCGCGCCGACTGGAACGTAAGCGACAAGACCACGCTTTACGGCCGTTATGCACGCTGGTCGGAATTCGACTTCCCGGGCACGGTCTCGAGCAGCCCCTACGCCGGCTATGATACGCCGTATGTCTTCATGGGCAACAACATGCTGCTCTCGGTGACGCACACCTTCACGCCGACCCTGGTGAGCCAGTCGAAGCTTGTTTTCAACCGCTATACCGACGTTGAGCCGTTGGGTACCCAGCCGGCTAGCCCCTCGCTTTACATCGGCTCGTTGGCTGAGACCTACCTGCTCGATCACCCCGTGGCGCTGCCAGGTTACCTTCCCTTCAGCCCCGGCAGCGGAGTTCCCTTCGGTGGTCCCCAGAACTTTGTGGAGGCTTATGAGGACGTGAGCAAGGTTATAGGGAAGCATGATTTCCGCTTCGGCGGGAGCTACACGTACCTCCGCGACAACCGCACCTTCGGCGCCTATGAAACCCCGGGTGCGGCCTTGGGCAGCGCTGGCAGTGTCCAGATCCTCGGAGTCGACGACTTGCTGGATGGTCTTCTGCACACGTTCCAGTCGGCCATTAACCCCCAGGGTAAATTCCCCTGTGTCAATCCGTCTGCCCCCGACCCGAGCTGTATTGTTCAGCTTCCGGTCGAGCAGCCAAACTTCAGCCGCAGCAATCGCTATAATGAGTTTGGCTTTTACGCTCAGGACTCCGTGAAGATGACTCGGCGCTTCACCCTGAACCTGGGCATACGCTGGGAGTACTACGGGACGCAGCACAACAAGAACCCCAACTTGGACTCGAACTGGTACATGGGCGCGGGCGCGAGTGAGTTCTTGCAGATCAGGAATGGCGGTGCTGCCACGGTTCCCACCAGCTCCATCGGGGGGCTCTGGGGGAAAGACTGGCACAGCTTCGGCCCTCGCCTGGGATTCGCCTATGATGTGTTTGGCGATGGAAAGACCAGCGTCCGAGGCGGTTGGGGACTCAGCTACATTCGCAATTTCGGGAACGTCACCTTCAACGTGATCCAGAACCCGCCCGCCTACGCGGTGATCTCGCTGATTGGGGGAGTAGACGTGCCCCAGGCCTCAATGCCGGTCACAACCGATATAGCGGGGCCTCTGGCGGGTACATCCGGCAGCAAGCCATTACCCTCGGTCAGTCTGCGCGCCGTCAAGCAGAATATCGCGCAAGCCTATGCCCACAATTGGAGCTTCGGCGCGCAGCGCGAGGTGGTCAAAAACGTTGTCCTGGACCTCGAATACACCGGCTCGAAGGGTGTGCACCTGTACGACATTGCCAATATCAACCGCAACGGTGAGGGAAACATTTATTTGGGTGACCCCTGCTCAGCACAACCCTGCACGGCCCGCCTGAAGACGAGTCAGTACACCAACATCAACTACCGCGGCGACAAGGGATTCTCGAATTACAACGCCTTGAACACGCGTGTCAGCATCCGCAACATTAAGGGCGTCAACTTTACGGTCAATTACACTTACTCACACACTCTTGATGATCTCAGCGACACCTTCAGCAGTTCCGGCAACGACTTCGGCTTGGGCTATACTGATCCCTTTAATCCCATGCTCGACAAGGGCCCCGCCCAGTATGACAACCGCCACCGCATCGCCATCGGCGGCGTATGGGAGGTGCCCTTCGCGAAAGAAACGCATGGCGTCCTCAAGCAGATCGCCCATGGCTGGGCCTTCACGCCTATCATCACGGCGCGGACTGGCGCTCCCTACACGATCTATGACACGACCAATTCCTTCACCGGGTATAGCTACATGCGGATGGTCGAGACGACCCCGATCCCGCGTGCTCCGCAGAAGCCTGTGGCAGTGCCTGGGCTTCCCAACACTTACAGCCAATTGAACATTTGCAGCGGGGCTCCGGACAACTTCACGGGCTGCATGTATGACTCGAGCTACGTAAATCCCATCGTGGGTTATTCTGACTACGGCCCCTTCCCGAACGGCATGACGCAACGCGACGCCTTCCGAAGGCCGGGGGATTGGAATATCGACTTCGGGATCAACAAGAAGTTCTTCCTTACCGAGCGGTACAACCTGGAGTTCCGGGCGGTAATGTTCAATGCTCTTAACCATGCTAATTTGGACACCGGAATAGGCAGTGCGGATGCGTGGGCGACGCCTTACATTCCCGCTTCCTACGGTGGCCACCGCAACATCCAGCTCGTCCTCAGGTTCAGCTTCTGACCGCGAACTCAAACCTGAGCGGGGAAACGGGGAGCCCTGGGGCTCCCCGGTTTTTTTCAGCCCTATCGGGTATTGCACAATAGTGGCGAATCGCCCTGCGAGTCGATAGGATCACTACTTGTGCGCCCCAGGGCTCTTAGTGAGTTCCCTTGCCTTGGGAGCGGGGAAAGGAATCGCTCCATGCGCCTGCGAAGCCGGCGGCTAATCCCAAGTCAAGGACTCGCCTGTGTGCTGGTTCTGACGGGTGGCCTGCTGCATTGTGCGTTGGCCGCGGCGCAGGAGGAGATCGCTGGTTCCGGTGCCACCGTTAATGTGCGCGTGACCAGCGTGGAAGGCGAGCAACCCCTGGAGCGCGTCCGGGTGGACCTCCTGCACTTTCCCGATCGGTACATCCAGGAGGGCTTCACCGATGCCTCTGGGCGTCTGGAGTTTCATGGCTTGTGGGCTCCAGCGGCTTACGTCCTTCGCGCGGAAAAGGACGGACAGCAGACAACTGAAGTGCGCTTCGACCTGCGCCGCGGGGAGTCCGTGCAGGAAGTCTCCATCCGGATGCCCGCCCTCAAGGCCGTGAGCAGCCCGCGGCCCGGAGGTGTGAGCTCCGTTCGGGCGCTCTCCATTCCTCCTCCGGCTTCCAAGGAGTTTCAGAAGGGAGCCGAGCTCCTGAATCAGAAAAAGAACCCCAGGACCAGCATCGAGCATCTTCAAAAAGCCCTCGCCATCTACCCGGGCTATTTCGAGGCGTACTTTCTGCTGGGCATGGCCTACCTGCAACTGAATTCTCCGGGCGAGGCGCAGGACGCCTTGCGACAGGCGATCAAGTTGAACCCGAAGTTTATCGAGCCGTACTACCCGCTGGCCACGCTGCTGATTGGCAAAAAGGCGTATCAGGAAGGGGAGCGCTTGCTCCTCCAGGCGCGGGAACTTGACCCGAACGGCTGGCGGTGGCCGTTCGAGCTGGCGCGCTCCGAAGCCTACCAGAAGCAGTGGGACCAAGCGCTGGCTTGCGGGCAGAGTGCTCTCAAGATGCCGAACGCCCCACCCAAAGTCCACCTGCTGATGGCGGACCTCTATTCGAATACAGGAAAGCCCGACAAGGCTATCGAGGAGCTCGAGGAATTTGAGAGGCTCAATCCCTCCAGCCCCTACATCCCTCGCGTCCATCAGGTGATTGCGGAACTGCGCAAGCGCGAGGCGAGTCACTAGATGTTATTTCGCTGGAAGCTTATAGCTAACTGAAAATCCGCCAGGGCCGGGATTCTCAAGGGTAGTTCTTAGCTGCGGGTTCGTTTGAACAGCTCTAATAAAATCGGTGAGCTCTTCCCTGAGGTCGGTGACGTTGTGCGCCACGATGACGCCTCCCGGTCTGACGATGGGGATGACCATGTTGAGGTACTTCACGTAGTCCTGTTTCCAGGCGTCAATAAAGACGAAATCATAAGGGCCGGGGAGTTTGGGAACTTCCTCGAGCGCATCGCCCAGTTTGAGTGTGATGACGGAATCCGAGCCTGCCGCTCGGAAATTACCCTGGGCAAGCTTCGCCCGGCCCTCGTCAATTTCCAGGGTCAGCAGATGGCCGCGCTCCTTGCGCAGGCCCATCGCTATCCAAATCGAGGAATAGCCGTTCGACGTGCCGATTTCCAACCCCTCCCGGGCGTGGACTTTCTCTGCCAAGGCGCGCAGGAACGCGCCTTCATCGGGATTGACGTTCCACAGGTTGCCTTCGTTCTGGCGCATCCATTTCAAGCGCTCCAGGGCGTGTGCGTCGGCGCCACCTTGCGCGGGCGTGTTGTTGGAAAAGGCAAAGAGAGAGAGCGCGGTCAAGAGCAGTTGGATGCAGATGATCTTGAATGGGGCAGTCGACATGGTCATTCCTTTTCGAGAAAAGTCTGCTTGCCAGACGCGAACGGGGGACAACGTCCTACGCATTTCGACAATCAGCCGGTGCGTTAGCAGGATGCTGAAAAAGCCGTCTAGCCTGTCATTCCGAGGAGTCCCGATCTGATCGGGACGACGAGGAATCTCGCATGTCCTTTGTTTCCAGAGCGAGATTCCTCCCCTTCGCTCCGCTCTGGGTCGGAATGAGTCGCCTTGGCGACTTCACAAACGTTTTTCAGCATCCTGTTAGGGCGAAGAACGCTTGCGGCGACGCGGACGGAGGAGTTTGAAGCATTTCGGGTTTCCTGGCAAGAGCCGGAAAGAAGGGGGCTGGGGATTAAGGGCTGGGGGCTGGGGGCTGGGGAAAAACAGTAGGCAGTAAGCAGTCGGCAGAAGGGGGGTAATCCAAAATCCAAAATCTAAAATCCAAAATAGCCCTAGCCCCTAGTCCCCAGCCCCTAGTCCCCGCCAAGGACCTTCTGTCTCTTGCTATTTCTTAGGGAAAGAAGTCTCTTATTGGCGGCTCTTTTAGGATGGGATATGCGCTATTTGAGGAGAATTACGCGCCGGAAGTTCATCCAGGTGACGACTGCTGCCGCCGCCGGGTCAATGGTGTGTTGCACTAACAAGAAAAGTCCGTGGCGGTTTTTTACGATCGAGGAAGGGCAGACGGTAGCCGCGATTTGCGAGCGCATAATTCCTGCCGATCAAGATCCGGGGGCGACGGAAGCTGGCGTGGTGAACTTCATTGACCTGCAGCTCATGGGTCCCTACAAGCGCCACTGTGCCAGCTACCGTCAGGGCATTAGTGGCGTCGAGCAAGCGAGCCTCAAGATGTTTGGACATCGGTTTACGGAGTTGGGCCCGGAAAGACAAGACGAGGTCTTGAAGGAGCTCGAAGGGGGCGGGGCGGCGGGAGAAGCCCGGAAGGGTCTCTCATCGAAAGATTTCTTCTCCCTCATTCTCAGCCATACGATGCAAGGTTTCTACGGGGACCCTCGGCACGGTGGAAACCGCGAGCGAGTGAGCTGGAAGATGCTGGGTTTGCCTTACCCGCCTATTCGCGGACGCCTGCACTATGATTTGACGAGTTGATCAAATGGCTCTGAGACATGTCAATGCGGTGGTGGTGGGGGCGGGCGCCGGGGGCGGCATTGTGGCGAAAGAGCTTGCCGAAGCGGGGTTGAGCGTGGTGCTGCTGGAGCGCGGGAAGTGGTACTCGGCGTTCGACTGCCGCAAAGATGATCTCCGCAATCAGCGCACTTCAGTTCTCGGTTGTGGCTTCGGCCCCGACGACGAGCGCTACCGTCGCGTGGTAGTGGATGCTCAGGGCAATGAGCGGTCCGTATTGCCGAGCGAAGGTGTATACGGCAATAACGCCGCTTGCGTAGGTGGTGGTACGTTCAGCTATGGAGCGATGGCATGGCGTTTCATGGAGAAAGACTTCCGCATGCGCTCCACCTATGGCGCTGTCGAGGGTAGTACTCTGGAAGACTGGCCCATCAGTTACGCGGACCTCGAGCCACACTATGAAAAAGCCGAATGGGAAATCGGGGTTTCAGGAGATGACTCCAGGAACCCCTTCCACGCCCCACGCAAAAAGCCCTTGCCGATGCCTCCTCATCCGCCCGGGCGCGAACACGAGATTCTGAGACCGGCAGCCGAGCGGCTGGGCCTGCATCCTTTTGACATCCCCATGCTGCGGAACACGGTGCCTTACAACGGACGGCCGGCGTGCATGCGCTGCCGTTGGTGTGTGGGATTTGCCTGCGAGGTCGACGCGAAGAACGGCACCCACAACACCGTGATCCCCAAGGCGCTCGCCAGCGGAAACTGTGTGCTGCGCGCCGAGTGCGTGGCGAAGGAGATTCTAACTGACGACCGTGGGCGGGTTAGGGGCGTGGCCTACTTCGACTCCCAAGATAGACTCCAGGTGCAGTCCGCAGACCTGGTTGTAGTGTCCTGCTCGGCTACAGAAACTGCGCGCCTTCTCCTCAATTCCAGGAGCAAGCTGTTTCCTAATGGCCTCGGGAACCGCTACGACTGGGTGGGAAGGAATCTTCAGGGACATGGCTATGCGGGCGCTTATGGGCTGTTTGATTATGACGTGTACGACGACATTGGTCCGGGCGCCTCCATCGCCATCTCTGATTTCAACCACGGAAACCCCGGCTTGGTTGGCGGTGGTGTTCTTTGCAATGAATTCATCCGCTTGCCTTACCAATTTTCCTCCATGATTCCACCCACCCTGCCGCTCTGGGGAAGGGCTCATAAAGACTTCATGCGCCAGGCGTACCGGCGGTGCATCATCGTCATGGGCCCAGCGCAGGAGATGCCGGTCTTTGAAGCAAGGGTTCAAGTGGACGCGCGCGTCAAGGACAACTGGGGAATACCGGTAGCGCGTCTCTCCGGATCAAACCACCCGCGCACCCGGGAAGTCGCAAGATTCCTCGCCTCCAAATCTGAGGCTTGGCTCAAGGAGGCGGGAGCAATCACCACTTGGCAGAAGGCCCCGCCGGTGGGCCTGAGCGGAGGGCAGCATCAGGCTGGAACTTGCAGAATGGGCAACGACCCTAAAACCTCAGTGGTCAACAGATACTGCCAGGTGCACGACGTGGATAATCTATTTGTCGTGGATGGCAGCGTTCACGTTACGAATGGGGGTTTCAATCCGGTGCTCACCATTATGGCTATAGCCTACCACGCCTCCGCTCATCTGGTGGAAGGATGGAAAGGCACGCGATTTCGCGGCTGAGGACATAAATGACGGAAGAACAAGTCAAAAGGCAAAACGCAAATCGCAAAAGTAAAATCCCAGGGACGACTCTCTTGGATCGTTGCCGTCCTTGCTGCGGCTTTGCCTTTTGCGTTTTGCCTTTTGACTTGTTCTTCGCTTTTGGTGGCGGCCGCCGAGTTGCACTGTGTATAGGCACATTTCACAGGGATTCGAAACTACCTATGTGCATGCATATCGCTTATGTCAACTGAACAGCACCCACCACGTTTTCGCAAACTGCTCCTGATTGGAGTGTTAGTTGCTCTGCTCATCCTTCCGGGGGGGAGCCTTTACTACGAATATTCCCAAGGGAAGGCCTGCGCCCGTTGCCATGAAATCTGGCAGCCCTATACGGATTGGCACACCTCCGCGCATCGAAATGTTCCATGCTCTGCCTGCCACGGGGATGTGTTCACGCTGGAAACGAGATTCCATTGGAACAATATTCGCCGCCTGGCCGCCCACCTTCGCGGGCATGTGCCCGAGCAGGTCAGGCTGAAAACCAGGGACGCTTTGCAAGCGAGCGAGCGGTGCCGGAATTGCCATCAGGAGGAGTATGCCGAATGGGCGGCCAGCTCGCACAGTGTCACTTACGCGGAAATCTTCTTGGACAAGAAGCACAACCGGCAGCAACTACTGATGGACGACTGCCTGCGCTGCCACGGGATGCACTTCGAGGGAGGAATCCGCGAGCTGGTGACGCCCGTTGATACTCGAGGTCCCTGGCGCCTCTGGAGGCCGGAGCTCGCCAGCCGCCCCGCAATCCCTTGCCTGACCTGCCACCAGATGCACCGTGAGGGCCCCACCTTGATCCGGCCCGCGGCGAAGGCAGTGAATGCAAGTCCAGCGGAGGAGATAAACCGGCCCTCTCTTGCACTCTTCGATCGGCGGGAGCTCGAGCACATTTCCGTGCAGCGCCTTCCTTTGCCAAAGATGCGCGAAGAGGCGAGGGCCGTCAAAATCAGTCCAGACCCCCGCCAGACGCTTTGTTACCAGTGTCATGCGCCGCTTTCCACTTTTGAAGTTGGCTCCGGAGATGACCGGACACCCATCGGCGTGCACGAAGGGCTGAGTTGTCTCGCCTGCCATGAGAAGCACGGCCAGAAGACCCGTGCGTCTTGCTCGAACTGTCATCCGCAACTGTCGAATTGCGGCCTCGACGTGGAAATCATGGACACTACGTTCCGTTCCACGAAAAGCCCGCACAACATTCACTTCGTCAAATGCACGGACTGCCACACGAAGGGTGTGCCGCGGCGAAAAAAAGAGGCTCGAGCAGCGCGTTTTGGAGTGCGGCAGCTTGCTGCCGCTTTTGCGTCTGGGGCTCGCTCGAGCCGCTGCCGGAAGCAAGCTTCCTGCGGAGGAAAGCGGCAGCAAGCTGCCGCACTCCAAAACGCTTTGCGCCAGCAGCCCCTTCCGAGTGAAGCTACAGGAAAACCGTAGGGCTCTTGGGTCTTGATGGTGCATGGTCACCGCGCGAAACGGCCCATCAACTCCGCCTGGGCGAGGATGTGACCCTGCATTGCAGCATCAACTTCTTTTCTGGTCGCGGCGGGGCGCAAATTCAGTATCGCGTCAACTGCGTAAAGCCTGATGAAGTAGCGGTGCGGTCTTCCCGGTGGGGGGCAGGGGCCGCTATAGCCTGTTCTTGAAAAGTCGTTGGTCCCTTGCCGGCCCCCGTCAGGCATCTGGTCGTTTCTCGATAAAGCCTCCGGGAGTTTGCGGTAAGCAGCCGGCAGATCATACACCACCCAATGGACAAAGGTCCCCGAGGGGGCGTCAGGGTCGTCCTCGATGATGGCGAAACTCTGCGTGCCCAGGGGCGGGTCAGTCCAGGCCAGGGCAGGCGAGACATCCGCGGCCTCGCAGGTGAACCGCTTGGGTATGAAACCGCCCGGCGTGAATGAGGTGGTTTTCAGTTCAATCTTAGAGGAGGCTGCCTTTTGCCCGCGCACCTCCGCAGGCGCCACCAGTGCAAGAACGACCATGATGAGTGGTGGCAGCGCAGTCAACGTTCGGTGCAGCAAGACGAGCAGGCCGTCGTGGCGACTGAGCTTGAGCATGGCGGTTATCGCTGCGGAAAAGCAAACGCCTCCAGCATGTCAGCTCGGGCCTTCTCATCTGACGCGATTACCGTAAGTAGGTCTTTTACCGAGATCATCCCGCGATATTGCCCTTGCTGGTTCGTGACCGGCAGGTGGTAAAAGCCGTGCTTCTCCATGAGCCGCACACACTCATCCAAGGGCGTTTCAGGCGGCACAACAGTGAGCTGCGAGGTCATGATTTCAGACACGCGCATCCAGGCTGGGCATTTATTCTCCGCTGCGACCTTGTCCGAAATATCGCTTTGGGAGACGACTCCCAGAAGCTTGCCGCTTCGGTCGCACACACCAACTGACCGGACCTGTTTCTCCCGCAAGTAGCGAGCGGCCTCGTACACGGTGAAGTCGTCGGCGATTGAGTAGACATCCGTCCTCGATTCGATAAGGTCCCCAACTGTCATAGCTCCCCCCCACGGAATGATATTGTCCAAAATGTTAGAATGACTCCGGCTCGGTTGCAACCGAAATCGTGCTTACTTGAACCTGACCTCGGAAGTTGGACTTGCGCAGACACCGCGCACACCCCAGGCTTGTCATCCTGATCCCGCCACGGCGGACTCAGAATGACAGGGCGGCTGGTTCTTTATGTTAAGCTGGATGGAGGGGGAAATCATGGGGCCTTTTCGTTATCACGTGTTTGTTTGCGACCAGCGGAAGCCCGAGGGTATCCCGTGCTGTGCCACGCGCGGCTCCGCGAAAGTGATCGAGGCGTTGCGCAAAGAAGTGGCCGCGCAGGGGCTTTCTAATGACGTGCAAATCACCGCTTGCGATTCGATCGGCCTCTGCGATCGGGGTCCCAATATGATCGTTTACCCCGAGGGCACCTGGTATTCCAGTGTGACGCCCCAGGATGTGCCGGAAATTGTGCGAACGCACTTCCAGACGGGGCGCGTTGTGGAGCGATTAGCAAATAAGGATGTCGCGGCTCTCCAAGAGGAGATTTGTGCCAACCGTGACAAGATGCTGGCCGCTCGACGAGCCCAAGAGGCTGCCGGAGTCCTTCCCGACGATCTGAACAGCACGCTTCGAGGGTTTCAGGAAAGTCGCGTGCTACTTACGGCCGTCGAATTGGATCTCTTTACCGCCGTGGGAAGCGGGGCGAGGGCCGATGAGGTATCCGCCAGAACAGGCAGCGACCCCCGCGCCACGGAAATGCTGATGAACGCGCTCGTGGCGCTGGGATGGCTGGCCAAGCAAGATGCGATCTTCCGTAATTCTCTCTCCAGCGCAAGATACTTCGTGGCTGGCTCCGCCGATGACTCGCGCGCTGCTACCATGCATTTGGTGCACTTGTGGCAGACTTGGTCCACGCTCACCGAATGCATCCGTGCCGGCACCTCCGTTTTTCATCAAGGCATGGTTGACCGGGGTGAGGAGTGGACGCGATCCTTCATCGCCGCCATGCACCGCAACGCGCGGGCACGGGCGCCGTTGGTGGTCATGGCCGTAGGAACCGAAGGTGTGACTCGCATGCTGGATGTGGGCGGCGGCTCGGGCGCCTATTCTATCGCCTTTGCGGGCGCGAATGAGAATCTCCAGGTCGATCTTCTGGACTTGGCCACGGTCATCCCTATCGCGCAAGGCCATATCAAGAGTGCCGGCTTGGCAGGGCGCATCAGAACTCGGCTTGGGGACCTGCGCGCGGACAAGTTCGGAGAAGGGTATGACTTGGTGTTCGTGTCCGCCATTTGTCACATGTTGGGTCCCGATGAAAACAAAGACCTCTTGCAGCGTTGCTTCGCGGCCTTGGCCGCAAGGGGCCGCGTTGTGATCCAGGACTTCATCCTCGAGCCTGACAAGACTGCGCCCAAGTCGGCGGCGCTCTTTGCCCTGAATATGCTGGTCGGGACCCAAGCCGGAAGCACCTACACCGAAGCAGAGTACGCCACTTGGCTCGAAGAGGTGGGTTTTCAGGAGGTGCGGCATGTCCGCCTGCCCGGTCCCTCGGGGTTGATCGTCGGCACGCACGGGTAAGCGGGATGGCCCCGTTTCCGCATTGCGGTTCTTACTGTCTGTTGAACCCGAATACGGACTCTATGCTGGGCGTCGTGAGGCGCATCGCGGATGGGAAATGGCAGTGATTTCCCTGCGGCGCGACCCTTAGCCGCAACCAAAAGCAGATTCTTCGCTACGCTGCGCTCCGCTCAGAATGACATGTCATCCTGATCCCGCCTTGCGGGAGAAGGATCTGTTTTTCTTCGCACCACGCGACGCAGTTGGCCAATAGTACTACCGTGAAGGCGGTTCCCGAATCGCCCCTACAATCAACTGCAGAGTTTTGCTAACATAAGGAGGATGTACGATGAAATTGTGATTGTCACCGGAAACCGCCCCCTCAGCGGCAGCCATTTGCTGTTGAGTGTTGAATCTCCCCGCCAAGCACAGGCCACGCGTCCCGGCCAGTTTGCCATGCTGCGAATTCTCGGCCGGTCGGATGTGTTGTTGCGCCGGCCGATGAGCATCTATGACCTCAAGGCCAAGAACTCCGAGGGAGAGAATGACCGCAAGCCGGGTTCTCCCCGCATCCTTCAATTCCTCTACAAGGTTGTGGGGCACGGGACCCGGCTAATGTCCGAGCTCAAGCCGGGAGACCAGGTTGGATTGTTGGGGCCCCTGGGCCACGGCTTTTTCGAGGAGGAGTATCTGCCTCGAGCGCACCAGGCGAATGAGATTCTCCACGTGGCGGGAGGTATCGGAATAGCTGCCCTGCTTTTGCCGGCGAAGCGCCTGGCGGAGGCGGGGTTTCATCAACGCCTCTTCTTCGGTGGGCGAAGCAAAGCTGACCTCGTCGGTGTCGAAGATTTCAGGCCGTTGGTGCGCGGCATCTTGATGGCCACGGAGAATGGCTCGGCGGGCTATCGCGGCTTCGTGACGAGGCCACTGGAAGAATACCTGGCGCGTCACACCAATAAGAAATACCTGCTGATGGTCTGCGGCCCCTGGGCCATGTTGCGCGCCTCAGTGGAGTTGGCAAGAAAGTATGGCCACCCGTGCCTGGTTTCGATGGAAAACCGCATGGGATGTGGCCTCGGCGTTTGCCTGGGATGCTGCATCCGCGTCCAGGGCACCGGTCATGAGGCTTATCAGAGAGTCTGCACCGAGGGGCCGGTGTTTTGGTCGGAAAAGGTAATCTGGGAGGATGAGGCGATCGCCAAAACCTGAGAAAAGCTGTCAGTTGTCAGTCGTCAGTTGTCAGATGTCACTCGTCACTGTTCTTTGATGTCAGCAAAAACCAAAACTCGGACACACGGACTCCGCGCCAGCCAGGGTCCACCGGCAAGCCGGCAATCGCCTCCCGACGACGGCCATGCGTCCACCGGCGAGCAATTCATCCCGCAGATCGAAACCGAAATCGCCGGTGTGCGTTTCCAGAATCCGGTCTGGACGGCAAGCGGCACCTTTGGATACGGCAAGGAATTCTCTTCTCTCATCGACTTGAACGAACTGGGGGCCATCGTCGTAAAGGGCATCTCTCCCGAGCCGATGGAGGGAAATCCGCCGCCGCGCATCTACGAGACCGAGTCCGGGATGCTCAATGCCATCGGCCTTCAGAACGTCGGCGCAAGGCGCTTCCTCACTGAAAAGCTCCCCTTTCTGCGTACCCTCAGGGCGCGCTGCATCGTAAACGTATTTGCCTATTCCACAGAAGATTATGTTCGGTGTCTCGAGATGCTCAACGAGGGCGAGGGCATCGCCGCTTACGAACTCAACATCTCCTGCCCCAATACGCGTTGTGGCGGCATGGTATATGGCAGCGACCCGAAGCTGACCGAAGAAGTGGTGGCAGCGTCCAAGAAGGTAGCACGCTATCCACTCTTCGTGAAACTTTCTCCAAACGTCACCGACATCACGGTTTTTGCGCGCGCCGCCGAATCGGCCGGGGCCGACGCGCTCTCGCTCGTGAACACCTTCGTGGGCATGGCCATTGATATCGAAACGCGGAGGCCTCGTCTCTGGAATGTAACCGGAGGGCTATCGGGTCCGTCTATCAAACCAGTGGCCTTGCGCATGGTGTATCAGGCCGCGCGGGCAGTGAAAATCCCGATCGTTGGACTGGGAGGTATATCCACCACGGAGGACGCTCTGGAGTACTTCATCGCCGGCGCCAGGGCCGTGCAGGTGGGCACAGCAAATTTCTACGACCCGGGAACTTCGGTTCGCCTGGTGCAAGGTTTGCGCGACTACTGCCAGAGGAAACGGCTTCACCTTTCTGAGATTATCGGTTCGCTGAAGATTCCCGAGCGCGCAACCCCGATAGGCACCGAAGGCTGACCCCTCCGCGGTCTGTTTACTTTGGCACCTTTCTTGCCCGAGTGCCCCCCGGTCTTCGGGGGCGTTTATAGGGGCGTTTATTGACAGTGGTCAAACCGTCTGCTAGATTGAGCCAATGCGCGTTTGGGGAGAGCACATCTGATTGAAACAGGAAGGTTCTTGGTCGGGCTGGTGGTTGCGGCAACACTTTTGCTGGCCTCTGCGTGCATGGTGCGGCGGGAGACACGAATTCAGCCATCACAGTTGGCCCCACCGGCGCTCGAAACTTCGCTTGCCGCTCTGGTCGCCGGGCTCAATTCCAAAAGCCAAAGCATCCGCACGCTGACCGCGACGGTGGATCTGGAACCGACGGCTGGGTCCATCTACTCTGGAGTCATCAAGGAGTACCACGACGTCAGGGGTTTCATTCTGGTCGAAAGGCCCGCCCTGATCCGAATGGTGGGGCAGGCCCCCGTGGTGAGGACAAATATCTTCGATATGGCTTCCAACGGCGAGGAGTTCCGCTTGTACATCCCACCTAAGCAAAAGTTCATTGTGGGGAAGACGACTTTCCGCCGCCCAGCGAAAAACTCCCTGGAGAACCTGCGGCCTCAACACATTCTGGAGGCCTTGCTGATTCCGCAGTTCGATGCTTCTCATGAGAAGTGGTTCTTGGAGGAGGCTGAGGAGGACGGACGCCGATTCTACGTGGTGAGCGTCGTGGAGTCCGCCGATAGCGAAGGATTGCGCCTGAAGCGCAAAGCCTGGTTCGACCGAGCCAATCTCGAGCTGGCACGCCTGCAATTCTACGAGTCGGATGGAGTTTATGTCGAAGACGTCCATTACTCTGGCTCGAAGGATTTTCAAGGAACCAGCTACCCATCGCACATCGAGGTGGCGAGGCCGATTGAAGACTACCGCCTGGCGATCACCATCTTGAAGGCGACTTTCAACCAGGCCATAGAACCTGAGAAGTTCATCCTCAACAAACCCGAAGGCGTGGAACTGGTGGATCTGACCGCGAAGGCCCAGCAGGAGAACCCGCGTGATCAATAAGCTGATCCTCTCGAACATCCTGCACCGTCCGATCCGTACGGCGGTGAGCGCCCTGGCGGTGGCGATTGAAGTCGCCATGGTGATGCTGTTCGTGGGGCTCGCTCATGGGCTGGTTGATGAGTCCGCCCAGCGACTGGAGGGTGTGGGCGCAGACATTCTCGTGCAACCGCCGAGTTCGTCGTTCCTTCTTGCTCTTTCTCAGGCGCCCATGCCCATCAAGTTTGGAGACCTCCTCAAACAGATCCCACACGTGCTGGCCGTGGCTCCCGTGCTCTTCAACTTCAATTCCATCGGAGGCTTGAACATCATCTACGGGATCGACATGCCCACTTTCAACCGCGTTTCCGGGGGCTTCGCCTATCACGATGGCGGGCCGTTCCTGAACCCGTATGACATTCTGGTGGACGATCTGTATGCCCGGGCGAACCACCTCAAGGTGGGGCAGACGATTTCCCTGTTGAATCACGAGTTTCACGTGTGTGGCATCGTCGAACATGGCAAAGGGGCGCGGCTCTTTATTCCCATGAACACGGCAGAGGACCTTCTTCAAGTCCAGGAAAAGGCCTCCATCTTTTTCGTCAAGTGCACCGACCCCGGTTACACCGATGACGTTTCCGATGCTATCCACCAGTTGCTTCCCAAGTACCAGGTCCTTCCCGTGAAGGAATACATGTCTTTAATGACATCCAACAATTTGCCGGCTCTGAACGCCTTCATTACTGTCATAATCGCCATCGCGGTTGGGATCGGATTCCTGGTCATCTTCCTGTCCATGTATACAACCATTACCGAGCGCACCCGGGAGATCGGGATTTTGAAGTCGCTTGGGGCTTCAAAAGGGTATATCATTGCATTGATTCTGCGAGAAGCAGGTCTTCTCAGCGCGGTTGGAATCATCGTTGGGTACGGAGTCGCGGCGGTAGCCCGCAAGCTCATCCTCGGGACATTCCCGACCCTTTCCATAGAACTGACCATGGAATGGGCCCTTTACGCCGCCATTCTCGCGCTGGCCGGAAGCACGCTGGGGGCGTTCTATCCCGCGTTGCGTGCAGCCCAACTTGACCCTGTGGACGCGCTGGCGTACGAATAGAGCGCGTCCGTGGCTGGCGGGCGGTCGTCCGCAGTTGTCATTCGGTCGTTGCCCAAGATGGATTTGGAGAACCGGAAAACCCTGATGACACTCGGCACGCCAAAACCCGCTGCGAAGCACTGACGCTGGTTTTCATGGAACCCATAATCGCCACTCGCGACCTGAAGAAAGTTTACCGCCTCGGCAAAGTCGAGGTGCAAGCATTGCGAGGTGTGGATTGCCTTGTCCATGAGGGTGAACTCGTGGCGGTGGTTGGGCCGTCCGGCTGCGGGAAGTCCACCCTGCTCCACATTCTGGGCGGCTTGACCGGTCCCACCAGCGGCCACGTGTTGGTAGATGGCAATGATTTCAGCAAGATGACGGACGCTGACCGCACGCGCTTTAGGCGGCACACGATCGGGTTCGTCTTCCAGCGCTTTAATCTGCTGCCCACCCTGACGGCGCGAAACAACATCGCCATCGCCCAGTACATCCAGGGTAACGGGTTCAATCCGCACCGCTTCAGGGGGATCGTCGAGATGCTCGGTATTCAGGACAAACTTGATCATCGACCCTATGCGCTGTCCGGCGGTGAACAACAGCGCGTGGCCATTGCCCGCGCGGTCATTTGTGACCCCAAGATACTCCTGGCGGATGAGCCCACGGGCAATCTGGATACCGAAAATTCGCAGGCCGTTCTCAACATGATTAGAAACCTGAATAGAACCTTTGGACAAACGATCCTGATGATCACCCACAACCCCGAGGCGGCTGCGGTGGCGGACCGGATTATCCACATGCGGGATGGGCAGATTATTTCTGATTGATTCTTCCCGCATTTCCCATTATTTCTTGATTGACGCTTGTTTATGGCCCGGAGCACGGAATTTCGCAATCCTACCTTGCCGCAAGCCCAGACCGGCGGGCTGGAGGGTGGGTTCGGGAGGGTCTGGGAGAAGATCAAACTTGGTATCCTGCGCACTGTCTTCTGGGCGTATGAGCGCGGGACCTGGCAGTACGATCTACTCGTCTTAGCCATCCTGGCCTTCATTTTCCTGTCACCTCGCGGCTGGTTCAACGACCGTCCCACTCTGGAATTAACTGACCTTCGGCATCAGCAAGGCTTCGTCGAAATGGGACATGGGAAGCAAGGATGGCGCTACCTTGTGGACGCAAGGCTGGTGGAATCATACACGGCTGCAAAGCCTGAGGACGCCATCCAGATTATTTTGAGCCGGCAATTGCACCAGCCTTTCACCGTGATATCGATTGTGCCTATCACCGACAAGAACAAGGTGGTGCTCGGCTACACGGTGCTGGTAAGCCGTTAAGGCAGTGACGAGTGACAAGTGACGAGCAAGCAAAAAGGGCAAGGCACTGACCGGTGACGACTGACGAGCAATGAAAAAGGGCAGTGAAAAGTAAGCAGCGAAAGGCCAAAACCCGCTGCCTGAACTCGTCACTCGTCACTGGTCACTTGTCACTGCCCTCACGGGGAGAGTGACCTTGCGTTTCAGACTCACTTTGACTTGGCTCCTTTTAGCCGCCGGGCTTCTCTCGCCAATGCGCACCGGCGCGGTGGCTCCACTCCCCCGCAAGGGAAAACTCCCCCCCGATCTTTCCGAAATCCTTTCGCGCATGAACGACGCCGCGAAACGCTTAAAGAGCCTTTCCGCAAACCTCACGTACACCAAGGTCACTGTGCTTGTGAACGACAAGTCTACAGAGGAAGGGCGCCTCTTTTTCCGCAAGGGCAAAACTCCGGAGATCCGGATTGAAATGCAGCAACCCGAATCCAAGGTCATCCTGTTTAAGAAGAACAAGGCGGAAATCTACCTGCCGAAGATTAATCAGCTCCAGGAATACAGCCTCGAGCAAAAGTCAGGACTGGTGGAGGAGTTCTTGCTCCTCGGTTTCGGGTCGGAAACAGGAGAATTGAAGAAGTCCTACAGACTGAAATACATGAAGGAAGAAGACCTCGACGGCGATACGACGGCAGTGCTTGAACTGACACCACGAAAGGAGAGCCTCGCCTCCCAGCTCACGAAAATCCAGATGTGGGTCAGCGAGGAATCGTGGCTACCCACCCAGCAGCAATTCTTCGAGCCGGGCGGCGACTATCTTATTGCCAGCTACAGGGCAGTCAAGGTGAACCTCAGAATACCCTCTTCCACCTTCGAGATCCACCCCGCCGAGGGAGCCAAGCGCATCAAAATGAATTAGTTCGTACTCCAGACTCCCCTCCTCTCCGAGGAGGGGTGAGGGGGTGGTGCGTGCGTCTCTGCTGAAACCTCAAAACTTCGCCCTTCCCCCACCCTTGTTCAGGGTGCACACAAACCGGGCTGAGTCGTTCGGCCGTGATTCCCCTGACGGCTTGGTAAAACGTGAGGTCCAGCGGGTAACCCGCCGCAGTGGTGATGACCGCGTCCACCGGGTGATCCAGTGAGTGAGGTCACGTCGTGTAGGGGTTAGAAACGCACGCGCGCGCATACCTCCGATGACGCAGCAAAGAGCCAGAGACGACATCAGAAACGGAGTTGTCTGCAAGCTTGGGGAACAGCAAGGAGGACGCCTGCTGCTGACAATGCAGTACCCGCTGCCCAGGAGTCGTGACTCCAGTCGGGGCATTGGTCCAGAAGATGAGAACGTGGGCCGGCAAGGAGAGCGACAGAAGCCAGAAGGGCCTGAATCACCAACCGCACGAGGCCCTACCGTCTGACAGCCAGTCCGGTCGCCCTCCCGGCGCTACTTCCTCTTGGCCATGCATCACACGTTCCGACGAGGTCGGTTCACCTAAAATTTGCCCACAGCCCTATGGCCACCCTCTTGGCGTCGAAGGTCCCTGTTATATTGGGGTTACTGCTAAAGAGGTTCCCCGCGACTTCGTCGCCGCCTGTGTCGACAGCGATGCCATAAACAGTAATTGTGGCATCCCAAGGATTCGGTGTTGGGCTGTTGGGGATGGTCAAAGTGCACGTGCAATTCGAATTGACGATGTACGTACCACCCGTAAAGCTGTAAGGGTTCCCGCCTTCCGGACTCCCGTTGATGACCATGTTCAAATGGCTGCCGCTAAAGCCTCCCCTTCCGTTAAAGCTAACTAACATGGAGAAGTTCCCGGGCAGGAACTCATATGGCGCGTCAAAGTGACCGTACCATCCCGATGCCACTAATCCGTAGTTGCCGTACAGCGTGGCGTTCGTGCAGCCGGTGGCGGCCTTCGCCTTCGTTACTGGCCGCAGTACGAGCACTCCAAGGACCGCCGCGAAAACAACAAGCATGGTTAATAGTACGAAAATGGTTCGTTTCATCAACATCCTCCTGGATTTCTCTATTTCGGGGCAGGGAACTACGCCCATTCGGGTTGGGGCAAGCCTCAAGTGCGTGTCACCCGCGCCCGCACCAACCGTGCAGGTGCAGCGCCGCAATCGACAAATTCCACTTGGTTTCTCCATCGTCTTGATTCGCAAGAGGAAGGCGATGGGACGCAAAGAAAAAGCGCCTCTGCAAGGCGTGATTGTGGAATCCACTCCGTAGAACCTAGGCCCTAGATGCGCGGCATATAATCCCCAAAACGATCCTGATCGCCTTTTTGATGTTGATGGCTGGCAGGGGCTTGGTATGGCGAGGGCGAAGCGGAAACTTGCTCATCTTTCGCTTCACGCCGCGCGGGTTGCGCGGGCTGCGCCTCGAAACAACCCGGCCTTGCAGGATCTCCTCCAGCGCGCTGTTATGGAACGCCCTCCTGTGCCGGGGGGGGAAAGCGCTGAAGGCAGGGAGCTTGCGGCGGACCCGCATCCTGAGTTACCATATAGGTTCACCCCGACCGGAAGAGAGGCTCGGGGTCAGGGCGCGATACCACAAAGGAGAAAACCATGGTCATTCCGGGTCTGAGTGCACGTCCGCTCCTCACCCTTCTGCTGGCGTCTCTATCGTTCGCAGGACCTTCGTTTGCAGGTGCAAGCGTCTACAATTTCACCCTTCCTTCCATTGATGGCGAGCCCACTTCGCTTTCGAGTTACAAGGGCAAGGTTATTCTGCTGGTGAATGTCGCCAGCCGATGCGGTTTCACGCCGCAATATTCGGCTCTGGAATCGCTTTATGAAAAGTACAAGGACCAGGGCTTTGTGATCCTGGGTTTTCCTGCCAACAATTTCGGTGCGCAGGAGCCAGGCACAAATGCGGAAATCAAGAGCTTCTGCACGCTCAAGTACAACGTCTCTTTTCCCATGTTTGCCAAGGTCTCGGTGAAAGGCGCCGACACCACTCCCCTCTATCAATATCTTACCCAGCAGGCGAATCCCACCGTTGCCGGCGACATTAAGTGGAACTTCACCAAGTTTCTGGTTGATCGGCACGGAAAAGTTGTAGCACGGTTCGAATCGCCGGTGAAGCCGGACTCTCCCGAGGTTGTGGAAGCCATCGAAAAGCTGTTAAGGCAGTGACGAGCGACAAGTGACGAGTGACGGGCGGAAGCAGGAAGTCAGCTCAGCACTGGCCTGAGCTCCCATTGCGCGAAAAAACGCGGCTGCTGACGTTGTCTTTGAGGAGGGTCCAAAACGAGGCGTCGAGGTAGGAGCGAATGGAAACGTAACAACCCCCGCACTGGTTAATGGGGACAAATTCTTTCAGCATCTCCTTCTGTGAGTCATATTCGTTGTCAAACATCGAGCACGGACGCAAGCCGCCCTCCGGCGTCACGACCATAAACCTTCGTCCGGCGTTGCATCCACTTATGGTCCCATCACGGAAAAAGTCATGGATGCCCGAAAGCGTCCAGGGAGAGTTGGCGATGCGGGCATTCTTTGCTTTCAGCTCCAATAATTGATCGAGAGTCTTGCGGAGCAGGGCGAGATCGTCCATGGACTCGATGTAATGCTCCATACTGCCGGTGCGCAGGGGAGTGTAGGCGCTGTAAGAGATAGAAACTCCCCACTCCCTGGCCCGTTCGTAAATCGCTACCAGCGCCGGAAGGTTCTCGCGCGTGATGGCGGTATTGAGCGCCACGTCGTCGTGGCCGTAGCGGGCAAGCGCGGGAACCAGCTTCTCGAGGTGAGCATAAAGCCCGGGTGAGCGGCGGAAGTCGTCGTGCCTGGTATCGGGAAAGTCCAGCGAGATTGAAACCTGGTTAATGCCCAGGGCCCGCAAAGCCAGATATTTTTCTTCCGTAAACAGTCGCCCATTAGTCACCAGAATGGTGTAAGGCAGGCCGCTTGGCTCCTTCACGGCTCGGACGATCTCTTCGAGATCCTTCCGCAGCAGGGGTTCGCCGCCCGAGAGCTGCACGGCCATGGGCTTTAGAGCGCCGCGCAGTTGCGCGTAATCCTCCGCCCGAAGCAGCCCCGCCGGGTCGGGCTTCATCCCGCCCTTGTCGCAATGCTTGCAATTGGCCGTGCAGGAATGCGTCAGCTCAAAAGAAACCACCAAGGGCCGATTAGTGCAGAAGCTCCACGTACCTCGGGCAATCATTCGAGCCGCTCGTACAACAGGTATCGCTTTCAATGGCCACCTTTTCAGCACCCCGCCAACCTGCGAGGGGGAATCGCTAGCATACCCCCGCAATCCTCCCGGAGCAAGTCCACAATCGCTGGCAACTCCAATGCTCTGCATGGCTTCCATGTGCATTAGCAGACGATGAGCCGCCGAAACATGCAGCTCAGTCTTGATTCTCTACCATTCACATTTTGCCCATTGTTACCAAATAAAAGATGAATTAGTCTTGACAGGCATTTTGTCGCTCAGGGGCTTTGCCGGACACGTTCTTTTAGAGTTGAGCGCTTGGCAGAGTAAGCCGTGTGGAGAAGATCAGACACCCGACTCCGCAGCCAAGCGACTCGACGAAAAATCATCTGACCCGAATGGACCAACTTACCCTTCGTCGGAAACTGCGCTTCTGGAATACCCGCCTTCGCGAATGGCGGATGATCGCCAGGGGCTTGCTTTCAACCAAGCACCCTGTTCTCGCCCACCTCATTGCGATTCGGCGGTGTAATCTCTCCTGCGCATATTGCAACGAATACGACAAATTCTCGAAACCCATTCCGCTCGAGGTGATGTTCCGCCGCATCGACCGGCTGGCAACACTGGGAACCACCATCGTCACGATCAGTGGCGGCGAGCCGCTGTTGCACCCCGAACTGGAAGAAATCGTTTACCACATCCGCAGGCGCGGGATTCTGGCCGGTATGATAACGAACGGTTACCTGCTCACTCCCCAGCGCATCGAGCACCTGAATCGAGCCGGGCTCGACCATCTGCAAATCAGCATTGACAACCTAATGCCCGACGAGATTTCAAAGAAGAGCCTGCGGGTTTTGGACCGTAAGCTCCGGCTGCTTGCCCGTTACGCTATCTTCCAGGTGAATATCAACTCCGTCCTGGGAAGTCCCGTGCGCAACCCCGACGACGCTCTGGAGGTGGCGCGCCGGGCACTCGAACTCGGATTCACGAGTACCGTGGGCATCCTCCACGACCACGGAGGGCAGCTTAAGCCGCTCAGTGAGCACCAGCAACAGCTCTTTGCCCAGATCATGGAGATGGGCAAGCATTCCTATTCGCGCTTCAACCATTTCCAGAAGAACATCTCAGGCGGCCTCGGGAACGAGTGGCGCTGCCGAGCCGGCAGCCGCTACCTCTATGTCTGCGAGGATGGGCTGGTTCACTACTGCTCGCAGCAGCGCGGATATCCCGCCATTCCACTCGAGAAATACACCCGCCAGCACCTTGAACACGAGTATCGCACCCAAAAGTCGTGCGCGCCGCGCTGCACCATCTCCTGCGCGCAGCAGGTCGCTATGCTCGACAACTGGCGCGACCCGCAAACCCGCCCCGCCTTCCGGCCTACAGACGCGCTCGTGCAACTGCCCACCCCCTCTGAATGGTGAATAGTAAATTGTGAATAGTGAATTGTGAATGATGAATTGGTCTTCCTACGCCTGTGGCGAAGTCTGGACGTGAAGTGCCGCTGAGCGCGGTGGCAAAGGCGGAGAGAAGATGATCAAAACGAGGCAAGTATGCAAGAGTTACCCATTCACCATTCACTATTCACTATTCAGAATTCTCCATTCGATCTGCGCCAGGATTCCGCCCAGGATTCTGGCGTCGTGGTTGGTGAGTTCCAGGTCGAGTATGAGGCGCCGCAGCTTGAGGAGTGTAGCGCGCCGACTCTTGGGCTTCAGGTATCCCACTTGGTCCAAAACGCGCGCGGCACGGTCAAACAAGCGGTCAAGAGACTGGGCGCCGGCCGGCTCCGATAGGTGGACGGTCAGCCGCAGCGGACGGGTTGGCACAAGGCCGGCGCGCGCCAGTTCGTAAGCGCAAACCGCCACTGCCTGCCCCAGATTCATGGAGGGGCAATCAAGCACGGTGGGAATACGAATCAGGGTGTGGCAATAACTCAAGTGCTCGTTTGAAAGGCCCGTCTTTTCGGAACCGAACAGCACTGCCACGCGGCCCGCTGCTTGGCGTTGCCGGAGCCAGGCGGGGAAATCAGGAAGCGGGATGAGGTCTCGGTCCAGGTTGCGCCGAGTGCCTGCCGTGGTGCCCACCACCATTGACGCATCTCCAATGGCTTCCACCAGACTCTCCACCGCACGCGCTGAGGTGACAATCTCCTCGGCTCCAAGCGCCGAGCGCGTTTCCTGCCATACCGGGCTGTAGGGCGCCACGACCACCATCTCGCGAAAACCGAAATTGGCCATGGCACGCGCCGCTGCACCGATATTCAGCGGATTCCGCGGCCTCACCAGCACAAACCGCCAATCCAGGTTGAGTGATTTCATAGTGTGGGATTGTACCAGGAGTCAGCGGGTAGGAGTCAGGAGTCAGAAGCCAGGAGTCAGTAGGCGCTTATCGCAAAACATCGACGACCGCTGTTAAACCCGTCATTGAAGTCAACCCGGATGCCCTTGCCATCGCTGCGGGACTCGACCGGGAGCGCCAAGCCAAGGGGCCGCGCGGACCGCTGCATGGCATCCCCGTCCTCATCAAGGACAACATCGCCACCCGCGACCGGATGATGACCACTGCGGGGTCGCTCGCCCTGGTGGGAGCGAGGCCGCCGAAGGATGCCTTCGCGGTGAAGAGGCCCCGCGAAGCAGGCGCCGTGATTCTCAAACCTCTTGCTGTTGGCGCGGCGATCGTAGGGCAGCAGGCCCGCTACTGATTTGGCGTCACGGGGATTGCCGGCTGGTTGGGCCGATCAGTGGGAGTCGCGCTCACGATGCGGACTTTCGACTTGAATTGCTTGTAGTCGGTGTAACGAAGGATCTGTTTGATGTGAACGGGGCCGTTGGAAAAATAGAGGGTGTCATCCGCCATGGTGTATGTAGGAAACCAGTATTTCCCGTCGATCTGCTCGCGCCAGGTGGTAAAACGTGGAAACAGGTTTTCACCCTTTTTGGTGTGCAACTCGGGTACGGGTTTGCCTTCCGACTTCACAATTTGCAGGTCCCGGTCATCAACCCACACCACACCCTGAAAATACTGCTGTCCTTTCTGAATTTCTTTGGGCCGGATGGAGAAAACATAAGCCGTAATCTGGTCAACCTTCACGTGTCCCAAATACTTGATTTCGTACTCCGGAAGTTCATCCGAGGTCAGAACAAACGGCTGAGTGTTCCGCATCGAAACGTAGTCTTCCTTGGTCATGATGATCCGTTTCAGGGTATCTGCGGGGGCATAGGTCACGCGCTCGATCCGGTTGCCGGCATCGTCGAAGAGGATGTCCCACTCCTGTTCGAAAACGCCCTCGACTTCGTTGTCCGCTCCTAATTCCTGCACTTTGTTGATTTGGTGGTAGGTGTAATTGTTGCGCGCTTCCTTAAAGAGCTTTTCCTTGGCGGCGAATTCCTGGATGATACGTTGGATTTGGTCCGGGCTAGGATCAGCCAGACTGTTGTCAGGGGCCGCCTTGGCAGAGGTGGCGGAAGCATCCGTCTTTTCCATAAGGCTGCTCAACGTCTCCGCGACTTTCCGATCCACGTCCGCAGGTTTGGAGTTGGGAGCAGGTGTATTGGCGGATGGCGTTTGCTGGGAAGGGGGAGGAACAGGCGCGGACGCGCCAGAACTCGCCGAGGAAATCTCACTTGCAGCCGTTGGCGCAGGTGAGGAAGCACTCCGACCCGTCACCGGCGAAGCCGTTGCCGAGGTGGTTGTGGGGACGGGCTGGGCGGCGATTTGCTGGGTACCCTCCGTGCCTCCTGCCGGACGAGCCAACAGCGTCTTGATCCTTTCCTCGAATCGGTCGAGGTCTGCCGGGGCCCCTGTAAATCTGCGGTAAATGCGGCCGTCCCGCCCGATCAGCACGGTGGTTGGCAGACCTGATATTCCCCCATAAAGCTTTTGTGTATCAGCGTCGCCCATGGCGACGGGGTAGTTCACATTGTCACGCTGGCAAAAACTTCGTACTGCCTCCTTCTGATCTCTTACGGCAATGCCGACAACTCGCAACCCTTCCCCGTAGTATTGGCTTTGAAATTCAACCAGCGCTGGAATCAATTTCCGGCAGTACGGGCACCAAGAAGCCCAAAAACTGAGTAACACCACTTTGCCCCTGTAATCAGCAAGGTCAATCTTTTGTCCCGAGAGCGCCACCAGTGAGAATCGCGCAGCGTAGGGATGATCGTTATCAGCCGACTTGCTCTCGAGATCAGCCGGCTTGCTCTCGAGGCTGCTCAACGTCGCCGCGACTTTCCGATCCACATCGGCAGGCTCGGAGGTGGGAACGGGTGAATAGGCGGATGGTGTTTGCTGGGAAGGGGCAGGGGCAGGCGCGGACGCGGCAGGGCTGGAAGGAGCCTCCTCGGCTTTCGAGCCTGCTTTGGTAAGAGCCTCGATCAAATCATCGCTGGCTCCGGCGTCATGAAATTTCTTTGCCAGATCAGGGTTCATCTTGAAACTGATGCCCCGTTGTTCAACGAGCGTGACGATCTTTGGAGTCGAGGACCCTCCAAGCAGAAGCAAGGTTATGTCATCAGAGGTCAAAGGTTGATCGGCTGCCGCGGCCAGGAGGGCGAATAACCCTGCCACGAGTGCCGCCAGTATCCCCAAAGCTAACTTCTTGGTCATAGGTTGATAATCCTTCCTCAACGAACCCCGCCCACTCATAGGGCTACCCCAACTCCCTCTTAATTATATAGAGCATATCTTACGCCCAAAAGTTGTCTTGCTGACCGGACACGGAAGGGCTTGCAGAAGTGGGCGCCACCTTAATCCTGAATTCCGAAATTGTATTGCTCTGTCATCCTGAGCCCGCCGTGCTTTTCGGCGGGCGATCCCGCTGGAGCGGGACTGCAGTTGTCTCTCCCGCTCAGCAGCCAGCGACGGACTGCAGGGATGCTTCATCCCTTCTTTTGTCAGCCCCGGAGTCTTTTCAAAACGACGCTCAGCGCGCCCGACGCCTATTCTTGAGCCGCGCCTGGCGCGTCTTTTGAGCTTTGCGTTTGGGTTTTGAAATCGCGAACGTAACCGCCCCCACGCGGCGGACCTTCCATTCTTGCGCCTGCGGGGTCTTGCCTTCTGTTTCCATAGTGTGGTCTCAATTCCTCTTCGAAGTCACGGCACCACGATTATACCGTGGTTTCGAGCTTCGGGCGACCGCCGACCCGGCGGCTGGGCATTCTCCGTTGTCCACAACCTGAGCCGTACAACGCACGAAACGTGCCTGCCCCACTCACTTTGCGGGTTCAATTGCAGTAACGCTAATCGTGTCGCCCTTAAGTGTGCCACTGACCCTTACCTTCTGTCCCGCGAATTCTTCAGGTTTTTTCTGGTCGGAGAGCTGATAGACCTTTCCGCTGGCGAGATCGGCAAGCACACACTTGCTGCCAGCTTTTACACACTCCAGGGTACGCTCCTTGTCGCTCTTTCCAGGCATCATGTGTTTCAAGCCACACATTGAGTCACTGATGTTTCCCACAAACGTCTTTGTCCCGGCCTTCACAGTACCGGCAAAGCTCAAACTGCCTCCAAGCAATAGTCCCACACAGAGATAACTAATTTTCCGCATGTTGGGCCACCTCCAATTGTGGCTAAAAAGAAAGAGGCCGTCCACCCAGGCGGACGGCCAGAAGAGTGCCAAACTGAAATCCTCGACTCCGTGTTCAAATTCTATGGTTGGCTCTCTACTTGCCTCCAACCGGGGAAACTTCAGCGACGGTAATCGTACTGTCGCTCAGGCTTCCCGTCACCTTCACAGACTTCCCGCCCAGGCCCTTGAACTTGTCCTGATCATCCACCTGGTACACTTTCCCCTTACTGACGAGAACGTACTTGGCGCCGCCTGCCACGCACTTCTCAACGCAAGACTCGGCATCGGCGCTGGCCTTGGCGTGCTTGGCCCCGCAATGCTCATCGCTAACCGTCCCCGTGAACGTCCTATCTGCAGCCCAACTCAGACAGCCAAAAGCGAACAACGTCAACACAACCATCGTAATTCTCTTGATCATCGCATGCCTCCT
>Ga0208192_1000385_pt1 | contig 40302 bp, 34 predicted proteins | sample June2015DPH_13_1_2_FD_184711 | JGI IMG/M metagenome (GOLD analysis project Ga0208192, IMG submission 184711) | Peatland microbial communities from SPRUCE experiment site at the Marcell Experimental Forest, Minnesota, USA - June2015DPH_13_150... | ecosystem: Environmental > Terrestrial > Soil >... | reverse complement strand
TCCGCGAAGCCTGTGCACACCCCCAAAAGGTCCAACCGCCCCACCGTGCAGCCCAAAACCCAGGCCAGCATCGACGATCAGCACTCCGAAGCGATTCTCGGAAAACTTGGTGAGAAAAGCAGGCTAGAGTTGTCGGGACCGGTGAGGGAGTCGCTTGGCGGCCGAAAGGAGAGGTTATTTCCTAACGCCCCCCATCCTACTCACGACCTTAGCAGGGAGCGATAGCGCAATTCCGGGCGCACCGGGAAGGCGTGTGCGAAGTTCTTGATCTTCTCAGAAATCCCGTCGACATCCAGGCCGTACTTGGCGTGCAACAGGTTCGATGCGCCGTGGGGGATAATGCGGTCAGGGACGGCGATGCGCAGAAGGTTGGCGGGGGTTTTCCGGTCCTGCAATAACGTCGCGACGCTCGAGCCAAATCCTCCCGCCTCCGTGCCCTCCTCGGCCGTCACCAGGAATTGTTTCTCCGCTGCCAGGCAGCAGATCAATTCTTCGTCCAAGGGTTTCATGAACCGGGCATTGATGACCGTGGCGTGAATGCCCAGGGCCTCCAGCCGGGTTGCTGCCTCCAGGCACGGATATACCATGGCGCCGAGAGCCAGGATGCCGATATCGGGGCCTTCGCGCAGAATCTCAGCCTTCCCAATCTCCAGGGCCTTGAAATCAGCATCGCTGGGAATTCCGATTCCGTTGCCCCGCGGAAAGCGCAGGGCCGCAGGCCCGTTGAGGTTAATCGCGGTGTAGAGCATGTGGCGCAGCTCGTTCTCATCCTTCGGCGCCATCACCACCATCCCCGGCAGCGCGGAAAGATAAACCAAGTCGTAGAGCCCATGATGCGTCGGCCCGTCGGCGCCCACCAGGCCGCCGCGGTCGAGGACGAACGTTACCGGCGCGCGCATCAAGCAGGTGTCGTGCATCACCTGGTCGAAGGCACGTTGCAGGAAGGTGGAATAAATCGCCACGACGGGGCGCATCCCCTCGCAGGCCAGTCCTGTGGCAAAGGTGACGGCGTGCTGTTCGGCGATTCCCACGTCGAAGAAGCGGTCGGGGAAACGTTTGGAGAATTCGTCCAGGCCGGTGCCTTCACTCATGGCGGCGGTAATCGCGACCACGCGCGGGTCTTTCGCCGCCACCGCGCAGATGGCCTTGCCGAACACCGCCGTGTAGCTCGGGGCCTTGTTGACTGCAGGGCGGAAGGCGCCCGTGGAAACGTCGAATTGAGTCACGCCGTGATATTTCACGGGCAGCATTTCGGCGTGCGGGTAGCCCTTCCCCTTTTGGGTCACGATGTGGACCAGGGTGGGTCCGGGGCGGTCTTTGGCCTTGGCCAGCACGGCGAGCAGCTCATCCAAACTGTGACCGTTGATCGGCCCGAAGTATTCGAAGCCGAGTTCCTCGAACACCAGCCCCGGAATCAGCATGGTTTTGGCGGATTCCACGAGGTCCTTGGAGATTTTCAGCAGCCGGGGGCCCAAACGCGGCAGAGACAGGATTCTCTTCTCGAATTCTTCTCGTAGTCGATGGTACGCCTGGCCGTGCACGATGCGGGTCAGGTAGCCCGCCAGGGCGCCGACGTTCGGTGAGATGGACATCTTGTTGTCGTTCAGGATGACCAGCACTTTCTTCTTCAGCGTCCCCAGATTGTTGATCCCTTCCAGTTCCAGTCCGGAGGTGAGTCCGGCGTCACCGACCACGGCTATGATGTGATAGTTCTCGCCTTTCAGGTCGCGGGCCACGGCCATGCCCAACGCCCCTGAAATCGCGGTTCCGGCATGGGCGACGTTGAAAGTGTCGTAAGGACTCTCATCACGAACCGGGAAACCGGAAATCCCCCCGTACTGGCGAATAGTGGGAAACCGGTCTCGCCGGCCGGTCAGGATTTTGTGGCCGTAGGCCTGATGGCCGATGTCCCAAACGATCTTGTCGCGCGGCGTGTCAAAGAGATAGTGGAGCGCGATGGTCAGTTCCACGGTTCCCAGACTCGAGGCCAGATGGCCGCCGATTTTGGAAATGACCGAGACCATGTAGTTACGCAGTTCCTCGGCGACGACGGGCAGCTCCTCTCGCGGAATTTTCCTAAGATCGGCTGGAGAATCAATGCGCGTCAGGTACTGATATTCCATCAGGAGTTCCTCACAATCAGGTAGTGGGCAATGCCCTGCAGAATTTGGGCGCGCACGCCGTATGGCTCCACCGCCTCGCACGCCTCTTCGACCAGGCGGGAAGCAATCTGCTTGGAGGGCTCGATTCCGTGCAGTGCGGGGTAGGTGGCCTTGTGTTGCTGTCCATCCTTGCCTACGGTCTTGCCCAACTCGGCCTGGGATCCGAGCACATCGAGCAAATCATCCACGATCTGAAATGCCAGTCCCACCTTCTCTCCGTAAGTCGTCACGCGCGCTAAGTCGTCTTCACCCGCTTGCGCACAGATGGCGCCCGAGCGGACCGCCGCTCGGATGGGGGCGCCGGTTTTGGCAGAATGGATGTAATCGAGGGTGGCGGCGTCGCTTGTCCGATCGGTCGCCTCCAGATCGATGACCTGTCCGCCGACCATCCCCCCCTGAGTCCCGATAGCATGGGCGAGTTCGTGGATGACCCGCAGCTTGCACTCCGCCGACGGAGCGCTGGCGCCGGAGATGATTTCAAAGGCCAACGTCAGCAGGGCGTCGCCGGCGAGAATGGCCGTGGCCTCGCCAAACACGCAATGCGAAGTAGGTTTGCCGCGTCGCAAGTCATCGTTGTCGAGGGCCGGCAAATCGTCGTGAATCAGCGAATACGTATGGATCAGTTCGAGAGCGCTCCCCACCCGGAGCAAGCTCTTCTCGTCGCCCCCGAAAAGGCGCCCCGCTTCCAGGCACAAGGTTGGCCGGAGACGCTTTCCGCCCGCAAAGACGGAATAACGCATCGCCTTATGAATACTCGGTGGATACTCCTCGGCGGGTGGGAGTAACCGCTCAAGTTCCGCATCGACCGAGGTGCGGGCCTGCTCGAGATGCTGCCGAACTGCTCGCGGCGAAGGGGGGTTCACAGTCCTCGTGATCCAGTAGGATGCTGGAAAACCGTTGGGGACTGTCATCCTGAGGAGGTCGCCCAGGCGACCGACGAAGGATCTCGGCATTTGATTGTTTCCAATAATACGGGGATTCTTCGCTTCGCTCAGAATGACATTATCAGAGTGTTTTTTAGCACCCTGCTATGTTGCCTCCGTATCTTCCGAGTCGAAAGGCTCCGCCACCACCTTTCCCCCGGCTTTCTTAGACAGAATCTCGATTCGTCCTTCGGCTTCCTCCAATTGCTTGTGACAAAACTCGGAGAGTTTCATCCCTTCCTCATAGAGCTGCAAGGCCTTGTCGAGCGAAAGGTCCGCATCTTCCAATTCCCGCACAATGGCATCGAGGCGTTCCAGATTCTTTTCGAAAGGCTCCGGCTTGTCCGTCCTCGCAGATTGAGGCATGGCAGTGTCCTTTCTCGAATCAACCGTCTCCTCCCGTTTGTCGCTTTCAGGTTATGGGCTCAGGCCCGCCCATCCCCAGGCCTGGCAGCGCGACCTTTCCTCATCGGGGCGGATTAACTAATTCTATCACGGTTGGCTGACCGACGTTTGTGGCCGGTTCCTGCCGAGCACTTGTGCAACCTCGACGGCCAGCGCGTAACGGCCGAAGGGCGCCGCAATCTGCACACCTTGGACCAGGGAACGGATCTCCAGCAACGTCTCCTGTGCGATTTTCAGTCCCTCGTGGCGAGCGCGTTCGCCCGCGTCGGCCCTGTGCATGCGCTCCATGATGGCGGGCGGAACAGAAATCCCCGGAACTTCGTTGTTCATGAATTCCGCGTTTCGGAAACTGGTGAGGGGCCAAACTCCGGCGATGATGGGCAGGTGCGGTGCGAAGCTTCTGGCCCGGTCCAAAAACTTCACGAGTTGTTCGGCATGGAAGATAGGCTGAGTGACGGCGAAATCCGCTCCCGCTTCAACCTTGTGCTGAAAGCGGCGAAGTTCCTCCTCCAGGTTGAAGGCGTAGGGATTGACACTGACGCCGACCAGAAAAGCGGTTTGAGCGCCCAGGGGGTTGCCTCCGACGTCCAAGCCGCGATTCAAATTGTTCAGAATGTTGACCAGCCCGATGGCGTCAACCTCGAACACGGCGGTTTCAAGCAGAGTTGAATATTGTGGGGTATCCCGCGTCAGCGCTAAAAGATTGCGCAGGCCGAGCGCGTGAGCTCCCAACAGATCGGACTGGATCGTCAGCACATTGCGATCGCGGGAGCTGTAGTGTAGCAGAACGTCGGAGCCCACTCGTTGTTGAAGCAAGGCGGCCAGCGCCAACGCACTCATGCGTGCGGTGGCCCCCGCACCGTCGGGGATATTGATTGCGTCAACACCTTGCTCCAGGAGGTATTGGGCGCCCTCGACTTCTTTGGTTGCATCGCATCCCTTGGGAGGAACCACCTCCACCAGGACGGGAAATTCCTGTCGCGTCAGCTTCTCGGCCAAGCCGGAGCGGCTGGCTACCGGGACCGGCTCCAAGGTTCGGCCGGGCCGCGCTACGACCTCGACGGCCGCTCGGGACCGCTGGGGGCTCAAAGAGCGGACCGCGGTTTTGATGGCTTTGATGTGTTCGGGAGTCGTTCCGCAGCATCCTCCCACCAGGCGCGCACCGGTCTGGATAAATCGCGTCGCGTAGCTGGCCATGTATTCGGGCGAGGAAAGATAGAGGTTGCGGCCTTCCACGGTGCGCGGCATTCCTGCATTGGGCTGCGCGGAAAGTTTTTTTCCCGTGACCGCGGCGATCCGCTCGAGCGTCTCCTGCACGGTGGCGGGCCCCACGCTGCAGTTCACACCGATGAGGTCCGCGCCCCACTCGTCGAGACGGCGTCCAAAATCCTCCGGCAGTGTGCCGGTGGGTGTGCTGCCATCGTCCTGGACGGTCATCTGGACGATGACCGGAACTTGGCTTGCCTCCCGGGCGGCCAGCAGCGCCTGACGAGCTTCGTTCAAATCCATCATCGTTTCGATGATGATGAGATCGACGCCGCCTTCCACTAAGGCGGCGACCTGTTCGCGAAACGCGGCCCGCGCCTCCTGGAGCGAGGTCGGTCCCAGAGGCTCCAAACGAATCCCCAGCGGGCCGACCGATCCCGCCACATAGAGGTCTTCGCCGGCTACCTCCCTCGCCAGGCGGGCGCCCGCCAGGTTGAATTCCCGAACCTTGGCGCTGAGGTCGAACTTTTGCAGGCGAAATCGGTTGGCCCCGAAGGTGTTCGTCTCAATGACCTCCGCTCCTGCCTTGATGTATGCCAGATGGACCTCTTTGACGAGCTGGGGCATGGTCACATTCAGCTCGTCGTAGCAGCGGTTCGCAGAAATGCCCCTCGAATACAGCATCGTCCCCATGGCCCCGTCGCAGACCAAGGCCCGTTTGTCGATTCTCTCTAGGAAAGGCTCGCGCATCCGTTGACTAGTCTAGCACATCTGTTTGCGGGCGCGGAGCGAGGCGAAGTGGCCGTTGCGTCCCCGACGCAATCGGGGCAGGCCCTGCACCACATGGTACAGCGCAGGCTCCAGCGGGAATCCAGGTCGTGCGTGGACCCCCGCCCTGCCTGCTTGCCGCAGGCAAGCGCAGGCAGGTTGCGCGGGGGTGACGTGCTAGGAAGAGTTGGCACGAGCGGCGAGACCCAGAATCTTCTGCACCGAAAACCCGACTTCGTGCATAATCGCGGGCGCCGTGGCCGATTCAATTTTCCAGCTTCTGTCCGATTTCTTTGCCCGTTACGGGTACTGGGTGGTCTTTTTCGGCGTGATGCTGGAAAACGCCGGTTTGCCCGTGCCGGGTGAAACTGTGCTTCTGTTTGCAGGGTTTCTCGCCTACCACGGCAAGATCGGGCTGTTGCCGGCTATCCTTACCGCGATTGCCGGGGCCACCATTGGCGACAGCCTTGGCTTCTTGCTTGGACGGTACGGCGGCACCGCATTCATCAATCGTTTCCTGAGGCGGATTGCCTGGGTCGCGAAACGTTACGACGATGCCCAAAAGCTATTCCTGAAGTATGGCCCATGGGCGGTTTTCACGGCGCGGTTTATCACCGGCCTCCGCGTGTTTGCGGGAATCCTGGCCGGCGTTTTGCTGATGCCTTACCCGCGCTTTCTGCTTTTCAATTTCACGGGGGCGGTTTGCTGGGCATTAACCATCGGTTGCGTCGGCTTCCTGTTCGGCAGCAATTGGGAGCGATTGGTTAACTTGCTGAGGCAACTGGATCGAATTACCCTGGCCATCATTGGGGCAGGCGCGGTGGTCCTGCTTGTGGTTCACTTGGTCCGGCGGAAGAAGGCTTCCTGAGGTGGTATAACTACCTTCCGTCCATTCTCTTCAGGTCTCCCTTTGCAGCTTTAAAGTTTGGCCTAAGCTGGAGTGCGGTCTGAATCTCCGCGCGCGCTTCGGCATTCCGGCCTTCCTTCTCGAAGACCAGCGCCAACAGTCGGTGTCCGTCGGCCGTGTCCGGCTCCTCGCCCTCGGGTTCCTGGGAAAGGTATTTCTTGACCCAGCCCTCCGCTCTCGGGAATTCCTTACCAGTTTCCAGCAGGGCATGGGCCGCTTCATAGAAGGGCCGCAGATCGTCTGGGACGTTTCTTTCCGAGGCAACGAGGATGGGATCGAGATCGCCCCAGCGTTCCTGGAGCGCGAAAATCCGTGTGAGGATCCAGTAGGCGCCAACTCGCGAGGGATCAAGCTGCAAGGCCTGTTGGGCATGTTTTATGGCCAGGTCATATTTCGCGTGAGGAGAGTGGCTGTCAAATTCCGCGAGTGACGCGAGTGCGCGGTAGTTTTTGGGGTCTGCTTCGACCGCTTTCAAATAGTAGGCTCCGACTTCCGCCGAATTCTTTTCCAGTTCGGCAAGTTCAGCGTGGGCAAGGTATCCGTCGCTGAGGTTGAGGCGCGCGATTTCTTCGGCAAGGGTGCGCGCTTGGTCTTTGTCCCCACCCAGCAAGCCGGGCGCCTGGAACTTGAACTGCATCATGGAATCCAGCGCTTCGAGATTCTTGGAATCGAGCTCCAGGGCGATTTCAACTTCTTTCCGGAATTTCACCGCCAGCGATCCTGCCGCAAATATGCTGGCCCGGGCTGCCATTTCCCCGTAAACTTGGCCCAATTTAAGGTGGTAGTTCGAATCCTTGCCGTCGAGCTCGACCGCGTGCTGGGCAAGCGGAAGAGCCCCGGCGAAATCCTTAAACGCCGCCTTCACTTGCACAAGCAGATATGTAGTCTTGGGGTCCTCGGGATGGGCTTTGATTTGAGGTTCGAGAATGGCCCGAGCTCTCTTCCAGTGACCGGCTCGGATAAGAGCCTCAGCGTCGGCGCTGGGAGGATCGGCGGCGGAGGCGAGCGCGGCGCCGAGCACAGTAAGAAGCGGCCACAGGATCAATGCCGTCAAAAGGGAAGTGTGTGATTTTCTACGCATTCGGGTCCGTACTTTACTTCCGAGGGCCAAGAAATTGGAGAGCCAGATTTATTGCGTCCCAAGCCAGCCGTTCTGCACGGCTTCTTGTTCCGGCGTGGCGGAAGACAAGGGTATGATTGAATACTGGCTTCGAACCGGTGGACCGAGTGTTACCGTAACCCTTTCGCGGCGCCCGTGCCGTGCGACGGTCATCGGGACCTTGGCGCCGACCGGGTAAGCTCTTAAACGGGTGGAGAGGTCCTCAGTTGCCAGGGATTGATCGTCCACGTCGATCAACAGGTCGTCGCGGCTGAGTCCGGCACGGTCGGCGGGGCCACCGGGAATGACGGCAAAGATTCGTGCTCCCTGGTTTTCGGGTTGGACGAGTGCCCCCAATGTGGGAGCGGCGTCAGACGCCGTCCCAGTTCGGAGCTGAAGGCCTGCCAACTTCAGGGTCTCCTCGTAAGGGAGTGCGTCAGTCCCGCGGACGTAGCGTTCGAAGAAAGCTGTGAAATCCGATCCGGTCACCGCCTTCAGAGCCTCCGCGAGGTCTTCCTCTTCGTAACCTCGGCCCGGCCCATAGTAGCTAGCCGCGGGGGCCTCGTAGAACTTGTGGTACATCGTCTGTACGACATCCAACAAGGATTTTCGCCCTTGCGTGCGCGAGCGTATTTCCAAATCCAACAGCATCCCGAGAAGGGCGCCCTTGTTGTAGTACGAAATAGTCGCGTTCGCGAAGTTGGTCTGCTGCATCTGCGGAGAACGGTCGAAGAACCAGGCATGGAAGCTGGAGGATTCCGCCGACATGAGCTCGTGCCCTGGTTCTCTCTCCAGGTCGTAAATCTCATTCGCCAGACGATTCAGAAACTGTTCGCGAGTCCAGAGTCCGGACCGGAGAAGGAAAAGGTAACCGTAATAGGTCGTAACGCCTTCGGCGAACCAGAGTGAGCGCGAGTAGTTTTCACGTGTATAGTCGAAGGGTCCCAGCGCGACGGGGCGAAGTCGTTTCACGTTCCAGAGGTGGAAGAACTCGTGAGAGGCCGCCTCCAGGGCTTCTTGGGAGCCCTCCCGCACATTGTTCCGGATGATGATCTGGGTCGAATTCGAATGCTCCATGCCATCCCCCAGGGAGACATCCGGAGCAAAATGGAAAATAAACAGGTAGTGCTGCAGGTCCGGCCGGGGCATCGCCGCCATTTCTGCGTGCACGAGTTTCTTTAATCCTTCGAGAAGATGTGATCGATCGGTGTCGTCTTCCCCGTAGGTGTGCACGGCCACTAGGATGGTCTTTCCCTGTTCTTGAAACTGGTCGAGCGTGCACTCGGAGGAGATTTCGAGCGGCGTATCCACCAGAACGTCGTAGTTAGGCGCACGAAATGCTCGCTCGGTCGTGGATGTCGAAAACCCACTGATTACTTTCCATGGGTCGGGAGCTTCGATTTTCAGAGTGATAGGGTCCGGTTTATGCCCCTCGACGTACATGAAGATGGAGGGGCCATTGAGGTTGGCGTGCGTGCTGTCAACCTGTGAGAACGATCCACCCAGGTCATTGGCAAAGACGCGGTATTCGACCTTGACCGTTCCACCCGCCCCGCGTGCGTCAACGCGCCAAGTCTGCTTATCGAGCTTGATCCAAGACAAGGGCTGATGGCCCGCACCCAGAGCGGAAAACTCCTGCGCGTTCTTGGCAAAATCATAAATCGCATAGCGCCCAGGCGCCCAGGCCGGCATGACGAAATCCAGGTTTGCGGTTTCCACCTTGTGCACCAGGATTTCTACGTCCACCAGGTGAGTCGTCGGACGGACTACCCGCAGTGTGTAATCGAGTTCTGACGTTCGTGCGGCAGGCGCCTGCGTGGCCAGCAACTGCCCTGTGAAGCCCAGCGTCATGCAGAAGAGGAGCAAGATGCTGAGACCGGACTGATGACTGGCCATCCCGAGAGACAAGAGTGCTCTTCTAGGATAAGTGGAGGCACGATGTCGCGGTAATCGCTGCATCTTTGCTTAATCCTTTTGACTCTTGAATCGCTGCGTCGCCCCTCGCTGCTTGGCTTACCCTGAAACGAGAAGGGGGTTGATCGCATTCATGGGCCAGGTTCTAACACCAGCCTGTGAGCGGCGCCTTTTTCAACGGCCGCGTCGCTGAAAAGCATGGGGAGGCTTTGCCCAGTGTACCAAACTTCGAATTGGTCCTTGTAGTAAGGGCTGAAAGCCTGACCGGATTCCCCCAGGGTGATATTCTGCATCGACTGGTCAAAATCTGAGAAATCCACCACCATGCGCATGGAAGGTGCCACCCGAGGGGTCGTCTGCTTCACCGTAGTACCAGTTCCCGCCTGTGGGAAGGGCCCAACATCCAGCAGGCGCCCCAAAAGCGGCAGCCCACTACTCAGCGGATGGTGGAAGGTCAGCGGGATGGTATCACCCCATCTCCACGCCGCATGACTCTGGCTGTGAACCAAGGAGGGGATTCGCCTGACCCCCTCCTCCAGGCTCTTCATCAGGGTCATATGGAAGTCCGTGTCGTCCGGTGGGAGCCAACGCGTGAGATTCTGCTCCAGGACATTCTGGAGGAAGATGGTGTTCATCGGCCAATCATAACCGGAAAGATCATCGCCCAGCTTCGGTTTCAGGACACGGGCGAGCAGGGCGTGACGGGTAACTTCCGAGACCAGCGTAGCCGCGGAGTCCGCGCGGGCTTGACCGTCCCAGGCTTTCAAGACACTGAGCGCAAACTGGGCATCGGAGCTTTCGGGTGCGCGCTTTCCGGCCGCAGCGAGGACTTGTTTGGCCAGCCATTCGTCTTCGAGCGTATGGATATCGGCTTGAATCCGCAGCATATCTGAGGGAGTGAAGGAGCTTCCCTCGCGTAGAAGTTGAAATATCCGTGCGGTGCGGTATGGAGCTTCCCATTTCCCCGAGATGAAGAACGGATAATTATCAGGAACGATGCGCCCGTTCGCCGTTGCGATCACCCCACTCGGCGGGTTGTAAGAGTGGGGAAGGCCTTCGAAGGGGATAAAGCCCATCCAATCGTAGTCGTCGGTGCTCCCGGGTACGGGGACGGCGCCATTGCCCTGCTTGCGGATCGGCACCAGTCCCGCCGCGTAGTAGCCGATGTTTCCTTCCACATCCGCATAGACAAAATTCTGCATGGGCACGGTGAAATCCTGGAGGGCCGCGGTGAACTCCTGCCAGTTGCTTGCCTGATTGACCCGCAGGAACGGAAGACGGATGGCATGAGATTCGAGCGCCGTCCACCGCAAGGCAAGGTCGCGGTCACCGTCGCGGGAAATCACCGGCCCGTGCCGGGTGACCTTGACGGTGAGGTGGTAGTCGCGCTGGCCGCGGACTTTGATGACCTCGTCGCGAACTTCCGCGTCAACCCACTGGCCGTTATGCAGATATTTTTTAGGATCGCGGAAATTGAAGCTCTCGATGTAGAGGTCCTGGACGTCGGGACCCGTGTTGGTCATGCCCCAGGCGATGTGTTCGTTATGGCCAATAATGATGAAAGGCAAGCCTGCAAGGCTGACCCCACTCACATCGAGGCTTGGCGCCTTGAGATGGATCATGTACCAGACGCTGGGGATACTGTGGCTGAGATGGGGGTCATTTGCCAGCAGTGGTTTACCTGATTTCGTGTGGGATCCACTCAAAACCCAGTCATTGCTCCCGATGCCGCCGGGAAAGTCAGGGCTGGGTGGAAGAAACGCTGCGACGAGAGGATCGCCCGCGGGAGGTCCGTCTCCACGCTGCGTCGTTACCTTCTTCGCACCAGCCTGGGTTGGGGCCGGAACCTCCGCGACCGGCACATCGAGGGCAGAGTGGTCCGGGAAAAGGTCAGCGGCGAGATCCTTGCCCAATTTGGCAGTGACATGCTCGCGCATTAAATCATCTTCCCAGCTCTGGCTGAGGGATGTGGAGAGATTCATCGCGACGGCCAGAGAATCGACCTCGCGCCATAGCTCGGGCCGATATCGAAGGATTAGGAACTCGATGGGAAGATGCCTGCGGTGGCTCGTGATGAAAGCGTTCACGCCGCGGGCATAGGAGTTGAGCAGGCGGCGCGTGTCTGGATCGAGTTCGGTGAGCGCGCGTTCAGCTACCCTGTGCAGACCCATGGTGCGGCCCTCGATGTCGTAGCGCAGCGTGCGATCACCGAAGATTTCTGAAAGCTGCCCTTCGGCAAGGCGGCGGCTCAGGTCCATTTGCCAGAGGCGGTCCTGTGCCGTCACGTAGCCTTGGGCGAAGAGTGCGTCCGCAACTGATTGGGCGCGGATGTGGGGAACGCCGCGCGCGTCGCGCAGGACCTCAAACCGCGCGGCGAGCCCCGAGACCTGAATCGTTCCATCGAGGCGAGGAAGGCTCGCGCGACTGCGCTGGTAGAGCCACGCCGCGCCCCCCACGATAACGAGCAGGAAGAGGGAAAGAACCAGAAGGGCGAGACGCCTGAGGAATCGTTTCATGGTTTTTGGCTCTGCCGCCAGTTCCTGGCGGAAGACTCTGCACAGGAGTAATAATGTGTGTTCCAGATCAAACGGCTGAAAGGCGCCTCGCGACCAGGGTGACGGCTATCTTGCGTCGCCGCAATTGCAGCCCTTTCAAACGGGTGTGGTGCACCCCCATGCGACGTTTATCCGCAACCCGGGGGCGGCACGGGCCATGACCGAGTGCCGCAGAGGATCAACGACCGCATCGGGATTCAAGGGGGTGGATACTACTAGAAATCCCCTCCTGTCGCAACGTTGAGGGGCGAGCAGGAGTGAGGAGTGGGCTGAAATTGGGGGAGGCGCCGGATTCCCATTACGTCATAATGTCTGCGTCCGGCACAACCCACAGAGGCTGCTTGTCCCTCAGCGATTCTGAGGCTATAGTACGACCCAATAGCCGGGCAGTGATATCTCAGACTGTAACGAGCGAACCATGGTAAACCAAGACTTCCGAGCGTCGTCAGGTGATGAGAGTCTCATACCCATTGGCTTAGGAGGACCCTGGCCACTCCAATTTCGGAATTTCATCGTTCGTCATCTGGAGGCACTCTTCATCCTGCTCGTGGCGATTATCGTCATCGCCGTCTTCTATCTTTGTCCGTACAAGATCGCCTTCCTCAACTTCTTCTACCTTCCGGTCTTGACGGCTGCCTATTTCCTGGGGAGGCGCAAAGCCGTGCTGGGTGCCTTACTGTGCTTCCTCTCAGGTGTGCTGTTTGCGTATTACCGGCCCGGCTGGTTCGCGGTATCGGGCACGCGCCTCAATGCACTCCTGGCGCTGGCCACATGGGGTGGGTTCCTGATTCTCACGAGCGCTGCGATTGGCTCGCTCCAGGAAAAGCTGGCGAAGGGTTTCGAGGAAACTCGCCAGCTCTATGAGGAACTCAAGCGAAGCCGCGTAGTGGAGGAGATGAAGGAGAAAGTGGAGAAAACCCTCTACGCCACGATGGACCCGGTTGTAGCGAAGCTGGCCACGGAGGGGAAGCTGCGCTTCGAGAAACGTGACATCAGCATCATGTTTACGGATCTGACCAACTTCACGACCTATTCGGACAGGAATCGGGCGGACGTGGTGTTGGAGGAACTAAACCGCTTCCTGGGTCAGATCGAGCCCATCGTGGAGCTTTTCCGCGGGCACATCGACAAGTACATGGGTGACGGAGTCATGGTGGAGTTTGGCGCACCCGTGGACTTCGACCGGCACGCCCTGATGGCCGTCCTCGCTGGGCTCAGAATGCAAAGGAAGGTCAATACCCTCGACCTGCCGTGGCGTCTACGGGTAGGGATTGCGACAGGAAGCACGATCGTGGGCATGTTGGGAGTCCGTCGGCAGGCTTACAGCGCCGTGGGTGATCGCGTCAACGTGGCCAAGCGGCTTGAGGAGATTTGTGAGGCGGGCAAGGTATACATCGACGAACCGACCTTCCGCGCCGTCGAGCCTTTTGTGGTCGCCACCAAGCTGCGCAACATGGGGTACGGTCGCCGGTCAGATCAAGAGTTACTTGATCACCTGACGGCCCTGGAGGAAAAACTCAGTCGGGAAGGTGAAACCCCTGAACTTCTCTATGAATTGGGAAAGGTAAATTTCGAGCTCCACGATGCCACGGCGGCGATTGCCTATTTTGAGCGTGCTCTCGCCCTGGACCCCGACTCCACCGAAATTAGGCTGGCATACGCTGATGCCAATTTCAAGCGGGATGAATTCGAAAAGATCCAGCTCAAGGGTAAACTGCAGAAGATCACTGTTTATGAGGTGAACAAGATCAAAGACCGCTGGAACGACCCGGCTGTCATCCCTCCTCCGGTCGCCGCGGCCTACTCCGCGGCGGCATCCCACATCGAGATTCCCGAAGACGTGGTATTGGGGGTCGAAGCGCTGGACGGAGCCATCGGTCATTCCCGTGTTGTGGCACTCCTCTCTTACGCTATCGCGGATCGGCTGAAGCTGAACGAGGAATTGAAGAAAACCATTCTGCTGGCGGGATATCTCGAGGATCTCGGCAAGGAGGCCATTCCTCCCTATGTTCTGAATCGCGGCGGAAGTTTGACCGACCAGGAATCCAGGCTGTTGGAAAAATACGTGCATGAGAGCGTCGCCGCCTGTCGCCGAATGGGCTACGTTGATGCGCCGCTTCTGGATATTGTGCTCCACCATCACGAAGCGTGGAATGGGAGCGGATATCCGGACGGGTTGCGTGGCGAAGCTATTCCCCTGGGAGCGCGCATAACCGCGGTGGCGGAGGCATATAGTGCGCTCACCGCGTGGCGGCCATATCATGAGCCTTGGGACGCTCGCGTCGCGATGAGTGAGCTTCGCAAAGGTGTGGAAAAAGGCCGATATGACTCGAAAGTCGTGGAAGCCCTCATCGACACGCTTCGTTCAACCTCCTCCCCGTAGTTCGTGACCTAGGTGCTAGCAGGTTGCGGCGCATGACGTCGCCCTGCAACAAGAGGGCAGGCGCGAGCCATCATGGAGTGGCTCATAATAGGGGAAACCCTGCTCCTTGCTGGCGCATCTACAATACTAGCAGTTAGTTTGATGGTACCTGTCGGGCTTCAAACAGCGGCGACGGAGAAATATCACGCTGAGATGCATTACCTACGCATCCGCCTGGATGACGGCAACGAGGAGACAACCTCCAAAGACTTAGGCGCCATGTTCTGGGAGAGACTGCTAGAATTGACCTGTGGGCCGACGCAGGAGTGTCGGGCCCCTAGGGCCATACTCGCCACAATTGATCGGCGGGAACAGCAGCCGACAGAGCGTGCTTTGGAGCTCCTCAGCGCAGAGTCTCGTGCGGATGTCTGAAGGAGGACGTCTTGATGCGAATTGACAAGCGATTCTTGAGGGAAAACCTCGGGGGGTTGAGTCTGACCTTGATGGGGGTTTTGATTCTGGGCTTATCAGCCCTGCTCTATCAGGGGCACCACCTGTTTCCACAATTTGCGCTGGCTCAAGGGAAAGGGCTGGATGGCCCGGATATCGATGCTCTCGAACGGCAGAACCAAGCCTACGAGCGGATCGCCAAAGCCGTCACACCGGCCATTGTGGCGATTCAATCCACCCAGGTGATCAAACAACAACAGTCACCCTTTTTCATGGATCCATTTTTCCGTCAGTTTTTTGGCGACATGTTCCCGCAATTCAATATTCCGAGGGAGCAGCGCCAACATGCCCTGGGAAGCGGCGTGATCGTTTCTTCCGATGGATATATCGTGACGAATAATCACGTGATTGCAAAAGCGACGGAAATCCAGGTATTGCTTTCCGATAAGCGGACGTTTAAGGGCAAAGTCGTGGGAGCAGATCCGCAGACTGACGTTGCCGTTATCAAGATCGAGGCGAGCGGCCTCCCCACTGTCCCCTTTGGCGATTCCAACCAGTTAAAAGTTGGAGACACGGTCCTGGCGTTTGGAAATCCGTTCGGGCAGTGGTTCACGGTGACGCGCGGGATCGTCAGCGCGTTGGGCCGTTCGGGGATGGGAATTGAGGGGTTTGAAAACTTCATCCAGACCGACGCCGCCATCAACCCGGGGAACTCCGGCGGCGCTCTGGTGAACGTGCGTGGACAGGTCGTCGGCATCAACACCGCGATCTTGAGCGGGAATTCGGGACCGGGCGGTGAGGGCGGTTCCGTGGGTATTGGATTCGCTATTCCCTCTGACATGGCGAAGCACGTGATGGAGGACCTGATCAAGACAGGAAAAGTGACGCGCGGCTACCTGGGAGTCCGACCCAGGAACCTGGATCAAGAGTTGGCCAAGCAATTCAAGGTGCCGGATACCGCCGGGGCGCTCGTGCAAGACGTGATCGCAGGCGGGCCTGCAGACAAGGCCGGGATCAAGAACGGCGATGTGATCCGCAAACTCAACGGCCAGCAAGTCGACGACGCGGATCAGTTCACGGCCCTGGTCACCAACATGAATCCCGGAGCCGAAGCCACCCTGGAAATCCTCCGCGACGGCCAGCCCATGACGATCAAGGCGACGCTGGGCGAGCGTCCTACGAACCTCAGCGCGCAGGGTGGTCCTGGAGCTGTTCAGGAAGGGGCTCTGCGGGGTATCGCCGTGCAGAACCTCACGCCCTCGATACGCGAGCAGTTGAGCCTGCCGGGGAACGTGACCGGCGTGGTGATCGGCAATCTCGACCCCAACAGTCCGGCCGCGCGCACCGGCCTGCAGGAGGGCGACGTGATCGAAAGCATCAACCGCCAGCCGGTGCGTTCTGTTGCCGATTTCAATCGCCTGGCGGCTCAAGCAAACGGTCAGACGCTGCTGCGCGTCAATCGCCAGGGCAACGGCGCCTTCGTCGTCATCTCGCCGGACGAAAGCGGCGGCGACGACCAGTGATTCTCGCGACCCGGCCTTGCCTCACCGCGGGGTGAGGCCGGGTCGTGCCTTATGCAGCGTGGAGCGGGCCGCACGGCATTTGTGGTGTTTCCCCTCCCAGCTTTTATCCTGGCGCCACATCTCACCGTTGGCGCGTAAAATCATCCCTGCCGCGCGCGAGTTTCCAGGCCTGGAAGATGGCTTTGTACGCAGCAGTCATTCGCCGGCAACACTTCCAGTGCGAAGCGGGGGCGGATCTGTTTTGAAAGGGCATTGAGAGCGCCCCAAAGGTGAAGAAACTCTTGATGGTGGTCTGGGTGGCAGCCGCGCTCGTAATTCTGTTCGCGGTGGTCATGCTCAGGACTCTCGAGAACCGACTCATCTATTTCCCACCGCGTTATCCGGAAGGATTCTCCCCGCGGAACCATCTCGAATCGGAAGGGGAGGACGTCTGGCTGACCACCGAAGACAACGTCCGGATTAATGCCTTTTACCTTTCGCATCCGTCCTCACCAAAGGTCCTCCTCTGGTTTCACGGGAACGCGGAAAACATCGGATACGGCCTTGCGCGTATGAAAGTCCTGTCGCAGATAGGAGTGAACATCCTCGCCGTGGATTATCGGGGATACGGAAAAAGCGAAGGTAAACCGGATGAGGCGGGAGTTTACCGCGATGCGGACGCGGCGTACGACTACCTCGTGAAACAACGGCATATCCGCGCAGAGGACATCTTCATTTACGGGAATTCGCTGGGCGGCGCGGTGGCCCTTGATCTGGCGGCTCGCCGCCCCTGTGGAGGGTTAATCGTCCAGAGTTCTTTCACCAGCGCCCGGGCAATGGCCCGGCGAATGTTCCGAGTCCCGCTGCTCGAGTATGTGCCGAAAACTCGATTCGATTCACTCCAAAAGATTCGCGACGTACACGCTCCGATTCTGATCGCCCACGGCACGCGGGATGAGGTGGTTCCGTTTGAAATGGGACGAAGATTGTTCGCAGCCGCATCCGAGCCGAAGCGTTTCTATCCCATCGAAGGGGCAGGCCACAACGATGTTATCGAGGTCGGCGGCGACGCTTACCTCCAACAACTCAAAACCTTCGTTGGGAGCTCTCATGAAATACGTTGAGGTATTCAGGCATTCCGAGCGCGGAGAGGGGAAAGGCCTGAGCGAAGCAGGTCGGGAACTGGCTCGCCGCGCGCGGGCGCTCCTCGCACCGCATTACGACCTGTGCATTTCGAGTCCCAAAGAGCGAGCACGCGAAACGCTCGAGGCCCTGGGTTTCGAGCGCTACGAAATGGACGAAGCCTTCACTGCCGTGAACCCGTGGGCGCCGTTCGACACCCAGGTCACCAAGCTCGCTCATGCGCGCGGCATCATCCCGCTCGCCGCCTGCTGGGAGATTCCCGAGGTGCTCGCTTACTTGCGAATGCAAGGGGAGACTTTCCTCGCGGCCCTCAGGCGTGTCTCGCGCCGTCTGCCGGACGAGGGCCGAGCACTCGTCGTTTCGCACGGAGGCATTCTGGAAGCGGCGGCGCTGCTCGGCTGCCCGCGCTACGAACTGGGCGAAATTGGCGGCGAGATTGGCTTTTCCGACGGCGTGGTCTTCAAATTCGACGGCGAGAAGCTGGCCGGCATCGAAGTCAAACGCTTGCCCAAGGATACATAACCCCCTGCTCCTCCGCTAACCCTATTGCCGATGATTGCAACCGTGCAGCACGAGTGCTTCTTGCGCGCTTCTTAGTCCCTTCTGCCCGCTGCTTTCCAGACGAGCGGCTCCCCCCGATACAGCCTGTTCTAGGGTCGCTCCACTAAATCGACATCTATCTCCTTGGTGTTGGAAGATGGACCCTCCGGGGCAGTGAGGATCTCGCCCTTCGTGAGCGTGCGTTCAGCATAGAGGTCGTGGCGGACGACCACAGCAAGATCCTTGGTCATGTCAACGTTCCGCAGGACATACTCACCACGCTCATTGGTCACTTCATCTGCCCGGTCGAATCTGATGCGGCATTTCGGGTCGTCCCTGTAAACGAGCTTGACTGTCGCCTTCCGCAGTGGATTCCCACTCGGATCCCGCACGACGCCGAAAACCCGAAGGGAAGGTTCCATTCTGACAACCACCATTCCCTCCTTGGTTTCCTCCTCTCCTAGGCATCTCTCCCCATGCGTGCTCGTCTTGACGATGGCTGAAACACTTTCGAGCGATGAGAGGTCGAGAACTACGACCCCCTCTTGATCCGTACGGACACTCTCCAATCTCGGCAAGGCCCCAATCGCGCTCACCGTTGCCTGGACGGGGCCTCCGGTCTTGGCGTCCACGACCTGAACCTTTAACGTTTCAGCCCAGCCTCCGGATTCCAGGCAAAAGAGCGCCCCCGTCACAAGTAAGACTTTCTTGAGGTTGTTCATAGAGCTACCCTCCTCGGTCCGGGTTTAGTCTGCGCAACGTCGGTCAATGGCAGTTATACCCGGGATCCCAGTGCCCTAGCTGAGCGCAAATCCCCGAATAGTCGATGAACGATCCCCAATCAATTCGCATGCGCACATTTGCTGTCGTGTTCAGAGGTCCCGGATAGTACGAAACGGTTGGATAGGTTTGACTGTACCGGGCGTAGCAAGAGCGCGGGGTGCAAGACAGATTGCTAACTGTGCAGCACCCGGAATCGACACTGAGATTGCCCACATAGTCGTCGCCACCGAGCCAATCGTCAAGTTCGTATAGTGTCAGGTACTGACCGCTCACCGAGAACTGCGTTATCCCGTAGCAACCGCCCCAGTCGCACGAGCCGTCGCGGTTGGAGTCGTAGGGACAGTTCCTACCATACATGTCCACCCAGATGGTGGCATAGCTATATTCCGCGTTACTTACCTGGTCGTCGCAGTAGCCGTTTGCGTTGCTATCATGGTTGTACCAGAGGCAGGAATAATCCGTATCCCTCTGACAGTCGCTGGTACAACTGTCCCACTGTAACAAGTTGTCCTCCCCCTTCCACCCCGCAAATTGAAAGGCGTTGGTTCGCCCACCAAAGTTTGATTCAACCCCCCAATTCCCAAACGGAGCACGGGGCCAGGAACACTCCGTGTTTACTTCTCCAAGTACATGCCGATTGGAGTTGAGCATTGTAATGGAGAGCCTGCATAATCCCTGCTGAGCCATCCCGGAGGGCAACGCAAGCATGACGATTACGAAGCCGAAAAGCCCTCGTAGCAGCATACGTTTCATGGCATCCCTCCTTTCACCCGTTCATTTGAGTCACGTTCTCGGTTCTCCGTAGACAGACCGACAACAAGGCACGTTCGAGCTCATTGAGGCGGGGGCAAACCGGGCGGCTCGACAGTGGACTTAGGGGGTCCATGTTGCGCCCTGTAGATTGTAGGGTAGCTTGGGACCAAGGCTCCAACCCCGGCGCCCCCTCCTCCGAACACTCCCCCCACAAGCAGAACAGGTAGCAGCGTGCCTACATCTTCCTCTTGCCTCGTTGCCCAGACGGCCCCGACGACGATGCCAGCGGCGAAGCCAATCAGCGCGTTCCTGCCGCGCCGGGAGGCCTCAAGGTCGGTCACCCGGAAGACGTTGGCGCGCTCGACGGTGATCTCTTGTTGCTGTCGGAGTTCTCGAATTGTGATCGCTTCCTCGGAAACGCTCGCGAGCCTTCCGTCCCACGACTTGAGATTCATGTCTACGATCTTGATTTTGTGCCCCGGCTGGAGCTGCTTCAGGTTCTCCCAGTTATCCTTGCGACCTTGGGGGGAACTTGCAGCCGAGACCAGGGCCAACGCCAGAACTGTCAAAACCAGATATCGCATCCTCCCCCCATGCGCAGCTTACTGTCTTTGCGACAGCGTCTCTGCAACAGTTCTCTCGAGCTCCGAGGCTGTATGCACGCGCCGGTTGTTCACGAAGTAGGCCGGAGTTCCGTCCACGCCCGCCGCTTGCCCCGTATCGATGTCCTCCCGAACCTTCTCCGTTGCGGCACGCGAGGCGAGGCAGAGACGAAACGCTTCCATGTCCAGTCCGAGCGAAGAAGCCATCCTACTAACACCCTCGGTATTCAAATCCTGGTTTTCTCTTAGGGCGGTTTCCTCGAACTCCCAGAAGCGGCCTTGCTTATCCGCACATACGGCGGCGACGGCCGCCTGGAAGGCATGGGGATGCAAGCCCAGCGGGAAGTGCCTAAACACCAGGCGAACCTCGTTCGGCCACTTCTCCAAGATTCCTTTGAGTGTGGGCTGGTCACGACGACAGTAAGCGCATTCGAAGTCGATGAAAGCCACCAGAGTGACAGGCGCGTCCGGTTTGCCGCGCGACGGTCCCCGGTCGGCACGTAAGTTCAAGCTTGCGGCCGTTGCTTCAGCGAGGAAGTTCCTCACCTTGCCATTCCGGCGAAGACTCTCGAGGAGTTGCCGTATGGAGTCAGCGTGACGCTTGTCTTCCATCCTCCGTCGGATGCGGTATTTCGCCTCGGGACCGAGGAGACCGGCGAACTGGTCCTTGTTGCTCTCGTAGACCTCTTCCACTTCCGCGTCGGGCACCAGCACCGGTTTAACGTGCTTCCGTACGTATTCATCAACTGTGGTCCCCTCCGCCTTGGCCGCTTGCTCAAGCAAGAGGTTGTCAATCAGCTTCTGAAGCGCTGATTCCCTTATTTGCTGGATCTCGCGGTTCAGGGGCTCCACCTGTGCTTTGGTCATCGCTTCCAGCTGTGCTGCGGTAATGTTTTGCCTATTCACCGCAGCAACGACTGGATCTCCAGCTTGGATCTCAACGGAGACTGGAAAAGCCACTGTGGAGCACAACGCCACGGCAAGTAGGAGAATGCCGACCCAATTATTCAAGCCGGATTGTGTCGTTCGGGCGGGCGCTTCCGACCCGCGTGAGGCGCCAAGCCCAAGGGCATGGCCCCCACAAGAGAGCCCCTGCGTTCTGCGGCTGTGTGGGTTTATTGCCGGGCAGAGAGAGGCGGCTTGGACGGCCATCGACAGCGCCTCCGATATGCCAATTGGACGATACCGCGTCCGTATATTACTATAATGCCAATGAATGTCAAGTAGACAGATTGTCAGTCTTGGTTAGTCCGGACAGTTTGTCATGACCGGCGCGGGTACGTATCCATGATTCGTTGCGACGGAAGCAGCGGCGCTGCTCGGCTGCCCCCACTACGAACTGGGCGAGATTGGCGGCGAGATCGCTTTTTGCGAAGGAGTCACTTTCAAGTTTGAGGGTGAGAACCTGGTCGCGGTCGATGTGAAGCGCCTTCCCAGGCGCGAGCGCTGAGGCTGGGCCAATCTCAGTGAACCAGGAATCCCGTCAGCGCCACTCCCAGTCCGGCCACTCCCATCAAGATTCCCAACTGCCAGAACAATCGTCGTTTGGTGAGCAGGGTGAGTGACGCAATCACGATCGCGGCTTCCAAGCAGACTTCCCCGAGGTCGAAGCGATTCGCCCGGCGCCGTTCGAGATGAACTTCGTTTTCGAGTGTACGGGCTTCCGATTCGATTTCGTTCTGCTCGTCCCGGTAGCGTTCCACTTCCTTGGTGTACTTCTCTTTCACCTTGTTCGCCTGCTCGGTGTCCTTCACGGCGGACACCGAAAGGAGATCCAGGAAAAGCTCATAGGTATGCCGGCGGATATTCTTCGCCTGGTAGTAGGCCCACTGGTCCGTGGCCTTATTCTGTAGAAGCAATTCTTCCGTGTGGGTGCGGTGGCCCTGTAGCGAGGTTGCCGCCAACACCACGGCCAGCACCGCCATGGTGAAAGTGACGGGCAGCAGCGAAGGGTCGTGGTGGGCGTGTTCCGCGTGCTCTTGCATCTCGTGGACTTCCTCGTGGCTCATGTCCGGTCCTCTCTGTGCTGCGAAGTGTCTTACCTTGGCAGGGGCTCAGGACAACAAACCCGATTGGCCGCCGGCACCGGAATCCCCGCCGGCCAGAAGCAAAGGACACAAGGCTAGGATGGCCGTTTCTCTGGCGAGGCCGCGGCGCGATCGGGTTTTGTCGCTGCGGCGGCCGCTGGCGCCGCCGCCCCGTGGCACTTCTTGTATTTCTTGCCGCTCCCGCAGGGGCAGGGATCGTTGCGGCCGATCTTTTCCCGGCGGATAACCTGCTGCGGTTTCTCGATCGCTCCCGCGCCGATCATTTGCATTTCCCGCTGTTCGCGCCGTTTGCGCTGTTGGTACTGGCGGATCATCTCTTCCTCTTCCTCCGGCGTCCGCATCAGGAAGAGGTAGCGCAAAGTTTCATCCTCGGTGCGGTCCATCATGGCTTCGAACATCGCGAAGGACTCGCGCTTGTACTCGACGAGCGGATCGCGCTGGCTGTACCCGCGCAGGCCGATTCCCTCCTTTAGGTGGTCCATGGCCAGCAGGTGATCCTTCCACTGCGCGTCCACCACCTGCAGCATGATCATGCGCTCGTGCAACCGCATGCGTTCCGAGGTCCACACCTGCTCGCGTTCTTCATAGCGCTCGCGGACCAGGCGCTTCAGTTCGTCCTTCAGTTCGTCGAGGCGCTTGGGGTCGAAGGGCAGGTCGCGTTTCTTCAGGTCGATCCCGACGCGTCCCCAGATCTCGGTGCGCAGGCCGTTCATGTTCCACTGGTCGGCGTGCTGATCCTTGGGGCAGAAGCTTTCGACCAGCCACTCCACCAGGCGGTCGGAAGCATCCAGAATGAACTCCCTCTGGTCGGTGCCCTCCAGCAATTGGCGACGCAGACCGTAGACGGTCTCGCGCTGCTTGTTCATCACGTCGTCGTATTCAAGCAGATGTTTGCGCGATTCAAAGTTCTGCGCCTCCACGGCCTTCTGGGCGGCCTGAATGCGCTTGGTGATCAGGCGCGATTCAATGGGCACGCCTTCTTCCATGCCCAGCTTGTGCATGATGCTGGAAATGCGCTCGCCGGCGAAAATGCGGAGCAAATCGTCTTCGAGCGAGAGGTAGAAGCGCGACGATCCGGGATCGCCCTGGCGGCCGGCGCGCCCGCGCAACTGGTTGTCGATGCGTCGGGCCTCATGACGCTCCGTCCCCAGGATGTGCAGCCCGCCCAACGTGACCACGCGCCCGTGCTCGGTATCCGTGACGACCTTGAAGCGGTCGACGAATTCCGCCCACTGTTTTCGCCAGGCGGAATAGGCTTGCACGTAAGCGTCGAAGATCTCTCCCGCCGAACCTTCCGGCGGCCGTTCCGGAGGCTCCGGGTCGATGCCCTGTTCGCGATATTTTTCGGGCGACTTGCGAAATTCCTCACGCGCCATGGTTTCCGGATTGCCGCCCAGCACGATATCCGTGCCGCGGCCGGCCATGTTGGTGGAAACGGTGATGGCGCCGACGCGCCCAGCCTGAGCCACAATCAAGGCCTCGCGCTCGTGCTGCTTGGCATTCAGCACGTTATGCCGGACTTCCTTCATGCCCAGAACTTCGGCCAGGCGGGCGGGGGGGCAGCGAATCTCAATCAGGTAGTCAAGGACCGGCAGGTATTTCGCATCTCGGTCGTTCGCGAGCGCCACGAGGTCGGGAAGAATCGATTCCTCCGCGGGGGGCAGCTCGCCGTAGGGATAGCCCCTCTGCGCGCGTCTCAGCAGGGCTTCCAGGAAAGCGTGGCGAGTGCCATTGGCGCCGGTCGCCAGGACCCGGTAACGACCCTGATTCAGCATTTCTTTTACCGTGGAGGCTGTGACCCCGGCGCGGGTCAGCCACGCCAGCCCCTGATTGTTGGCTTGCGCCAGGCGTTCCGCCCACATCTTCAGCTTCGGCCCTTCCAGGCCCGCAGCCTTGGCGAGTTCCTGCAAACGGACCGGCGCCGCGCCGGCTTTTTTCAACGCTGCGCTCAGGCGTTCGGATTTCTCGATGGCGATGCTGCCCATCAGCACGGGCTCGCCGCGCAGGTGATACTCCTTGATTTCTTCGATGACGGCGTTGAATTTCTCACGCTCGGTGCGATAAACGACGTCCGGGAACTCGTGTCGGATCAGGGTGCGGTTCGTCGGTACGATGACGATTTCCAGGTTGTAGATTTTCTCGAACTCCGCCGCTTCTGTCTCCGCCGTGCCAGTCATACCCGCCAGCTTCTTGTACATCCGGAAGTAGTTCTGGAAAGTGACCGTGGCGAGCGTCTGGTTCTCACTCTCGATCTTGACGGCTTCCTTCGCCTCGACGGCTTGGTGCAGGCCGTCGCTCCAGCGCCGGCCGGGCATCAGGCGGCCGGTGAACTCGTCGACGATGACGACTTCGCCGTCTTTCACCACGTAATCGCGGTCAAGCTTGAAGAGCGTGTGAGCCTTGAGCGCCTGATAGACGTGGTGGATGTACTCCATGTTGGCGGGGTCGTAAAGATTCTCGAGCCCAAGGTATTTCTCCGCCTTGGCGATCCCGGATTCCGTCAGTGTCGCCTGGCGATGTTTCTCATCCACCTCGTAATCGGTCCCTGCGACGAGGTGAGGGATGACCTTATCCACGCGGAAGTACTTGTCGGTGGATTCATCCGAGGAGCCGGAAATGATGAGCGGCGTGCGCGCCTCGTCGATCAGAATCGAGTCCACCTCGTCCACGATTGCGTAATGGTGCTCGCGCTGCACGTAGTCCGCGAGGTCGAACTTCATGTTGTCGCGCAGGTAGTCGAACCCGAATTCGTTGTTGGTGCCGTAGGTGACGTCGCAGCGGTAAGCGGCGCGGCGTTCGCCGTCGTCCAGATCGTGGACGATGACACCCACGCTCAGGCCCAGCAGTCGGTAGATGGGGCCCATCCAGGCGGCGTCGCGCCTGGCCAGGTAATCGTTCACGGTCACCACGTGCACGCCCTTGCCTTCCAACGCGTTCAGGTAGCAGGGCAGGGTGGCGACAAGCGTCTTGCCTTCGCCGGTCTTCATTTCGGCGATCTTACCTTCGTGCAACACCATGCCGCCGATGAGTTGCACATCGAAGTGCCGCATGTTCAGCGTGCGGCGCCCCGCTTCGCGGCACAGCGCAAAGGTTTCCGGAAGAATGGCGTCGAGCCTGGCCCCGTTGGCGAGGCGTTCCTTAAGCTGGTGAGTGCGCAAGGCAAATGCCGAGTCCGGGAGCTCCTGCATCTCGGGTTCGAGGGCGTTGATCTCCACCACTCGCGCGCTGAGCCGTTTCAGCTCGCGCTCGTTCTTTGTCCCAACAATCTTGCCTAGCGCGTATTGAAAGAAATTACCCATGCTTTATGGATTGCTTCCGGCCTGACACTCCAACCTTCCTATTGTAAGGCCCCATGCCGAAGTTGACAAGGAAGGGTAGCATCGGGCAGTGGGTCAGTTTGATTTTTGTACCGGCTACCTGTCCCGATGATTTGTATCGGGATGCGCCCGTACAGCAAACTGACCCACCACCGAAATTGCCGCTACGAGCCGGCCAGACTGGATTCCCGCCTGCCTGCGCAGGCAGGCTTTCGTGGGAGTGACGGGCTCGTGGGTTATGCGAGGCTGGCTGCGCAGAGCTTCGCCCGTTCAAGGCGCCCGATGAGAGCACGCCTGCCGCCCGTCACGATGAACAGCCAAGAGCGAAGCCCAAGGCGCCGCAGATCTCTCTCAATCGCTCGGGGCTAAGCACCGCCACTCGGCGGCCCAGATGAGCCTTCGACACGGTGACGACGTTGTGCAGATTAACGGCGCACTCGCCCTTCATTCCGTCCGCCTCCGTCAAGCGGACCTCGGACGGCACATCCCGGATGGTGGAAGTGATGGGCGCCACCGTGACTGCGGACAAGTACGCAATCGCGCTCTCCCGCGTGAGCACGACCACGGGTCTTTGCTTGTCCGGACGAGGGAATTGATAGAGGCGGACTTCTCCGCGTGTTATCGCACCGGCCACGCTGCCACCCGCTCCCAGTTCGACGCCTCGATCGAGGCATCAGGATGCTCCTCGTAGCCCCTGCGGTCGCGGGCCTCAAGTTCCCGTGTCTCGAGACGTTTCAGGTAACCGCGCAGCGCATCGCGGACCAGCGCCGAACGGTTCACCCGCGCCCGCTTGGCGGCTCCATCCGTGGCGCGGAGCAGTGCCGAATCCAATACAACCTGGATAGTTTCCATACTGTGGAGTCTACTCTACACTGGACTCAACAGTCAATCGTCCGATGCAGGCGCCTGACACGCCACCCCCGGGCTAACGCGCCGGGCGCGCCGTTACAGCACCGCGGTTTCGTGGAGCAGCCGGCCTTCCGCGAAGCGCGCGAGGGTGAGCGCGCCGGCGTCGATCAGGTCGGAATGGCCGTGCAGGATCAAATCCGCGACGATCTTGCCTGTGGCGGGTGAGTGCATCACGCCGTGGCCGCTGAAGCCGTTGGCGAGGTAGAGGCCTGCCACCTGCGGGACGGGTCCGAGGATCGGATAGTGGTCGGGCGTCATTTCGTAGAGACCGGCCCAAGCGCGTTTGGGGTTCACTTCCAGCGCATCAAAGCACGGCACGCGTTCTACGGCGCGTAAGAGGATTTTCTCGATGAACTCCGGGTCGAAACTGGTCTTGAATCCCGGGGTCTCTTCCGGATCGTTCCAGGCGAGGAGCATTCCCCGGCCTTCGGGGCGGAAGTGGAAACCCGTGCCCATATCGACCACCATCGGCGCCTCATGCGAGATGAGCGGGAAGGGTTCAGTTGGCACCAGCATGCGGCGCAGCGGTTCGACTGGCAATTCCACCCCGGCCAGCGCGGCCACCTGAGCGGCCCAGGGTCCGGCGGCATTCACCACCGTGCGGGTAGCCACCCGGCCGCGCGTGGTCTCGACGCCTGCGACGCCCCGTGCGTCTTCGAGAATCCCCGTGACCTCCACGCCTTTCTGCAGCCGCGCGCCCATTTCGACGGCCCGTAGCGTGAAGCCGGTCATCACGCTGTACGGGTCCACAAATCCGTCCGTGGAGCAGAAACTGCCGCCCAGGATGTCGTCGGCGCGCAAGTGCGGCATGATGCGCAGAACGTCCGCGGGCGAGAGCAATTCTGCCGAGTGCACCCCGCAGGCCACCAGCAGTTGGTAATTGTTCTGCAAATACGCGAGATGTTCTTCACTCGAAGCCACGAACAGATAACCTTGCCGGCGATAGCCAGCAGGGCAGCCGGTGGCCTCCTCGAAGCGAGCGAAGAAGTCGAGGGAATAGAGCGACAGGCGAATGTTGATCTCGGTGGAGAACTGCGCGCGCACGCCTCCCATGCTCTTGCCCGTGGAGCCGCGACCCTGGTGAGGCTCGCGCTCGAGCACGAGGACGTCTGTACATCCTGCCTCGGCAAGCCGATAAGCGATGCTCGAGCCCACAATGCCGCCGCCCACGATGACCACATCCGCTGCTTCCGCCATGGCGCGTCGTCTCCACAAAGAAGGGTTGAATTGGTGTCGCCCACTGACATTTTAGCCTGTTTGGGAAGGAGAAGATACCCCTCCGTCCGGCGGCCAGTTGCATCTGCGGGCGCATGGAGTCAGAATAGGGTCACTCGGAATTGCCTATGCGCGCGTTTTCCGAAGAGGGCCCGTACCCTGAGACCGGCGGGCTGTGGCCGCAGCGCCCGCGGTAGCCGATGCTTGGTTGCGGGACAAGGCGTTATCCTTCGCAGGGAAGGGCGGGGCTTCAGCCCGGCCGGAAACGGCCCCGTCACCCGTTCTACGGACGCCCTCTCCCCCGCGGGGGCGGGGGAGAGGGCCGGGGTAAGGGGGGAGCGCGTCGGCACGGCGGGGTTGAAACCCCGCCCTTCCGATCTCGGAAACTTCGCTTTCTTATTGCAGGCAGCCAGCTTGGCGCCGGCTGACGAAGGAGAAGCTATGCGAGCAGTGGGGAGTATCTTGGGATTGGTGATTGTGGTCGCGATTATCTGGTTCGTGGTGAAGTCGCAGTTCTCGCAGCAGGGGCCCACGGGCGGGCGGCCTCCTATGGAGACTATCGACGTCGTAGGCGTGAAGAGCGACCTGCTGGCCATCGCGCAGGCTGAGCGGATGTACCTGGCGAGCCACGGGTCCTACGCCTCGGTGGAAGAGCTTCAGGGGGAAGGCTCGCTGGCGTTCTCCGGCGCGAACCGGCGTGGCTACCACTACGCCGCAGACGTGGACGATGGCCAGCACTTCAAGATCACGGCCACGCCTGCCGATCCCGCCAAGGCCGCGTGGCCAACCCTCTCGATCGACGAAACGATGCAGGTAACGCAACAGTAAGCACTCAGCATTAAGCGGTCAGCACTCAGCGGCTTGGAGTGCAGTCAAACATCAAGACATCAAGATACGGCGAAGGCGGTTTTTGGGGGGCGAACGGTTTGGCGAGAGCCCGGGCTGAGCGCTGAGAGCTGAAAGCTGACGGCTCATAGGTTGGTCCTTAATGCACTTCTGATGAGGTTATCATGCGAGTTGAAGCGCGAGCGCCGGCACGAGTTGACCTGGCGGGTGGAACGGTGGACATCTGGCCGCTCTACCTCTTTCATCCCGGAGCACAGACAGTTAATATTGCCATCCGTTGTTATGCCTCTTGCGTGATCGAGACGCGCGCCGACCGGCGCATCGTGCTGAGCTCGCAGGACCAGGGACTGCGGGAAACCTGGGAAAACCTGACCGCCCTTTCCCTGGGCACGTCGCGACTGCCGCTGCTGCGCGAGCTGGTGATGTTCTTTGAGCCCCGGCGTGGGCTGACCCTCCGCACCAGCTCGCAAATCCCGGCCGGGGCCGGCCTGGGAGGCTCGTCAGCGCTGAACATCGCCTTGTGCGGGGGCCTGGCGCGCGTGACGGGCAAGCGCTGCACGCGCGGTACGATCCTGGAGATCGCCAAGAACGTGGAGGCCATTGTCATCCGCGTGCCCACCGGCTGGCAGGATTACTACCCGGCGCTTTATGGTGGCGCCAACGCCATCCATCTCGAGCGCGATGGCGTGAAGCGCGAACGCCTGCCCCTGCCGTTCTCCGACGTCGAGAAGCGCTTTGTGCTTTGCTATACGGGCCAGCCGCGCAACTCCGCCATCAATAATTGGGAAGTCATGAAATCCCATATCGACAACGACGAGCGCGTTCTGAAGAACTTTGACCAGATCACCACCATTGCCAGCCAGATGCGCGAAGCGCTGCTGGCCAGGGACTGGAACGACGTGGCAGAACTCCTGGCGCTCGAATGGGAAAACCGCAAGCGGAATTTTAAGGGAATCTCCACGCCCAAGATCGATCGCATGATCGAACAAACCCGGAAGCAGGGAACCATGGCGGCCAAGGTCTGCGGAGCCGGGGGCGGCGGATGCGTGGTGTTCATGGTTCGCCTGGGATCCAAACCCGCCGTCGAACACGCGCTCGCGCGCCTGGGCGGGCAAATCATCAACTTCGGCATTGCGCGCACCGGGCTGGAAGTTCATGCCGATCAGACGGAGCGAACCCGGGAGGTGCGATGAACTCAGGTCGAATCTTCATTGTTGACGGTCGCCTGCGCCCCATCTGGCGATTCTTCCTTTCCCTCGTGCTCCTGTTTGCTGCTTACGCTCTCTCCGGAGTGACCGTCGGATTCGCCTACCACCTCTTGCGGGTTCATCCCGAACCGATGGGAGCGGTTTTCTGGGGAGCCCTGGTGACCCTGCCCGCGATCCTCGCGGCCTGCAAGTTGCTGACCGCGGTTTTCGAGCGGCGCCCTTTGGGTTCCGTGGGGTTGGCGTTTCACCCCCGGTGGTGGATGGAACTCGGTCACGGCCTTGCGGTCGGCGCCGTGATGATTCTCGCCGTGGTCATGCTGGAGCGGGCTGGCGGCTTCGTGCAGTTTAGTTATGCGCCGCAACCCGTGCTGCGGGCGCCGTCGTTGACCTTCGTGCTGCTTGCGGTGGCGGCGATCAATGAGGAGGCCACCTTCCGCGGGTACCCGTTCCAGCGGCTGGTGGAATCCATCACTCCCCTGGGCGCCATCGCTGTTACTTCCGCGCTGTTCGGCCTGCTACATCTCGGGAACCCGCACCACACGTGGATTTCCACGGCCAATACCATGCTGGTGGGGATTCCCTTCGCCATCGCCTACTTGCGGACGCGCTCGCTGTGGATGCCCATCGGGATGCATTTCATCTGGAATTTCCTCATGGGCTTTCTTCTCGGGCTGCCCGTGAGCGGCCTCACGTTTCCGGTCAGCGTCTTTCAAGCGCGAGTGCACGGCGCGGCTTGGTTGACCGGCGCGGAGTACGGCCCGGAAGGCGGCCTGTTGGCGACCGGCGTGATTGTGGCTGCAACCTTGTACCTGTTGCTCTCGAAGCGCATCTATACGAGTGAGGAAATGAAAGCCCTGGTCATCGATCCGGTCCCGTCACATGGGCCCGACCGGCCGGCTACAATCTTGGCGCCGGCTTCACCGGAAGACTCGAAAAGAGCCTGACTTCGATGTCTCTCAGCGGTTTGAGGAATCACGCCCGCTCCGAAAAGGCCAGCTTGAGTTGGTTTCGGCGCAGCTTATGGCTTGGCGCGGCCTTGCTGGTGATCCCTTCCGGTTATGCGAAAGAGAGCATGGATCGCGAGACCCGCATCGCATTGATCCGCGGCTTGCTCCGGGAAATCGCCGTCTGCAAAGTTGCCATGCCGCGCGGGAAGAAAGGCTTGCGGTTGGATGCGCAAGGCAAGCTCGATCAGGCGAAAGCTGAATCGGAGATGCGCACCAACGGCATGGCCATCCGGCCCGGCATGCCGGTGGAGATTACCAAGATCGGTTTCAAGTCCGACCAACTCGTTTTCGAGTTCAACGGGGGCGGTAAATCCGGGAAGAAGTGGTACCAGCACATCCAAATTGGCGTGGGTACCGCGACGACGCCGATTGGCCCGCAACAACCGGCGACGCTCGCGTACGGGTCTTCGATCACGCTGGATTTTGGGAAATCCGTTCCGGACCTCACCGTCCAGCAGGTTAAAAAACTCCTTTCCGGGGTCCTCGATTTCGAGCGTCATTCGCCCACGGTGCTGTACTCGCCAGCCGTCCCGCCTAAGTTCAAAGAGGCCATCAAGAAACACGAGGTCGTCGTGGGAATGGACCGTGACGCCGTGCTTTCTGCCAAAGGCGCGCCGGATCGGCGCGTGCGCGAGGTTCGGGATGGTGTCGAGCAGGAGGATTGGATCTACGGAACGCCTCCGCACGTGCTCTTCGTGACCTTTGATGGCGACCAAGTCGCGGCTGTGAAACAGTATTGAAGGCCGCCGGCGCACCCACCCGCTTGCCGATCTCCAAATCGTGTTTTTCGAATGCCGGCTGTACCCCGCCAACCGGTGCACCCCCCCATCCTGCTTCGTATGTGCCTTTGGAATTAAGGGTGCGACGCTCTTCTGCTATATCCCATGTGTTGAGCTTTTTCGCGCAGGCGAAAAAGGGGACAACTTGCACCGTTCAGTCTTTTGACTTTGACTTAGTAGTGTAGGCCGCTTAAGATTCTTGATTTAAGTCAATTCCACAGAAATGCACTGGAGGTAGCAATCATGCCTGTCAAGGTTGGAATCAATGGGTTCGGGCGCATTGGCCGGAACCTTTTGCGCGCGTCCCTGAATGACCGGGGGATCGAAATCGTTGCCGTCAACGACATTACCGATCCCAAGACGCTCGCCCACTTGTTGAAGTACGACTCGGTGTTCGGCATCTTCGAGGCTGAGGTGGGCCACGGCGACGGTAGCATCCGCGTCAATGGCAAGACGATCCGCGTGTTCAAAGTGAAAGACCCGGCCGAGATCGACTGGTCCTCTCTCGGGGCCCAGGTGGTTGTCGAGTCCACGGGCTTGTTCACCAAAGCCGAGGACGCCAAGAAGCACCTGAAAGGCACGGTGAAGAAAGTCATCATCTCCGCCCCGGCGAAAGGTGAAGACGTCACCCTCGTGCTGGGCGTGAACGAGAAGATGTACGACCCGGCCAAGCACCATATCATCTCCAACGCTTCCTGCACCACGAACTGCCTGGCGCCGGCGGCCAAGGTCGTCCACGACAACTTTAAGATCCTCAAGGGATCGATGACTACGATCCACGCCTACACCAACGATCAGCGCATCCTCGACCTGCCTCACAAGGATTTGCGGCGGGCACGCGCCGCGGCGCTTTCGATGATTCCGACTACGACCGGCGCCGCCAAGGCCATTGGACTGGTGATACCCGAACTCAAGGGCAAGCTGGATGGTTACGCCATGCGCGTCCCCACCCCGGACGTTTCGGTGGTTGACCTGGTAGCGCTCGTCGAGAAGCCCACCACGACTGAAGAAGTGAACGCCGCCCTCAAGAAGGCTGCGGAAGGCCCTATGAAGGGCATCCTGCAGTACGTCGAAGAGGAGTTGGTCTCCAAGGACTTCACCGGCAATCCGCACTCGTCCATGGTGGACGCCGGCTTCACCAAGGTCATCGATGGCAATCTGGTGAAGGTGATCGCCTGGTACGACAACGAGTGGGGTTACTCCTGCCGCGTCCGCGACTTGATCAGCTACGTGGGGAAGAGCCTGTAAGCATCGGTCCGTGGTCCGTTGTCAGTGGTCCGTCGCCCTCGCCCCACGACGCGAGGGGTTCCAAAGGGACTGCTGGCAACGGACGCGGATAGGACAAGATGGTTTCACGGTTTAATGTTGCCCGATGCCCCGGCATCGCACATTCCGAACCCCGAAACTCAACCCCTACTTACGCTCGATCGGGCGAGTCCCCCAAGTCGGTCGACTCGACAGCGACGGACAACGGACGGCGGACCCGGATTTCATGCGGAAGGAATCATTACCATGCCCAAGACATCTGTTCGCGAATTGAACGTTAAAGCCAAGCGCATTTTCATGCGCGTCGACTTCAACGTGCCCCTGAACGACGCGGGCGAAATCACGGATGACACTCGCATCCGAGCCTCGCTGGCCACGATCAAGTACATCGTGGAGCGCGGCGGCCGGCTGATTTTGGCCTCGCACCTGGGCCGCCCCAAGGGCAAACCCAATCCCAAAATGAGCCTGAAGCCCGCGGCCACTCGCCTGGCGGAAGTGCTCGGCAAGCCAGTGGCCTTTGCGCCGGATTGCGTCGGGCCGCAGGCCGAAGCTGCGGCGAAGGCGCTCAAGGATGGCGATGTGCTTCTGCTCGAGAACCTGCGCTTCCATCCGGAGGAGGAGAAGAACGATCCGGGATTTGCGCAGAAGCTCGCGGCGCTCGCGGAAGTCTACGTGGACGACGCTTTCGGTTCCGCGCATCGCGCCCACGCCTCTACGGAAGGCATCACGCACTACCTTTCTCCTTGCGCCGCGGGCCTGCTGATGGAGAAAGAGCTCGAATACCTCGGCAAAGCGGTCGAGAATGTTGCGCGGCCTTACGTGGCAATTGTGGGCGGGGCGAAGGTCTCCGACAAAATCGAATTGCTCCAGAACTTCTTGAAGATCGCCGACACCGTGCTGGTGGGCGGCGCCATGGCGTATACGTTCCTGAAGGCGCAGGGTGTCGAGGTGGGATTGTCGAAGACCGAAGACGACAAGCTGGATCTTGCCAAATCGCTCTTGCAGGACGCCCAGGCGCGCGGGAAAAAATTCCTGCTGCCCAAGGACCACATCGTGGCCGAGAAGTTCGACGCTTCGGCTGCTGCGGAAACGGCCACGACGCGCGCGATCCCGGCGAACCGCATCGGGCTCGATATCGGTCCGGCGACGCGCGCCGAGTACGCGGCGGAAATCTCCAAGGCCAAAACCATCGTCTGGAACGGGCCGATGGGGGTGTTCGAGATGAGCCAGTTCGCCGCGGGGACGCTCGCCATCGCCAAGGCCGTTGCGGCCTCGTCGGCCGTCTCGATCGTGGGCGGCGGGGATTCGGTGTCGGCGGTGAAGAAGATGGGCGTCGCCGACAAGATCAGCCACATCTCGACCGGCGGTGGGGCGTCGCTTGAGTTCCTCTCCGGCCTCACGCTTCCCGGCGTCGCCGCGCTCACGGAAAAGTAGTAGGTGCTTGTCCTTGGTCCGTCGTCCGTGGTCAGTGGCGAAACTACGTTCATGAGCGCCGATCCCGGACCTCGAAGAGGTCCAAGGTCATTAGCCGGGGGCCTCATTTGGTCCCGCTCAGCGGGATGAAACCCAGGGAGAAGGTACGTCTCAATAATCAACTTCGGGGAATATGCCGTGCCAATGGACAACTGGCAACCGACCACGGGCAACTGAGACCTGAGAACTGAGAACCGAGAACCGAGAACCGAAAACTACCAACCAAAGGCTAAACATGCGCAAACCCGTCATTGCAGGCAACTGGAAAATGTACAAGACCATCGCGGAAGCGGTGGACTTCATCGAAAAGATCAAGCCGGTGGCGGCGAAAGCCGGTCACTGCGAAGTGGTCGTGGCGCCGCCTTTCACGGCCCTGGCGGCCGCGGCTCAGGCGGCCAAGGGTTCGAAGGTGTCCGTGGCTGCGCAGGACCTCCATTGGGACAAGGAGGGCGCGCACACCGGCGACGTATCACCGGTCATGCTGCGGGACGCCGGCTGCACGCACGTCATCATCGGCCACTCGGAGCGCCGCCACGATCATGGCGAAACCGACGAGCAGGTGAACCGCAAGCTCAAGGCCGCGCTGGCCGCAGGCCTGACGCCCATCGTGTGTGTCGGCGAAATGCTCGAGGAGCGTGAGTCCGGCCGCACCGAGGAAGTCCTGAGAACCCAGTTTGAGGGCGGCTTTGCCGGATTGACCCCCTCCGACTTTTCCCGTATCATGATTGCTTACGAGCCGGTGTGGGCGATTGGCACGGGGCGCACCGCGACGCCGGAAATGGCGGCAGAAAGTCATGGCGTTTTGCGCGAGCTGGCTCGAAAGAAGTTCGGAGAAAAAGAAGCGAGCGCTGTGCGCATTCTTTACGGGGGCAGCGTCAAACCCGAGAACGTCGGCGGGCTGATGGCCCAGGAAGAGATCGACGGCGCGCTGGTGGGCGGAGCGAGTCTGAAAGTGGACTCGTTTTCCGCTCTCGTGAATTACCCGCGAGCTTGACCGGTGCGGGCTGGCAAGGAGGGGAATGATTACTCTTGTCGAGATCTTGCACATCCTGGTCTGCGCCCTGCTGATTGGATTGGTGCTCCTGCAGGGTGGCGAGAACGTGGACATCACCGCAGCTTTCGGCGGAACAAGTCAGGCGGCGTTCGGCCCGCGTGGCTCCGTCACGCTGCTGGCCAAGATTACCTGGGTGCTGGGAGCGATTTTCATCGCCACGTCGGTCACGCTGGCCGTCCACGCCTCACGCGGGGGTACCGGCTCGATGCTGGAAAACGCCCCCGCGAAAACCGCGCCGGTGGCTCCCGCGCCTGCGAAGAAGTAGGTAGAGCAGCTTTCAGCGAAGGGAACGGCGTCCTGGCAGATTACTGAATGCTGACAGCTCCTTAATCTACCAACCAGCGATGAGCTTTCAGTACAGGCTGCAAAATGCTTTGGCTGAGTGCTGATCGCTGAACGCTGTCAGCTTTTTCTTGAGCCCTCCAAGTGCGGAAGTGGCGGAACTGGCAGACGCACCAGCTTGAGGGGCTGACGCTCGCAAGAGCGTGGGGGTTCGAATCCCCCCTTCCGCACCATTCCCAGCTCTGGTACGGGCAAGACTGCACAGGTCATAGAAACCCGAGGCGCCGGGAATCTGCACGCAGCCCCGATCCCGAAGTCGAGGGGTTTTGACTCAAATGAGGCAAGCTAGTGGTTCCACCAGTTAGACCCAAAAAGGTTTGACCGTCGAGCGCTCCCCGAAGGGAATCCACGTCAATAGTCCCGCGTTGCGGGATGAAACCCACGGATAAAAGGTGCCCCCACACCCCGCCCCTCCTCTGTCGGGACACCCCTCTCCCCGCGAGCGGGGAGAGGGGAAGGGGGTGAGGGGGTGGGCGCGGTTTCCGGGCGCTGCCCCCGGCTATTGATGTTGCGCCGCTGCGGGGCTGAGGCAGGAGCCTTGCGGGACCCGACTCATCAAGCCACCCGCTTCGCGGGGGGTGTTTGACGAACGCTTTCTGGTTTGAGACAAGGGACTGCCCTCTGAGGACCCAACTTCGGCGAATCTAGATTTGTTCTCGTAGTGTCAGGCGAAACCATCTCGGATTAGCTCCAACATGCTCGGCTTCAATCCCGTCCTTGAAACCGGAATCCGGGTGGGGGCCCTTGCCCGGGCAGCTTTAGGAACGGGGCAAGAACGCATGGGCAAAGCCAACTTCGGGATCGGGGTTCAGAGCGCGCTCAGCCAAGCGAGCAGGGCTTCAGCCTTCGCGGGGGGCACGCCTTCCGCCCACAGGCACTCGTCGCCCTTACGCAGGAGCAGATTCAGCCCGTTCGCCGCCGAGCCGATAAACAGGTCCGGGGTCGAGCGCTGGTCGGTCGCGAGTGCGGGGTATTTGTAGCCAAGAATCGTGTGGTAGTCGCGGAAAAACGCCATAGCTGTCTCCGGGCTCGTCCAGCGCGTCCGCGCCACCAGCGTGTAGTCGTTCCCGCCGGAATGCTCGTAAAGCAAATACCGATCCGCCAGCCAGGCGTTACTGAGCGTCTTCGCTTCATCCTCGGAAATGAGTTGTCCGAGGAGCGAGTAGTAGCCGAGTTCGCCCATCACGTTCTCGCTCAGGAACTCGAGGCCGGCCACGCCGTCGAGCGCGGCCGGATGGGCCAGCGTGAGCGTGGGCAGCGGCTGCCGGTCGAAATAGGTGCGTGGCTCGAAGATTTGCTTGGTGGCGTCTGGAGGGTTCTGAAAGATCGCGTTGAGGCTTTTCCATCCGCCCTGCTGCAGACCGAATTGCATGAAGCCCATGCCTTGCAGATACGGGAACAGAGCCTGCACGCGGAAAAAGTAGGGCGCGCCCGAAAACATCGGGAACTCCTCGAACTGCTGGCGGGCGACCATTTCCATGAGGGGTTCGATGGCAGGCAACTGCGCCAGTTCCACGGGGGCCGTCATTTGTTGCATCATGGCCGCCGTGGCGTATCCCTCCACCACGGCTTGGCGCGCGTTGGTGGCGTCGTCATTGTCGTGGGCCGCGTGAAGGAATTTCTCCAGATCCCAGCTCTGGTCCTGCAGGGCGTGCGTGAGTTCGTGCGAGAGCACCTGGCTCTGCGTATCCGCCGGGATCCAGTCGGCGATGAACATGGTTTTGCGCTTCGGATCATAGAAACCCGCGGCCTGCTCGGTGTAGAAGCTGATCAGAAACTTCTCCAGGTTGAACTTGCCCGACACCAAGCCGAAGGCGCGTAAGGCGGCTTCCTGCGCGTGGAGTTCCGCGGGTGTCATCTCCGCGTGCAGATTCTCGATGAGGTAACTGTGGATTTCCGCGCGGCTGACGACCTGTTTCTTGAGTGGCCCCTTGATGGGCAGGCCCGTGATCTCGCTCATCTGGTGAAGAACTTCGTCGGCCTGCGAGAGCAGGTCCTGGGCCGCCAGCTGCTGCGCTATCGCCGTCGCCGGGAGTGAGACCAGCACGCTGACGCCGATGAGCAGCCGGAGGAATCGAAATACCGATCGCCAAGATGGCTTGAAGAGTTTCATGGTTTCGAACGCCCCCACATTACAGAATTGGTAGCGCTTCCGGATTCCCAAACCCGCGAACGGTTTGACCCGTCCCTGTAACGAGACTATCATGAAATTTGCGCGAGCAAGCCGGGTGATCGCTGCCTTGCCCTAGCGTCCCGCTCTGCGGGACGAGCAGGGGCGGGGGAGAGGAAAGTCCGAACTCCGCAGGGCTGTGTGCTCGCTAACGGCGAGGGTCGGAGGGGGATGTCCGGCAAGTCGGACCGTACGCCTCCGATACGGAAAGTGCCACAGAAAATATACCGCCGCGTTTGCGCCTTCGGGCGGAGGAACGCGGTAAGGGTGAAAAGGTGTGGTCCCGGTTCGCCGGGAATTAAAGTAAGAGCGCACCGCCTCGATGGTGACATCGAGGGCACGGTAAACCCCACACGGAGCAAGACCAAATAGGAGGGGAGGGGCTGCCCGTCCCGCTACAACCCTCGGGTAGGTCGCTGGACCCCACGAGCAATCGCGGGGCTAGAGGAATGATCACCACCCCGACTTGTCGGGGCACAGGATTCGGCTTACAGGCTTGCTCGCGATAATTTCCGTAGACGGCGCACAGAGAACGGCTCTCCAAGGCCGCTTGCTACGGACTGTTCCCGTCACGATTCCTTTCAAACGCCGGGCCGGAGCTGGGTCGTTTGACTTGGTGGGCGCCATGCCCACCCCAGCCATCAACAGCAGGCCACGATGCCTGACACGACTTCGGAGACGGATCGGCAGAGGGTCATCGCGGCGACCAACGAAGAAGCGGCGGCGATGGCGGCCCTCAGCCGAGACGTACGCGAAATCCCGCCTGCTTGCCTTCCTTGATCCACTGTTCCGCCGTGCCTCGCTGGTTGTAGAAACGCACCGCCGCTCGGCTGGCAGCGCGGGATACACCTCTTATACCGGATTTCCGATATGAGTCTCGACTACTAGATCTTTGCTAATCTCCGGCACCTTTGTTCACGTGGCTTTCAACGTGCTGAAGATGCTCCAGAGGTCCGTGCCCAATGGGTGAGAAACAAGGTCAGCCCTTTGAGCTCTCCTTTAACGCCTCCCTCAAGATCGATTTCCAGGGGTCCCGCGTCACTTCCGACGGCGGCTTGATCCTGGTGCGCGAACTCGACGAGCGACTCGGGTTCGGAGGACTCATCGAACCACACCTGACGGACTCCCCCCGTGGGAAGAATACGCAGTTTCCCTTCGCCGACCTGCTGCGGCAATCCGTCTGTAGTCGCCTGGCGGCTACGAAGACCTCAACGATGCCCAGAGGCTCTCCCAGGACCCGACCTTCCGGCTGATCAGCTCGGAGCGGATCTGGGAGCGTGGCGCAGCCCTAACCTCCCGACTCCAGTCGTTCGAAACGGAAGTGCTGGCGCAGGACGGGAATCTTGCCGGTCTGGAAGCGATCAACCGGGAGTTAATCGCCAAGGCGGAAGGGATCGACTCGCCGCAACGGGTAGTGCTGGACATGGACTCAACCGAGATTCCGGTGTACGGCCAGCAGGAGCATAGCGCCTACAACGGGCACTTCGAATCGACCTGCTATCACCCGCTGTTGCTGTTCAATCGCGAGGATGACTGTCTGGCGGCCAAGCTGCGGCCCGGCAACGTGCACAGCGCCGAGGGCTGGGATGAGCAGTTTTGACCAGATGTGTGAGCAGTATGGGACTGACACGCGAATCGCCCAAGGATAGAAGAAATGTGTTTCTAGCTGCTAGCCAGGATCTGGTGGTCAGGAAAGAACGTAGACAGGCCAATGAACCCGCCCGGCGAGAACCGCGAGATGCCGCTGAGGAAGGAGGCGGGCTATGAAACTGGACGGGCAAAGCGAAAAGATTTTGGTAGTCGACGATGAGCGCGCAATTCGCACGCCCGTAAAGGCCTTCCAGGACCGCAAAGACCCCGATTCAGGCGGCGGCGAGCCCGTGCCCGAGCCCTCGACCGTCCCTCTCCTCGCCTCAGGCCTGATCGGCGGCGCGGCACGATGGAAATCCCGGCGCAATACGGCAGACATCTGCCACAAGGAGGTACAATGAAGATAAGACTGTTGTTAACACTCTCATTCGCATTGGGCCTGACCGCATTTGCTCAAGCCAACTCCCAAACAACCATGACCGTTGAGCCCCTGGCGCCGACGCCCACTTTCCGCGTGAACGTAATCAGCCGCAGCGTGCAGGCGGTGAACTATAGGCACCGCAGCGGAGCTACGAAGGTGGATTTCGCAGGCACGGACCTGATGCCGTCAGCGAACGGCCAAGCCAAGGTGGAAAGCAAGCGCGGATCCATTGAGATCGAGGTGGAATTGGGCAACCTGCAGAAGCCCACGACTTTCGGTAATGAATACCTGACTTACATCCTGTGGGCAATTTCGCCCGAGGGTCGGGCAGTGAACCTGGGCGAAGTATTGCTGGGCGATACCAGCCGCAGCAAGCTGGACGTGACCACGGACCTTCAGGCTTTCGCGCTGATCGTTACCGCGGAACCCTATTATGCCGTTCGGCAGCCCAGCAACCTAGTAGTGCTCGAAAATGTTGTTCGCGAGGACACGAAAGGAACTACCCAGGCAGTGAATGCAAAGTACGAGCTTATGGAGCGGGGCGGCTACATTCCGACCGGCTACAAGTTCGACCCTGTGGTTC
>Ga0208192_1000378_pt1 | contig 40672 bp, 58 predicted proteins | sample June2015DPH_13_1_2_FD_184711 | JGI IMG/M metagenome (GOLD analysis project Ga0208192, IMG submission 184711) | Peatland microbial communities from SPRUCE experiment site at the Marcell Experimental Forest, Minnesota, USA - June2015DPH_13_150... | ecosystem: Environmental > Terrestrial > Soil >... | reverse complement strand
GGCCCGATTCACATCTGCGCAGCACCAACGAGGTGACAGGTTATCATATCGAGGCGGCTGATGGTGAGATCGGTCACGTGGAGGACTTCATCGTCGATGATGAAACCTGGGCTATTCGATACCTCGAAGTGGATACGCGGAACTGGTGGCCTGGCAAAAAGGTGCTGGTGTCGCCTCAGTGGATCGACAATGTGAGTTGGCCGGACTCCAAAGTCTACGTACACCTCTCCCGGGAAACCATCAAGAACGGCCCGGAGTATATCGAGTCGATGCCTGTCACTCGCGAGTTTGAGAAAAGGCTCTATGACCACTATGGTCGGCCGCCATATTGGCTGTAAGGATCTGGCAACAATGTAGCCGTGCGGCGAGCAAGCGTTGATTGATGGAAGAATCATGGCTCCCGTCGGGTGGACAACGTGGTTCCCAGTACGCAAGGAGAATATACGAATGAAAAAGTCTTAACGATGTTGGCTGCACTCAAACTTTAGGTTGTTGGGGATATTCAGGGAGAATATACTGGTGCCCTATGGAACGTGAACGCTTCAACCCCCTCGACCTCATGGGCCGAATCGTGCTCCCCTTCGTTCTGGTCTACGGGACCTGGAACCCGTGGGGCCGGTCGTTCTATCACTGGGCCATCGCGCCCATTTTCTCGGGCAGGCCGGCGATCGGACCGGTGAAGGTCCTTGTGGCTCTGCTCCTGCTCGCGGGCTGGGTTGTGGTGATCCACGCGACGAGCCGGTCGCTCGGACTCGGCGGCGCGGTCCTGATCGCGGCCATATTCGGCGTTCTCGTCTGGCTGCTCATCGCCAAGGGGGGCGCCTTCCAACCGCACAGCGCGGCGGCCTTTTCGAACCTGGGACTCGTGGCGCTCAGTCTGCTCCTGGCTATCGGGATGAGTTGGGCCATCGTGCGCCGGAAGCTGACCGGCCAGGTCGAGGTGGATACAAAGCGGCGCTAGGCGACTGCCCTAACTCATGTGGTGCCGTCAACATTGACCAAGGCGATAGAATTGCAGGCGCGCTTCTGTGGCTGATCGGAGCGGACTTAGCTCGCTCCGCCCCCTTCACCGAGAATCTGGAGGTGTCTCCTCCACTTGAAGTTTGCGGGGTAACGAAAATGCCAAACGATGAGTGGATTAGAACATTTGCAGACGGCAGAAAGGTGAAATTCAGTCACGACGAACTGATGGACGCCACGTTTATCACCGCTCAGATCGAAGGTAACGAAGTCGTTTATTCGATCCTCTTGAACAAAGCAGAAACTAAGCTGAGTCGTGAAGAGGTCGAAAGGCGTTTCGAACGCGAGCTTTCGAGGAAGTAGCTGCGGCGACTAACGGTTTTGACGCGGTCACTGCGAGTCTGTCTGGTTCATGCCCCCTTTCTCGCAGACTTGGCGATGCGGGGCTGCGCCATTTCTTTCTTGATGCGGGCGAGTGTCGCTTTGCTAGATTCTTTCCTAGGTTCCCTAATGGTTCCCATGTCTACCCCCTAATTGCGAGAGCAAGCTCTTCTTACTCTTCCCCTAAACATCATGATAGAAGCGGCGAAGAAGCGTGTCTGTTCCATTACGCACGGATGTCTGTGCAATTACGACCAACCCTCGTATTTGGGTTGGACATGCGCGATAAGAGGTACGACGATGCTCCACAAATGATTGTCCGTAAGCCCACATTTCCTGACAGTGAAGGGTATCCTAACTCAATCAACTCGCCCTGGCCTGACGGCCAGGCTCGGATGCGATGTCAATGTGGGGGTGGGTGCAACGAGGGTATAGCAATGGATTAACCGTCGCTCTTATCACATCGCGAATACCAAGACTTGACGCCCTTTTGGCTGCACATTATGTTCGTCACTTCCACAATTCCTGGTACGTCCATGCCTTACATTCCATCCGTGGGCAACGAACTCTCTACCACACGGGCACCTGCATACCCACCAGTCTTTACCCTTTGATGGGTCGGCTCTCAGCACGGTTATTCCGGTGGACTTGATTGTCCTTCCCAACATCAAAGCATCGCGTGGGTCCTGCCGCTTAGGGACTTTCTGTTGCGTTGAATGTGGCCTTTCCTTTGTATGGCAACCTTTCTTCGATAATGCGTCGCATTCCTCATTTTGCTCACGGGGAATCCAGCAGAAGTTTATCTGCCATCCCAACCCACGCAGGTAAGCAAGCAACTCTTTGGTCTCTATCGCGATGGAGAGGTAGAGCCCTTTGCGGACACGCCACTTGCCATTGAGTTGGTTTATGACCAGGTTGGAATCTCCATGGATCGTCACTCGTCCTGGCGGGCGAGAAACCAGGTATTTCAAGATGTGGAAAACGCCGGCATATTCCGCCACGTTGTTGGACATCCCACTACCCTTGCCAACCAAGCCGTGTGCCTTCGAGAGGACGGTGCCCTCTTTGTCCTTAATGACAGCGCCGAACGTGGCAGTTCCTCCGGGATTGACAGGCTCGCAAGCTCCATCGAACCAGGCAAGGTATTCATTCATACTGCCTTCTCGCCTTGGAGGAGGAAGGGGAGGGGGGAGCGAGGAGGAGGTAGAGGGGGGAGGGGATGGAGGTGGAGCGAGTACATCAGAATTCGACACTACTCCTTTCCTGGCCGGATTGTTATGAATAGCTGACATGGGACTGTTGCAGGCAGGGGGATTGATTATGGGGATCTATTGGAATCAGGGAATCATCTCTCCGCCATGGTCTGTCGTCCAGACTACAAAATTCGACACTATCTCCGCCTTGGCTGCTCTGAGTGTGTTTCTCTGGCATTGTTGCTCTGTATGGAATTATTGCAATCAGGTAGATATAATATAAGTATTAGCACTCAAGGGTTGATTAATGATAGTTCAAACTACAAGAATGATCTTGATAATACGCCTGGCCCCCAGGCCAGGCTCACAATGAAATGATTTAACACATATAAGCTGAATCCTTGAAAATGATCTATTTCAATCACCGTTGATCGGTCATAGTCAACTCCTTTCCAGTAGGCCAGGCAAGGCTTGATTGCTCTTTCAACTAGTGTATACAAGTAGTAATACTCTAGTGTGTTATACACTAGTTGTATCACAAGGCTGATCTGACTCGGCAGGTAATAATCCTCGCCATGGCCTCCCGGCCTGGCTCGGATGCCCATGCAGGTGTTTATTAACCTCACCTCTGCCTGCAAGTCTTTTTTCCTATAAAACAGACACACTCCGAGTAAGTACTTCCTTCGGTAATAACTTCCTCCAGCCAGGGGGCTGACCAGGGTCCGCCAGAACCCTCCCCTGACAGGAAGAAGTAAACCTATTCACACTAACTCGACGATGGTACTGCTTTACTCGTCGCCGCCATTGCCATCCCGCCTTGCCATTTACGTAGCAGGTATCCCAAACTGACCGATTGGGGACCTTCTTCAACGTTACAACTCGGGTGCCGCTCTTTAAGCTGGCTGTGCTTCTCAAGGCCCGTGGGCGTATGAACTGGGTTAGACGCCTGGTATGGACTCCATACCCTTTCCCGAGAGGTGGTGCAGAAGCTGACTTGTGGGATGGACTCTACCTTGCCTTCCGGGCTAGCCACAGAGCTGCCATCTAATCGGGAATCTCTGTGGTTGGCTACGCCGCCTTTGGTGAACCCACCTGGATAAGCCTGTTCATTCAGGCTCTTGGAGGCCGTTGCTTTAATCACGTAACTGGCGGAGAGCTGTTTCTTGGTCAGCTTCATATGTACTGCCTTACATTACTTCATCGTGCTTCGGGAGCTTGTGAGCCAGAGGCAATGAGCTCCCAGATCTGTGCTTGCTAGGGAAGAATCCAAATGCGGTCAGTTGTCGATGGGATCTAACTGGGGTGCGCATTCAACCTTCCCGTGTTTCCCAGTTTCTCTGCCCTCGGTAGAGGGGAGGCCGGCAGCTACCGACTACCGGCCCTGAAGCTGGGAAAGCTGAACTTCTGTCTTGCACTCCTGGTTAGTATAGGCCGGCGGGGCACCGACATTCAGGCGAGAGCGAAGTATATTTGACTTAGAATGAGAGGCTTACGAGCAGCCTTTAGGGGAAGGTGACCGGTCTACGCCTTGGCCGGGTCACAACTTCCGGATAGCTCGTTATTCGCGAATTGGTCGCCGGCCACATCTACGGTAACTTACCGTCAAGTGACCGCAGGTTGTGCATCCGTAGCGCGGAACTGCTTTTTGGCCTGGGACGCAGGCGTCGCGACCCGCGATGCCGGCGGTGGAGATGCCCGCACCGCAACGCGCGGAACGGTTTCCCTGCCTACCATCTAAGCATACCTCTCAGTAAGGTAGGCCCTCAGCTCACCATCTTTGAGGATGTTGATCGCGTTGTCCCAATGTCCACAAACGAATTTTTCTTTCTCCTTGGCGGACAACAGGCTTCTCCACACTTCGTGCAGCGGCTTGCCGGAAAACTGCTGTAGGCCGGGTGAGTATTTGAGATAGTCGGAGTCGAGTATATTGATCGCGGCATTTTGAGAGTGGGTCAGATGTACGATGCGATAATCCTCCAGGGTGTGGTCGCCGAGCTTCATACCAGTAGTCATTTTGGCCAGCAAGGTCATCCTGAGGAGCTGGTACATGTGATCGGGTGAAAAATCGTACAGGCCGACGGCCAGCTCGGAATTTCTTCCGCGATCCTCTTCCTCAAAGTCGAACGAGAGGTCGTGCTGATGCCGGAGGTGGGCCAGCACTGGGGCGTACCTACTGAGCCGTTCGACGCCCTGCCCTCCACAAAACTTACCCAAGGCAAGACTATTGTTCTGCCCCTCGGTAAATTTCCACTCGATCAAGATTTGGGTTGCTCTGCCATTAACCCTGCCAAGCAAAAAGGCATCGACACTGGTCCGCATCTGGCCTCTATTGCTTCCGTCCTCATTGATTGGAGAGACCTTAGGGCCGATCCACTCGAAAATCACGAAGCCTTCGTCCCGGTAGGTTAATCCTCCGAAATCAAATCCAGATTGAAATTCGTATACCTCCTCGATTTCGAGCCCAAATGACGCGAGAAACTTTTGCAGTTCCGCTGGTTCGCGGGAGATTGAGCCGATTACGTTTAGACAGGCGGCGGAACTGCTGAGCGGGTGGTGCTCTGTGTGTTCGTGAAGCTTAGCCGAAGGGTCAATCCTCTTAAAGACTGCCCGATCGAAAATCAGCCTATTCGAAAACCCTGTTTGGAATTCCAATGACAGTTTATTCGGCATGCTGTTCTCCCTTTCTTTAACTAACGAAGTTGCTGGCACATCCACCTGGCGTTCCCGCTACAAGGGATTCACTAACATTTCCTTGCCGCTGGAGACAGGTACCACGTTTCCGGGTTTCCCGATGACAGTGCGCAAATTGATGTTTGGCTCCTCTCTGGACCGGGGAGAAAAGGTGTCCGACACCATTTTCCCCCATTTTCCCCTTTTGGCGCACAAAGAGCGAAAAACTCACGAATGGGGCAGGGACACACGTGTCCGCACACACGTGCTTTTGTTATCTCCGCTTGTTCTCCGGCGGCAACTCGCCGTGCTCCTCCTCGTACTTTTCAAGGAGTGTCGCTTCGAGTCCGACTGCCTCTGCTCCCGACTTTGTTTCCACGTAAGCAATTTCGTAGTCGCTAGAATCACCGATTAGCGCGAGCAGTCGAAGGTTCGTCTTTTGAAGATGCCCCGGACTGAAGTATTGGCGAATTCGATGTTTGATTCCTTGCTGATTGGTGCCCTTCCCGAAGTAGAGGATATCGGAGGTTCCCTTCTTCCTAACGAACTCCCGGCACCATCGAATCGCATAGACCCCAGGACGAGATGGGAGAGAAGCAATTAGCCGTGGTTTTCCAGCCTTGCTGAAGGACAGCCAAGCACTAAAACCGTAGGAAGAGAGATCTGAACTTTTCATACCGACCTCCGTTGCCCAATGTGACCTTGTTTTTTCATTTCGCGAATCACTTGAAGTGATGTTACGATTTGGCCATGTCCCTAAAGCATACGGCACCGCAGGTTCTCTACAGCATACCTAATCCCGAGCTAGCACAAGAGCCATCAGAACTGTATTTGCTCAAGGGTGTCGTTCTTGACACCGCTACCGATCCCGTCAAACGATGGGTACTCCACGAGGAGCACGGCTATTGGGATGAACAACACAAGACCTTCAAAATTGAAGTTACCACCTTTCTTCCAAATGAAGCACACCTGTGCGTTTCGCTCGAAGAAGTCTATACCCAGATTGAGAAACAGGTAATGGTGCGGGCACGGAGCGGTTTCAAGTATCTGTTGGAGTTGTATCCCTACGGCCCCCCATTTTACCAAAAGTACGAAATCCAATCGGACGGAACAAGGAAGGAATATCGTTAGTTGCGGGGCAAGAGTTCTGGATTCTGGTAGGTGTTGCCGATAACCTCATAACTTTGTTCATCCACCTTGTATATCTCCTGCCATTTCCCATCGGCACAGCTCAAAACTCTCTGTCCGCGGTCGTTATTCCATTCCATGACTCCCTTCTCCGAGACGAACAGCGTCGTCAAATTCCTGAGTCGGCCGATTTCCGGCGGAACAGAGATAAGCCGGTTGTTAAAGAGGTAGAGCCCTATGAGGTTCGTGAGTCGGGCGATTTCCGGCGGCACTGACTCAAGCTGATTGCTCTAAAGGGAGAGGTCCTTCAGGTTGGTGAGCTGGCCGGTTTCTGGCGGCAACGAAGTGAGTTGGTTGTCCCTCAGTTCAAGCGTCGTCAAGTTTGCGAGCCTGACGTGCGCCCGGCTGGGGATGGAACAGCGCCAAAATCCAGGAAATGAAAACAAGGCAGACAACGAAGCGAACGCAGTGCGCGGTCGAATCCAGTGGGCCGACACAGGGCACGCTATGGCAATCCCCTTGGCCATATCACGACCTGTGAGCGAATTTGGTGCCCGGTGGTTCCGGACGTATCGTCGGCCACTCGAAAGTCAAAAGGGAATGTCCATATCAGCGCTTTCAGCTTCTGATTCTTTGAATGGGTTATCGCCGTCGTCGACCAGCTCCGCAGGCCTCGAGGATTCCGCGGCCCTTGCGCCATTTCCGTTCTTGGGCGGACCCAGGAACCTGAGCGTGTAGACGACCACTTCCGTCACGTCGCGCTTCTTCCCTTCGCGATCCTGGTAACTGCGCAACTGGAGCCTTCCTTCGACGAACAGCAATTTCCCCTTGGTCACAAATTCGCCCACTAGCTCTGCCGATCGCCGCCAGGCAACACAACGAATCCAAAGCGTGTTTGTCTTTTTCTCTCCGTCCCCGTTCTTATAAGTCTCATTCACGGCCAGAGAGAAGTTCGCCACCGGTATGCCGGCAGGGGTGAACTTCATCTCGCTGTCGGCGCCAGCGTATCCAATGAGCATGACTTTGTTCAGCATATGGGTATAAGTGCCTCCTTTGTCTGGGTGAGTAAGAACCGATGGGTAGGGCTCTGATCACGCCTACGCCTCATCGAAGCGGAACTTGCGGCTGATCCGATCGCCGGCCAGCACGTCCATTTGAGCGGCGAGTTCTGTCATGCCCTCCCGCACGCGGACGCGAATCAGCGGCATGTTACGCAAGGCATCCGTGTTCACGCCCTCCAGCAGGGCTCGCGCCTTATCGACCTGCTCCTTCAATTCCTGGTCGTCCACGACATTGCGCAAGTCAAAGGTCGCCAGGAAACCGCGTAGCTTCTCCAGGGTCGATTCCCGCAGACGCTGCGGCTTGCCGTCCGGCTGATCCCCCAGCCGGTCGCGTAGGTGGCTTACCAGTTCGAGCAACGAGGCGCGCATTACTTGCTGGATCTCGCTACAGGCTTCAGACATTGCCACCACGGCCTTTTCCCGTTCCTGTTGGAAGAATTGGGCCGAGATCTCTCGCAGTTGTTCCGGCACGCCATAGCTGACATATTGCCAACTGAAGGTGAAGTGGGAGCGCACCTCGTCTACGGGTGGATAGTCAGTCGGGTTATGGAGCGTGCGCAGTCGCCCCGCGGCTTCTTGGCAGAGGCGTGGATAGGCAGCGAGGAATACCTCCACTAACACGCTGCGCTTCTCGCTGAACTCACGCAGCTTTTCATCCACCGTCTCCACCAGGCCCAGCGGCAAGAGGTGAATGCCGACCTCGAAGGGCAGGCACATGTCGTACAGGAAATGACGGATGTCGCCATCCAGGGTGCGGATGGCTTGCAGCTCCGGCGAGTCGAGCAGAGTCTTCGAGACCCGGATCAGTGCCTTGTCGGCGTCCACTTCGACCCGTGACGAGCTGACCTTGCGACTGTTGCCCAGCAAGCCGAGATGAAGTTTGATGAAGACGGTTTGCTTGGCAAGCTCATTGTCCGAGCTTTGAATGTTTAAGATTGGCGCTGCTGTTGCCGTTGCCATTTCATCCTCCTTTGTGTTGTGGGAACTCTTCAGACGGGACTTCGGCTTGCCAGAAGTTCTGTGATAGGTCAATGTCGAGGGAATTCCCTCGCAATGCCTGCACATTCTGGCAAGAGGTATTCAGGCCTCGGATTTCGAGGGTGGCATAACGGTGAGCGGCCCATCTAGATCGCGCATGACGCGTCGCCGGGGTGCTGGCGGGTTCTCTTGGTACTGGTAAACACCCGGTGTCGAGGCACTGATAAACTTCCCGGAAGCCATCTGGCGTAGCGCCTTGATCTGCTCAGCCGCGGAACGTGAAACCGGCACGATGTAGCGCGCGGCCTGCATGAGAGTGATTCCCAGGCGATGCGCCTTCCGGCAGCACTCTTTGATCTCCGCACCTGTCCAGCCTTCGTCGTTCGGCAGCTGGCCGGACACGTTGTACTTCTTGAGATAGATTCCCCAGATGGTCTCACGCTCCTCGTCCGAGGGCAGGTCAAAGAAGAACGTCCCCAGCGTGAAGCGCCTACGCAGCTCTGGCGGTAGGCTGGCAATCGAGTTGCAAGTCGCAATGAACAGCATCCGCCCTTGCGAGACCGCGTCAATGATTTGGAGCGCCGTGCGAAGCCGTTCGGTCGAAGCACCCACCAGAGAACTCTCCATGGCCGGCAGGTCGAAAGCAATCGTGGGGATTCCCGCCGTACCGCCCGTGGCCTTCGCAGCCGCACTTTTGGCGGCGCCGGGTGGACCAATAAACACGGCTCCATCCGCCTCACGGTCCTGCATGTAAGTCAGGATGGTCCCCGTCATCTCCGTCTTTACCCCAGAGAGGTCGGTGCCGGTTCCCGCAAACGCCTTCTCAATCTCATCAATGAACACGACAACGCGGGGAGGATCGACACCTCGAAGCACTGCCCGCAGGAAGTCCTTCACGTTCTCGACCCCGCCAATATCCTCAAAGGTCTCACCGCCTCGCCACACCGCGAGACCAGGCGTCTGCTCAATGATTTGGCGCTTGCGCTCCCAGAGGTCCTCGGTATCCAGTTGGCGCTTGACCAATGAAATCGCCAGTGCCTGTTCCGCCGGGAATGCGGCCAGGCCAATCAGGGCGTCTACCGCTTTAGCGATCACCGGGCGCTCGGGCTCATCCAGGTTGGCGGCATTGAAAGTCTCTCGAACAATCTGCTCCAGGTGAGTGGTGGAAGGCAGAGGCTCATCAAGAATGAGAACGTCCTGACCCAATTCCTGCGGCAACGTCGCGCCGGGCGCTGCCAGCAGTACCAGCATCCGGCCCGTCGCCTTGAATGGATCTCGCAGGTCCCAAATCCCTTGCATCACTCCGGGGTCGTGCCAGAAGCGGTGCGCGTTTGAGTAAAGCAGGAGGCCGTCCTCGCCAAGCTGCTGGGCCAAAAGCAGGGCATCGACCGGCCCAATCGTCGCAGCCTGACGTTCGCCAAGCACGCGCGCTAGTTCCTCGCCGCTGTCCCTGCCGATTGCATAGAGGCCGCGGACCACATCCCACCCGAGCAGCGGGGGAAGCTCGCGGCCTTGCTTGAGAGTCTCGATGATGAAATGCGTTGTGCTTGCTGGGTCGGCAGTGCGTACCGCCACGAGCGGAGTCGAGACACACCGCGCGGCATGGAACGCCGACGTAAACTCCTCCATAGACCGAATCATGTAATGTGCTCCTTTCGGATAGGACTTTTAAGGGGGAAAGCAACGAGGAAAACCGAAGGTAGTTCCTACCAGGGCAAGCCAAGGGTGGGGAATCCTGTGAGTTCCGCTCGCCCGCCTGTGTGAACAGTGACTTCCACCAACTGCTCGCTGAAATCTTGCACGTTATAGCGGCCACTGAATAGCCGCAGTACCTGATTGCGACTCGAGCGCAGCGGCAAGATGCACGGCTGGGTTTGATCGAAACGCCCGAGGACAGCGAAATCGAGGTACGCCTGGATCGTCCGCCATATTCGGCCACGAACCCGTTCGGAATAGTCGCAACCCCACGTCCAATACTGCCCCAGGTCGAGTTCGTATTCCGTGTAGCCGCTGAACATGCCGAAACTCAGCTCTGGCGCTCGCTGACGCAAGGAGTACATCAATGTCAGCAAGCTATCCGCCTGCTGCATGGGCTCGCCACCTGAGAACGTGACGCCTTCCAGGGCATGCTGTGCCTGTGCCCGCAGCACTTCCTGGACTACGGCATCAACCGTGACTTCGGCACCGCGAAATGGATGACTATCGGGGTTCCAGCACTCAGGACAGCCAAGTGCGCATCCCTGGAAGAACACCACAGCTCGCAGGCCTGGCCCATTAGCACGGCTTGCGGGAATCAATGCATGAAGCAGCATGGTAGTCCTCCTTTATCGCTGGCTTTTCTCTCGCTCGATCACCTGGCCGGCGTAATAGGCGGGCTTCTTCCGCTCCACCTTCACACTGTCTCCGCCACGGAAGTCGTCAAAGGCCTTCTCGCAGCTCTGTCCTGCAAAGCCTTCGAGATCCAGTGTGGAGCTTCCCTGCTCGTCAATGATGATCGTGATGGTCTTCTCCTGCATGGTGACCTACCTCCGCGCAACAAATTGCAGCCTCACCTGCTGCCCTTCCGTGGTCTCGATCACTTCCCGGCCTTTCAGAATGTAGCCCCTCGCCCGCGCCATGGCCAAGGTCTGCTTCTCCTTATAGACCTGCTGGACACGTCCCAGCCACTTGGCCCCATAGCCACGCTGCTCGTCGAGTTCGTCTTTAATCATGGCGAGCTGACCGTCCGGCTGGCGTGCGAATCCGATATCACCATAGGCCCCGCGCAGGTGCTGGCGCCGGATAACAATGTTTGCGACTTTTGCCTCCTGCTCCGAGTAGTACGAGTTCAGGTGGACACCCTCCGGGTGGACCTCAACCTCGTAGCCCATCTCCTTCAGAGCCTCCACGAGGTATTTCTCCTCGCGCAAGACCGTCTGAGTCAAACCGTATTTCGACATTGGATACCTCCTTCTTCTGCCCATGTAAGGCATGTTGGACTGGCCGCGGGCAGCCCACTGCCGCCCGAATCATGTCTCTCGTGCAACCCGCCCAGCAGATGTACTTGCGAGGGTCCTCGATCGAGATTGAGAGGTTATCTCCGCTGCGGTCGTGCCCCTCTTCCGCACAGGATGGGCAGCGGGTAATATTGTTGTGCCCCACTGTGCGGAGCTTGGTGTTGATGTGGTCGAGGATTCGGAATTCTGGCCCACACACGTGTCTCCTCATTTCTGGTTCAGCCTTCGGCTCTGGTGCAGCGAGCTGAGGTGGGATAGCCTTCCCGGCAATCAATCGGGCAAGCTGGTCACCTGTCATCTTGGGAAGCGAATTCAGGTAGCACATGTGCTTCTCAAGATCTTCTCCGGCACCGTCAAACCAGAAGCGCTGAGCTGCGCCGCGGTGAATGCCCAACGGCCCACGGATGGCATTACCGTACCTGCCGGGCTTCAACGCATCGTGCTTGGGGAAGACCTCGATTCCTGCCCGCTGCCTGCCTCCCTTGATCGGGATACCCAGCCGCAGGGCAAGGCCGCAAACGTAGATCCGGCAGTCCCGCGCTGGGAGCGGCTCTGCCATGAATATCCAGAGGTGTCCGCCACGGTGACTTTTCTCAAGAGCCGGCTCCACCCCATCCTGCCGGAGGTAGAAGCTGAGCTTCAGGAGATCCGCGAGCGCATCTTCATAGTCTGCGTCAATGGCCACCCACTTCGAGGACTGGGTGGCGGGGTTGATGGCGTAGAGACCGATGGTGATTTCGCCTTCGAGGTGGCGGCGGATTGTGTCCAGCGTCAGGCTGAGCCCCTGGCCGGTTTTCTTGTCCTTGGGCCGATAGTAGTAATGCCGTGCACTTTCCGGGTGCGGCCGGTTGGACTGCAGGGTGTAAGCACGGCGGTTCACAAAGAGGCGGAGGTAGTCCGCCACCAAACTGGCGGGCGCTTTGAGACGAAGGGTGCGCATTCTCTCCTCCCTGAAGTCGTGGGTAGACATTGACGGGTGACTCCAATAATGTTAGAAGAAATGCGAGGGGCATTTTTGCTAGTGACTGGGGGGCTCCTCTCTCTTTTCAGCGGAGGTGAACTATGGACAGGCGTGATTTTCTGAAGAAGGGCACCACGGCAGCGGCAGGTTTGGCAGCCTCAGACAAGATTTTCACCCCACTCGCTAAGGCGTCCGATACAGGGGATAACGCGAAGCCCATTCCGAGGCGGAAGCTGGGAAAGACCGGCGAAGAGCTTTCCATCGTGGGCTTTGGTGGGATCGTGGTGATGAACAACAGCCCGTCGTTTGCCAACAACATCGTGGCGGAGGCGGTTGACCACGGCATCAACTACTTTGATGTGGCGCCCAGCTATGGGGACGCGCAGGCGCGCCTGGGGCCGGCTCTTGAGCCTTACCGCAAGAACGTTTTCCTGGCTTGCAAGGAAGAAGATTGGACCAAAGATGGCTGCGCCAAGCTGCTCGAAGAATCCCTGCGCTTGCTTCGCACCGACCACGTGGACCTCTATCAATTTCATGGTCTGACCAAGATGTCAGAACTCGACCAGATCTTCGGCCCGAATGGCGCCATGGAGACCTTCGAAGCCGCCAGGAAGGCGGGGAAGGTCCGATTCATTGGCTTTTCGGCACATTCGGTGGAAGTGGCTCTGGCGGCAATGGACCGCATCAACTTCGATACGATTTTGTTCCCGATTAACTTTGTGCTCTTCTCTCAAGCGAACTTCGGACCACAGGTCATCGAGAAAGCCCAAAAGAAAGAGATGGGAATCTTGGCCCTGAAAGGAATGGCCAAGTCTACCTGGCCTCAAGCCGAAAAGAGTGACCACCCTCATCCAAAATGCTGGTATGAGCCGGCCGACTTTCCGCACCAGGCAGCTCTCGGATATCGCTGGACTCTGTCACGGCCAATCACCGCAGCCATCCCTCCGGGCGATGAGAGATATTTCCGGCTGGGAATGGACATTGGCGAGCAATTCGAACCCGTCACTGAACAAGAAAGCGCGAAGCTGATGGCAAGCGCTGCTGGAGTTAATCCTATTTTTCACCTCGGAACCGCTTAGAAGCTATTGCAAAACCCTCCGTAAGACGTTGCATGAAGCAGGCGGTACAAATGAAGCCTCGGTAAACGATCAGCGAGCTGCCTCCGCGAGGGCCGACGCCATGAGTTCGTTGGCCGCCCGCAGCCTGGGCAGATCGCCCTCCGTCATGCGGCCAATATCGCCGTACTTGAAAGTGCCTCCACTGGCCCACTCAACCACTTCGCCGATAGCTTGCTTCTTGGCTGTGGCAACACGGCGTGCCGCTGTCAGGAATTCGTTGCGGAGCTGGTTGAACCCTGAACTTGCAGCGGACCCGTTGCCATTGTTGTTGGCAGGAGGCGAGGCGGCCCTGTCGGTGGGTGGCTTGGCAGATCCGTTCCCGCCAGCCAGGGCGGTGCTGTTCTCGGGGAGCGAAGGCTTAATCGTCGGCTGTGGCGCGGCAGCGGCGGGGATTGTATCGGAAGGAGAGCCCGCTGCTCCGCTTTCCGCAGGCGAAGAGCCGTTCACTGATGCCGGATAGAACTCAGCCGCGACTTCCGGCGCCTGCTCTTGCTCATCCTCTACCACCTCCATGACCTTGCCACCCGACCCGAGCAGCTTTCGAGTCTCCGCGAACAACCGGGCGTTCTCAGTCAAGTTGGCGATGAGTTTCCGCATGTCGTCGCCTTCAACCTCCAGACTCAGCGCCCAGATGGATGAGGTCTTCTTCCTCTTCTCCTTGCGGTCGAAGTACGTGGCCTCCTCCGGGCGAACCGTCAGCTTGGCGGTGATCCCGGCCAAGCGACCTCCCGTGAACGTCTGGATCTCCTGCAAGGCGGAGTGAATCTGGCGAATGGAGCGGTACGAGCAGGTGTGGATGCGGCAGACACTCCCCAGTCGCGGGAAGTCAGCCAACACGAAGCGTAGATCTCCACTCGGTTTGCACTGTCCGGTGGCAAGCTCCGGGCATCCGCTACCACAGGTGGTCCATGGCTGTCCGCCAGGCTTCTCAGCCGTGCGCCGGGTGGCCGAGGTTCCGTCACCCCAGCACTTCCTCTCGGTGGCCGTCCACCAGGCGTAGGAACTGGGGAAGACGTTCTCGATGTCGTCGTCGATCAGCATGATGTGGAGTTCGCAGCACTGCTCGCCATAATGCCGGGTCAGCTCGGGATCGGCTTCCCACTCAACCCGGTTGGCTGACTTCTTCTTGCGCAGGAAGACGAAGTGGTCGAGCTTGGTGGGATGGTTGCGATCTCCATTGGGCGGTAGCCCGATGGAGACCTTGGTGGATACGGACAGCCGCTGGACGACACGGCCGTCTTGGTCGTGCGTGACGCCAATAATCATGGGAATTCCTCCTTCTCAGGATCAATGCCCTGCCAATTCTCCCCACAGGGAAGGGGTTTCAGACCGCTATTCCTGTTCTCGGGCAGGAAGGTACCGACTGCGGCTTCGTGAACGATTCTGGGGCCGTAAAGCCGCTTTTCTCTGGGGGTCAGACGACGTAATACGAGATCGTGGAGCGTGAGGAGGGTTCTGGCAATCTAAGCACACGGAACCGAAGAAACATTTTCGACCAGGAATCCCGTCGAAATTCAGCGCGAAGTGAGTGGTTCAATTGCTACAAGCTCCGACATTCGTTCCGAGGCGCTTCCCTCTAATCTCCTGACGCATGCTTTCGGTTCAACTTGCGCCAGGTTTATCGAAAGAAATTCTTGCTTCTTTGCCCGGGCGGAAATGATGTACGCCTTCACTTCATGGCCAATGGCGCGATCGATGGCCCTCACAAACCCATTGAATTCAATGACTTCTAACGCATTGGCGGAATCTGACTGGAAGAGTTCATGCAGAGTCTTGAGCAAACTTTGATAGATCAGCTGCTCGTAAAAATCATCTTGCCGGTGTCTTGGATACAGAATTTGTTCGAACACCTTCTTTTTCTCGTCGTATCTCACCTCCTGAACTTCTGGTATCGAATCGAAGGATGGAAGACCACAATCAACGACCAGAGTTCGCCTATCTTCAAGATAAGTGAAATCGTAGTTTAGCGTGAGACCAGCGGGGAGTTTGAATTTGAAGATTACTGTCTCCCAATATTGTTTGAGCGCCGTCGGATCCTTGTCAAAGTAAAGCTTTTGCTTCGACTCAGAGCTGGCCGCTTCTGCCTCATCGAATGCCTTCTTGTCTGTTTGCCACTTGCTTAAAGCTTGCTGGTATGTGTTATTGTTCCTCGCGGCTGCCTCTTCGATTCGCGCCTTTTCTTTGTTCCAGGCTGTCTCGGCCTGCAAGAATCGCCGCCGGGCAGAATCACTTCTTTTTTTTCGAATGCTGGGAATCAGTCTGACGAGAAAAGAAGACTGATATTCGAAATCGGCCAGATCTGGCTTTTTCGGAAGTGGTCTTATTATAGGAACTGAAGGTTTAGGGATATCATACTGCCTGGCTGTTGCTTTCCAATCAACTTTATGGTCAATCTCGATTGCTTCCAAGAGTACATTGCTCAGTTCGTGAATAGAATTTTGAGCCTGTGCGGTCTTTTGTTTTGCAATCTGTCTGTTCTCAGTGACCAGAAGGGCTGCTCTTTGATCGGATGTCGTATTTCCACGGGTCTCGACACCGCAGCCTTGGCAGAAAACCGTTCCCGGTGACACCTGTGCTCCACAAGAAGCGCAAAATAAGCCCTGTGCTGAGATCGTAGGGGTAACTTCGCGACCGTACGTAACAATAATTATTCCTGGTGTCCTGCCGGCCAAGAAGATTAGTGGTAAACAGATGAGAGCACCGCAGCACTGCTCCTCGCCTTTGATATGGCCCTGCTCAATGTGTTCGCTAATAATTCGGAAGCCCTGGGAGGCCAGTTCCCTTGTGGTGACATCTTTCTGTGCAAGCCCAGCCCGTGTGTTTTCGAAGCTCCGAGTTATGTATTCCATAATCTATGTAGCGCCCCCGCGAGCAAACCGCCCAATCCGATTGCAAATCCAAATCCTGTCGCAAACCGCAGTAGGTTGTTGCTTTCGCGCAATCGCAACGCTTGAGTTACTCCGTCCAGCAGCATGACAGTAATCATTGCCAACGCTAAGTACTGGTTGTGCGAGTAAAGCGGCACCGAGGCTGCCCCAAGCGTCAATCCAAAACATCTAGCACAGATTGGAACCTGTCGGCCGCGCCAAAAAAAGCTCCGATCAGAACGTTGATGGCAATGGATTAGTAAACCTAGGTGCCAAAGACATTGCTGAAGGCGCTCATGGACGATACAGACGAGCACGGATCTACCCCAAGCAGACCTGATAACGCTGTTACTATGGTTTTCGTTCAATGGCGACATATTTGAAATCCGCCCATGCCGTCGACTGGCGGCATCGGGGAGATTCCCTTTGCCTGAACGTCGGGCAAGTCCTCTCTTGGGTGTGTGAAACCGAACGACGAAATATCTACCAAGGGCCGGGTGTCTGTACGGGACTTCGGGCCCATTGCACCTCCCTGGCAATCCAGATGGAAGGAGGTTAGTTCCGTTGAACCAAGAAGGCAATAGCTGATTTTGGAATTTTGGGATAACGCCTCGCAGGGATGAAAAGGCTCTGCGACTTTGACTGCGAGCTCAAACCTGAAAAACAAGGAATACGTCAGGCAATACCAACGGGCTTATTCAAACGCTGAAACAGGCTCGGAAGGAGATTGACCGCATGAGTCAGAATTGTTGGCGGGCGCTTGGCGAGCTAAAGAAAGGAATATTTCCTTTGTAAATGTCAAAATCATCGCAAGCGGTTTGGGCTTTCCCCTTTCAAAGCTTTTGTCGCGCAGGGGCTTACCTCCTCCATCCGGCCGAACTCTTCAGCCGAAACATCATAGACCGGCTCTCGTCCGGATCCGTCGACCCAGCCAGGCTTTCACTGTACAGAAGAAGTCCCTGCTCGGACTTGCTCGGGTGAAATCGCACGAACACTCCTCCCCGGATTGCTCCGCTTTCATTGACCGTCAAAGCTCTCACTTCAGCGATCTGGCCCGTCAGCACCTGACGATGCTCCCAAATCCACCGCCGCTGCTCATTGGTCAACTGGAAGGAACCAATCTCGCTCTCCACCCCAGTCGGTCCCTCCACAACCATTGCTCCCAGGCTGCCGGCGAACTTCCCCGTGCCTTCAATGCAACGTATGACTCTTACATCGAGGGTGTCATTCGCCTTCACCTTGAACCATTCGTCCACGGAATCCCGGTACTTCACAACCACGCCTTCGCTCCAGGGCAGGCCGCGGGGATCGTGGATGATGGCGCGATAGAACTCCACAGGGTCACCGCCCTCGGGCATGGCCGGAACGACGTGGAGATGCCTGTTGAACAGCCTGATCTCTTCGATCACGCCCTCATAGAGTTCACGCCGCTGTCCATAGGGCATGTGGCTGACATCCCTGCCCCTGAACTTCGCGATGTCCCAGGCGTAGAACTCAACCGGACCTCTCTCCTGCTGAATCCGGATGGACTTCTCAGGCAGGGCATTCAGGATTCCGCCCACTCGGGCGGCTCCGTCGGCATGGTGAAGCTCACCCTGCAACACAGTTCCTTCCTGCTCGGGGCCTGGGAAGAGCTTGCGGGCCAGCCACACGGGAGAGCGATTGCTCACGCCTTCTATGGCCGGGAGCTTATCGTAATACGGTTCTCCCTCTGGCCGATGGCTGCGATACACGGCACGCAGGTTGTTGATTGCCACGTTCGCGAGACTGCCATCGTCTTTCCATTCGACGCTGACCGGGCGAGTGGAGTCGGAGAGTGTCTTGAGGAACTCCGGTGGCTTCAGGTGAATATCGGGCTTCGCCACCAGAACAGAGTTGTCCTTCAGGCGGACAATCAGATACCGGTTCTTCTCGAAGGCCTGCCGGAAGGCATAGCGTCCCTTGAGGACACCGTTTGCAATGTTGACCTCGAAGGATTCCGTGTGTGGGTCAACTCCTTCGGCAACGAAGTCATAGTGGAAGCCTGCCTTCTCAGCTTCGTGCTCGTGAACGTTGATCTTCCCAAGCTGGCAGCTTCCACCAACCTTGATGACGCTCGTGCCGGAGTAGATAAGCCTCTTTTCGCCCTTTCCGTAGCCTTCCTTGATGACCCCGTTGAAATCGTCTACGGAGTGAGGCTCATTCTCAACCGCCAAGGTTCTGGGCCGCTGATCTGTGGGTAGACCTTTCTTCAGTGTGAACTTGGCGTATTCCTTCTCAGTCCGCGGACCGGCCAGCAGAGCACCATCCACTGCTTTCTTCTGCAAGGCACGATTCAAGGCCAGTTGCCGGGTTCCAAGTGGCTGGGGTGTACGCAGAAGTCCCTTCGCCCCGCCGAGAGCAATTCCGAACAGCAGCCTTCCACCTTCATGAACGAGTGTTTCTCCAATGCCGAGAGCGAGGTTTGCCAGGGGATTCATCTTTGACCTCGATGGGGGTAGGGAGTGGAAATCTACGCCGCTTAGGTGGGCGTACCGTGATGTGAAGTAATAGATATGAATGGAGAGAACGACGCAGCCGCGACACATCGCTGGAATACAGCACGGTCGGCACGAGGGCCAGTCAGCCCGCAGGGCCTCGATGGTGTGCTATCCGGCCAGGCGGAGAGACACCCGGCCTGGGCTCAGACCGGCGCTACTCTCCAAGAACCGGTTTGAGTGGACGGGTTGCCAAGGAAGGCTCTCCCGCCAGAGGCTCTTCAGCCCGCCCCGAGCTACCTACCAGGCGATTTCTTCGGCGCGTCCACTAACTCTTTTTTAGCTTGGCCGCTTTCCCACCACACCATCCTAGCCATTTTCCACCATCCTCACTTACATGGACCCCACGCCCACCTCTTTGGTAAATCCTCTTTCACTTTTTCTAACCTCGCAACTTCCCCGAATAATCTGCCCGTACGCTCTTCCTCCAAATCCATTTGTCTGTCATTTTCTTGCGCTTCTTGGCATGCTATACGCGCCTTGACCGTAGCTTTCTCCAGAGCAGCCTGCTCCTGCACGTGTTGAATCACCATGAAAACAGCGAACAAAACAAGCAGACCAACTAGAATCCGGCACAGTATTTGAACACTGTCCAATTTTTTAGATGGCACAGGTGTTATCATCTTACCCTCCCCTTAACTAAGAGTTCGAGCCGGGAAGTAGTGAGAACGCAGGTACCTGGTGTACTCGGTTCCCTTGACGGACGGGAGCAAGGACTCAAACATTTCCTGATAGCTGACACTTCTAAAGCGGATTTCAGTCGAGATTGTCTGCGAGAACTTCTTAACCTCTGCTCTGTGGTCGCCAGCGACCGTACTGTCCGGAACGTCATACCACAGGTATAGAAGCTCGAACTGGTCTGTGGTGAATGTCCGGTGCAACCCTAGAACATGCTTCAGTAACTGGGCGGCGTTGAGGTAGTTAAACAAATTGGGTTGAGTGTTGATGGCCTCAGCCAGCTCGCGACATCGCTCAAGCCCTCTCCAGAGTTGATCCCTTCGGAAATATGAGGGCCTAAACTTCGCGTGGGCCTGGGATTGAAACGGCTCTGACAATTTGCTTTCGATTGCGGTGACCCTGCTACCTCGCTCGCCGGAAAGCAGCAGGTCCAGATTTGGCGGGGTGCCGGGAAGCCCCGTCGCGAATTGTTGTTCAAACCGTAGCTCATTAAGGCCGTCCTGAATTCCGCACGCCTGAAGAAGCGGACCCAACGACAACCCACGCCAGTAATCAAACACATTGCAGGCTAACGCCGATGATGAATACAGCGAAAACATTTTCCCAGCGCTCTCATCTCTTCCAAGCTCGTCGCCGTCTCCGGCTTTGAAGTCAGTCTCGGTCTCGGCCTTTAGCGGAGCGAACAGATTATCGGAGAGGTGGAACACCCGGCGGCGCGGCGTGTACCGAATGGCGCGCGAATCAGCCCAGTGCGTTTGGCTTTCTTTGATGTGTCGGAGCGTAGCGGCCCTGTCCATCATCGTGATCTCCCCATGTTGTGCAGTGTCGCCTATGGTAAAGCGTTTCCCAAGGATTTAGGGTACCACTAATGCCCGGTAAAGGGTGGTCCGGTCTACGTTCAAAAGCGCGGCCACGTCTTCGAGGCGTTTGCCTTTGTCGATCTGCTCGCGTGCGTGCTCATTCTGCTCCGGGGACAGTTTCAGCTTTCCCCTCCCGCAGGGTTCGGCTTGCCACACTTTTTGCTCTTAATACTTGTCCTTGATTTCCCTCTCTAGTGACGTATCATAAAGGACGTCAATCCAAGGATGGGGCAGATTAGGCGTACCCATCCGTCCCTTAGGCGGCCTTCGCCAGCCTGTTTCTCTCGCGCTTTTCCATGCGGGCCACGACCTGGCCGGTCAGCAGGTCCACAGCGAACACACCCAGCACGGCCACAGCTTCGAAGACCACTCCGGCCAGATGAGTGACGGCCAGGATGGAAGCGAAGGCCGCGCTGACCTGCACGACCTTGTTCCGGAACGGACTGGTCAGCCAGATCACCACGTACATTAGAAGCAGGGCCGGAGCGTAGATGACCATGAGCACCACCAGCCCAGTGTCGATGACGGCCTTGCCGAGTCTCCAGAGCCGGGACTTTCGGGGATAGCTTCGCGAGTTCTTCCAAAAGGCCAGGCCCAAGAGGGCTGCCATCAAGGCAGCCCAGAAGAGCCGGTAACGGGTTACGAGTGACATGCAGCCTCTCCTTTGACATCTGTGAGAGTTGCGGCAACCAGCATCAGCGGGACAATCTGCTAGGCCGCTTATTCGGTTGTTGTCGCGGAAGTCGCACCGGCTTCGCGCGCAGCGGTGAGTTCAGTGTGTAGCAGGTTCTTCGCCAGGCTTTGGACGTACTTCCTGGCGGATGTAAAGCCAAGGTCCCGGCGCGTGAAGTAGCGAGCACCGAAGTAACCGGCGACCACGGCACAAGCAGCAGAGAGAATGATGATGAGATTCTTCATGACTGGATTGCCTCCTTGGGATTGAGGGGATGGTTTCTTATCGGGGACAGAGATCGGGAACGATCAGTGACTTTCCAGTTTCGACAGCCGGCACCAGATGGGCACGATAAACGTCACCATGCAGAGGTTCACCAAGGTTCCGCCCAGAGCGAACGTAACGCCCAGCGGACTCGAAATGCCGTGCACGGAATAGTTGACCGCTTCGGTCAATGTGATGGTGACGACCTTGTGAGCATTGATCCAGCGCAGCACGGCCTTGCGGGGATGGGCTTTCTTGAAGCCCACGAAATGGGCCAGCTCATTGAGCTTGCCCAGCGTGGCCCAAACCATTCCCCAGAAGACCGCCCCGGCGGAGAATGAACTGGTGGCAGACGGGGTAAAGGTCATTTCTTGGCCTCCTGTTCCTGCCGTTTGCAGAAGTCAGCGTAGCTTGCTCGGGAGTACGCAGCGAGCTGGTCACCGTAACGGACAGCCCATACGAAAGCCCAGGCGAGTAGGATTACCCATCCGCCTGGGATGAGAGCCAATGCAACCAGAGGCAGATACTTCCTCCACTTCATGACAGCCTCCTTCGGCCGCGCAACCTGCGGCGCAGCGGTGAATGGGGCAGAGCCAAAGCCCGCATGAGCTGGCGGAAGGCATCGAGCATGACAAGCCTGCGAACGATTGCGGTAAGGCCGTCGGCCAGCTTCACCGAGAGTTGGTCCTGCCGGGTGATCACGGGTCCGGTCTCAGCACGGACCAGCTTGTCGAAGGGAGACTTTCTGTTGTGCGGCGGGCGGAAATAGTTGACCTTGCTGGCCAGGAGCCGGTTACGCCACCTGAGCAGAAAGCCGATTCCGCTGCCCATTTCGACGAGAGCAAACAGTTCGAGTATTCCAGTCAAGCTTCACCTCCTTATCCGAATAGGCGCGCAATCCAATGGGCCATGCCGGCCCCAAGACCAATCAGCGCACCCATTCCGATTGGCCCCAGGACTGCGGCGCTGAGGATGCCGAACGTCAGCCCAGCCTTGTTCCGAGGCACAGTGGGAGCGGGATAGGCCAGCCGCTCCAGAGCGCACAGCGCGGGCAGCCGGGCCTGGAGGGTGTCAAGAGGATCGCCGGACTCAGTGGAATACTCCTGAACCTTGCGGACGACCTCGTCAAAGAGTGTTTTGAATTCCTTCGACCCTGGCGGCAGGCCATTGGCTTCGTGGCCTTGCGCGGCTTCGGAGGCGGCCACAACGGCCCACCTCAGCCGACGCCATTGCCAGCCGAGCTTGAGGGATCTGTAGAGGTTTGCTCCCGGCCAAGAGCTACCAGGAGTGCTCGTACGATCCAAGCTTGTGCCTTTCGGCGTGTTCTGTTCGTCCATAAGCGAATCTCCTTTTCTGGTCTCTTGTGAACTGCAAGGGCTTCTTTCCGGTCAACCTCGCGTCAAGACATACCGGCACGGCATTGGACAGTTGAGGTGGCTTGTGTTGGGGAAGCCGGCGGGAATTGAAAGACTGTGGGTCTTGTGGGCGACGACAAATGCAGGGATGCAGAAGATAGGTGGGCCGGGTTTAGACCACAAACACGAGGTCTTGCGGCGTTGTGCTTAGCGTCATTTCAAAAGATTGTTCCTCAGGAATGCCTGCGAAGAAGCAGCACTTCTCGCAAAGCCTGCCCCGCTTGGGTGGTGGAGCTTTGCCGAGATCACCCGGTTCAAGTTGGCCGGAGGTGCAATCGGTATTGAAATCCAAGATCCCTTCTCCCGGCAGAGAGCGATAGCGGGGGCAATACTTCCGAATTTCCTTGCGGGTGGCGAACACCATAGAGTGGAACTGCACTTCGATCGAGCGTTTCAACTCGCCCTCCGGCGTCTCGCGGAGTAAAAGAGAAAAGGAATCAATCTTTCCCGCGAGCTTCACCAAATGACTCGATCCGTTCCCTAGAATCTCAGGAAGTTTAACCACTGCGATGGTCTTTGGCATACGCACATCCTTTCCCGGGTCATGGCCCGGAGCTGAAATTTGAGATTTGACAACGGAGGGTTGGTCAACCCTCCGACGTGACCTAAATACTTCATGGAAGCAGGATAATTGCGCCGTGGATTCGATCAGGCCGGCGTACCAAGTGACATGACCTGCGACGTGGCCATCTTCGCCACGCCGGTCCCTCGGCAGGTAATCCTCACCCCTGCCGATGTTCCAGCGGTCTGGTCCCACAACCCAGGGCGATCTTCGCCTCCAAGTTGCATCCCCACGGAATCCCACCTGAGCAGGTGGTATTTTCCAGGGGTCTGACCTTACAACCGCAGCCAATCTTCGCGGTGGGGATCTGTCATCGTGACGTCCCACGCGAACGGCATGTGGTGGGTCATGGCAATCATGGCGGTGAGGACTCCTTTGCTCCCAGCAGATTTGTTCGTTCACGAATTGGAACGACTTCGATGAAGAGAACGTGCTAATGAAGTTCTGCATACTTCCTCCCAGCTCCCGGACTCTGATAAGCCCCGGGAGCGCATGTGATGATGGTTTGTGTCAACTGTGGGTGCCTTGCACAGGTATCGGGCAGAGGACCTTGAGCGTGTACTGGCCGCCCGATACCAGCACCCCCGTGAGCTCACTCCTGACCAGGGGCAGGTGCTCGCGGGAGATCCAGCCGAGTGGCTCGGAGGTTCCTTCCAGGAACACCTCAGCGCCGGCCTCGTCCTCCTCGGTCTCGGGATTGCGATAGGTGACCGGCTTGATGGTCACTCCATTACAGACCTGAGCTCGGAAGGCCTTGAGTTCCTCCTCGATCCTCTGACGGTCTTCCTGCTTGAGTCTATCGTCTCTCAGCCTCTGCTCGAAGCCATTCACGGCCAGGAGAGCTACAGCCGGTCCTTGAGGCGGACCCTCGCTCGTGTCCTCGGTGACCACTAGGCCATGTTCCACCCGATACTGGCCGTCGGGTAGGTCCACAATGCCGATCCAACTGGTGGAATTCGAAGTACTCCCAGATATCCGCACCAAGGTGTCTTCCACGATGATGTCGAGACTCAGATCGCCATAGTCAGCGCGTACTCGCTCGGACTCCCAGGTCAAGGGCACATAGCGACGAGCCACTCCGGCGGCTCTGGAGATATCCAGGAGCCCGTCCAGGGTATGAGGCCCACCCAGGATGCCATCCGCTACTGGCTTCACCGTGCCGTCGGGATTGCGAGGTGGCTCCAAGGTCATCCCCCGGTCAAAGACCAGCTTGACCAGCTCCGCATAGATTTCCAGATACATGCCGCTGGCCTTGATCCGGTTGTGGACCTCCTCCTCCGCATAGAGATAGGCGGCAATGCCGGCCTCCTGCTCGCTTGTGACCTTTTTGCCGCGATGGTCCTTGCCCGCCTTGAGGAACTCGGCTTTCTTAGCCTCCCGAGTGCGGTTATAGAACAGCCAGAAGTCCCGTGCGGCGGGTGCTGCCTCAGGGCGAGTTGGGAAGCTGCGGATCTCCGGTGGCACTCGCCAGCAACGTTTCCAGCTCTCCTTGTCGGCAAACCAGCGTGCCTTTTGAAAGAGTTCAATCCAGTCCTCACGGGCCACGTCCATGGGCGTGGTCACCGGAATGGGCGCATTGCCGTTCTCGAGACGATCACGAGGAATGCGCCCTTGGCCCTGGTAGCCACCCTGCCACCAGAACTTCGGAGCTACTGGGCAGCTATTGCGGAACTCCGTAATCACACCGCTCACCCAGTTAATCGAACTCCCGTTCAGCTTGATGGCGTCGATGATCTCCTCCAAGCGAGAGGCCACCATCGGCATCCGGCTCCTGGGCAGCTCTTCCTCCATCCAGTGGATGGCCGCTGCGACCTGGGAGCTCGGCTGCATCCTCCGCAGCTCGGCCACGATGCTCTCCCGATTGAGCCAGAGCAGGTTGAACCAAGTGATGGCGTTGACCACGTAGCCGATGCCAGTCTGACCCCGCTTGGCGTCGTTGAGCATGCAGGTCACATAATAGTCGTCGTACTCCTGGACTTTGGGATGCCGGTCGAACAAGGCATCGCCATCGTCGATGACCTTTACTTCGGTAGGCGTGGCCATGACCCAGGGATATTCGGGTAGGGTCTTCCAGTGCTTCACGATCTCCGGGTCAAGCAGGGCCAGCACGGAATCGTCGAAGTCAGCACCGTTGAAGCTCTTGGCCATACCTGGGGCACCCTCCAGACTGGCTGCGAAGCCAAGATGCACGAACATCACGGCGCCCCGGTCGATCCCGGCAAAGCGCTGCAGCCTGCGGCCCCGCAGCTTGCCTGATTCCCTGTGCGAGGCATTAGGGTTCCTCAGCGAGATGAACTCGCCGTCAAACCCGCCCAGATACACCGAGTCCACATTGGGCAGTGTTGATCGCTCCCAGTGCGGATAGCCCTGCTTGTCAAAGACAAACGGCTCGGGGAAGAGATACCTTCGCACAGCCGCTCCCGCCAGCTCGTCCGCCTTGACCGTCATGAGGTCCTGGGGTTCCCGGAAGCGAATGCGAAAGCGATCGGGATCACTGTTCTCGGGGGATTCCATCTGGGTGCGATAGAAAGCATCACGGCAGTTGCGGAACTGCATCGCCGGCAGGCCTGCGGCGTACATCCTCCAGAGCTTCCAGCGATTCTCGCTCAACACCGGATTGCCGTCCTCATCAGCCCAGCTGGCAGGGTTATAAAAGCCGATCTCCTCCTTGACGCGTTCGTCGTCCCGCATCAGGTCGAAGACGTCGCAGGCGTACTCCTGGCAAAGGTACCGGATCAGCTTGTGATCCCGAACCTTGGCCAGATCGAGGTTGGAGGCGGTTTGGACATCTAGGTGGGCCGGGCCACCGTGGAGTTCATTGAGAACGCTGAGGTAGATCTGGCCCTGCCAAGCTCGCAGTTCCTGCTTGACGTCCCAGACCACCAGATCATGCTCAATATCCCAGATCAGGCAGTTCGCCTTGATCTGGCCGTTGGGCATGGCGCCGGTAATCTGGATCAGGTCACCTATTTGAACCGGATGCCCGGTGAGGATTGCGCCGCCCCTGGGAGAGGCCAGCGCTGCTCCAGAAGTCCAGGCATCCGGCCAGCGATTGCCGGGATTGTAGGTGGCCACTTCAAATGTAGTCTTGCCGTCGGCAAGCATCACGGTGTGGAGAAGATCCCACTGATTGAGCTGGCGAGTTTCAATCAGCTCGCCGAACAGGCTGGTGAGGCCCCGAGCGACATCGCGCTTGATGCGCTTGGGGACACTGGGCTTCCCGGCCGGGATGTCGAACCCAAACAGATGACAGGCGTCACGGAACGGCATGGGTTCGCGCATACCCACAGCGTAGAAGCCGTCGTCGCGGACCCAGGGAATGACCGGATACCAGTGCCCATCACCGGGAACCTCCACGCCAGGCAGAGCACCTGAGATCATGCAGAACGCCCAGTCAAACGACTTCGCATCGTTGCCGAGCGCGATGCGGATGTACTCCACCCCGGCATGCTCCAGGCGGGCAGACAGCTCCGAGACCCCGAAGTTCACCTTCGGATCAGGCTTCTCAGCAGGCTTGCAGGGGTGCCGGAAGCGCAGAGGGTGAGGGAGGCTTCTGTCCTCGATCACATGCCACCGCTGAAAGGGCTCAGCGGGAAACTGATAGTGCAGATGTTGGTAGTTCACAGCACCTCCTGTTGTCTGGTATGTGCCCCAGACAGGCTTGGGATTAGTGTTCACTGTTGGATCTCCCCTCGGACGAGAGGAGCTAAGGTGGGATTCCGGAATGCGGGGGCGAAGGCGGGGGCCCCTTGCTCCCCGGCAGTGAGCCGGGGCTTGCCGGACTTGGGTTAGCTGCGCAGCCAGCGCAGGATGTGGGTGGATTGAACGTCCTTAGCACGCTGGACGTTATCACGCATGTTGACAATGGTCCTTTGGAACTGCGCTTCGAGAGATAGCGGTGGAGGAGCAGGCAGTCGGTCTGCACGCCGTTGTGGCAACTGGCTGAGCATGGCGTTCAGCTCTCTGCGCCTCTCCTCGTGGATTTCGCGAGCAATCAAAGCGCGTTCCGGTTGAAAGATTCTCAAGACACACCTCCGGTGTGATTAGGGGAATTGAGTGAATTGGAAAGAGTCTTGACTACGGCGAGTTAAGATCTAGTGCGGGTGAGAAAGCGGTTGAACGCTTACTCTGTGGTGCAGCAGTCGGTCAGCTTGGTGCCAACTTTAACCAAGGTCTTCCCTGTTGCCAGGGTCGCTTTCTGCGTAAGGTCGGAGACGCGAGGCAGAACGGTTGACTTGGTGTAATTGATTGTGGCGGCGGCAGCCTTGTCGGCTGCCGTGAGCCAATTACCAAACAAGCTTGTGAAGATCTGATTTGTATCCATGTGTCCTCCCAGAAAGCCCACCGGGTCCTCTCGACTGCGATGTTCGTGGAGACCCCCCCTGGGCTCGAAACGTTTGGACAGGGGCCCTATCCAGACGTCTCCTGGTGCACAGGGTTATTGACCCTTCCAGCCCTCGCGCGATGCACACTTACCCCTCCCCTTGCCAGGGAGGATTAGGTTTTATGAGTGAAAGGAGGATTTGGTCAGGTTTTGGCTACCAGATTAGCCTCGCGCGGGGACTTGCTTGCTTGAGTGCGTGAAGGATGGTTTAGGGGATGTGGTGTGCCAGGTCGGATATTGGGAGCTGCAAACAGTCGGAGCCGTGTAGGGGATCGGAAACAGATGGTAAACTTTGCATCGGTGGCTACAGATTAAGGATGGAAATTTGGTGCACATTTTGGTGCACACCTAGATAAAAAATGGCCGTAATTGGCAGCAATTCGTAAAGTCGCAAAACCTCACGGAAGCAGCATGAATATTGGTTGATCTTCAGTTATCGCAATGAGTCGTAAAAGTGCCGGTGCGAAGTGTCAAGGTAGCGCTCTAACCGGGCTGAGCTACGGGCCTGCTTTCCAAGTGCTTACGCACTAACGATTTGCGGGGTGTGATCTTGTTTCTCCACCCCTTCCGACATGGGACCAATGGGACCAATTGGCAATTTGGGTGCCATTGGCGCCGTCTCGGGACCAAATAATCCCACCCGCTGTGCGACACTTTGACAGTACGCGTTATCAAAGTGCGTGTAGCGGGCGGTGATTCGGGTGTTCGCGTGCCCCACCCACAATTTGATCAGGTCGGGCGGAACCCCGTTCGCTTGCAGGATAGACACCCGCCCGTGGCGAAAGGCGTGGAGTCCACCTTTCGGGATACCCAACTTTTCGAGCATCCGGTACAGTGTACGTCGTGTGTTGTCCTTCGTCAACGGCTGACCGGACTTCGTCACGAACAATCGCCCGGTCGTCCGCCCTCCGATGTGGTCCCGCAACATCTGCGCGACTATCGGACTTATGTCGATGACACGCACACCCGCCCGTGTCTTCGTTGGCTTTTCTTTACCGCGGTAGATGCTGCGCCACACGTGGACCTGACAACCACTGGCGTCTAGGTCTTCCACGTGCAACGCTGCCGCTTCGCCGAACCGGAGTCCCGTCTCGGCCAACAGCGCGAAAAACGGTCGCCACTTGCCCTTTGCCGCTTCCACGATACGGCGCATCTCGTCCTGGTTGAAGTACCGCTGCTGCCCGTCTTCCGCTTTCGGTAACACTAGTCGCCAGTCGTTGGCGTCTTTCCCGATAATCGCTCGCAACGTCGCCACAATACTCTGGATTGTCGCTGGTGCTAGGTGCCGCCGGATTGCTAGGTGCGTGACGAACTCCTGCGCCGTCCGCTCGGTGATCGTACACGCTGACATCTTCCCGAAATAGGGGAGTATGTGCGCTTTGAGGTAGATTCCCCTAACGTCTTGGTAGCTTGCTGCGCGTAGTGCCAGCTTGTTCTCTGCCCACCACTGCGCTTGCTCTGCGAAAAACGGTCCGGGTTTCACCGTTTGGGTAAAGGTCTCCGCCGAGTTGACCCCTCGCTGTTCCAACATGGACCGCAACTTCCGCTTCGCCTCACTTCTGGTCATCTCTGTGATCGCACCGATCGGCACGCACGTACGCACCCGCTCGACTTGCCCTTCCACGTCCACGTAGTACCGACCATACCATCTCTGGTTCTTCTGCACGACACAACCACTCTGTCCGCTTCGTCGGGCCATAGATTTCTCTCGTTTCCGATTCGGCGGCACTGGCTCCAGCAGCACTATTGCTCCCACAACTGTGGTCATGTCAAGATTTTTCGTCACGGGGTAATTCCGTTTACACGCCCTTTAACTATTCGTACGCGCCCAACGTATATAGACCTTTACAGTCGAAATTCCGCACCAATAGACCTGAGTAGCGCGGTCCACCCTCACGCTCTCATACCGCTGACCTGGGTTCGTAGAGGACAGATTGGCAGATGTTTGGACCGCAATCGGCGGCGGATTGTCAACCTGCTACTTTCAACGTGCTATCAGCCCACCGCCTTACGGAGGAGGGCCGCACGGTCAAATTTGCGCGGTTTTTGACCTAATTTGAACACTATCCTAACGGTGATGTGCACTCAGGGTAGTTCTAGTTTAGGGGGTTCACTTGCAATTGTAGATGAGTACAAACGGCTCAGGAGGTCTTTGAGATCGGCAGGAGTCTTACCGGAGAGAACACGACCTTGCCAGCAGAGTCGAAACCCGTAGTCGTGCAATTCTAGAACATCACCATCCGGTCGCCGCAACTCAACCCACGCGGTAGAGGGTGAACGGCCAGGATTGAATCCAAAACTCCCGGCCGCCCACAAGAATGGACCTATGCAAAAGGGGTTTCTTTCGCTTTCTTCGTACGGGTCTTCCTAGTCTTCTTCGGCTCTTCCACCAACGGTTCCGGTGCGGGTTCGGTCAGCGCTTCCACTGGAGTCTCGAAATCTGCCACTGTCACCGCGTCCGGGGTCACTCGCATAATCGCGACCGGTTCTTGTGCTGCCGGCACCGCGTCCGCTACCACTGGATTCCTTGGCAACGGTCCAAGTTTCGCTTCCAGAAAAACGTGGGTGCCGCAGATGTCCTTTCCGATCCCTGCCTGTTTCGGGCATCGCGGACCTTTACCGTGTTTGGTATAGACTGCACATTGTGTAATCGGCATAGTGCTTTCTCCCTTCGAACTTGGGCCAGGCAAAGCTTGGGTCGAACTGCCTTGCCCGGTTTGTTGGTCGATCCATTCGTAAACTTGCCGTAACAACTCCCGCCGCTCTGTCTTGCTGGCCGCTCGGTAGCTTCCTGCTCGCGCAGGCACCGAAGCGAAAACGTGGTTCAAGACATATATCTCGCTATCTGTCTCTCGTCCCACGCGCCAGTGTCCGCTTGGCCGCTGGTGCAGGAACACGCTCACGTTCCAGTACCCGTTCGCGAAAAGCTCGCCTGACACTAGTCGGGACGGTCCCTCTTTCACGTTCTGGTAGAGGGTCGCGGTCAGCATCACCCTCTCCTTCCGTGTTTAGGGTCGATGGCCATAATCACGAACGCGATCAAGGCCCAGGCCATCGCAAGCCACAGCAGGATTTGTGCAACTCGCAGCATTACTTCTCTCCTTTCTGTTTCTTCTCCCGCACCACGTCGAGCTGCTGCTCCAGCGCGAGCAGTGTGGTCACGAGTGCTTGCTTCGCCCGCTCCACGGCTGGAGTGACTTCCTGCCAGTTCGCGGGCTTGGTACCCAAACGCATGCGGCACAACATCTGCACGTCGGTCGGGTCGGGTTTGTATTGGGTGATCTGGTGTTCTCGCCCTTTGGTATCCTTAATCACCCACTGCCTCAAGATTCCGATTGCCTTCTCGTTGTTTTCCATGCCCCATACAACTGCATCAGCATTGCCATAAGTCGCGTGATTTCAATAGTTTGGGCATGAATCGTACGTCTAGTTTGTGATAGATAGAGAGCGGACGTTTGAGAGGGTGGCGTAATACGCCACGTTTTGTCAGGGAGGTTCAGTTTGTCTCTACAGTGGGTAATGCGAAACAGGTCTAGTATTAACAGATGCGGTCATACTAAACTATAGCCACGTTTTGTCGAGAGACTGGCCACGTTTCGTCTAGGTGCGAAATACAGAAAGAAGCGTGACCTTTAGAGGCTATTTTGGATACATGTTGCGGGAAAACGTCAGAAAATGGCTAGCGGCGCGACCAAGAATTAACACTTTAGCGCGCTCAATACGTCGAGTTCGACTGATAACCGCTATTGTGTTTACTTTTGTCCTTGTGTAAAGGTAAGGGAAGACGGGTTCTCAGTTCGTCTTCCCCAATACCGTCGATCGGAGAGGTTAACGGTATTCCTTTCGCACGTTGTGTATGTGCGCAAAATACTTGGCACCGGTGCTGGTTCAGTTTCACCGGTGCCGCACGTGGTAGAGCTTGAGGAGGTCAAGAGACCACGTGCAAACTCATGTGCGGCACTCTTGGAACGTTGGCCGCAAGCGTATTAGACCTGCTGGTACTAGGTGTGATCCGCTGCATGTCGGACAATATTTAATATTGTAGAAACCGTGCACGCAGGTTTCACTAATCCGTTGTATCGCGTCTAACTCGAACATTGTCCGTTGTGGTAGCATCCTCACGAATAGACAGAGTGCTCTTGGTACGTCTGCATCTGGTGGATCAAGCTGTCGCCGTACCTCTTCCCAATCTAACGTCACACCGTGTTGGCAGGTATAGAGGTGTACACTCAGATCGTGATACGCTACCGGTTTGAGGATACACGGATCAAACATTACTGTACCGTCTCTGGTTCTTCTTCGGTCTGCATCGGACTAGCGTACCCAAACCCCTGGCCTGGCGCACCTGAACCGCCTCTTTCTAGCGACACCACTTGCCCTGGCATCGGCAATCCGTCAACCCTAACGTAACCCGTTGCTGTTTTCACCAACGGTACCTGCGACCACTCTTCACCGATTAGGTCAAGTCCACGCCGATCCCGGTATTCGTCGAGTGTGATTCCACCGTTCGTGAATTCGCTGATGCCGATTTCTACTTGTTTCTCTTCACTTAAGTCCGCCTCGATGACAGATTTCGCCTCAATATCCGGGAAACCAAAGTCCTCTAGAAAGCCGTCAAGCAACGTCTTCGTCCAACAGATGATTGGCGCTAGTGCTTCGTTACGCTGTGCTTGCTGTTGTGCTTTCTCTTGTCCACCACCTAGTCCGGCTTGTTTCTTCACGAACGATGACACGTCTAGGCCAAAACAGTGACATAGATAGCGCACGAGCATATCGTCGAATTCGTCTTTCAGTACTTGCTCGTTGATCTTTGGGAAAATCAAGTTCGGTTGCTTCTCGGCGCCGTAGCTTGGTAGAAAGATGATCTTGCGTCGGTTTCGCATTTGCCCCGACAGGATTGTATCGAGATACTTGTTCAGTTCTTCGACACGGCCCACCGGCACGTCTGGTGGTAGAAATGCGATTCCTTCCGGCATGTTCCCGGACCGGTAGAAACTCGCTTGGAAGTCGAGGCGCCCGAGACCCAATGCGATGTACGCTAGGCACACTTCGACCTTACTGAATCCGTAGCGTCGGTACGATAGCCGGTTGTAGAGCGCGTAGGTGAGTTCATCGGCTGTTAACTGCTGTGCCGGGAATCCGTACGGTGTTAGTTGGAACGCGGGCGAACCGCCCTTGTCGTCGGCAGCTTTCTTTAGGGCTAGAAACTTGTCGTCCGCTTTCTGTAACTCGGTCTGCACCAGGTACTTCTGCGTAACCTTACCACCGTTCGCTGCCGGCTGCATACCGGTCTCGTCGATAAGCGGGAATACCTGTGCACCATCTAGTTGGATGAGACTACAGATCTTCCCTTCTTGGTCTCGTTGCTTCCAGATCGCCGCGTTATCACACACCAATACATCATCATAGATACCACGCAGCCATTGTGGGAACGGTTGCACACCATCCGGTTTGGCGAAGAACTTCCGCAGGGCGGGTAGTCGTGTATCTTTCTTGGTACGTTTCTTGATACTTGCTGGCTGTTCGTCTTCGTCTACCGGTTTGAGCATGAACTCATACTTCACCGGCAGTAGCAAGTCTTTGACGGTCTCGATGACATCACGCACGATCGGATACATGCTAAACTGACGCAGCGTCGCAAAATCAACCTGACCATCCCTTTGCGTCCAGTTTATGTTACTCATGGGCGAATAAGGATAACGTCTTGGGGGTGTACCACGCGGCGCAATTGGGTGAACGGGTTGCCCAGCGGGAAACCAGAGTTGGTTACTTACGTCTCTGATCCGTCCACTCGCGCCAGTTGTTGCAATCTCGGCTAGTGATAGACGACGCTTACCAGATAACTGCACCACACTTTGATTCTTTTGCTTGGTAAATAGTCCCATGTTAGCTTCCGTTCGCTAGACGAGCATTGGGATTTTGCGTACGACTCGCACGCGCCACTCCCGTACCTGGTAGCGGCATCAAACTACCTGCGGCATCGTTACCCGAACCCATGTGAAATCGCTCGCGCACTTCTGCACCTGGATCAATCACTTTTGGTCCCATGCGAGTAGAATCTTGCACCCGTGTCCCTTGACCTTCCCTTGTGTCGACCTCATATTCTGGACCGCTCGCTGCTAACCCCGCTATTGGCCCGTATGGTGGCTCGACTAACCCGTACGATCGCGCTGATGTCGCACGGTTACACTCCAGCCGCACGCGGTCCGGGTTAGACGGTCTGGTGACCACGCCCGTCTTACGTAACTCGTCCGTGTTGTGGAGCTTGCCGAGACGTTCGTAGAACATAACTCTCCAGAAAGGTGCGTGGGACTTGGCTCGGGAGGGAGTTCAAGCCCCACGCTAGGGAAGTGTGTCACGCGATGGGGGTCATCACGTGACACGGGGTGAACTCATCTCCGTTGCACGAGTGCTCTTTCGGTCTGCCGCTCGAAAAACGATTTGTGGATTCTTTCCGGCGCTTGGGCTTGGTGCACTCCACCCGACAGCATGGGGTTCTGACTGTTCGGCGGCGTCCGGCTTTCGTGTTTCTCTAGTCCTTTAGACTCTTGCACTTTCTGCGCGAGTAGATCGAACTGACTCGGGTGGTTCTTCTCGAACTGCGCTAACCGATCTGCTTTGAGTCCTGGTTCGGGACCTTCTGATGCGGGCTTCGTTAACGCGGTCGCGGCACCACCACCGAGCAACTTCTGGAGCGATTCCACCGCCTGTGTCAGTGCATCTGTGTGCGTTTTGTGCGCTACTTTGTGGTTCACCCGGCGCAATCTCGCGGCTTCGTGTTTCTCCATATGTGCTTTGTGGCACCGGTCCAAGTTGTCATCTGCGGCAACCGTACCCGCTAATAGTGCTTGTCGGTGCGCTTTGTCACATAGCTTCGCCGCGGTGAACAGGTCATCGTGCGCTTCGTGGAGTCGGTCGTGACTACCGTTCAGCGCGGTCATGCTCTTCGTCAACACGTTCAAGTGTTGGATCACTTGCCCCGTCAAATCTCGGTCTAGTGTCAGTGCCATGTTCGTTACCTCGCTAGCTGGTCTTGCATGATCCGTACGGCGTTCGCGTTCACGCGCCTTGGCTGCACGGCGTACTCTTTCCGGTAGATGATTGCCCTTGCGTTCCTGGAGTACTTCAAGAATTGCGCGACTCGCGTATCTTTGTCTGCGCCATCCACGAAACGCTTGGTCAGTGGGAAACCGTCACCCTTGTCCAACTTGAACGTCCGCCCGTACGGCACGTCGTCCGGTAGATGGTCGGTCAGGAACGCGTTTGTACCACCATCCACGATTGCAAGCGTCGGCAATACCCCGGTTGCGAGCATCTCGTATGCTTTCTGGTCCTTGATGCGTGTTTTGATCGTTACACCGTGACGGTCGACATCTGCTTTCACGATTTCACCGACCACTAGTCCACCACGCGCGCCGAACGTGATCTCGCCGAGTAGACTACGGTTGTTCACAATGTCGGTCGTCGCGATACGGTCCGCCCGGAAGGTGCAGACTTTGTTCGCTACGTCGATGTTCTCCAACAAGGCTTTCATGTTAGTCACCCACCAACTGCCCGTTCACGTAGAGGTCTTGCGCTCCGTACGGCAACGGCAGCTCGTTCCCGTTCAGTAGGTTCACTGGGTAGAGCACGCCGTCCGGCGAGTAGTCGTGCGCTAGTGGTCCGTTCGGATAGCTAATTACTGGCATGTTGCACTCCGTTGTCTCGCGTCTAACTCGTTCAGTGTCACCTTGCGCCGTAATCTTAAGTTACTGGCACGGCAATCGTACCAATCCTGGTTGGCGGTCACGACGTGAAAACCATCCGGTATTGTCGGCCGCGTTACCTTCTTCCAGATTTCCTCGTGCAAGAAAAATATCTTTCGCGTACCGTTTTGCTGGTTCCAACACGTCGCGAACGTACTCGCTCTCTCCGTGAGAATGTGCCACACGCGGTCGTGCGGGATGTCAGCGAGGTACTGTTCTAAGCTTGCGTCGATCAGAAAGTACGCCACGACATACGGTTCGATATCGTCGTATCGGTCTGCCAACGGGTTATAGACAGGCAATAATGCTGTACCGTCCGGTGGCCCGTTCTCCGCTGCGTACGCTGTCGGTACTTGCTCATCAACCACTTTGTTCATGCCGCACCCAACTAGCTATGCCGTTCGAGTCGTACACTACGAGCGCTGGCGCGTCAAGTTTTCTGCCACCTACGTTCACGTTATTGTAGTGCGCGATCTACGGCGGTAAATCTCGGCTTCATGTTGTCGTAGTCCACGTGGTAGTTCACGCGCCGGGCGATGCGCGGGTGGATTGCTTCTCGGTAAATAGCGGCGATATCTCGGTCACGCTGCCTACGTGAGTAGAGTGCGGGGAGACAGAGTACCTCGTCGATGCTTTCGGTTGTTGGCATAAGCTGCGCTACGTCCGGTTGTAAATGGTTAAATAGACTTGCGCGTATAAGGTCGGTGTCTTCCGGTTCTGGGGCTGGTTGGGTGGGTTCGCCGTCGGTCACGTATTCGGCACTAGCACTTATAGAAATTACGCGTACGGCTAGCACGCCGCGAAAAGCTAGAAGTTTTCGCCAGCGTATTCTTTTCGACTAGCTACGCTACCAAGTTTGTACGCTTTGCGGAGAAAAGTGACACGTTTTCGTACAAGTTCGTCCGATAACTTCGATTGTGTTTACTAACGCCCGTTCGTACAATACACAGTCCACTATATCTAACTTCGTCACCGCCCGGCTTCTTGTATTAGCTGAGTGCGAGTAGATAGAGTGAAACTGTAGCCCGGATTTTTGCATCTGCCGCTATCCTACCCGCATCTTTTGTCTGGTACGACGTCCGGCACGCTCTCCCCGTTGATGGTGAGATCGTTTGACTTGCACGGATTAAAGGATTTCGGCCCTTCGTTGGTTCCACGCGGGCCCGGACCTACATAGATTGCGTTGCCTGCTGGCGTCGCGATTACAGGCTTCTTCTCTTCGGTCACGGTTCCTCCTTCGGTCGCGTCGGCGCTGGATGTGGCGTATGGATTGCGTGTCCGGGCTTACCTGCTGCACCCGTACGACCTAACTCCGCCAAGCCCGCCACGTGTCCACCTGACTCGTAGGTCACGCCCGTTGGGCACGCGCGCTTTACGTCGTCAATTGACGTGTCAGTTACGGCGATAGATGGCCGCATGATCTCCGGTAACCGGCCCACTGGGAACGTGAGCGTGATCTTCTCCGATGGCTTCGGGTCCAGGAGATGTGGTGCCGAGTCTTTTTTCGGCTTCTCCGGCGGTAACATGTGGTCCATATTGCTCCCGCGTTGGTTCGGTCGTGCTGTCGTTGGTTGTTTCTCGTCCATTAGCTGGTACCTCCTGAATAGATTCGGTAGCTACGTGCACCGTCACTGGCAATACTGCGTCAATCGGTTTCGTGTAGTCTAGGACTGCTTGCAACTTCGCCCGTGCCGCTTTAAGTTCGTCGTCAGACATCTGGTGTATCGCGTCGCACGTCTTGCATCCCGTCACTCTTCCTGCTACTAGATCACTGCGTAGATATTCTTCTGCTTTGAGTTCACCCGCTTCCGCCCGTCGCTGAAGTGCGAGTTTGCGCCCGGACGATCCCAAGGCGATACCTTGCTGCCGGACCTGGTCGCGCGTTAGGCTCGCTGCCTTCAACGCTTCCGTGATTTGTTCGTCTGTTATCGGCAACATCCGCACTCGGACTTCGTCGTCTGTGAGTGGTGCCCGGTAGAGTGCGCGCAGCTTGTCGAGGACTTTTTGGTGATCAAGTCCACCCGGCGCTGTTAGTGCCTGCGGCTGACTCTGGGCAACGACATCGGCCAATAGGATGTCTGCGGCACGATCTCCTAACTCCTGAGAACTCTTAACTCCTGCTCTCTTCAGGTCTTCCGCAACTCGACGCTTCGCCCGCTCCAGCTTCATTTTCTCCGCGATGGACTTCTTACGGTTCGGGTCGTTCATTACTTCCCGGATATGTTCTTTCTGCTCAGGAGTCATATGTACTTTCGGCCGATGTCGTTGCCGTCCCTTTCTTACGGTAGACTAGTGAAATTACAGGTCGGGCACACTTGGCCCGGTAGTAGTTCCAGGCCGAAATAGATATTTGGTTCAAATTCGTTGCTGGCTTGGAGAACTTTACGGCACACACCCGCGTCAAGTAGCGCTTGTGCGTCTTGGTCGTCCACGTAATCGCATAGATTCAACGCCCCACATATCTCATGGTGCACGGCATGTTTGTTCATGTGCCCTCCTCTCCTACGTCTACCGCTTCCACCACATCCGCACCCCGCTGCTTGGTTTGGCGGGCGGGCCGGTCTGTCTTAGTCAGGTTTGTTGGACGAGGACCTTTCTACCGGCCCGCCCAAGAAACCAGAGCAACCTCTTCCGGACCTGGGGACCTAGACTTAATCACTACTCGGTTTAGCCCAAGTTGTCTCTAAGAAAGTGCTATCTAAGTGCAACGGCACGGCTGACTCAGGTGCAGCGGTGTTTTCTTCTCTCTTCTCTTCTCTTTCTACGTCTTTTTCTTTTCGCGAGTAGCGACCGTCACGCTGACGTAGATAGTCAGACTGGTACTTTCCCCAATTCACGATACGGATAACGCCGGCTTCGTCAACCGTAATACGGTTTTGTTTCGCCAGCACCGGTAACGTTTCTTTGATTATTTCTTCCGGACAGTTGATCAGTGCGGCCAGACGCGCCGTTGTGTACCCGATGTACTTACCACTTTCCTTACCCGGCGACACCACGCCGGGTTCACGCCCATCACCCGCCAGCGCAAGTAGTTTCAAAAAGAGCGCTTGTTGTTCCAAAGTAAGCAGTTCCGCGATGGTTCCGCGCAGGAACTCACCCACATATAGTTTTACCCATGTCCTACGTCCCGAATGGTACTGTTCCGCCATACGCCCTCCAGGTTATAGACTCGCGGACCCACTTTTAGCTACGCAACGAGTTCGCCGCAGGTTCGCACCTTGTCCATGGTAGTAGCGCGGGCGCTTCAAGTTTTTGTCTCGGTGCTAGTTTGTGGTACAGTGAAGCGTGACCTTTTAGGGCTATTCGCACCTGGATTGCAACGCTATGGTGGTTCACGTCGAACAAGACTCTCCGTTATTCGGCACCGACGAAAGTTTGATAAGCCAACAAGACTGTCAGGAATATCTAGCAACAATGCGGCAAAAGGCAGAGCACGCTTACAAGGTATGGAAAGGCTATCGTGAATTACTACACAAGGCGAAAGCAAAAGCTCCTACAAGGTCCAAAGCTGCTCGGAAGAGATTGTGGCGTGGTTACAAGCATGACACCTCAGCCGCTGAAATTTGGGTCCTCTCCTACGGGAGAAAGCATCTTTCGGCACGTTTACGCGCCGAATTAGGACCGTGGGGAATGCAATTACGGAAGCGTGTGTTGGCACGTACGCGCAGGATGAAGTGGAGAGAACGAAAAAATGAGCGAACAGAAATGGAGATAGATGATAGCGAATGGGCTTAGGGCGTTCACAGTGCCTTATTAAGGCAATAATATAGTTGACTGACTATTTATGTTAAGGTGTTGCTGGCGTGACAGGCGGTAGTGTCCTAAAACCGGATTGACGGTTTTGATCCCCACAGATCACCTACGCCATCCTCGAAAGCATAGACCAATAGCGAGCAGCAGTATTCCCGCAGCCCCAAGCACTGCGAAGAGTGCCGCCGTCCCCACTGGATCGGGGTTCGTATGGGGCCAGTTTCGATCTAAAATATAGGGGAAAAGCCATACGCTAATACCGATCCAAGGTATGACGAAAAGGCGGCCCCACCTCCCCGCAATCTGTTGGAAAGCCCAATAGACGCCCCAGAGTAAGCCCGTCAACCCAGCGGAGCCAATCGCCGTTTCAACGACGGTTCCCAAGCAACGCAGGAAGACGTTATCCTGCGTCCACAGGGTGGCGTAGACTTGCTTGTCCCCGTAGAGCATCAACGCGAACCAGACAACCGCAAAAACGCCAACCTCACATTTCAATGCACGACTCACGGGCGTTTACCTCCACGCCAACCCGGTTTTAGGACACTACCATTCTGCCAGCTTGCGCGTCTGTGGCATTTCCACCGCTAATCGCCTCATAAAAGACCGCGAAGCGAACATTATTTCTTCTGCGATTGCTGGAGTAAAATCTACCGTCATTAGAGCCAGTGTTTTTTGTGCATGACTAATTTTGTTTCTCCATGCGGATTTCAATGCTTCAACGAGGACATTCATCTGTTCCAAGAAGTCAAAACAATCCCCATATTGTTGAGGTAGATTAGAATGACCTTTATCGATCATTTTCTTTAATTCTCTTGTAACTTGTCCGAAACCAGACTGTGGGTCTGTAACTTCAAGAAATATGCCTAACCGAATTACTCCGAGGTCGATTACCTGACAGGCATGGTAGACGGTCGCTGAGTATCGGGAAAGAGCAAAACATTTATTCATTTCTTCGATATTGCTCACAGTGTCCGGGAAGCGGGCAATTACCTCTTTCCATCCGTCCGTAGGTTTCTCAAAATAGTTTTTCTTTTCCTCGGGGAGCTTAAAAAACAGATTCAACGCTAATTCGTCTTCCAAGCGAGTAACCACTTCTAAGGTCATGTTCTCCAATATGATGTTAGCGTCTTGCCATGTAGACATAAGGTCGGGGTCATTAATAGTAGCTGTCAATCGTAAGACAGCGGCGGCAGTCATAGGCAAATGCGGCTGGCAATGTTCCAAAAGGTCAGACAAGTGTGTTTTTAGGCGAGTTAGAAATTGAAAATCATTCCTAACGTCGTAACCGGGCGCTTGAGCTTTATAGAAGATTTGCGCGTGCAGACCTGCCAGTGCTGTAGCTCCCTTGACGTATGCTTCGGCGTATGCCCGTAAAATATCCAAAATGCGGATTCCGGGGCAAGGCGGTCACGATTCCGAGATCATTCCGGTCAGCATTCCGAAATGAAGCCGGGCACGATTCCGGGATGAACCCGGGCGCCGATTCCGATTTCAAGCCGGTCACTTTGAGCC